>Ga0136636_10002998_pt1 | contig 10095 bp, 12 predicted proteins | sample AntDrymUQ8522106_2_FD_104653 | JGI IMG/M metagenome (GOLD analysis project Ga0136636, IMG submission 104653) | Polar desert sand microbial communities from Dry Valleys, Antarctica - metaG UQ852 (21.06) | ecosystem: Environmental > Terrestrial > Soil > Desert | place: Antarctica: Dry Valley... | reverse complement strand
CTGGGAGGACCGCGCGCTCAAACGCGCCGGACTCGACTATCACGAGTTTGCCCGCGTCTTCCGGCACGCCGACTGGACAGCCTGCGTGTCGGCGCTGGCCGGGCGACGACGGTTCGCCGTCACGACGAGCGGCGGGCGACGCTTCGATACACCGGCGTTCCGGGCCGACGATGCTTTTGTCTTTGGCAATGAGACGAGCGGACTGCCGGCCGCGGTCATGGCCGGCTTTCCCGAAGCCTGCCGCCTGCGCCTGCCAATGCGCGCCGGCCAGCGCAGCCTGAATCTGTCCAATGCGGTCGCCGTGATGGTGTTCGAAGCGTGGCGACAATCGGGCTATAGCGATGGCATGTGAGCGGTTTTCAACACGTGTGGCATAAGCGATCGGGCGCACGAGAGGACACGACAATTTTCGCCGCACGCGCGCGGCAAGACCCGCTGTGTCCGGCGCACGCTGGACCCGGCGCGAACACCGCGAGCTGTCCCGGGTCGCCGTTTGCTGCGCTACCCTGGGCTCTGCGTTGCCCTAGGACTCGGACTTCGGGTCGCGGCTGAGCAGGCTGTCGACGGCTTGCGCCGCTGCCACGTCCTTGTGCAGCACGTCGTCCACCGCCTGCGTGATCGGCATCTCGATGCCCATCTGCGCGGCCAGGCGCGCGACTTCGCGCGCGGTGCTGACGCCTTCGGCGACGTGGCCTAAGTCGGAGAGAATTTGCGCCAGCGTTTTACCCTGCGCCAGCGCCAAGCCGACCTGCCGGTTGCGCGACAGGTCGCCGGTACAGGTGAGTATCAGGTCGCCCATTCCGGCAAGTCCCATGAACGTCTCGGGCTGGCCGCCGAGTGCGACGCCGAGCCGGCTGATTTCGGCCAGGCCGCGCGTCATCAGCGCGGCACGTGCGTTGTGGCCGAGGCCGAGGCCGTCGCAGATGCCGGTGGCAATCGCCATGACGTTCTTGACGGCGCCGCCGACCTCGGCGCCGATTACATCGTCATTGGCATAAATGCGCAGGCGGGCGCTGTGCAGCGCGAGCGCCGTGCGCCGCGCGAAAGCCGGATCGCTCGCCGCCAGCGTGATCGCCGTCGGCAGACCCCTGGCGACTTCCTCGGCAAAGCTTGGGCCGGTCAGCGCGCCGCACACGGCGTGCGCGCCGAGTTCTTCAGCGACGATCTGATGCGGCAGCCTGGCACTACCCGCTTCCATCCCCTTGCACACCCAGACGAGCGGTTTTTGCGAACCGGCGTCGCGCACACGGCGCAGCGTCGGCCGGAAGCCGATGAGCGGCGTGGCGATGACAAGGAGATCGGCCGTATCAAGCGCGGCGGCAAAATCGCTGGCGATCGCCAGCCCGTCAGGCAGCCGGTAGCCGGGAAAGAACTGGCGATTTTCGCGCTCGGCGAGCAGCGTTTTCGTCACCTCGTCTTCGCGCGTCCACAGCGTGACGCGGTGGCGGGCGCTGAAGGTGATGGCCAGCGCCGTTCCCCAGGCGCCGGCACCGATGACCGTCAGATTCAAGGCTTAGAGACCCCAGATCTGATTGGCGCGGACGAAACCCGACTCGCCGTCGCGGTGACGAACGCGGGTCCAGCCGCCCGGCGCCGAGTCGAGATACTCGAGAACGACGTTGCGCTCGGCTGCGAAGACCAGCGGTGAACTCTCGTCGGCGCGCTGGCGCACGGCGGCGCGTTCGGCGACGACGAGCAGCGATCGCTTCTCGGACAGGAATTTCTTTTCAATCCACGCCAGGCCGCCTTCGGCGTCGCGCACCTTGGCCCAGCCTTCGAGGCTGACGACCACTTCAACCGGCGTATCGCGGCGGATGACGAAGAGACGGCTGCCGCGCTGCGACGGCGCGTCGTAGAGCACGCTGGCCGCGCCGACGGTGCGAAATTCGATGGCCGCCGCCGGCAGCGATAAACTAGCGGCGAGCCAGCACAGCAGCAGTCGCTTCATGTCTTCCTCCGCTTACTGCAGCGTCGCTTCGCCGGCTTCGGCGATCGCCGCGCCTTGTTCTTGCTGCATCTGCTGCGCGCGGGCGGCGTAGAGCGCTTCGAAATTGACCGGCTGCAACAGCACCGGCGCAAAGCCGGCACGCATGACCGACTCCGACACCACTTCACGGGCGTAGGGGAAGAGGATGTTCGGGCAGGCGATCGAGAGCAGCGGATCGAGGTTTTCTTCGGGAACGTTCTGCACGCGGAAGATACCGGCCTGGCCGACTTCGACGAGAAATACCGTCTTTTCGCCAACCTTGGCGGTAACGGTCACCGTCAGCGTCACTTCAAAAGCGCCTTCGTCCAGCCGGCGCACGCCGGTCTGCAACTGGATGCCGACTTCGGGCGTTTCGCGCTCGAGGAATACCTCCGGGGCGTTCGGGACTTCAAGGGAGAGGTCCTTGACGTAAATTTTTTCAATGGCAAACGACGGCGCGTTTTCTTCGGTCATGATCGATCTCTGGTAAGTAAAAGAATGGGGCAAATGGCTGCCGGCGGTCGCCGGGAGCCATCAGGTCTTACACCGCATCGCCGGCGAGCAGCGGGAGCAGCTTGCCGGCCTGATCGAGGGCGATCAGGTCGTCGCAGCCGCCGACGTGGCGGTCGCCGATGTAAATTTGTGGAACCGTCCGCCGCGCGGTTTTTTCCATCATCTCGGCGCGCCGCGCCGGATCGAGGTCGACGCGGATTTTTTCAAAATTGGCCACCCCGCGCGCGCGCAACAATTGTTCGGCGCGTATGCAGAACGGGCAAGCAGCCGTCGCATACATCAGCACGTGCGGGGCAGAACTCATTTGCGCGAACCCTTCTTGAGCGGCAGGCCGGCAGCGCGCCAGGCGGCGATCCCGCCTTCGAGGCTATGCACCTTGGCAAAGCCGAGTTTCTCGAGTTTGGCGCATTCGCTGCCCGAGCGGGTTCCGTTCTGACAAACGAGAATCAGCGGCGTGTCCTTGAGCTTGTCGAGTTCGCCAACGCGCTCTTCGAGGCGCCCGGCCGGAATGTTGCGCGACTCGGGCAGATGCCCGGCGACGTAGTCATCGGGCTCGCGAATATCGATGATTTCAGCGCTCTCGCGATTGATCAGCAGGGTCGCCTGCGTCGGACTCAGCCCGTGCCGACCGCCGCCTACGCCGCGCAACGAGAGGTAGAGCAGCCCGGCGCCGCTGATGGCGGCGATGGCAACGAGGTATAAATTTTGTAGGATGAAATCCAAGCGAGGCTCCAGAGACTGCAATAAAAATAAACGCGGCCGGCATACCGCCGGCCTCGCACCGTGATCCGGCGAGCCGCTGTCAGCCGCCGCAGAATACCTCACGCATCATGCCGATCAACTGCAGGATGCGCGCATCGCCGACGCGATAATAGACGCGGTTGGCGTCCTTGCGCGTCACCAGTACGCCCTTTTCCCGCAAGATGCCCAGATGCTGCGAGATATTGCTCTGCGACGTTCCGACCGCTTCGACGAGTTCCTGCACGCAGGCCTCGCTGTCACCGACGACACACAGGATCTTCAAGCGCAAAGGATGCGCTATCGACTTGAGGGCATGCGCCGCCTGCTCAATATGTTCCTGCTTGTCGATAAGACTGACCTGGATCGCCACGGTGGATAAGTCTCGTTAGAAGCGAGAATTCATTATAGAATAATTCGTTCATCCGAGGGGCCTCCCCAAGGCTATCCCCAGGTAGTTGCATGAACGTCCCCGACCCGGCACAAAAGCAAACCCGCCGTCCCGACACGCCAAAATGTGCACCGCGCGCTCCGCTCATCGTGCTTGTTGCGCTGATCGTGCACGCTTGGCCGATCGACGCGTGGGGAGCCAGGGACGCCGCCCTGCCGACCGCCGCCGTCGCTGAGAAACGTGGCGATCTGAAGGCTTTGCGCGGCCAGATCGATTCGCTGCGCAAGGACGTGGCGAGCTCCGAGAGCAGGCGTGCCAACGTTGCCGATCAACTCCAAGACGTCGAGCGCTCGATTTCGGCGACCGAGCGCGAGCTGACGCGGCTGTCCAGGCAACGCGCCGCAGTGCAGGCGCGGCTCAAGGAACTGGCGAGCGCCTTGCGCGAACTCGAGAACCTGCTGGGCAGACGGCAGACGCAGCTCGAGGCGCTCGTCTACCGTCAATACCTGCAAGGCAAGCCCGACGCCTTGCGGCTGATGCTCAACGGTGACGAGCCGAGCCAGGTGGCTCGCGACCTGCATTATCTGGCCGCCATCGCGCGCGCGCGCAGCGCTCTGCTGCGCGACATCGAAGGCACGCTGCAGCGCAAGCAGGCGCTCGCCGCCGATACGCGCGAACGCAGCGAGGAACTGGCTGGCGTCGAGGCCGAGCACCAGGCTCAACACGCCAAACTTGTTGCCCAAGGCGAGCAACGCCGCAAACTGGTCGACAAACTGTCGACCAAAATTTCCGCGCAACGGCGCGAGATCGTCAATCTGCAGCGCGACGAGAAACAGCTTGCGCAGCTCATCGTGCGCCTGGCGCAACAGGCCAAGGCAGCCGCCGCAAAACCCGCCCCGCGTCGAGAGACGAGGCAGGGCCGTTCGGCGAGCGAGGAAAGACGCTCCGCCAAGGCCGACGCGCCCGAGCTCAGCAACGAAAAGTCGCCGCAAGCGTCGACAGCGGGCAATTTCGCGCGGCTCAAGGGCGCCTTGCGCTTGCCGACGCGCGGAGTAATCAGCAACCGCTTTGGCGCCGCCCGACAAGAAGGCAGCACCTGGAAAGGGCTTTTCATCCGCGCCGGAGCGGGCAGCGAGGTCAAGGCGATTGCCGCCGGCCGCGTTGTTTTTGCCGACTGGATGCGCGGTTTTGGCAACCTCATGATCGTCGACCATGGGAGCAGCTATTTGTCGATCTACGGCAACAACGAGGCCCTGCTCAAACAGAACGGGGACACCGTGCGCGGCGGCGACGGCATTGCCACCGTGGGCAACAGCGGTGGCAACCCGGAATCCGGTTTATACTTTGAACTGCGTTATCAGGGGCAACCGCTCGACCCGCTACGGTGGGTCAATCTGAAGTGAACTCGTCTTGGAGCAAACGTGATGGGCAAGTTGAAACAAGCTGGGCTGGTTTGCGCCGGATTGGTCGGCGGCATCCTGCTCAGTCTGCAGATTTCGGCGATCGCGCAGAAAGATCCGCGGGCCGGCTTTCCGGTCGAGGAACTGCGCACCTTCGCCGAGGTGTTCAATGCCATCAAGCAGGGCTACGTCGAGCCGGTCGAGGACAAGAAGCTGATCACTCACGCGATCAGCGGCATGCTCTCCAACCTCGACCCGCACTCGAGCTATCTTGACGCGGATGCCTACAAGGACTTGCAGGTCGGCACGCAGGGCGAGTTTGGCGGGCTCGGCATCGAGGTCGGCATGGAAGACGGGCTCGTCAAGGTCGTTTCGCCGATCGAGGACACGCCGGCCGACCGTGCCGGCGTCAAATCGGGCGACCTCATCTTCAAGCTCGACGACACGCTGGTCAAGGGCCTGACGCTTTCTGACGCCGTCAAGCGCATGCGCGGCAAACCGAAAACGCCGATCAAGCTGACCATCCTGCGCAAGGGCGAGACCAAGCCGCTCGAGATCACGCTGGTGCGCGAAGTGATCAAGGTGCAAAGCGTCAAAGCGAAGCTCGTCGAAGACGGCTACGGTTACTTGCGCGTCACCTCGTTCCAGGAAAACACCGGCGCTGCGTTGGTCAAGAATCTCAACGACCTGTATAAGCCCGGGCCGCTCAAGGGCCTCGTGCTCGACCTGCGCAACGACCCGGGCGGCCTGCTCAACGCGGCGATCGGCGTCTCGGCGGCGTTCTTGCCGAGCAAGACGCTGGTCACCTCGACCGACGGCCGGATGCCCGACGCCAAGCACCAGTTCTTCGCACTGCCACAGGATTATCTGCGCGGTTCGCGCGAGGACTACTTGAAGAATCTGCCGGCCGAAGCCCGCAAGGTGCCGATGGTCGTGCTGATCAACGGTGGTTCTGCGTCAGCGTCCGAAATCGTCGCCGGCGCGCTGCAGGATCACAAGCGCGCCATCGTCATGGGCACGACGAGTTTCGGCAAGGGGTCGGTGCAGACCGTCTTGCCGCTGCCCGGCAATACGGCGATCAAACTCACGACAGCGCGTTACTTCACGCCGTCGGGCCGCTCGATCCAGGCGACCGGCATTGTCCCCGACATCGTCGTCGAGGAATCGGCCAACGCGACGCCGACGGCACGCCTGCGCGAAGCCGATCTCGAAAACCATCTGACCAACGGCAAGGAAAAGGAAGCCCCGGCGGTTAAGCCGCAGAGTCGTGCGCCGGCCAAGCCGAAGGCCAGTCCGGCCAAGGACGAGGCCGAGGAGGCAGCCGAGCCGCCAAGCCGCGAACTGGCGGCGAAGAATGATTACCAGTTGAACCAGGCGCTCAATCTGCTCAAGGGCCTGCAGATCGTACAGAACAAACGCTAGACCTGGTCTGGGAGAGAACCGTGAGGCGAGCGCACGCAAGTCCCGACCAGCCGGTCGCCTTACGCAAGGAACGCACGGTCGTCTTCGCCAAGCTCCCGCCGGGGCAGGTTCCCGTGGCCTCTGACTTTCTGCGCAAGATCGAGCATGTCGAGGTCGAAGCACAGGTCGAGCGGCACGCGGTCGCTGTCGCCTACGACCTGCGCGAGCACTCGCTCGAGGAAATCGAAACGGCGCTCGCCGACCAGGGCTTTCACCTTGACAGCACGCTGATGACCAAGCTGATGCGGGCGCTCATCTATTACGTCGAGGAAACGCAGATGCACAACCTCGACGCGCCGGATCGCCTGCTCAAGAAATCGCAGCACGAGGCCTATACGCACGCCTGGGAGCGTCACCCACACGGCGACCACGACGACACGCCACCCGAATGGCGCGAGTACAAGTGACGGGCAAGCTGCAGCAAGGTCCGCGCGGCACCGAGCTTGGCCCCCAAGTACTGCAACGATGCGGCCTGATATCGCGCGCTGATCGTCGTCCCTCGGTTATTTGCATCCTGTGCTGACGTGCCGCCGATGACCGACGATCAACTGCTGCGCTATAGCCGCCATATCCTGCTCGATGAAATCGGCATCGAAGGCCAGACGGCGATCATCGCTGCCCACGCGCTCATCGTCGGCGCCGGCGGCCTCGGCTCGCCGGCCGCGCTTTATCTCGCTTCGGCCGGCGTCGGGCACATCACGCTCGTTGACGGCGACAGCGTCGATCTCACCAATCTGCAGCGGCAAATCCTGCATACGCAGGCGCGCCTCGGGCAGTCGAAAGCCGTCTCCGGACAAAGCGCGCTGGCGCAGATGAATTCCGATGTGACCGTCCACGCGCTCAGCGAGCGCGTGGTCGGCGAGCGCCTGCACGAACTCGTCGCGCGCGCCGACGTCGTTCTCGATTGCTGCGACAACTTCGCCACCCGCTACGCCGTCAATCGCGCCTGTGTCGCGAGTCGTGTGCCACTCGTCTCCGGCGCGGCAATCCGCTTTTCCGGCCAGCTCTCGGTGTTCGACACGCGGCGCGAAAACTCGCCTTGTTATCACTGTCTGTTCCCCGCCAGCGACGAGCTCGAGGAGACCCGTTGCGCGGTGATGGGCGTCTTCGCCCCGCTGACCGGAATCATCGGCTCGATGCAGGCCGCGGAAGCACTCAAAGTCCTCACCGGAGCCGGCGAACCGGCGGTCGGCCGCCTGCTGCTGGTCGACGCATTGACGATGGAATGGCGCAGCGTCCGCTTCGGCAGAGATCCCGATTGCGCGGTCTGCGCAGCGCGCTGAAGAACAGCTTTAACCTCTGCCCGACCCCGGTCGCGCGATAACGCGCAGGTCGCTGCCCACCAGGCGCACGTCGCGCATCGTCAGTGCGTGTTTGCTCTCCAGAGATTCGAGGGCCGGCAGAGCGAACAGGCCGCGTGCCGCATCGCCGAGCAGGCAGGGCGCAAGGTAGAGCAACAGTTCGTCGACCAGACCGGCGGCGAGCAGCGCGCCGCTAAGTCGCGCGCCGGCCTCGACGTGTAATTCGTTGATGCCGCGCCGGCCGAGTTCAGCGAGCAATGCCGGCAAATCGACGCGGCCGCCAGCCGCCGGCAGGCTGACGATCTCGGCGCCGAGCGCGCGCAGCGCCTCGGCTTTCGTTGCCCGCGTCGACGCGTCGATCGCGCCAGCGATCAGCACCTTGCCGCCGGCGAGCAAGCGGGCGTCGAGCGGCACTTCAAGCCGGCTGTCGACGAGCACTTTGAGCGGCTGGCGCGCGCTGTCTACGCCGCGCACCGTGAGTTGCGGGTCGTCGTCGGCGAGCGTTCCGCTGCCGGTCAGGATGGCGCAGGCGCGGGCCCGCCAGCGATGGCCGTCGGCACGCGCGGCGGGCCCGGTGATCCACTGGCTGGCGCCGGATTCGAGCGCCGTCTTGCCGTCAAGGCTGGCCGCCATCTTGACGCGCACCCACGGCCGGCCGCGCGTCATGCGCGAAAAAAAGCCGACGTTGAGTTCGCGTGCATCCTGCTCGAGCAGGCCGCATTCGCAGTCGATCCCGGCCGCTGCGAGACGCGCGAGGCCACGTCCGGCGACCTGTGGATTGGGGTCGTGCAGGGCAGCGACGACGCGACTGACACCGGCGGCGATCAGTGCTTCGCTGCACGGCGGCGTGCGGCCGTGGTGGCAGCAGGGTTCAAGCGTGACGTAGACGCTCGCCCCGCGCGCCCGGTCACCCGCCGACTGCAGAGCGTTGATTTCGGCGTGCGCCTCGCCGGCATTACGGTGCCAGCCTTCGCCGACGACCGCGCCGTCCCTGACGATAACGCAGCCGACACGCGGATTCGGCGTTGTCGAATAGAGCCCCCGCGCGGCCAGGCGCAGTGCCCGCGCCATGAACTCGTGGTCGGCGGCGGTGAACATCAGTCGACGCGAGCGTGAGAGAAGCGAACCACCACGCCCTTCAGCGCAGCAAAGCACGGCAGGACGACGTTACATCCGTCGGTACGGCGCTTTGTTTTCCCGGCAACTCGGTGGCGGCGACACATTTTAGCGACGCCGACGACTAGCGTTCACGTCGCTGTGTCGGGCGCGAGACTTCGCGGACGAGATTGGAAAACTCGTCGACGTCCTCAAAATTCCGATAGACCGAAGCGAAGCGGACGTAAGCCACTTTGTCGAGTTTTTTCAACTCGCGCATGACCATCTCGCCGACTTTCTCGGTCGGGATTTCGCGTTCGCCGAGGCTGAGCAACTTCTCCTCGATGCGCGCGATCGCCGCATCGACCGCCTCGACGGTCACCGGCCGTTTGCGCAACGCGAGCCACAGGCTGGCGCCCAGCTTGTCGCGGTCGAAATCGACGCGCGAGCCGTTCTTCTTGACCACCTGCGGCAGGCGAATCTCGGCGCGCTCGTACGTTGAAAAACGCTTGTCGCAGGTCAGGCAGCGCCGCCGGCGACGGACGATATCTCCATCTTCGTTGATCCGCGTATCGGCAACGGTGGTATCCGGCGCACCGCAGAAGGCGCACTTCATCGCGTATCAGGCACCGTACACCGGATACTTCTTGCACAGCGCAGCGGCCTTGCCGCGAACTTGCGCGAGCACCGCTTCGTCGTTCGGCGCGTCGAGCACGTCGGCAACGAGGTGGGCGACTTCCTCGGCTTCGATTTCAGTAAAGCCGCGCGTCGTCATGGCCGGCGTTCCGATGCGGATTCCCGAAGTGACCATCGGCTTCTGCGGATCGTTCGGGATCGAGTTCTTATTGACCGTGATGTGCGCGCGGCCAAGCGCCGCTTCGGCCTCCTTGCCGGTGATGTTCTTGGCGCGCAGATCGACAAGGAAAAGGTGCGACTCGGTACGCCCGGAGACAATGCGCAGGCCGCGCTCTTCGGAGAGCACGCGCGACATGACGCGCGCGTTGTTGACGACGAGTTCCTGATAGGCGCGGAACTCGGGCGTGGCCGCTTCCTTGAAGGCGACGGCCTTGGCAGCAATCACGTGCATCAGCGGCCCGCCCTGCAAACCGGGGAAAATCGCCGAATTGATCGCTTTTTCGTGCTCGGTCTTCATCAGGATGACGCCGCCGCGCGGACCGCGCAACGTCTTGTGCGTCGTCGAGGTGACGACGTCGGCATGCGGGATCGGGT
>Ga0136636_10002995_pt1 | contig 10100 bp, 6 predicted proteins | sample AntDrymUQ8522106_2_FD_104653 | JGI IMG/M metagenome (GOLD analysis project Ga0136636, IMG submission 104653) | Polar desert sand microbial communities from Dry Valleys, Antarctica - metaG UQ852 (21.06) | ecosystem: Environmental > Terrestrial > Soil > Desert | place: Antarctica: Dry Valley... | reverse complement strand
TAATTGCAAAAACATTCAAAGGTTTGGAGGAAGTCCTGGCTGCAGAAATAAATGCTTTGGGTGCTGGAGATGTGAAAATATTAAACCGGGCGGTTAGTTTTACAGGCGACAAAGCAATGATTTACAAAGCTAATTTGCATTTACGTACTGCTTTAAAAATTTTGAAGCCTATAGCTGTATTTAAAGCTAAAAATGAGGTTGAACTCTATAAGGGAATATATAACATCAATTGGGGCGACTTTATGGATGTTGATAACACACTGGCCATTTTCACAGTTGTCAATTCTGAATACTTCAATCATACTCAATATGTAGCTTTAAAAGCTAAAGATGCATTAGTAGATCAGTTTAGAAGTTCTTTTGGAAAACGGCCCTCTATTGATACAGAAAATCCGGATATACATATACATTTGCATCTTTCAGATGATGAGTGTACTGTATTACTTGACAGTTCAGGAGATCCTTTAAATAAGAGAGGATATAGGGTAAATTCCACTTTAGCACCTATCAATGAGGTCTTAGCAGCCGGAATGATACTTCTTTCGAAATGGGATGCAAATTCAAATTTTATCGATCCTATGTGCGGATCAGGCACTCTTCCTATTGAAGCTGCTTTAATTGCTTATAATATACCCCCCGGAATATTCCGCAAGAAATTCGCGTTCGAAAATTGGAAGGATTTTGATAAAGATCTTTTTGAAGAAGTTTATAATGAAGATTTACCAAAAAGAAAATTCAATCATAAAATAATTGCTTCAGATATTTCTGCAGGAGCAGTAAGAATAGCTACTGAAAATGCAAAGAATGCCTTTGTTCAGAACAAAATTGAATTTATCACTCAATCTTTTGAACGGTATACTCCTCCCGAAGATGGTGGAATGGTAATAATGAACCCTCCATATGGGGAGCGGTTGAAAAAGAATGATATAGAATTATTCTACGAAAAGATTGGAAATCAACTTAAAAAGAGTTTTGCCGGATACGAAGCATGGATAATCAGTAGTAATAAAGAAGCTATAAAAAGAATCGGCTTAAAACCTTCGGCCAAAATACCTCTCATAAATGGAGCGCTTGAATGTAACTTTCTTCGATTTAATTTGTATAAAGGATCGAGAAAGAAAAAGTCAAGTGAAAATGAAGAATAAGGCATTTTATTTTACCACTTCATTTTATTATTACAGGAATAATTTATATTTTTAATGAAGAATGAATCCTTTCGCAGAATTATGGTTTAGTGTAGAGTGATAGAAAAACGAGGATGCTTAATTTTTATATTTGTTTTCATATTCTAAGGAAGGATCAATTGAAACAAAGCCTCATATGAGTTTTGATATAAAAGAGTACTATGAAGAATTAGGGGGTAGTAATCAACTTATTTCCTATCAGGGTAACATTACATCTGAGGTTATTAATACAATTTTGGAGCAAGTTGAGATCAAACTTAATAGTGTTACTGAAAAAGATGCCAAATTAAGAAAGAAATTATATAATGTTTTGGTTGAAGCCTTACAAAACCTTTATCATCATGTCGAAGATCTGCCGGATGGCGTTTATGAAAACCTGAGAAATAAATTCGGAAGCTTAATCATCAATAGAAGTGAGAATGGATTTAAAATAAGTTCGGGTAATTTTATCAGCTCAAATAGGATCAAAATGCTGAAAGATAAACTCGATAAGATTAATTCATTAACCCAGGATGAACTTAAAGACATGTATAAATTTATACTGAATCACCAAAAGCTTACTGCAAAAGGAGGCGGTGGTCTCGGTTTGGTTGATATTGCCCGAAAAACAGGCAATAAATTTGATTACAGCTTTCATAATGTAAATAATGAATTTTATTTTTTTAACTTAAATATTATCGTTTCCTAAATTTTTTTTAACAGATTGAGTATATGGAATCACTTTCAATTGAGGGAACAACAAAAACACCTACAGTAAGGTTTGATGGAGATTTGGGCGTTATTGAAATTAAAGGTAGGTCAATTCCGGAAAATTCAATAGAATTTTATAAGCCTTTGGTTGACTGGCTCGATAAATATAGCAAAGTAGCCAAGCCATTAACTAAGGTAAATGTTCAATTAGAATATTTCAATACAAGTTCTTCGAAATGTATTTTAGACGTTTTCAAAAAATTGGAAGGTATTCATAAATCGAACAACGAAGTAATAATAAACTGGTTTTATGAAGAGGACGATGAGGACATGTTGGAGGCAGGTGAAGATTATGAATCAATTATAAGGGTTCCTTTTAAAATGATTGAAATAGTGTAAATAAACTTATTCCTTATTCTTAGATATTTTATCAACTAATTGCTCGATTTTATCGAGCAATTTTTTTAATAGCCTGTAATAAAGCACAAAATAAGTTGCAATGGTCATCATCCAGATTACCATTATATTCACCCAAAAAGTATTTACAAAAAAGCCAAAGATCATTTTTCGTGGCGCATAGAAATGTGCTTTAATCAAAGGTGATGATGGATCCAGATAAATAGGATCGACTTTTTGAAACAATTGCGATTTATATTCAACGATCCTGTCAATTTCACTTGTATTTGTTACAAATTCAGTTAAATTTTCGTTATGATAGGCCATTTTTAAGTTGATAAAAGCTTCTTTTTCTGGTTTTGTCTTTTGAAAAGCCCTTATTCTATTGTCTTTTTGATCGTTATAAAAATTATAAACTTTAATGTAATATTTATTTAATTTTTCTAAATACGCAATCAGGTCAATTATGATTTTGGTATTGATTTTTTTAGCAGTTAGTTTATCAACATCCTTGAATTTTAATATATCATTAATCTTATTTTCTTTCTCTATTTCATTTTGTAACACCTTCAGATTATTTCTCATCTCGCCCGAAATTTCTGAAAAAGGGAAAGAAATATTTTGAAAATAATCGGCTTTATTCTTTAAGTTTCTTACCCAAAAATTTTTCTTGAACTCGGCAATACTCATCTTTTTTTCATCCGAATAAAAGATCTTCTCATATTTGTTTTCAGTGAACTGGTATACAGCTAAAGCTTCATAGGCCCATCGGGCAACCATAAGTTCTCCATATACCGGGATACGACTTGGCGATGAAATAGATGGATTAATTTTATCGTATTTAACTATAACTCCACTGAGAATTATTTGAGGGATAACTAAAAATGGAATTAAAATATAAATAGTAACTACCGTGTTAAAGCTATCGGAAATGACCAACCCCATTAAATTTGATGCGGCCAGTGCACTAAACAATACCAGCCAATATTGAAGATACATTCCCTTTACTTCAATAATGGTGTTCCCTATCAAAACAAATGTTAATGCCTGGATGGCCGATATAGTTAATAACACTCCTATTTTAGAAAGAAGATAACTGCTCCAGCTTAAGTTTAAGAATTTCTCCCGTTTAAGAATTTTCCTGTCTTTAATTATTTCTTCTGCACTAACTGATAAACCTATAAAAATGGCAACAATTACCGACATAAATATATACACGGTGAAATTACTATTGCCATTGAAGGTATAACCCTTATTGCCTGTAATATTATAATATTTAATAATATACGATAATAGTATTGCCAATACTGGAGCTTCTAAAAAGTTAATAATCAAATATTGGCTATTTGAAAGTTTGGCTTTTATATCTCTTTTTGCAAAGACAATAAATTGTTTAAAACGATTTGGAATATTTAATGAAGCACTGGGAATTTCATCAACACTTTTTATGTCTTTATTATTTTTTTCGCTTGTCATTTTAAAATGGACATTCCATTCTTGCGGAGAAACTTTACGTGTTTGGGTTATTTTTCCATATTCGTCCAAAACCCGGGTTTCAACAATATTGAAAATCTGTTCAGGGTTTACATTGCCACAAATATGACATTCACTGTCGTTCCAGTTGGCATAGTGCATCCTCGATTTGAAATAAATAATAGAATCAATGGGGTCTCCATTATAAATTAAATAACCTCCGGAATCCAGAATTAGGAGTTTGTCGAACATTTTGAATATATCGGAAGATGGTTGATGAATGACAACAAAAACCAGTTTTCCTTTAAATGCCAATTCTTTTAATAGATCCATGATATTTTCAGAATCGCGCGACGATAAACCTGAAGTTGGTTCATCGAGAAAAAGAATGCTGGGTTCACGGATAAGTTCAAGTGCAATATTTAATCGTTTTCGTTGGCCTCCGCTAATTTTTTTATTTAAAGGAGAACCAACCTTCATATTTTTGATTTCAAAAAGTCCAAGGGTAAGCAATAACTCGTGTACCATTTCCTTGAGCTTTTGGTCGGTATGCTTATCAAAGCATAGTTTGGCATTGTAATATAAATTCTCAAAAACTGTTAGTTCTTCAATTAAAAAATCTTCTTGCGACACATACCCAATAAAACCTTCTGTTTTAGTTTTGTCGTTATGAATATTTATTCCGTTGATAAGAACTTCTCCAGCAGAAGGTTCGAGTGTGCCGTTCAAAACATTTAAAAGTGTTGATTTTCCTGCACCACTAGCGCCCATTATTCCAACTAAACGACCCGATTCTTCAGTAAAACTCATCGGGTGCAATCCGGTTTTGCCCTCTTTAAACTGAAATTCTATTTCTTTTACATCAAAAATAATTTTTGAGCGATGTATCCCTTCATGGAAATATCCAACAACATCACTATAATAAATAGGTTTTATCTGAGGATTTCTTAAACTGGAACCGGTATTAAAAACATATATCCTGTCCTGGTGTAATAACTGGCCATTCAGGTACATTTCACTGGGGCCGATATAGCGAATCAGGTAAATACTTGCAGATAATACATTTAAAACCCTTAATTGGCCTTCTAATCCTTCGTAAAAAATATGTATTTCTGGTCCGTCCGAAGAATTTCTCTGACTATTGATGATTGCAATTTTATCAGAATCGGGTGCCTGGTCAAACGAATAGAGAACAAAATTCTTTAACTGTTCAAATTCAGTTTGTTGTATATTAAAAGTATCAGAAACGGTAGATACAAATTGCAGTTCCTGTTCAGTTATTTCTTCAATTGTAGGGCTGTCGGCTTTAATAAATTCGAGAAGCTGAAATAAAAGAATTATTTTTTGTTTTTGGGTTAATTCTTCATTTATTTCTGTACAAATTACAAGAACTTTTACCGAAGATGAGGATGTACGTTTATTATTTTTTAAATCAAGCGATGATTTATTCTGATTAATAGCATAATAATTATCGAATAAATCCAAATATTCGTTAACAAGCTCTGAGTTTAGCTGGCGTCTTAAAAAATTTTCAACCACAATCCTGCGGTCATGCCTGTTACTTTGAGGCCTTGCAATAATTGCAAACAGCTGCATGAGCGCTTTTAAAATCTGTTCACTCATAGAGAGCTAAATTATATCTTTTTATATCCTATTAAAATTTGTGCTGAAAACTTATTTTCAACATTTATGGGCTTTATTAAAAACTTTCCATGAAACAAGGTTGCAAATTTAAAATCTCTAAAGAAATCAGAACCTATAATATTCTCGTATTGAATATTTCCTTTTTCATCAATCAATGTAAATTCTAATTTTATGTTCTTAAATTCACTGCAAAGCTTTATTCTGTATGTAAATCCTGAATAAAAAATAACATCTATTTTCGAAGTTTCTTTGGTATCAAGTATATACTCTTGTCCGTCGCTAATAAACCCATTTAACTGTCCATTACATATTAATGATGGTTTTGATTGGCCGAAGATATTAAAATTGCTGAGGCATAAAAAGAGAAATATCAACTTAATACTACACGAGCTTTTCATAATTTAATAAATAATATTCTTTCTGAGTGCCCCTGATAATTGATAAATCCTTTCGAGATGTGAACCAGTTAAGGTTGGAGTGAATTTACACCTGATATATGTTGTACTATCATTATTTATGGGTGGAAAATTTTTATAGCTGGTATCGATAACTTCATATTCATAAGCAATTTCAACAAGTTTATCGATTAGTTCAGTATATTCTTCATTTTTATTGTAATAAGGCCGTAACAATTCCAGAATGTTATTTAAAATTTGTTGCTGCTGCAAGAGCAAACCAAACAGGCTACTGTTTTTCGTTTTATCGTACAAATTATTTAATATGTAAAAACTCTCAATCCATCCTCCGGCAATCACTAATGAGCCTAAATAGGGTCTTTCGCTCGTGCGGATAGTTTCGCACTCTTTACGGTGTATTTCTGTAAGTATTGAAATTATTGAATCGCTTTTACCAAAATTATTTTCGATGCGATTTAAAATTAAAGTCAGGTTTGATAATCCTGAGTTTGAATTTTCCATTAAATATCTGATTTTGTCAAGATACTGTAAGGTCAAATTTTTTTGATCGAATAAGCTCATATACCCAAGATCGGTAATCAGAGCACCAAAAACCATAGCTTTCTTTTCCGAGGTTGAAAAGGTACGAACGTCAAACTTGTTAAAGATTTCTTCATTAAATAATGAACAATCATCTTTAATTAAAAGTGATATTTGATGGGGGGAGGGAACGGAATAAATAACATCACCTACTTCATAATTGTCATTATAAAAATTAAGATCAGGTAATGTTTCATGGTTTCTTTTACATGAAATAAAACTGGCATAAAGTATAAAAACTAATACAAACGATACTGGGTAACGCATCGATAAATACTTTGAGTTAAATATCATATAGCATTACCTGATACGTATGTATTGGCCGGATGTTCGTTTTTTAAAATACTTTTTTTGGATGTTGGGAATTATAAAAGGTTTGATTATATGCAATCTTTCATCACAAGGGTTGCTAAATTTACTTTTCCATTTCTTTTATATTGAACAGTCATTTTTTTACCAGCCTTTTTGAGCAACATGGCATGTACTTCCGAAAGATTAAATTTTGACAATTGTTGTGAATTAATCAATATAACTTCATCGCCTTTTTTAAGTCCGGCTTTATCAGCTGGTGAGTTTCCGCAAATATTAGAGATACTGAAAAGATTTTCGCCAGGTGTGGGACAGCATAATTCCATTCCACTTAAGTTAACTTTAAAAGGATCCTTATTTTTTATATTGGGCCGAAATGTAATTTTATTATTTCTATAATCGAATATTACATTAAACCTGCTGATAATATCAGCTCCGATATTTCCGGTTCTTTTATCGGTGAATAAGGAAGGCATAGAAATTACCGTATCAGCAAAAGATGCAATCACATTATTAAGTTTTAATGGTCCATCACCAAATTGTTTAATTCTGCCAACTTTACCATAAACAGCTCCACCAAAACCTGTTCCCAGATATAGATTTTCGTTTTTTTGTGGTAAAATAATTTTAGGGTTGGAAAATAAATCCAGCCATAAGGCAAAACTGGCACCTGAATCGATTAAAAACAATCCATCTATAATTGTGCTGTCTTCCTGAACAATTTGTGTATTAATGAAAGGTTTGGTATCAATTATTGTTAATGGAAGCGTAACATTGTTTTTTCTTTTGTTTTTATATACATATGTTTTTGGAGTATGGAAGGTAATATTTTTAGTGTCGTAATTTATCTCAATTATAAGATCACGGAATACATTATATCCCAGCAACCCATGTATTTTAATTCCAAGAAGTTTAGAAAAATCAAAATCAGGATCCGGTATAACTAAAATATCCTGGTGAAATCCTGAAATTCCGGGTATTGATATATTGTTTTCAATGGAATGCATTGCTGTTAAGGCATTTCCTCCCCCAAAACCATACATTTTAATTTCCCTCAGATATTCCATGTTAAGTTTATCTGCAAGATCCTTGTCGGTTATAATGGTATTACTTATGCCGGAATCGAGTATAAAGTTTAGAGTATCGCTGTTATTTACAAACACCGGAAGAACTACCAGATTGTTTAACAGTTTAAAGGGCAATTGAACGTTTTTCTTTTTGGGATTTTCAACATAAAACCTCTTTGGGTTTTTTTGAACCTGAGCATTAAGGCTGATATTCAGCCAAAATATCATTATAGTTGTTAGCATTGTAAGTGGTTTCATGGCGCATAAATTAAATTTAAGAATTATTGAAGCGCTTCTGAATATAAGATTCCTGCATCCTTCTAAACCCTATTGCCAAAATGTACATTTTTTAATCTTAAAGCAGTCAAAATGACATAAAAATCAGTAGTTTATATATTGGCAAGGCTTTTGAAAAATCGAATTAAGTTACAAAAATATCATATATGAATTTAAATAATTTCACAATAAAATCACAGGAAGCTATACAATCAGCTTTTGCATTAGCAGAAAAAAACAGGAATCAGGCTATCGAAACTGCCCATGTGTTTAAAGTTTTATTGGAGGATAAAGAAAGTATAACAAACTATATTTTAAAAAAGGTAAATGTTAATACTTCGGCAATAGATTCCGTTGTGGACAGGATAATAGATTCCTTTCCCAAAGTTACCGGTGGTGATATTTATCTTTCGTCGAATGCCAGTTCTGCATTACAAAAAGCAACTAATTACTCCAAAGAATTTGGCGATCAGTTTGTTTCATTAGAACATATACTTTTAGCTTTATTTGCACAGGGCGATACTGTTTCTCAGGTATTAAAAGATAATGGTGTAACTGAATCGCATTTGAAAAAAGCAATTCAGGAGCTGAGAAAAGGATCAAAAGTTAACAGTCAGTCGGCCGAAGAAACATATGATTCATTAAACCGATATGCAATTAATTTAAACGACCAGGCAAGAAATGGAAAGCTCGACCCGGTTATTGGGCGTGATGAAGAAATTCGCAGGGTTTTGCAAATTCTTTCCCGACGAACCAAAAACAATCCAATTTTAATTGGCTCCCCTGGTGTTGGTAAAACAGCCATAGCCGAAGGATTGGCTCATCGGATAATCAAAGGTGATATTCCGGAGAATTTGAAATCGAAGCTTATTTACTCGCTCGATATGGGAGCATTAATTGCTGGAGCTAAATATAAAGGTGAATTTGAAGAGCGATTAAAAGCTGTTATTCGGGAAGTGGTTGAAGCGAATGGCGAAATTATACTCTTTATCGATGAAATACATACCCTTGTAGGTGCCGGAAAAAGCGAAGGAGCCATGGATGCTGCCAATATTCTAAAGCCAGCCCTGGCAAGAGGTGAATTACGTGCCATTGGAGCTACGACCCTGGATGAATATCAGAAATTCTTTGAAAAGGATAAAGCCCTCGAACGTCGTTTTCAACCTGTAATGGTGAATGAACCTGATACTCTGGATGCAATTTCGATTCTTCGTGGATTAAAAGAACGATACGAAAACCATCATAAAGTGCGTATTCGCGACGAGGCAATTATTGCAGCTGTTGAGCTTTCGCAGAGATACATAACTGAACGCTTTCTTCCTGATAAAGCGATCGATTTAATCGATGAAGCTGCTTCTAAACTAAGAATGGAAATGAATTCGGTTCCCGAAGAGATTGATGAGATAGAACGTAAAATAATGCAACTGGAAATTGAACGCGAAGCAATAAAACGCGAAGGTAACGACACGAAAATGGTTGAATTAAGTGGTGAAATCGCCAACTTAAGTGATACCCGGAATATGTTGCGTGCAAAATGGAACAGTGAGAAGGAAGTGATTGAAGGAATACAAAAACAAAAAACTGCTATTGAGCAATATAAATTGGAAGCAGAACAGGCTGAAAGAAACGGTGATTATGGCAAAGTGGCTGAATTACGATATGGAAAGATTAAAGAAGCTGAATCGATAATTGAGCGAAATAAAAGCAAACTCACCGAAATGCAGACTGAAAATGCACTGATTAAAGAAGAGGTTTCAAGTGAAGATATTGCTGAAGTAGTTTCGAGATGGACCGGAATACCAGTTACCCGAATGTTGCAGAGTGAAAAGGAAAAACTTTTGAATTTAGAAACTGAGCTTCACAAACGTGTTGTAGGCCAGCATGAGGCAATTACTGTTGTGTCGGATGCTGTCCGGCGAAATCGTGCAGGGTTATCAGACATTAAACGACCCATAGGTTCATTTATTTTTATGGGAACTACCGGGGTTGGTAAGACTGAACTGGCCAGGGCATTGGCTGAATATTTGTTTAACGATGAAAATATGATGACCCGTATCGATATGTCG
>Ga0136636_10002992_pt1 | contig 10100 bp, 5 predicted proteins | sample AntDrymUQ8522106_2_FD_104653 | JGI IMG/M metagenome (GOLD analysis project Ga0136636, IMG submission 104653) | Polar desert sand microbial communities from Dry Valleys, Antarctica - metaG UQ852 (21.06) | ecosystem: Environmental > Terrestrial > Soil > Desert | place: Antarctica: Dry Valley... | reverse complement strand
TGTGGATTACCATCATCGCACTGTGGATTACCATCGTCGCACTATGGATTATCATCGTCGCACTATGGATTATCATCATCGCACTATGGATTACCATCGTCGCTCAATGGATTACCATCGTCGCACTATGGATTATCATCGTCGCTCATGTTTTGTTACCTTTTCACTGTTGATGGGCATCGTTGTGCTGCGGTTTGTATTGATTGTTAAAGGGTTTATGAGTAAATCGGTCCGGTTATAAAGCGGTAAGTGAAAATATTAATCATCAATAAAGGTATTCTGGTCAAATTATGCCGAAGATTTATCACATGGCTTTGGCGTGGTGAATTCTCTGGAAAGGTAACGTCCTATTGGTTGTTGGTATATACTTGTATAACTTTCAGGCAATAAACATGTTGTATGTGTCAAAGAACCGATACGTGCCTATGCCGTATAAGTGTTATCTTAATTTAAAACTTCAATATGGAAATTAACCGAAAAGCTCATGTATCAGATGCTACTCTTATTGAATTTGCCGGTAAGGAAATTGATTTTTTACCGAAAGATCTGTCTAAGTTTACGTTTTTCGATCCGGACCTGAATCAGCAAAAACTGGATCTGCTTAAAACAACCTACGAGAGCGCACTAACTTATGGTACCGACAAAACCCAATTGGGTGTGCTCCGCGGACTAACCGAAAACCTATCGGCCGAGTTTAAAAACTGTATCTCCATTTTTAAGGACATTCGCTACTTTGCCCTTAAAAAGTTTATCAACAGTCCCGCTACCCTCAAGGAGTTAGGTCTGAATTCGTACCGCATAGCACGTATCAGCCAGCCCGACATGGTATTGTTTATGTATGAACTGGCCAATACTGCCGAAAAGTATAAAACCCAACTTATGGCGGCAGGATTAAAAGAGTCGGTAATTACAAGCATCAAACCGGCTGCCATAGCTCTCGAAAAATGTAATGTTACGCAGGAAACCGGTAAAACAGGTCGTTCGGTTAAAACCGAGGACCGCGTTTTATTACTCAACACCATGTACGACATTCTGCTCGACTTCAGCGAAGCTGCCAAAATGATTTTTGCAGGCGATCCATTGAGCCGTTCGAAATACATATTGCCATACAGTAGCCGCATCCATACAGAGAAAGTAGAAACCCCGAAAAGTTAAACTGATTATCAATTTTACTTATTACGGCGTATTAACTTTTAACTCTCAATTCCAACGATAAAATGGGTTGTACTCTTTCACTTCCTGATGCATCGGATCCATTATTAGCCCTGGCATAAAGCCGGGGCTTTTGATTTTTAGTGTTATTCCAGATTGGAGTATTCATTTAAGTAAAGCTTAGGTGCGTAAACTGCCAATTGTTAAAACATATACGCCAGATAAAGTTGCGCATTAAACCTGTGCCTGTATTCTTTTGAAGAATATTGATCGTATGAATATCCTGTTAACGATCGTAACAAAAAATGAGTACTTAATCTGTGTTGAATATCAAATCGGGCCTGGTAGCTATTCTGGTTGTATAGTTCATAATCGCCCGATGTTGCAGGATTAAAATCGGGGGAAACACCATATCCAAGCATTCCACCTATGTAATTATACTGATTTGAATATTTCCGCGCAAAAGCAAATAAGGAATAATTCCATTCATCATTAATTTCCGAAAGATATTGCCTCAGCGAAAAGTACCACGATTTTGAATATTTGCTAACAGAACTTGTGTAAACGAAAACTTCAACATCACTTTTGGAAAAATACAAATAACGACCTCCCAGAGATACTTCAAACCCTTTTGGCAATGTTTTGAATAACTCCAGTCCTGCCTGATGTGTTGGGAAAAGATCACCATCAGAATATCCATAATTCATATAACCATAAAACCCTCTGCCTAAAATGGGATAAAAGTCAGCTTCGTATTGAACTGCTCCGGGATCAAATAATTTGCCACTACCCTGAATCAATTGCCCCACATTTGTTTTTGCTATAAATGTACCGGCTCTGAAGTCTCTCTGATATTGAAAAGAGGTAACATGCCATCTTCTTACATAAGGTTTCCTGAAGAATTCAAAACTGTGTTCTACGATAAGTCGGTTCTTAAATTTGCCATTATTTATCTGATTAATCAGATCCTGAACTTCACGGTTGAGGGGATACACTTTTAATAAAGAATCAATTCCTGCTCTGGCACAGGCAACGTCTTCCAAACACAAACAAGCTTTAATCTTCTTGATAAAAAGTTCGTAATTATTAGGAATTTTTGCCAAAGCTGAATTGCATAAATTCATGGCTTCGGCGCAGTTTTGGCTCCAGGTTTCAACATCGGCAAGAGCCAGATAAGCGTCGAGCGAATAAGGATCTTGTAATAAAACAACTTTTAAGTGGTTTCGGGCCAAGTCGAATTTTTGTTCCCAGGCATATGTTCGTGCCAGTAAAATACGGACATCCCGGTATTCTGGTGACATCTTGAGAATTTCATAACATTTTATACGAGCATCTGCATAATTATTTGAAAAGGCTTGTTTCCGTGCTTCCTGAAATAAACTATCCTGAGGATTAACCTGGGATTTTAAAGATTGAATGGATAGAATAAAAACAAGAGTAACAATACTTAGAAATAGTTTCATTGGCCAAATTATTTAAAACAAAAATATAGATTAAATATCAAACTCAATGATGACAACTTTATATTTGTATCCAAACCATTTATTTTTTCGAAATGTATATAAACGAAACTCAGGTAAGAGTTAGGTATGGGGAAAGCGATAGAATGGGTTATGCCTATTATGGTAATTATCCTTTTTATTATGAAGTAGGACGTACTGAAATGTTGCGATCGCTTGGATTAACCTACAAAGAAATGGAAGATAGCGGAATAATACTTCCGGTTATTTCTCTTAATTCCAAATATCTTGCTCCGGCATTTTACGATGATCTGCTTACCGTTAAAACATACCTGAAAGAGCTACCCGCAGTGCGTATCCGTTTCGAATACGAAATTTATAATTCGAAGGGCGAAAAGTTGAACCACGGAGAAACTACGCTGGTTTTTACCAATGCCGTTACCCGCAAACCCTGCCGTCCACCGGAGTACTTTATGGAAATGGTGAGAAAATTTTTTATTTAATTCAATGTTAATTGTTCATAATTCTCCATATGTTGACCATTAGTTTAATGTTGTATTGGCCATTTAATTTGGACTATTGGCTATCAAACAATATTTTTGATTTGAAGATTGTGCTTTTTGTACTTCTTTCTGTTTCATTTCTTAATAAACTTTATCGTTACAAAATGAATAACCAAAATAACCTTTACCCGTATAAGGCTTTTTGAAAGCTTACACCGCTTATTGCAATTTTAACCTGAAACATATCTGCAAACTTCAAAACCTGTATTCGAAATGATTTTAACCGGTAATTTATTAACTCCTTGTTATTTATTAAGGAAAAATCTCGGTAAATTTTGCCACATTATTATTGGTTCGGTCCCACGTTTCAGTTTTTTTTATTGCATCTACACTTCTTCAGATTTTAGTTCCGGAAAGTTTGCAAAAAGTTCTGTTCTCTCAGTGGGAAGTTCTGTCAGTTTGCCGGTAAGACAGCTTCTTTTTTAATATGCATTTCAAATTTTAAAACTATATTATGAATAACATCTACCAACAATTAAAAATTTCAAAAATTTATTTGTGCCTGGTTATTGTTTTAGTTTTCGGGCAATTCACCCTCAAAGCACAACCGTATAATTTTACAGCTTTATCGGGAACGTTTACTCCCCTTACCGGAGGTTCTTCGTTAAGTTCAATTCAATACGATGATGCCATGAGTTTGGCCATAAACATTGGTTTTAATTTTAAATTCAATGGAAAGGTATATACGCAAACAAGTGTATCATCCAACGGTTTTATAACTTTTAGAGTTGGTTCAATAAGCTCCCTTTTTTCACAAACTGATTCGACTTTTATAGCTCCCCTTGGCTATGATCTTAGTGGGACAAGTGGCACCGCCTCCTATAAAACCGAAGGTACGGCACCAAACAGGATTTTTACTATGGAATGGCTAAACTGGAAATGGGATTGGTTAGCAACAGCTGGGATATCTTTTCAGTTAAAACTCTATGAAACCTCAGACCGAATTGAATTTATTTACCGTCAGGAAATCGGTACATTAAATAATGGCAAGGCTTACATTGGTTTGTCGGGTCAAAAATTGAATACTTACATGTACTTGAACAATTCAGGGACTTCTCCCGAAATAACATTATCTCCCAATTACATTATGGGGAAACCAGCAACGGGGCAGATTTACAGGTTCGATCCTAATATTCTTCCCGAAGCTACGAACCATGCAGGAGGTTTCTCACCGGTTACTGCCGAGAGCTTAGCTGTTAAGTGGACTGATGCAATAGGAGCAAATCTTCCTTCCCGGTATATTATAAAAGTTTCCAATGTTGGTTTTAATGCCATAACCGATCCTGTTGATGGAATCGATCCTGTTCAGGACCTAGATTTAACAGATGGTACAGGCGCTGCAATATGTAATTATAGCATTCAGAAATTTAATGGGTGGACCGATTCGCTGGGCCTAACAAATTACTACTTCAAGATTTTTCCGATCTCGAACTATAACACTTATACTAATTATAAAACGGATGGAAGTGTACCGCAGTTTTATATTATCACACCTGCCTACGATTCAAAATTGTTAACTTCATCAGGTATAACTGCAAATTTAATGGATTTGTCGTGGGTTAGAGGATCGTATGCTAAATGCGCGGTTTTTGCCAAAGAAAACGGAGCAGGAAAAGCGTTACCTCAAAACAATACAAGCTATACAGCAAATGCGGTTTATGGTTCAGGTGCCCAAATCGGAACCACCGGTTGGTTTTGTGTTTTCAATGGAACGGGAACTTCAGTAAGCTTATCCGGTTTAAAAACCAATACACCATATGATTTTCATGCAATAGAATATGATGGTGCCGCGGGTGCCGAACAATACTCAACAGGCGACAGCCCTTCGGCTAACAAAATATTCAACACCAGCTTGTTCAGCGAGGTTAATTTAACACTCACCGGCATTAGAGATGGTGCTGCTGCTTGGTGCGATTACGATAACGACAACGATCTTGACGTTATAATTGCCGGCACAATAACATCGGGTAAAAAAACAATTTTATACCGCAACGATGCAGGAACTTTTGTTAATTCAACTGTAGTTTTCCCCGATGTTAGTAGTTCGTCGGTTAGCTGGGGCGATTACGATAACGACGGTTATGCCGACCTTCTCATTATGGGACTGACGTCTACGGTTCGTATAACCAAAATATTCCACAATAATGGTAACGGCACTTTTACCGAACTGGCCGGGACTAATTTTCCAGGGTTGAATTTAGGAAGTACATCATGGGCCGACTACAATAATGATGGATTACTTGATTTTTTTATGTGTGGCAACAATGGCTCCACATATGTATCTAAATTATACCTTAACAACGGTTTAGGAAGGTTTTCCGAACAAAATACCGGCATTCCAGGTGTTACACAAAGCTCATTCGCATGGGCTGATTTTAATAATGATGGCTTTCAGGATATTGTAATTTCAGGATTTAACCACAGCGGATGTTTTTCAAAAATATACAAAAATAATGGCGCAACAGGTTTTAGTGAAGTTACAGGACTTTTACTTCCTGCAATAGCAAATGCTTCCATTGATGTTGGGGACTACGATAACGATGGGGATCCTGATATTCTTTTTACAGGAAATCTATATATTAGTCCTAATGTGACTAAATTATATAAAAACGAAGGAAATTTCTCATTCACGGCTCAGAACCAAATCTCTCTGATACCCGTTAAAAACGGTTCGCCTCGATTTGGCGACTTTGATAACGATGGCGATCTTGATATTATCATTAACGGTTTAAACGATTTGGAAACTGGTATATCTAAAGTATATAAGAATAACGGCGGATCCTTTGAAGAAATGAAGAATTTCACTATGCCCGATGTCGGTTATAGTGCAGCGGCCTGGGGCGATTATGATAACGACAATGATCTTGATATAATGATTACCGGCTTAACAACAACAGGTATTATAACTAAAATTTATAAAAACGAATCAGTAACAAAAAATACTTTGCCATCTGCACCATCAGGGTTAAATTCTCTTGTGGCACCCGAAGTACTGCTTACTTGGAGTGCGCCAACAGGAGATGCTACACCTTCTTCTGCACTTACCTATAATTTAAGGTTAGGTAAAACAAGTGGCGGTGGCGAAGTTATATCTCCACTGAGTTCCTCAACCGGATTGCGCCGCATTCCTGCCAAGGGCAATAATCCAAACGGAACAAACTTTAAAATTAAAACATTAAAAAAAGGAACTTATTACTGGAGCGTTCAGGCAGTCGATAACAATTTTGCCGGAGGAGCATTTGCTCCAGAACAAACTTTTACATATAACTTCGATAATCAGGCGAGTGAGCTAATTTTTGCTTCAAAATCTTCAACTTCTGCTAAATGTTCATGGACTAGAGGTAACGGAGATAATTGTGTGGTTTTTGTAAAAGAAAATGGAACAGGAACGGCTGTTCCCGTTAATAATACAACTTACACAGGTTCTAAAACCTTTGGTACGGGTACACAAATCGGAACCTCCGGATGGTACTGTGTTTATAATGGCGACTTGGATACAGCCACCATAACAAACCTAAAACCCAATATGAAATATATGTTCCAGATATTTGAATATACCGGAATTGCAGGTTCGGAGGTGCTTTTTACAACAACCGGAAATGGTAACCCTGCCCAATACCTTCCTCCCTTCACCGAAGAAACTCAGATTGCATTAACCGGAGTGTCAGGTCATACAAATGCATGGGGCGATTACGATAACGATGGCGATCTCGACCTTGTTATCTGCGGGTATACCGGTTCGGCCAATGTTGCAGAACTTTATAAAAATAATGGTGACAATACGTTTACGAAAACTGCGGTTACGTTTGCCAATCACACTTATTACGATTTTCAGTGGGGCGATTACGATAACGACAACGACCTGGATTTGCTCGTATTAACTGATACCGACTCCAAAGTATACGAAAATAAGGGTGACGGCACCTTTACTGCAGGAACAGCCTTGCCAATTATGTCGGGTGGAAAAGGCCTCTGGGCTGATTTTAATAATGATGGTTATAAGGATATTATTGTCATCAATATGTTGGAAATGAAGGTTCTTAAAAATAATAAGGATAAAACCTTTACTTACCAATCGACATCCATGCCTGGATTATCCGATGGTTCGGTAGCATGTGGCGATTACGATAACGATGGAGATTTGGATGTACTATTAGCCGGAAGGGACGGGTCTACTGCCATAACTCAGATCTTCAGTAACGATGGAAATTTTGTGTTCACAGAACAAACAGGTATAGTTCTGCCTGGAATCTCCAACTGTTCCTTAGCCTGGGCCGATATGGACAATGATGGTGACCTGGATATTGTAATGTCAGGAGCTGATTTTAATTTCTATACAAAAATTTACGACAATAATGGTAACAATACTTTTACCGTAATTGCCAGCACAACTTTCAAGGATCTATACAGAACTGCAATGGCAATTGGCGATTATGACAACGATGGTTACCGGGATTTAATAGTTTCTGGTTCTCAAAATGGGGACGATTATTATACCGTACTTTATCGCAACAATGGCAATAAAACCTATTCTGAGGTAAAAACTGTTGCTTTCCCGGGTATTCAATTTGGTACCATGAACTGGGGCGATTACGACAACGACAAAGATCTCGATTTGTTTATTTGTGGAACCACAGCAACCGGAATAATTGCTAAAGTATTTAAAAACAATGGTTCAGTTCCTAATGAAAAACCATATACTCCCTATAGTATAGGCACCATTACATTGGATGGATTTGATGTAAATTTTAAATGGAGCAGAATTTCAGATTCTAAAACTAACTTTAATGGGCAATCTTACAACTTGTATATATACGAAGTATCTACGATAGGTTTTAATCAATCGGGAGAAGGTTTTACACAAACACAAACTTTGAATGGACAAAGATTAATTGCTTCCTTTGGCAATATTCAGTATAGCGCTTCAGGATATACATTGAAAGGATTACCTGCAGGCGATTATAAATGTTCCATGCAAGCTGTGGATGCTGGTATGTTGGGAAGTAATTTTGCAACGGAAAGCTCTTTTTCAATTTACGATTTAACTAAAGTCGGAATTGATTGCGCTGCAAAACTTATAACAAATACAAAAACAGGCATGCAGTATAATTATACTAGTACCGATGGGGTTAACGGAACATGGAATTCTATATCCGGAACAAGCCAAACCTTTACTTTTGGTTCAGGTGGTTTCGATTTATGGATAAGACAAGCAAGTAATCCGAAAAACAAAATTAAGGTGGCTATTGCAGCCGCAGCCCAAGCCCCTTCCGTATATACTATTAATTATGCAGCCAGATCAACAAACGAGAATGTTCCTGCAACAATCGAGTATTCCCTGAGCAGCACATATGCAAATGGTACTGGATTACCTGCTAGCCTGACACCTGGAAGCACATATTCTTTCAGATACAAAGCTACCACATCCACAGTTGCGTCGGCAATTCAAACACTTGTTGTTCCTGCTCTTCCAGCCGCACCTGCCATTTCGATAAACTATTTAAATGAACGTACAGCGCAGCCTCTGCCATCAACAATTGAATATTCTAAATTTTTGGATATGAGTGGCATTGCTGCCGGTGGTGATACTGCTATCAGCGTTACTCCGGGTTCGGATTTATATTTTAGATACAAGTCGACTTCTAATAGTTTCAGCTCCCCGGTTCAGACACTATTGATTCCTAACAGGCCGGCCGCTCAAACATTTACTATCGATTTCCCAAATGAGACCCTTACAACCACTTTATCATCGGCTTACGAATATTCATTGTCGCCCGATGTGTCTAATGCTATTACTGGAAACGGAACCAAACTGGGAATTGTTCATGGTCAGAATGTGTATTTAAGGCTAAAGGCAACGTCGAACACATTTAAATCGGTGGTTCAAACCTTAATAGTTTCTGCCCGTCCGGCAGCTCCATCTAATCTTAACGTAAGTGACGGATCCAATACCTTTGACTGGAATAATGTCCCTAATTATACGTTTGATAAAGATTATGAATATTCGACCGATGGAGGAACTAATTGGCTTGTATGTATTGGCAAGCCTGTGAACATTGGAAGCATCAACGTTTCTGCCGGATCTTTGAAACTTAGACTTAAAGCAACAAACTCCAGTTTCAAAGGAGCAGAGGTGGCATCTGTCTCAGCCTTTACTACCGGTGTTAAAGACCTTGTATTGGCAGGAATAACGTTGTATCCGAATCCTGTTACTGATATTCTTCACTTGGAAAATTTACCCCGTGAATCGGTTATTTCAATCTACACGCTTAGCGGAAAACTTGTAATTCAAAAGTCATTTGAAGATAAGAATATTAAAATTCCTATCACCGACCTACCTCAAGGGATGTTTATTATAAAAGTAAAAACTCCTGAGGACGAATTTCAATCTAAGTTCTCAAAGCAATAAAACAAAAGAGACCGCACTCAACCAGAGGCGGTCTTTTTGTTTTAAGAATATGAATATTTATTATCCGTTTACCTGAATATTTCAAATGCCAAGACATCTATCAACAATAAAAGACCTTCCCGGAACCTAATTTGGGTTGTTTTTCTTTTTTTTCTGTACATATAGAAGTCTTCTAAATAAGAACAGAATTTATTCAATTATTAACAATTTGTTTTTCAGCTTTGTTAATTTCTTTAAGGTTTAGCATTACAAATAATTTCTATATTTGTATTACGCTCGTAAAATAATTAGTGTTATTTGAATAACAATAGGATATTTCAGGTAAATTTGGGACTTTATTTTAAATAGCATTTATATGGAAAATAAAATAACTCCGGGCGATTTTGTACCGGTTCTTTTGCAATTAGGAGTAGCATTGGCATTTGTAGTTTTCGTGATGGTAGTCACCCATTTTATCGGTTGGAAGCGCAGAAGGATTCGCTCTATCCTGAAAGAAGAAAATTTTGAATGTGGAAT
>Ga0136636_10002990_pt1 | contig 10103 bp, 7 predicted proteins | sample AntDrymUQ8522106_2_FD_104653 | JGI IMG/M metagenome (GOLD analysis project Ga0136636, IMG submission 104653) | Polar desert sand microbial communities from Dry Valleys, Antarctica - metaG UQ852 (21.06) | ecosystem: Environmental > Terrestrial > Soil > Desert | place: Antarctica: Dry Valley... | reverse complement strand
CGCACCATATACGAGGGAAACTTCGTGCCGATCACCAGATCGACTGGCTGCCCGTTGACCTGGCTGATGTCGAGCATGCGCCAAGCCAAGGCGCTCTCGGGGATGCGCTCTAGCGGGTGCCACTGAAATGGCAGGGCCACAACATCCACGCTGTGGCCGCGCTCACGCAAAGCGTCGCGCAGGCCCTCCACGAGCAGCTCGGCGCCGCCGCGCACAAAGGGCACCTGGGTGGCGCAGATCAGGATGCGCTTTGCCAGACCTGTCATTCCGAGCGCAGCGAGGAATCTGCTCCAGGCGCCCCAGCAAGACCCCTCGCTGCGCCTGCGGCTCCGCTCAGGGTGCCATAGTGCGTTGCGCGCAGCGCGGCGAGGCGCGCGCGCAGCTCGGCGTCGGCGGCAAGCAGGGGGGGCACAGCACCGGAGAGCGCGTCGTTGCAGGCGTTCTGCTGCTCCACAATCGGGTTGAGCATCCAGCGCAGATACTGGCGCATGCCGCGCTGGGCGAGCGCGCGCGCCTGCGTGAGCGGCGTGTCGCCCCCCAGCGGCTGGTGCGCGCTCACGGCCTTGCGCTCCGCCAGCGCCTGAAGCGCAGCGCTGGTGGGCGGGGCGACGGGAGCGGTGGGCGAGTGTGGTGCCTCGGCTGCGGAGGAGTTGCTGGGGGGGGTAAGCTGCTCGGCCTGCCCACGCAGCTCGGCCAGCTGGTCGCGCAGCTCGGTGTGGGATTCGATCAGCAGGTGGATAGCGCGGGCGGCGGCCTCGTTGAAGGCATTTTGCTGCGCCACAATGGGCGGGATATACCAGCGCAAGGCGCGGCGCATCACTTTATGCACCAGCACCCAGCCGCGCTCGTAGAGGCCCCGCCCCTCCAGGGGCCAGTGGGCGCTCACCACCCGCGTAATCTCCAGTTGCTCGGCGGCGTGGTGCAGCTCGCGCTCGATCGCGCTCAGGGCCGTGCCCGTCTCGCCCGCGCCCTGGGCCGCCCGCTGGGCCCGCACCGCCTGGCGTAGCGCCTCCAGGATGGCGGCAACGTCGGCTGTAGCTAGCTCTGCTGCCATACTTTCTTTCTAAGGAGACAAGGAGACAAGGAGACAAGGAGACAAGGAGACAAGGAGACAAGGAGACAAGGAGGCAAGGAGACAAGGAGACAAGGAGACAAGGAGACAAGGAGACAAGGAGACATCCCTTTGCCACCGATAGGCGCTCCCTGTCTCCTTGTCTCCCGAGCGAGCGCAGCGAGCGATTCTCCCTGTCTCACCCCGCAGACGCCCGCTTCAGCAGCTCTGTCACCTGCTTGCCGCGCACCTGGACAATATCGTCCTGGAACTTCAGGATGGCGCCGAGGGTATCTTCGACCACACCTTGCGAGAGCTCGGTGGCGTCGAGGGCCACCAGGGCCGTCACCCAATCGAGCGTCTCGGCCACGCCGGGGAGCTTGTAGAGATCCATGCGGCGCAGCTCCTGCACAAACATGACGACCTGGCGCGAGAGCCGCTCGCCGGCGCCGGGCACGCGGGCGCGCACGATCTGCAGCTCCTTGTCGAGCGTGGGATAATCCACCCAATAGAAGAGACAGCGGCGCTTGAGCGCGTCGTGGACTTCACGGGTACGGTTGGAGGTGATGATCACGGTGGGCGGGTTGACGGCGCGCACCGTGCCGATCTCGGGGATGCTGATCTGCCAGTCGGAGAGCAGCTCAAGGAGGAAGGCCTCAAACTCCTCGTCGGCGCGGTCGATCTCGTCGATCAGGAGCACAGGCGGGGCCAAGGCGCTCTCCTCGATCGCCTGGAGCAGCGGGCGCTTGATCAGAAACTCGGGGCCGAAGATATTCTTTAGCGCGTCGGCGCCCTGGGTCTCGCTCATGCGGATGGCGAGCATCTGGCGGGCGTAGTTCCACTCATAGATCGTGGTGTTGACGTCCAGGCCCTCGTAGCACTGGAGCCGGATCAGGTGCCGATCCAGCATAGTGGCGAGCGTTTTGGCGATCTCGGTCTTGCCCACCCCGGCCTCGCCCTCCAGCAGCAGCGGCTTGTTGAGCTTAAGCGCCAGGTAGATCGCGGTGGTGAGCGAGCGGTCGGCCACATAGGCGTGGCTGGCCAGGGCCGCCTGGAGGGCGTCGATCGAGTCGAAGGTCATCCGGCTAGCTCCGTTGCGTGGTCGCGGAAGGGTGTCCCTTATTGTACAACGATTCGGCGCTGCCTCAGCGCAGGGCTGCCGCCCCATAGGGCTACGTCATGGTCGGCGCGGTTGCCAGAACCCGGCGGTTGAAACCGCGTCGGCAGGGCCTGCGGCCGCGCGTCGGCCTGCGCCGACGCGTCCAGACCCGCCCGCGCAGGCGGGCGCCCGGCGCACCGCGCCCCCACGGCGCGCGTGTACGCGCCCGCCTCCCGCCCATGACGTAGCCCTAGCCGCCCCAAGCGAGCGCATGCTCAGTTCGCAGGTGTCCGCCGCACCAGCAGCCCTGTGATCCAACGGGTAGTGGTGGTAAGCACGATAGCGCCCTTTCGTGGTAGAAAGAGTATTTACTCTATAATCTCAATTTAGTGTAAATAATCTACTCTGTCAAATAGGACTAACGACCGATGCTCACAGCATCGCAGGTGGCGCGCTTGACTTTATAGGGCTATTGCTCTATATTCTGGGTAGGCAAGCCTGCCCAAGCGCCAAGGCCGATGATGAAGACACGCGAGCGCATTCTGGCCGCCGCGCTGCGGCTATTCAACGAGCACGGCACGGGGCCTGTCTCTACGAATCACATCGCCGACGAGCTCGGCATTAGCCCCGGCAACCTGTACTACCATTTCCGCAACAAAGAGGCGATCATCAGCGCGATCTTCGAGCAGCAGTTCGCACGCGCCGATGCGCTCTACGCGCTGCCCGCCGACCACCTACCGACGCTAGTCGATCTGCGCGCGCTTGTGCAGGCCACGTTTGAGTTAAGCTGGGACTTCCGCTTTATCTACCGGGAGCTGATCGCGCTGCTGCGTCGCGACGACGCGCTCCAGGTGCGCTGGGTAGCGATCCGGGCGCGTGGGTTTGCGGGCTTCCAGGAGCTAGTGGAGCAGTTCGTGGCAAGCAAGGTGCTGCGGCGGCCTGCCTCGGCCGCAGCCGTAACGCGCCTGGCCGAGCTGTGCTGGCTGGTGAGCGAGTTCTGGCTGGCGAGTGTGGAGGTGAGCGGGCAGAGCGTGAACGCCGCCCAGATGGAGCACGGCGCCGACCTGATGCTCCAAGTGCTCGATCCGTATCTGATAGCCTATAGCCGATAGCCGGGAAGCGGGCGGAGTCTACCGTCTACCGTTAGCTGCCCGTGCAGGCTATGCTACTATGGCGCAACACTGGTGTGAGTATTGCGCAGGAGGAGAACTGCTATGCGGGGGAGTCGTGTGCGGGAGCGCCAGGAGGGCGAGGAGGCGAAGAAGCGCAGCGAGGCGGAGGCGCGTCAGCAGCGGCGTGCTTTCACCCAGGCCGTCGATGAGATCGCGTCGGCCCTCGGCGAGCGTGAGCCACGCTCCAAGGCGACGATCGAGCGCTCGGTAGCGGTGCTTGGCATCGAGGCGGCCCAGGCCCTGCGGCGCGAGGTTGAGGCGCTGGAGGCCCAGGGCGGCGTGATGACGGCGGACGGCGCACGCCGCCGCACACCGGGCGGCGTCTACCTCTTTATCCTCAAGCAGCGCATGAACGAGGCGGGCCGTAAGGATGAGCTGAAGCGGATTGTGGTGGGGTAGCGTGATCGACGGTGGACGGTGGACGGTGGACGGTGGATAGTGTGCTTCCGGCGTTCTACGTTCTACGTTCTACGTTTGGCTGCGCCAGCAGCCCGGCGAGCACGAAGTCGGCCACCCAGGCGGCGGCATCGTCGTTGGGGGCAGCGAGGCGGCAGAGCCGCTGCACGGCGCGCGGGCTGAACAGCTCCATGGCCAGGGCGGCGAGCAGGTTCGGGTCGCCCGCGCGGAAGCGCCCCTCGCGCTGGCCTGCGGCGATCACCTCGGCCACAAGGGCGTGGAGCGCAGGGTAAAGGCCGCTTTGCTGCTCCTCGGCGCTGGAGCTGTCCAGCAGGGCGGCATGATGGAGGCTGTGACGGTACTGGGCGAGCACCATGGCCCGCAGCTTGTCTGCCGGGTCGGCCAGCGCTTCGGCGGCCTGCGCGATGCAGTGGCAGGCGTCGGCGCAGGCCGCCTGGCTTACGGCGGCGAAGAGCAGCTCTTTGCTCGGGAAGCGGCGGTAGATCGTGCCCACGCCCACGCCTGCCCTGGCCGCCACCTGGCCCATGGTCACGTCCGGGCCGCGCTCCGCGAACAGCGCGGCGGCAGCGCGCAGCACGCGCTCCATGTTTCGCCGCACGTCGCTGCGCTCGCGCCGCACGCACCCCTCGCTGCCGCTCATGCGCTCGCTCCTTCGCCGTTGTTGAGTGACGATAGTATAGCATAGAAGCGGAAGCGTCGTTCCGGTTTGCACGCCTGTGGCTGAAGCCACCGGCTATTATTCTTTGCGGGAAGGCCGCCTGCGCGGCCTCAGCCAGCCTACGCAGCCGGGCTACCCCGCGGGAGTCTCGTGCTCGCAAATGTAAACATTCTGCTAGAACATGCTTTACGGCTTGTTGGGGGCATTGACACCGTCAGGGGTCGGTTCCATAATACTGATAACGCGGAACCGATATTCCGCTTTCAAGGAGTAACCCCCATGAGCGAGCCGAACGAAAGCATAATCGAGGCGCCCGTGGCCCCCGAGACACTGCCACTGATCGCCCTCGAGGGCGCCGTGGTCTTTCCTCATACTGTTATTAGCCTTACCCTGAACGACGAGAACCTGGCCGCCGCCGAGGCTGCCCTCAAGAATGGGCGCCATGTGCTGCTCGTGCCCCGGCGCCCCGACGCCGACGCCGACGGCGACGCGCCCCTGATCGCCCAGCTCTACCCGGTTGGTGTGGTCGCACGCATCGAGCAGTCCGGCGTGCTGCCCAGCGGCCAGAGCGGGATTGTGGTGCGCGGCATTGTGCGCGCCGCGCTCGGCGAGCAGACCCAGGCCGAGCCCTACCCGCGCTTTACCTTCGCCCGCCGCCCCGACAGCTTCGAGCTCACCCCGGCCCTGAGCACACTTATGGTCGAGGTCCACGCCGCCATCGACGCCGTGCTCGACCTGCGCCCCGGCATCACTCAGGAGATCCGCAACTTCGTGCGCTCGATCGAAGATCCGGGCCACCTGGCCGATAACACCGGCTACTCGCCCGATTATACGTTCGAGGAGCGCCTGGAGCTGCTCGGTACCTTCGATGTCGTCGCCCGGCTTTCCAGCGTGCGCGACTTCTACCGCAAGCAGTTCGCCATGCTCGAGGTCCAGGTGAAGCTGCGCCAGGAGGTGCAGGAGAGCTCGGCCAAGCAGCAGCGCGAGTTCTACCTGCGCCAGCAGCAGCGCGCCATCCAGAAGGAGCTGGGTGAGGACGACGCGGAGACGGCCGAGCTGGACGATCTACGTGAGAAGCTGGCCACCGCTAACCTGAGCGAGGTGGCCCGCAAAGAGGCCGACCGCGAGCTGAATCGCCTCGGGCGCATCAACGGCAGCTCGCCCGAGTATCAGATGGTGCGCACCTACCTGGAGTGGCTCGCCGAGCTGCCCTGGGGCAAGCACACCGGCCACGCCATCGATGTGGCCTACGCCCGCCAGGTGCTCGATGAGGACCACTACGGCCTTGAGAAGATCAAAGAGCGCCTGCTGGAGTATCTGGCTGTGAAGCAGCGCCGCGCCGCCATGGGCGAGGATAGCGGCCGCTCTGGCCGTGAGCCCATCCTGGCGTTTGTTGGCCCGCCCGGCGTGGGCAAGACCAGCCTGGGCCAGAGCATCGCCCGCGCCCTTGGCCGCACCTTCGTGCGCATGAGCCTTGGCGGCGTGCGCGACGAGGTCGAGCTGCGGGGCTTCCGCCGCACCTACATCGGCTCGCAGCCCGGCCGGATCATCCAGGAGCTGCGTCGCATCGGCGCCGCCGACCCGGTGATCTTGCTCGACGAGGTTGATAAGCTCGGCCAGGATTATCGCGGCGACCCGGCCGCCGCGCTGCTGGAGGTGCTCGACCCGGAGCAGAACTACAGCTTCACCGACCATTACCTGAACCTGCCCTTCGACCTCTCGCAGGTGCTGTTTATTGCCACCGCCAACGATTGGAGCACGGTGCCGCCTGCGCTGCGCGACCGCATGGAGGTGATCGAGCTCTCCGGCTACATCGAGGACGAGAAAGTCCACATCGCTCAGAGCCACCTCGTCGCTCGCCAGGTGAAGGCGAACGGCCTGCGCCCTGAAGAGGTGACGGTGGAAGACTCCGCGCTGCGCGCCATCGTCAACGACTACACCCGCGAGGCGGGCGTGCGCAACCTGGAGCGCAACATCGGCGGGGTGCTGCGCAAGGTGGTGCGGCAGCTTGCCGAGCAAGATGACAGGGAGACAGGGAGACAGGGAGACAGGGAGACAGGGAGACAGGGAGACAACCAGCAACTCGTGGAGCTATCTGATGGCTCCGTGTCTCCCCCGCTCCTTGTCTCCCTGCCTCCGGTGGTCGTCGATGCCGCCTTCGTGCGCAACGCCCTTGGCCGGCCGCGCTTCTACAACGAGGCGTTGGAGCGCATCGATCAGCCGGGCGTGGCGACGGGCCTAGTCTGGACGCCTGTGGGCGGCGGCATCATCTTTATAGAGGCGATAGCGCTGGAGGGCAACCGCGAGCTGAAGATCACCGGCCAGCTTGGCGAGGTGATGCGCGAGAGCGCCGAGGCCGCGCTCACCTATGTGCGCTCGCGCTCGAAGGATCTCGGGATCGACCCGCGCTTCTTCGACACGCACGCCATCCACATCCACGTGCCGGCGGGTGCGGTGCCCAAGGACGGCCCCTCCGCGGGCATCACCATGGCGACGGCCCTGGCCTCGGCCGCCACCGGGCGCCTGGTGCGCGAGGATGTGGCGATGACCGGCGAGATCTCGCTGCGCGGGCGCGTGCTGCCCATCGGCGGGATCAAGGAGAAGGCGCTTGGCGCGCATCGCGCCGGGATCAGGACGATCATCCTGCCGAAGCGCAACATGGCCGACCTCGACGATCTGCCGCCAGAGGTGAGCCGCGAGCTGACGTTTGTGCCCGTCGAGACGCTCGACGAGGTGCTGGCGACGGCACTGCGGCCCGCCGTCAATCCGCAGGAGAGCATCCCTCTGCTCGCGAGCCTCGGCGGCATCCTGCCCGCCCCGCGCGAGGGTGAGCTCGTGCAGCGCTAAGGAAGCACGGGAAGCCTTGAGCTTCTAGGAAGGTGACACCTTCCCGGAAGCTGAAGCCTAACCTAGCCCCTTCTCCCCAAGCGGGAGCGGGGGCTTTTGTAATATTACACCTTTGATACATCCAGACACAGGCCGCTCATCGCAATGGTTGATGAGCGGCCTTTTCCTGCATTTCCCCTCCCGCTCACTCTCCGCTGTTTGAAATAACCCAGCCGCTCGGCCTGAGCGGCACACACCCCCAGCCAGTAGGGGGCGGCCTCGCCGTGCAGCGCGTGAGGCGAGAAAGGAGGGATGCCACCTAGCGTCCCCTGGTTCAGCACGCCGTCGTCCGGTTTCAGTAGACATAAGGAGTTGACATGCGCGCAGCACGTTTCCTTGGCCCGCTTATGGGTGCGGGCCTAACCCTGGCCATTGTGGCCGGCGCACTCGGCGCCAGCGCCCCCGCCGCCCGCGCCTCTAGCCACCGCGAGGCGCCCCTGATCGGGAACGACCCGCAGGCCGACAACACCGACCTGTACGCCTTTCGTACCCCCGACAGCCCCGACACGGTGACGATCGTGGCGAACTATATCCCGCTCGTGGAGCCGAACAGCGGCCCGAACTTCACCAGCTTCGGCGACGACGTGCGCTACGAGATCAACATCGACAACGATGGCGACGCGCGCACCAATATCACCTACCGCTTCACGTTCAAGACCAACCGCCAGAACCCGAACACCTTCCTCTACATCACCGGCCCCGTAACCTCGCCGACCGACCCCGACTTCAACCTCCAGCAGTCCTACAAGGTGGAGAAGTTCACCACCAAGAACGGCCAGATCCGCTACGACCTGCTTGGCATCGGCAATGTGCCCCCGGTCAACGTCGGCCCGCGCTCCACGCCCAACTACGACGCCACGGCAGCGCAGGCGATCACCCAGCTGAAGGGCGGCATCACCGCCTTTGCCGGCCCGCGCGACGACGCCTTCTTCGTGGATCTCGGCTCGATCTTCGACCTCGGCGGCCTGCGGCCCTTCAACAGCCTGCATGTGGTGCCGCTTGACGCAGCCCAGTTCGGCGACAAGGGCATCGACGGGGTGAGCGGCTACAACACGCACACCATCAGCATGCAGATCCCGATCAGCGAGCTGACCGTAGACGGCAAGGCCGCCGACGCCACCAAGAAGCCGGTGATCGGCATCTACGCCACCGCCAGCCGGCAGACGACGCGCGTGCTGCGCAGCAATGGCACCGTGCGCAACAGCGGTGCCTGGGTGCAGGTCTCGCGGCTGGGCAACCCCCTGATCAATGAGGTGATCATCCCGCTGGGCATGAAAGACTACTGGAACTCCCAGCGGCCCAATGAGGACCGCCAGTTCCAGAAGTACTACGAGAGCCCCGAGCTTGCCAGCCTGGTGAACTTTCTCTACCCGGCCCTAGAAGATGTCAACACCACCGGTCGCGCCGACCTGACCGCCATCCTGCTCACCGGCGTGAAGCTGCCCGACGGTAGCGCCTTCACCTTCACTGGCGACAGACCGGCCGACCTGCTGCGCATTAACCTGGCCGTGGCCCCGAGCGCCCCGGTGGGCGAGGGCGACCCGCTCGGCGTGATCGCAGGCGACCTGGCCGGCTTCCCCAATGGCCGCCGTCTGGAGGACGATGTGACCGACATCGAGCTAAAGGCCGTGGCCGAGGGCTACGGGCCGGTGCTCAACGGCCTGCTCGGCCTGCCGAACCGCTCGCCGAACAACCTGGTTGGCGACGGCGTAGACGCGAACGACCTGGCCTTCCTCGCCAGCTTCCCCTACCAGGCGACGCCCCACCGTGGCTACGATAGCCTGCTCCACGGCGGTAAGAAGACCCCTTCCGGGCCGTAGGATTGTAGGACTTGAGGGGATTGGGGCATGCGCTCCAATCCCCTCATCCCAGAGGAGACGCTTGTATGCAGGCGACACGACGACAGCCACCCACTGCCACACGGGCCTGGCTGCTCCCGGCCCTTGTGCTGATCGGCGCCCTGGCGATGCTCTGGTTCTGGTGGGGCGCGCAGGCTGGCCCCGGCGCTCAGCTGGTACAGGATGCCGCCACGCGCCAGCAGCTGAGCAGCACCGACCAGGTGATCTTCAGCTATCAGGATGCGGTGCGCGCGGACCCGGACAACCTCGATGCTGCCGCGATTCTTGGCACGGCCTACCTTCAGAAAGTCCGCGAGAGCGGCGACCCCACCTACTACGGCAAGGCCGAAACGCTGCTCGACGGCGTGATCGCGCGCGATCCGCGCCACCTCCTGGCCCTGATCGGCAAAGGCTCGCTGCTGCTCGCGCAGCATCGCTTCGCCGAGGCGCTGGCCGTGGGCGAGGCGGCCCGCGCGGTGCAGCCCGGCGCTGCCCGCGTCTACGGCGTGATCGCCGATGCGCAGGTGGAGCTTGGCATGTACGAGTCGGCCGTTGAGACGGTGCAGCAGATGGTCGATCTGCGCCCGGACCTGGCCTCATACAGCCGGGTGGCCTATCTGCGCGAGCTCTACGGCGACCCTGAGGGCGCAATCGAGGCGATGCAGATGGCGGTCAACGCAGGCGGCCCCTCGCTGGAGAACGGCGAGTGGGCGCGCGTGCAGCTCGGCAATCTCTACCTTGGCATCGGCGATCTGGCTGCGGCAGAGCGCACCTACGCGCTGAGCCTGGAGCGGCTGCCCGGCTATGTTCACGCCCTTGCGGGCCTGGCACGCGTGCGCGCCGCCCAGGGCGACGCGGCGGAGGCCGTGCAGCTGTACGAGGAGACGATCAGGCGCATGCCGCTGCCAGAGTATGTTATCGCTCTGGGCGAGCTGCACGAGGCCGCCAGCCGCGCCGACGACGCCCAGGCGCAGTATGGCCT
>Ga0136636_10002989_pt1 | contig 10104 bp, 10 predicted proteins | sample AntDrymUQ8522106_2_FD_104653 | JGI IMG/M metagenome (GOLD analysis project Ga0136636, IMG submission 104653) | Polar desert sand microbial communities from Dry Valleys, Antarctica - metaG UQ852 (21.06) | ecosystem: Environmental > Terrestrial > Soil > Desert | place: Antarctica: Dry Valley... | reverse complement strand
GTGATCGATTGATCCCAGGGATTGATGACGATCGCGCGCATGGCAGGATCCTTTGGTCTCGCCGGAATTGGCAGCCACCTCCTGTCCCCCCTCCCCTTTTTGCCGCGCTCGCATAAAAAAGCTGGTGCCGACCGAAGCCGACACCAGCGAGAGATGGTCAGGCAGCGCGTGCCGGGCGCTGGGGACGGGTGCACAGGGGGCCGCGCCGATCGATGACTTGGATGTTGCGCTGGCGGGCGGTTTCCACGAGGCGTTCAACGACGCCCGAGCCTTCCAGTGCGATGACATAAGCTGGATTGGTGCTGAGCATCCGGTCGTTACGAACGAACCCGGCGCGCTTGCCGAGCTTGCGTTCGATGTCGAACCTTGCGGTCGGAACCTTGTTCTTCTGTGCCCAGTTCATCGCGAACCGGTCAACGCCTTGCGAATCCCCGCCGTGGCACAGCACCATATCGGGAACGCGTGTTTTCACCCGGTCGAGCAACCGGAAAAGGTTGTCGGCAAAGGTGTTGGCGTCCACGTCGGTGATGGTCGGTCGTCCACCGGCAAATACCACCGTCGTGCCTTCGGGTGCGCGTGCTTCGCGCTTCTTGTCGGCGGTGGCGCGCAGATAGGCGCGGCCGTCGACCACTGCGCTGGTCATCCCCGAATGGTTCAGCCGGCTGCTGCCGATCGGCTGCCAGGCCCGGCCAAGTTCGATGCCGAAGATGTCTGCGGCGGTTTCCCGCATAAGTTCGCAGACTGCAAGCTGTGCCTCGTTGCGCTTGGCTTCTTCCATCGCCTCTTCCAGCTGGCTTGTGCTGATTTCGGAGCCGTCCTGGTCTTCGAGGAGGCCTTTCACCTTGATGGCGGCTTCATCCCAGCGACGTTCGGCGCGTTCGGTTGCCTTCTGGAAGCTGTTGACGAAGCCCCAGGCGATATCCTGCAACGCGGGCTTCAGGTCGGTCTCGCGCAACATCGAGAACATGTCCGAGAGGCTGCCGGTGACGGTCTGGACGACCTCGTCGTCGGTGGGGAGTGGCGATACTTCGGTATCTTCGCAGATGCTGAGCCCATCCATGCCGAGGCTGATCATCTGGTCTTTGAGAGTGGGTGTCATGTCGGGTTTCCTGCTTGTTGCCGGCACCATTGCCGACGTGAGCCCGATCGGACGCTCGGCTGTGGGACTGCCACGACTGCGTAGCAGCCGCGCCAGCGGGCTGTGGGGAAACGATTTTGTCGAGCAGAGAGCCGGGGCGCTTCAGCGGCCCGCCCTGCTCGTCAAAATGGTGGGTCCCGCCGATCGTTGCCGTCCCATGGCCGTGGCGTCCAGGGCTCCTCTCGTCGGTTTGGTGTCCGGCCTTTGCAGGTCCTGACACTGACCCCCGACAAAGACATCAGGATGCGTCTGGCTGGACTGGGCAGCGTCTGAAGGTCTTGCCGCTGTTCGCTCCTGCAAAAAAGGTCAAAGGACCGCTTCGGTCAGCTCAGACATTCGACGACGCGCGGTCACGTCCAGTCTTGCCGTTGCGCTACTGCCGATTGCTTCGCACTGCTTCACGAAATGGCTTGCGTCCGGATCGTTGGAATGCAGCCGTGCAACTGTGTCAGCCTCTCCGGAACGGTGGCTCAAATTGCACAGCGCTGGTCCCGGGGGCGGGGAGTGCCAGCGAGCGTCACCAGTAGCTGTCTGCCGATCATGTGTGGCCCGTTTACGGTCTGGTATTGGCAACTGGCTGGTCTGGCGTCGGTTTTGCATGCCGGCATTCGATTTCGCCGGTGCTGTGGTCGTCGATGCTCTCTCAATGCCCTACCGCCATGAATGCCATACCAGCTCCGGCACAGTGGCTGTTGCAGTTGGGGTCCGTCACCTGTTCTGGATGGTATGCTTTGCGGATCAGGTTTCGGTCGTTGCCGGTGTGAGCCGTGTTTTGATCTGGGCGTCGATGCGCGGTCATATGCAGGCCGGTGGTCTGCGGTCTGGCACATGTCCAGCACGATCCGACTGTCGAAAGACAAGCAGCATGCCCGCGTGACGGTCCTCGTCGTCACCGGATGGTGCATCGCTTCGGTCTTGTCGCTGCTGACGGGCTTGTCTGATCGCGCGGCACCGTCGCCTGCTCCCACGACTCGATTGCTGCTCCCGTGGGCTCTCCGCGCCGCCCACGCTGCTTGATTGATGCCGGTGTTGGCTCTGGTCGTTGCCCGTTGCGCTGCACAATCTTGCTCCACGCAGACACGAGAAAGGGCGGCCCCCTTTCGAGAGCCGCCCTTCTTCGTTAAAGCCAGTTACCGAGCGAGGGTCGTGTCATGCCCCGCTGTCAAAACGGCACGTCGTCATCCATCGCGTCGTCGAATGCCGGCGTTTCTGCTGGCTTCTTGGCGCGCGGCTTGCTGGCCTTTTTCGGTTCCGGAGCTTCCGGCTCATCTTGCGCGCCAAGCGCTGCCGGATAGGTCAGAAAGTCGATCTTCTCCGCCCAGATTTCGGTCGCGTAGCGCTTGGCGCCGTCCTGGTCGGTGTAGGTCGAATAGTGGATCTGGCCCTGTACCAGCACCTTCATTCCCTTTTCGACATAGCGGGCAACGGTCGATGCCAGGCCCGAGAAGCAGGTGATGCGGTGCCATTCCGTGTTGTCGACGGTGTAGCCGCGCTCGTCCTTCATCACGCGGCCTTCGCTGTCGCGCCGGGGCTTCGAGGTTGCCAGCGAGAAGGTGCTGACTGTGGTTCCGGATGCTGTGGTGCGGCTTGTCGGTTCGGCGCCGACGCGGCCGTTCAAGATTGCGAGGTTCACGGGTTTTCTCCTGCATGAGCGCCAGTGACTGTCTTGTCCCCAGCTTCTGCTCACCCTTCTCGAATCACTCTTGCCTCTCTCAGGCCGGGGCTTGCGGCTTGGTTTGCGGCCGATCCCCTTCGGTGCCGCGTGCGATCACCGCTTCTGCCTGTTCGGCCTGATCGAGCCTCAAGGCGCGCAGCATCCACGGTTCGGGTCGGATATTTCTGAACCAGTCTGCAACCGTCGGGATGGTTTGCAGGTCTTCCAGGCAATGCTGTTCGCCAATCAGGCGGGCCGGAATGCTCCGGCCGGCGCTGTTGACGATCACCGTTCCGAAGAAGCGCTCGAGCATGAAGATGCCTTCGCTATGGTGCCTGAGCGCGCGGTGCCGGAAGTCGGCGACATGTGATTTGCTTTCATCGAACCAGTTGTGGAGCGGTAGATAGTCTTCCGGCTCGCCACCGAATTTCTTCACCGACGACAGCGCGTGGTGGAAGCAATGTCCCATGTCAGGTCTCCTGTTTCTGGTGCCTGCCGACTGGCTGCAGTGCCGATGCCGGCAGGGTTTCGCGCATGCGGACACCCCAGGCGATGAATTCGACGCGCCAGCATCCTGAAGCGCCAAGTTGGCCGCGCCCGCGTGCGAGGATCCTGCCTTCATGTCTTGCCATGGGCGTCATTGGTGGTGTGACAATGACGTGTGCGCCGGCCGTCAGCTGAGGCGCCGAATCTGGTTCGATCATTGTCATCGGCCGTAACTGTGATGCGAGGTGTCGACTTGCTCGATCCGCTGATTGTGCTCATGGTTGATCGCGGCCGTTTCGCTGTCGGCTACAGCCGTCAGGTCGATCAATATGGTGCCATAGCCGCCGTCGTCATTTTCGTAACCATCATGTTCGATGTCGATGATATCCATTGCAAGATAGTCGAGGACCTCCCGAACGCTACCCTTGATCGTGCCCTCACCTTCTTCGCCGTAGCGTTGATAGGTCGGCACCTCGAGCTGCATGCCAAACAGCGCGTCGTCGGGGCTGAGCGGTGTATCGCCGCGATACAGTTCGACGTCTTCGACCTGGCCGTCATCGCCAAATCCATCATACCGCATTTCGATTCTGGTGATGCCTTCGGGAGTCAGACAGGCGCGTAGCGCACCGAGTGCTCGGTTCAGGATTTCAGGGGCGGTTTCCCGGTTATGCGCTTGCTGGGCAAAGATCCGACCCATGATCCGTTCCATTTCCGTGAGCGGACTTTGGTCGTTTGTGGCTGCTGCTGTTTCAATCTGGGTCATCGATTCATCCTTTGTTGTGATGGCGTGGCTGTTGGTTTCAGCTGGTGCGAAATTTTCTGTTTTGCTTTGCTGTCGGGAAGCCGGCTGTGCCGACATGGCGCAGGCCTTCGACCTGTAGTTCAGGCCGCGCGCATGCCTCGCATCAGGGTTTCCACCCAATCGCCGCAGTCGATTTCGTGACGGCAGCTGTTGTCGAAGTCGATGACGCATGCGCCGCCCGAGAAGGCTCCTGCGCGATGCCTGTCGGCGCTGTAGGCCCAGGTCAGCCCCCATTGCCCGTCAAGCTTGCAGGCGGCACCCACGGCCTCCACGAACAGCATGATATGTTCAGGGTCGCCACATTGATCGCTGTCGCTCATGGTCAGCGCCGAATTCACACCGTTCCGGAACGTGTTCAGGATGAAGGCAGGCGGCTCTTTTTCGTCACCGATTCCTGATTCGAGGAACGTATTGAAAATCTCCACGGCCATATCGACAGCCGCATCGCTTGGCAGAGACAATGATTCACAGAATTCTGTGTAACTGTTTATCATGTCGCCGCTCCCTCGACTTGGTATTGGCTTTGCTCGACCGTGTAGGCGATCCTGGACAGGCGGCCGATGCGGTAATAGCCATGCGCTCCCCCTGCACCTTGGGCCTGGTAGTATTTACGGCGCGGGTTGTTCGGATCTATGCGTACGAGCATGTGACGATGCGTGCTGCCATCGCTGAACCGCACAGGTTCTGCAAAGACGATGGTATCGCCGTTGCGGAGTTTTGGCTTGGCGGTATGCGCTTCGTGATAGGCTCGGCAGCGTGCGCGCCATGCGTCGGCATAGTCCGACATGGTGTCCGTCAGCAGGTCGAGGATAGCCGTCGGACATTCCGCCTCGAATGGCCCCATGCTCTCGTCCATGTCCTTGTAGCCAAATGTCATCCCGTCCGAGGCGCGGCGGTCCCTTCTTACCAGACATATGATTGCAAAGACCGTGCGATCGCCATTCGCCTGGATAAGCTCCACCGCAGCGTAATAGACACTGCCTCTGACCAATGCCGATCTCAGCACACGCTGGTCGATGCCGTCGCGCACGATGGTGATCTGGTTGTCGAGGTAGGCGCGCGGGGTCTTGTGAATCCCCGTATCGCGCATGAAAAGCCATCCCATCGTCTGTCTCCCGGGTTGGAGTGTGTCGCCCGCCATTGTGCGGGTCGCCCTCCTCCCTTCCCCCCTCCCCTCTTGTTCGGGTTAACCTGTGGCGTTTCGTATGGCTTCGTAGATCGCGTCCCCGTTCTGGGCTGCTGTCAGAGGGACCTCGATGACGTATCCCAGGCTTGCCATCCGGGTGACGCTTTGATTGTGCTTCTTTTGCTGGCTGTCGTCGGCGTCTTCGTCCACCAGCTGGATAAATATCTGTGTTCGGGGAGTTCGTTCTCCGGTTCGCATTACATAGTCTGGACGAACCGGGCCAATTGGCGTTTCCAGGTCGAAAAGCGGCCTCTTGATGCTGAGGCCTCGGCCCTCGTGCAAGAGTCGTGCCTGGCACGCGCGGAGGCAGGCGAACATGTCGCGCTCCTCTGGTCTCGAGACGGGCACGAAATAATGTCCTGATATGATCGGCTGCGCGAATGCGCGCACCGGCTGTATCGGTCCGCCTTCCAGTGGTTCGCCGACGGCCAATATCACCAGATATGGCCCGCCGGCCTTCTGGTCTGCGCGTCCGATCGCGCCCTCGACATCAACCGGGGTCGCTATTTCGATCTGGTCGACTTCCTCATGCACGTGGACCGCACCATCGACGGTATCGATGGAGTGGCGGCTGACTGATCGTGCAAAGACGATGAGATAGGCTTGCGGTTTGTGGTCAGGCGGCCAGCTCGCCTTCGATGCCTCGATGCGCTCGGCGACTTTGCCAGACAAGAGGTCGCGGCTGTGGGTCCACAGATGATCGATGAGGAGTTTCTTTGGCGCGAGCATCTCGCCTTCGCAGCCTTTGCGCAGCTTGCGAAACTCTTGGAGGATGCTGCGCTGGACGGCGACTTTATCAGGCGTCAAACTGTTGAGACCTGCGGCTTCGATGAGTGTCCAGAGGATCCGGGCCAGTCTTGGCACTCCGCGTGGTTTCGCGCCGGCGGGGATGCTCGTCTCATCCGGGCGCTGCGCCAGATTGGCTCCGAGCGGCTGCAGGCTGTCGAGAAAGCCTTCGACCGGCCGGAGTGGCTTTGGCTCGTTGTTGGTGGGTGGCAGCTGATAGTCAAAGCTCGGCCGGAAGAAGGGACAGTCGGCGTGATGTTCTGGCCGTCCGTGACCCGTCAGCCGGCGCAAATAATAGGTGGAGGCCATTTCCAGATAGGCGGGTGCGAGAAGCGGCGGCTGACCAACCTCCCCGATGCAATCGCATGCGATCCAGCGCTTTTGCTGCTTGACGGAGCGGACCATCTGCACACTCTGGCCTTCGTCGGCCGCATCGCCTCTGCCGGTATACCATCTGATGAGGGCTGCATGTGTTCTGGCATCGATGAGCAGTCGATGTCTTGCCGTGCCGGCATGGCGCTTGTCACACGTCCACATAGCGAAAATATACCGGATTTTCGGCTTTTCGTAAATCTATGTGGTGCCCTGTATTTTTTCCGTCATGCCGCCAGGCGTTCGGGCTCGTTCGCATCGATGTCTGGCCCTTCTGCTTCCGCCTCATTGCGCAAGCCGAGTCCTGCCTTTGCCAGCAGATAGTCAGCGGCCGCTTCGGCCTTGGCAGCGGCTGTGAAGAGCGCACGCTCGTCATTCTCGAGCACCTTGATCCAGGTGGCAATGTAGCTGGCATGGTTTTCCAGATGTTCGACTGGAAGCTGCAGCTCGCCGCCGATGGTGGCTGCCGCCAATTCGGCGATCATTTCTTCCATCGCGTATGCGTCCGATTTGAAGCGGCCAGTGAGGTCGCGGTCAAGCCGGCTTTGGTGTCCCGTCCAGTGTGAGAGTTCATGTGCCGCCACGGCGCCATATCCCTGGTATGACAGAAACTGCTCTGGCAGCGGCAGCTGGATCGTATCGGCTTTCGGATTGTAGAAGGCGCGGTCGCCCCCATGACGGACCTGTGCGCCAGAAGCTCGGATGAAGGCGTCTATTGCCGCCTTATGGTCCGAAACCTCCATGCGGGCCACTGGTTCGGGCGCATAGCGCTCGGGCAGATTTTCGATCTGGTCGCAGTTGAACACATGATAGGACTTCAGGACACGACGTATGCCGCTCGCGCCCTCACCGTCGGCGGCCGCGTCGGAATCCGCTTCCTCATCGGCCGTGCCGATTTGCTTGTAGAAGACGGCGATGCTGCTCCTTTCGCCTTTTCGCACCTGGCCGCCGACGGATTGGGCCTGGCGGTATGTCATCCACCTGTTGCTGGCGAAGCCATTCTCATCGGCCACCATCCAGAGCCAGAGGCTGTTGATTCCGCGGTAGCGTTGCCCGTTCTCGCGGATCGGCAGACCGCCCTGCCCTTCACGCCACGGCCGCACCCACGGCCGGGTTCCGGCGCGGAGCTTTTCCAGGATGCTGTTGGTGATCGCAAGGGTGGGTGACGGACCTGTCGGCTTTTTGTAGCGCATGGGAGCCTCCTCTCACCAGCCCATTGCTGGCTCGATATGGCTCCCTCCCCCTTCACTTTATGGCTTGCCGGCCTCGAGCTCTCGCACGCGCGTCTCGATGAAGCCCCTGACCTCTTCGACCATTTTAAGCTGGTGCTGGGCACAGGCGGATTTGAACCGGACGTGCAAGTCCGCCTCCAGGTCGATGGTCAGCCTTTTGGTCGCAGCGATGTCAGCGCCGGCCGTGCCCGGACTTTCAGTCTGGCTTGCGATCCACTGGTCGGCGCTTTTTGGGGGTGCCTTTGGCCGCGTGCTCATCATGGGTCTTTTGGTCATACGTCCTCACCAACTCCGTCACGAAACTCTCAAACTCGATTGCTGCTTTGCTGGCGGGGTTCAGGTCTGAAACCGTCTGGCCAGACGTGATGGATTCCACATAGGCGACCCGCTGGGCGATGTCTGAGTCCATCACCTGCACGTCCAAGGCTTCGAGCGCGTGTCTGACCTCTCGGCCGACGACCGTATTTCCCATTCGGCGGTTGATGACAAACACAGATTTCAGTGTTTCTTTGAATATGCGTGCGTCGTTCAGAAGGTCAACCGTGTCAGCCGTGGCCCAGACGTCGAGCTGCGAGGGCTGCACTGGCAAGATGACAAGGTCCGCTGCCATGATGATAGACTTTGCAACATCGGCGACGCGTGGCGGCCCGTCTATCACGACGTCGTCATAGTCAGCGCTCAGCGAGCCGATCTCCTTGTGGAGGGTGGCCTTGGGCATCCCTATGACCGAGAATCGCGGTTCCTGTGGCCGGACGTTGCTCCAGGTCATGGCGCTTTGCTGCGAATCGGCATCTATCAGCAGCACGCGTCTCCCGCGCCTCGACAAGGCGTCCGCCAGGTGGATTGCGATGGTCGTCTTGCCGACCCCTCCTTTTCGATTGAGCAGGGCGTATATCATTTCACCCTGTTACACGATTTTGCGTGTCGTCGTAAACACAGAAATGACGGTAGGCGTGTTTCTGTGATCCTGTATAAATGTTGGTCGTTTCTGGCTGGCTGCGAGACCCTCATGCAGCCTGCTGTCTCGGCTCGTGCCCGTTCACTGAAGCAATCAGGATAGTCTCGTCCGGCGCAAAGAGGCGCGTCTTGAACTGCACAATCTCCGTGAAGCAGCCCATCGACTTGTACCAGGCGAGACGGGCGGGCTCGAACCCCTTGATCTCCAGTCTCACCTGGCCGTTGACCCTTGATGGTTGGATGATCATGCCACCGCTATGGGGCACGGGTACGGGCTTGCCGGTCTTTTGCATCCGTTCGACCAATTTTTCGGCCGATATCTCCTGCTCTATGCCGATACCAAGAGCTGCGCCCAGTTCTTCCACATATTCGTCACGGATCACCCGTCCGAGCCAGGCCCGCCCGTCTGCGGCTGCGATGCGCAGGACGTCGGGATTCTCTTGGGACATGAGGTTCCAGATCGGGAGCAACAGGCCAGTGACGAGATTGTAGCGGCTGACGAGTGGGCTCGCCCGTGCCTCGTCACATTCCTGGTTCCATCTGGTTTCGAACAGACGGGCGTCAATGGCATTCCAGTCGCCTTCTTCTATCAGCGATAGCGGATGTCTGATTGCGCTCGTTGGTCGGACAGTGCGGACCATAGGGATGAACTTTCCGTCGTCATCCATGCTGTCTTTCATCCGCACAATGGCAGCAATTCTGTCAGACCGCGCATTGTGCAGCATCCGGAATCCTCTGCTGCTGCCATGCTGTGCCATCAACTGGTGGAAGGGCAGGGGGTGCCGCGGTTGTTCCAGGATCAGCTTCAAAAGGCGGGTCTCGGCGCCTGTTGCATCATCGGTGCGCAGGAGAATGTCGTCCTCGATGTGAACGCTCGACACGTTCAGCGTCGCCATTCCGATGTCCAGCTTGCCGGCGTCGCGCAGTGTGTTGATGCGGTTTTCGAGCAGTCCTGCGAATTCGTCGAAGATGGCGTTCTGCAAGTTGATGGGGAAAGCCAGCAGGCGGTTGAGCCATCGCGACATCGCAGGCAGGTCTTCGGTCAACTGCCCACTTTTGTCCTTTTTCTCGAAATCCAGGCCGGAAATCTCTTTGAACCGCGCATAGCTGATGCTTGTCACGGCACCCGTCCAGAGCAGCGTGCACCATTGATGCAGGGCGTTGGCAGCAACCGGACTTTCAAGATTGTCGGCCGGATCAAACAGATTTTGCCCGCCGGTCTGGCGCTGCCCTCTTGTGAGGGCTCCAAGGCTGTCGAGCCGGCGCGCGATGGTCGAAATGAACCGTTTTTCGCCGCGCACGTCGGTTGTCACTGGCCGGAACAGCGGCGCACTGACCTGGTGGGTGCGGTGGGTTCTTCCAAGCCCTTGCACGGCATTGTCAGCCCTCCAGCCCGGCTCGAGGAGATAGTGGATGCGCCGTCGCTGGTTTTTGGCATTTTTGTCGGCATGGTAGCTGCGTCCGGTGCCGCCGGCGTCGGAGAAGAGCAGG
>Ga0136636_10002987_pt1 | contig 10109 bp, 8 predicted proteins | sample AntDrymUQ8522106_2_FD_104653 | JGI IMG/M metagenome (GOLD analysis project Ga0136636, IMG submission 104653) | Polar desert sand microbial communities from Dry Valleys, Antarctica - metaG UQ852 (21.06) | ecosystem: Environmental > Terrestrial > Soil > Desert | place: Antarctica: Dry Valley... | reverse complement strand
TAGCTGGGGCGCCTTAGCCAGCACTTATTTTGAAGACCTTTGTTCCATGGCTTCGAAAGCCGAAAACCCATGAATAAATACCTTAAAGCAGCCCTGACTATACTGGTCTTGATTTTTCTGGGCTTTTTTGTTCGCGCTACCGATTGGCAAGGGGTCATGAAATCGATACAAGAAGTCGGGTTTAACTTCCTGATTCTGTTGCTGATCACTGCTTTATCCGCCTGGTTAAGCGTAGTTGCCTGGCGATACTGTTTGCCCAAAGAAGCCGATAAAATATCTGGCTGGAAATTATTTTGGATCCGTCAGATTGGCGAAAATGTTGCCATCCTGAATCCAACCAGTGTGATTGGAGGAGAAGCCATGAAGATTTTTATGCTTCGCGAACTTGGCGTTGAAAAACGGCAGGCTTTGCACTCTATTTTGCTTTCCAGAGCACTCACGGTGATTAGCCAGATTCTGATGCTCTTGATCGCTGGAGTTTGGTTTCTAAGCATTTCCGTTGACAATTTTTCAAGCCTAGGAAACCATTGGATCTTAATCAGTGCAATCCCGGTAGCCCTTTTCGGCATACTATATATCCTGCGACACCGACTGTTCAAGGACCTCTGCAAAGCCCTGCTGCTGCGACTTGGATTATTGAATCATTATTTAAAAACGAGAAGCTTTGTCGCTGAATTATGGCTGGAACTCCGCGCTTTTTACCGTGAAAATCGGCGTGCTATGCTGCTCTCTTTCCTGGCTTCCTGTCTGCATTGGATTGTGGGTGCTATGGAATTTTATTTCATCCTGCTCTTTTTAGGGGTAAAAACGACAATTGCAAAAGCACTTTTGGTAGATATGGGCGTCATTGTGTTTAAATCCGCCGGAGCTTTTGTGCCAGGACAAATTGGCGTGGAAGAATATGGCAACAAAGTCATGCTAGCCATCATTGGCATCGCCGGAGAAACCATTTGGATTACCGTTTCAATTTTACGTCGGGCCCGACAATTGACTTGGATTCTCTTGAGTTTATTGGTGTATTTCCTTTATTTTCATCGCCGGCCGGCCCTTTTTCAATCCTAGCCATGGAGATCCTTTTCGTTACCCATAAATACCCGCCCTCCATTGGAGGCATGGAAAAACAGAGTTTCGAACTCACGCAAGGCATGAAAAAACATGCTCAGGTACATTTGTTGTGCTGTGATGGTTCGGAATCGAAAGTTCGATTTTTCTGGTCTTTGAAAAGGCGCATCCGCGAAAAGCTGAAACAACACCCTGGTATTTCCATCCTGCATTTTAATGATGGACTGGCTGCTGCATTTTGCTCGGGCGAACATGATTTTCCGGGGCTCGTTCGTAGCGTGACGCTTCATGGCCTAGATGTAGTCTTCCCAAATTCCTTATTTCAACGGAAAATTTTGCCGCGTTTCCGGCATTTTCAATCCATTATTGCGGTCAGTCAAGCCACCGCTCAGGCCTGTATCCAACGGGGTTTGAGCCCTGAAAAAATTACGGTAATACCCAATGGTGTAGATCATGACATTGCGACATACATACCTGATGCCGCAGCACAACAGGCCTTTTTAGACCAATACAACAGCATCTTAACTGGCAAAAAAACGCTGATTCTGATGGGACGTCCCGTTTTGCGCAAGGGATTCTCCTGGTTTTTGAAATCTGTATTTCCACAACTTGCGCCAGAATTTCAGGTGTTGATTATTGGCCCTTTTCGTGAAAAGCGCCCCTTATCAGCCTATTTGTTGGATATTTTACCGGCAAATTTTCGAAAACAATTGGAATTGATGTTTGGGATGCCCTCCGATGAAGACAACCTGCGCAGTATTTTAAAAGCTCCGCAACTTCAAGGTCGCGTAAAGCATCTTGGCCGGCTCCCATTTACGGACATTATGCAAATTATGTCGGCATCCCATGCCTTTGTCATGCCCAACATTTCGGTAGAAGGCGACATGGAAGGCTTTGGACTGGTTTGTCTGGAAGCTAATCTTCGCGGTTTACCCGTTTTTGCAGCAAATCTGGAAGGGATCACAGATGCTGTTCAAGACCAAAAAAACGGTTATCTACTTCCGACACAGGATAGCACTGCATGGTTGGCTGCACTGGACGCTATAAATCAGGCTCCCGATTTTGTGAAAAACTTTGGCCTGCAAGCCCGGAAGTATGTATTGGAAAATTTTGGCTGGGAAAAAATGACTGCAGCTTATTTCAATCATTTCAGGCATCAAATTTAGGTGTAATTATTTTAGACTTTGGTCTATTAGACTTTTGACAGGATCTGGACTTCCAAGTCCTTTTTAAGCTCCAAAATTTAGGAATGCTACCTTTGCCTTCAAGTAAAAAGCCGCCAACACAAACAGCAACCCGTGATAGCAGTAAAAAATACAGAAGAAACCATCCTTGATGCCGCCAGAGCGGTATTCATGCAAAAAGGTTTTGCGGCGTCCAGAATGTGTGAAATTGCCAAAACAGCCAACATCAATCAGGCTTTATTGCATTATTATTTTCGAAAAAAAGATAAGCTGTTTGAGATCATTTTTGAGCAGGAAACCAGAAAATTCCACGCTGATTTCCTGGCCATTTTGAATTCAAATCACACTTTTTTTGAAAAATTAAAGATGATGGTTGCGAAGGATCTTGAAAATATTTCATCTGCTCCTTATCTCCCAATGTTCGTCTTAAATGAGATGCACAGCAATCCTGAACGATTGAATCAGTTTTTAGGGTCAAACCATCGTCATGTTGAGTTATTCAAAGTGTTCAGTGATCTGGTTTTTAAAGAGCAGTCTGAAGGTCGAATTAGACCTGTTTGCCCCAGACAACTATTTTTGTCTATTCTTGGGTTGACCATGTTTCCTTTCCTGGGACAGCCAATGATCAAACATGTATTAAACATCAGTGACAAGGCATTTGATCAAATGATCTTAGAACGAGTGGAGTACGCTGGCGACATGCTCATCCGATCCTTGCAAGTCGCCTAGAAACAATGCTTGTATTCAAACTAATGTCTTAGAAAATCAGCTTTTTCTTTGAGGCAATAACGGTTCATCCGTCGGAAATTACCATCCAATTGTCGGAAATTACCATTCACCCTAAAGGCTTTGATAGGATTGTTGGAGTGGCCTAAATTTGCATGCTTTAAGGAAAAAAGTCCCTTTAGAAAGACCTTTTTCATAGAATTAGGTTGTTATGCGGGTTCTTTCCTTCAAAACAAAGGGCAAATTGAAGCAACCAAAATTTGAAAATGATGTTATACCTTTTATTTAACTAAATAGTTAAACTTTTTAATAAATCAGAAGTTCCTTAAATTTGAAGAACTTCCTGAAAACCGAGTTTAGCACTCATTTTTTTACATCATACAAAACTTATTATGTAATGGATCAAAACCTTCTACACAAAATCCGTAGCTATGACATCGCTGATCAGTTAAAAGAGGCCAACTTATACCCCTATTTCAGAGTAATTGAATCTGAACAAGACACGGAGGTGATCATAGATGGAAAGCGAGCGCTGATGTTCGGCTCCAATAGTTATCTTGGACTGACCAATCACCCAAAACTCAAAGAAGCTGCAAATCGTGCAGTACAACAATACGGAACCGGTTGTGCTGGCTCACGCTTCTTAAATGGTACCTTAAAGATTCACATTGAACTTGAGGAGGCCCTAGCCGATTACCTGAACAAAGAGGCTGTATTACTGTACAGCACTGGTTTTCAGGCGAATCTTGGTGCGATTGCCCCACTCGCAGGGCGGAATGACTACCTGTTTATTGATGAGTTGGTACACGCTTCTATCATTGATGGAACGAGACTCTCTTTTGGGAAAGTGATGAAATATCGGCACAACGATATGGAATCTCTTGAAAAACAACTTCGTCGCGTAGAAGGAGATGGTTCAAAAATCATTGTCATGGATGGCATTTTTAGCATGGAAGGCGACATTGCTAACTTGCCAGGCATTACCAAGCTTGCAGAACAATACGATGCAACCGTAATTGTAGACGATGCACATGCTATTGGTGTGATTGGCAGAGGAGGTAGAGGCTCCGGCGACCACTTCGGAATACAGCATAAAATGGATCTGATCGTAGGTACATTTTCGAAATCACTGGCATCTTTGGGTGGTTTTGTCGCTGCAGATCATGACATGATCAATTATTTAAAGCATAACTCGCGCGCCCTTATCTTCAGTGCTAGCATGACACCTGCAGCTGCCGCCAGTGCATTGGCAGCGTTGGAAATCATTCACGATGAGCCTGAGCGTATTGAAAAACTTTGGCAAAACACCCACTATGCGATGGACCAGTTGAAGGGTGCCGGCTTTGAAATTGGGCATACAGCCTCCCCTATTTTGCCCATTTACATTCGCGACAATCACAAAACCTTCCAGTTTGCCCGCATGATGGCAGATGATGGCGTATTCGTAAACCCTGTCGTTTCTCCAGCAGTCCGGAATTCTGATTCTCTGATTCGATTCTCCTTAATGGCTACCCACTCTTTTGAACAAATTGATCGGGCCGTAGAGTTGATGTATGCCAATGCACAGCAGCTCGAGCTGCATGAATTGGCTAGTTTTTAATAGCTTCCTTCATTCGTACCTATGAAAAATACCATTACCCTAACCACTGACCAAATTGAAAGTCAATCGATTCAGATTGAACATGTGCAAGGAAACAAAGCCCTGAGGCAATTCATTGACTTTCCACACGACCTTTTTGAAGGCGACCCCAACTATGTGCCTGAATTATTTATGGCCCAGGAAGCTTTGCTGAACCCCAAAAAAAGTCCGTTTTTTCAACACTCCACAGCGGAATACTTTCTTGCCCGATCGCCGAACGGCAAAATTCTGGGCCGAATTGCTGCGATAAATAACAAAAACTACACTGCCTTCACGGGCGATAAAGCTGGTTTTTTTGGTTTTTTTGACGTGATTGAAGATTACGGCGTAGCCAAAGCGCTGCTTGATACTGCTTCAGACTGGTTGCGCCAGCAGGGTTTTGATGCGGTACTGGGGCCCACTAATTTATCCACGAATGAAACCTGTGGTGTATTGATTGAAAATTTTGATGAGCCGCCGTTTGTTCTGACCACTTACAATTACCCCTATTATGCCGAATTTTTAGATCGGTATGGGTTTGTAAAAAACACTGATTTGCTGAGTTATGAGTTTTTTCCAAAAAATCTCACGCCGAAATTATTGGAATTAAGCAATCAATTGGAAAATCGACTTGCCCAAAACGGCATTACGATTCGGACGATTAACATGAAAGATTTTGACGCGGAAGTAGATCGGTTTTTACCCATTTACAATGCATCCTGGGATCAAAACTTAGGATTTGTACCCATGACAGAGGCTGAAGTGCGCCAAATGGGTAAGGACCTTAAAATGGCCATCGATCCGGATTTTATATTTTTTGCAGAAAAAGCAGGAAAAACCGTCGGAATCGCACTTTCTATCCCAAATCTCAATGAGGTTTTTATCAAAATGCCAAGAGGCAGGCTGTTCCCAACCGGGGTTTTTAAATTCCTCTTTGGCCGAAAATCTATTAAAACGCTTCGAGTAGTTGCATTGGGTATTCTGCCAGAATTCCGGCGTGCAGGTCTGGACGTATGTTTTTATGTCCGCAGCTACCAGACAGCCCTCCAAAAAGGCATTCAGCGGGCAGAAGCCTCCTGGATTTTGGAAAACAATGACTTGATGAACCGGGCACTTGTGCAAATTCAGGGAAAAGTCTTTAGAAAACACCGAATTTACGAGAAATCGCTCTAAATCATGGCACGCATTCTTATTACTGGAGCCAGCGGATTTATTGGTGGACACCTGGTGGATAAAGCGCTAGAAAATGGCCACGAGGTAACTGCTGCTATCCGAACCAATAGCGACCGTACCCGATTGAAGGACGCCAGGATTCAACTTCTGGATTTACCTTTAGGAGACCTGAATGGCATGACCACCCAACTCCAGAGATCTGGGCGTTTTGACTGGGTGATACACAATGCGGGCGTGACCAAAGCGCTTTCCAGTTCAGGATATCGCGAGGGCAATACGGAAAATACCCACCGCCTAACAATGGCTTTGCAAAACGCAGGTTTGCTGCCCGACAAGTTTTTATTTGTCAGTAGTTTAGCGGCCCTGGGTGCTGCGCCGGCAGGAAACACCATGATTCAGGCCAACCAAACGCCAAATCCGCTCAGTCCTTATGGTGAAAGCAAGCGCCAAACCGAACTGCTTTTGGAATCCATTGAACCGGACTTTCCTTGGGTGGTCGTTCAGCCAACTGCCGTGTATGGGCCTTGGGAGCGAGATATTCTAACTTTCATCAAATTGGCTAACCAAGGTTTGGAGGTAACGATTGGCCGACAATCTCAACGCCTGAGTTTTATCCATGCTACGGATGTTGCCAACGCTATATTTCGGGTTTTGGAAACGAATAAATCCATTAACCACAGAAAATTCATTTTATCAGATGGCAATGCATACAGAACAGAAGACTTAGGTGCTGCCGTCCGGGAAGCTTTGGGCGGAAAAAAGACGATAAAAATTCGCTTGCCGCTTGGGCTGGTAAAGCAGGTAGCGGGAATTGCAGAAACGATTGGACGCTGGCAAAACAAAGCTTCCGCCCTGAATCGAGAAAAAATTCCAGAGCTGGCAGCCGAAAACTGGCATTGCGATGCCTCTCCTCTCTTTGAAGAATTATATTTCAATCCTGCATTTGATTTGCATCGCGGCATACACCATACCGTGGAATGGTATAGAAAGGCAGGTTGGCTATAAGAAAACGCTCCATAGCGCTATAAAAATCATATTACAGTCTTGGTTATGAACCATTCTAACCCATTTTATCGCGTGAAGTACAGCTTACTGCTTTTGGCCCTTTTATCCACAACTTGGTTGGCAGCTCAAAGCATACCAACTACCGTTCATGGCAAAGTGGTGGATTTCCGTACCAACGAAACATTGCCCTATGCAACAGTTCAGGTAAAAAGCATTAACCTAGGTACCCGAACAGACTTAGATGGCAATTTTTTACTTGAAACATCAACGCCAATAAGTCAAATACAGGTAGCTTATGTAGGATATAAAACAGTGACGATCAGCATAAAGCCCGGGCAACACAATGAAATTATTGTTCGACTAGCTGAGGCTACCGTAACCTTGAATGAAGTAGAAATCCGTCCTGAAAAATATCGTCGGAAGAACAATCCCGCAATCAATCTGGTAGGCCAGGTATTTGCGCATAAAGATCAAAATCGCAGACAAGGGCTTGATTTTTACAATTATGAAGCCTACGAGAAGCTACAATTGGACATCAACAACGTTACGGACAAGTTTCGGAATCGCCGTTCGCTCCGTAAGTTTCAATTCATCTTTGAAAATGTAGACACCAACGCTGTCAATGGCAAAATTGCCTTACCTGTTTATTTGCGGGAGCGTTTGATCAGCGTTTATTACCGCAAAAATCCGAAGTCTGAAAAGGAGTTTGTCTTGGGAGAACAGCAAACCGGATTAAAAGGCTATTTGGAAGAAGATGGTGTATCCGCTTACCTGAACAACCTCTATCAAAATATTGACATTTACGATGCCAATATAGACCTCCTGAGCACTCAATTTGTTGGCCCATTGTCAAGTTTGGCGACATCCATCTACCGGTTTTACATCATTGATACCATTGATTATCAAGGCTCTAAATACGTTGATCTATTTTTTGCACCCAGTAATAAAAATGATCTGGCATTTGTAGGCAACATGTTGGTTTCCCTGGATTCAACCTATGCTGTGCGAAAGGTACAAATGGGTATTTCTAAAAAAATAAATCTAAACTGGGTTTCAGATTTACACATAGAACAAGAATTTGATTTTTTCGGAACGGGAGAAGACCGTCGGCTCATGTTGGTCAAGGACGAAATCTCTATGGATTTTCAAGTGCTAAAATCTGAAAAAGGACGAAGTGTTTTGGGGCATAAATCCGTGTCTTATCAAAATTACACCCTCAACAAGCCCTTGCCCGACAGTCTGTTTCGAACCAAACTGACCACGATTGTTGATGAAAAATCTTCACAACGTGATGCCAGTTTCTGGGCAAATCGCCGCCACAATCCACTTTCAAAAACCGAATTAGGTATTTTCAATATGGTGGATAGTGTGCAAAATATACCTGCTTTTCGGCGGACTATGGATCTGGCGGTATTGCTAATGGCCGGATTCAAAAGTTTCGACTGGTTTGATCTGGGACCTGTCAATACATTTTACAGCTTTAATGACATTGAAGGGTTTAGACCTCGGATAGGCGGACGGACCAATGGCCGTTTGGCCAAAAATATCTTGCTCGAAGGCTATGCGGCCTATGGATTTAAGGATGAAAAATGGAAATATTATGGTGGTTTGACTTACGCCTTTGCCAACAAAAAACCATTGGCATTCCCGATGAATCAAATGACCGTATCCTATCAGAACGAAACTCAGATACCAGGTGAAAGCCTTCAATTTGTTCAGGAAGACAACATCTTACTCTCTTTTAAGCGGGGGGTGAATAACAAAATGTTGTACAATCGTGCCTTGCAGGTAGAGTACATTCGGGAATTGCGTCGAGGATTGAGTTATTCCCTGACATTTAGGCAAGTACAAAAAACCCCAGCAGGCACCTTGCTGTTTGATTATCAGAAAATTGGTGTGGAAGGGTCTCTTTACCAAGCACAGGTTGCGACGGCTACCTTGGGATGGTCGATTCGATTTGCGCCCTATGAAAAATTTTATCAGGGTAAAACTTATCGGATCCCGATCATAAACAAATATCCGATTTTTCAACTCAATTTTCAGGCAGGTTTAAAAGACGTGCTCGGAGGAGAATATAATTATCAGACCCTGGTGGCTAAGATGTCCAAGACTTTCTATATCGCGCCACTCGGCATTTCTGAATGGTCTTTTGAAGCCGGGCGGGTATTTGGCATCGTTCCTTATCCCTTGTTGGAAATACATCGCGCCAATCAGACGTACTCTTATCAATTACAGGCATATAACCTGATGAATTTTATGGAGTTTGCCAGCGATAAGTATGCCGCTTTGAGCATCCAACACAATTTTGGCGGTTTTTTCTTTAATAAGATCCCTTTGCTACGTCGGTTGAAATGGCGGGAGGTAGCTAGCTTTAAAGGCCTGTATGGCGGGTTAGATCAAAAAAATATACCCAATAGTTCCAATAGCTTACTTCGTTTTCCGGTAGATGAACTTAACCGAACGGTCACAAACACCTTGGAAAACAAGCCCTATATGGAGGCTAGTTTAGGTATTGCCAATATCTTCAAACTTTTCCGGGTAGATTATGTGCGTCGCTTAACTTATACTGATTTGCCTGGTGTTAGCAAATGGGGTATTCGGGCGCGTTTCAAATTGGATTTTTAATCACAACGACTTCTTTAAAGTGTGGCACATCTCGCCAAGCGTAATTTAGGTGTACCACACGTTAGTGAACATGCTCACTTTTTCGAACAATGAAAAAACTACTGCTCTTCCAGCTCTTATACTTTTCAAGTCTATCTATTCAAGCTCAGGACTCCTACCCTACCCCCCCGGATGTGTTCCAGCGGCTATTTTATATTCAGCGTACCGGAAGTCCGAATACCATAGTCTATGATGCAAAATTTGGTGCTGACGGGCAGTTTCAAAAAGATCAACCAATTGATGTATACTGGTTGCGTTTTTCAGAATATGGACAACGGCAGGATTTGAATTATTTGCAACGTACACTCGCATACGGCGTAAATGCACGCATGGCTGAAAGCTCCAATGAGTACATTTTTTACCTGGTATCCTATGCTCAACGAAAGTTTCGCCTGAAAAAAGACGCCCAGGGCCGTCCCGTAGCAGTCATGATGCTGAATGGAAAAGAAGTATACTTAAAAAGGGTATTTATAGATCTGGAGCCCACACTTTTTGGCCTGAAGCCCAATATTCATTTTGTAGAAATATTTGGCATAGAAGTTCAGACCGGTCGGATGGCCTATGAAAAATTTGTGCCTTAGTTCTACTTTGTCACTTTTAAAATTCATCAAATTTTTTGCCCGCGAATTGTCATGTCGCAGCGAAGCGTAGACATCTACACAACCCAGGCGCTGTTT
>Ga0136636_10002985_pt1 | contig 10114 bp, 8 predicted proteins | sample AntDrymUQ8522106_2_FD_104653 | JGI IMG/M metagenome (GOLD analysis project Ga0136636, IMG submission 104653) | Polar desert sand microbial communities from Dry Valleys, Antarctica - metaG UQ852 (21.06) | ecosystem: Environmental > Terrestrial > Soil > Desert | place: Antarctica: Dry Valley... | reverse complement strand
TTCAAGAGCAACTGCACGCCGCGCGTGGTGGAGGAGATCGCCCAAGCCATGGAGGTGTGCTGGAAGGAGCAGTCCGGGATCTTCAACCTTACCAAAACTTGGAAGCCGGTGTCGGTGGAGGTCTACGCCACGCAGGAGCAGTTCCTCAAGTACAGCGCCGAGGCCGGCATCCCGATGAACTACGGCGTGCTCGGCTATTTCGCCTGGGGCGGCAATTCCAATACCGTCATCATCCGCTGCTTTTACGCCGGCTCGATCGAGGACACTCTGAGCACGCTGTTCCACGAATCGACCCACTTGATGATGTACACCTATATGGGTGGCGGCGACCAAGTGCCCACCTGGCTCAATGAAGGCCTGGCGGTGTACTTCGAGGACGCCCAGCGCGACGACAAGAAGCTGAACATCCAAGGAATACCCTTCGGTCGGCTGTGGCACCTGCAGAAGCAGCTTGAGGAACGGGACATCAGCCTGGACGAACTGACCGCGCTGCACGGCATGTACGCCTACACGGGCGAGCGCTACCCCCAGGGCTGGTCGCTGGTGCATTTCTTCCTATACGCCGACAAGGCCAAGTACCGGAAGGCGTTCATGGCCTACCTGGAAGCCCTGCGTCAGCAGCGTAACAAGGACCCGGGCGAGCTGTTCCGCGCCACCTTCGGCGGCAATCCGGACATCTTCAAAGAACGCTGGGAGGCCTACGCCAAGGCCCTGGTACCGGTCACCGGCACCGACTTCATCGCCGCCGCTGACACGGCCTGCAATCGCTGGCTCGACTTCGATAAGGCCAAGGGCTACGTCGAACAGGCCCTGGCCAAGGCCGGCACCGACTGGAAGGCGCACCTAGCCGCTGGCCGCTACCACCTGCGCCGCGGCTTGATGGCGGATGACGCCACCGAATTCGCGCCGGCCGCAGCCGCCTACGCCAAGGCGCTGGAACTGAAAGGCGCGCCCAGGGGCGGCAAGTCTCCGGGCCTGGCCATCAATCTTGTCCGCGTCGAACAGGCCCAGGCCCTGGGCCTGTCCGGTGACTACCAGGCCGCCGAAGATCTGCTTGAGGCCGTCCTGGCCGATGACGAACTCTGCACCTCGGCCTATGCCACCTTGGCCTGGATCCACCTCACCGCTACCGACCCGGAGGTGAAGAACCTGGACGCCGCCAAGGAATACCTGCAGATCGCCGATGACCTGGGCAAGTCCCACGAGACGCTTTACGTCCACGCGCTGATGGAGGTCGCCGCCGGCAACAAGGCCAAGGCCATCACCTATCTGGAGGACGCCGCCGAGGGCGACGCCTACGGCTTCCGTGGCCGTTTCTACCAGAAGGAAGCGATGCGTCTGGAGCTGGGTAGCCGCATCCGTATCCGGCCCGCGCCCAGCGCGTCGGCTCCGGCGCCCAGCGCGACGGCGCCGGCCGGGAACTGACCCTCCGTCGCGTCAGTGCGACCCGCGCGCGGCGGCGCGCTTCTGCATGCGGATCTGCAGCAGTTCGATGCCCAGCGCGAAAGCCATGGCGAAGTAAATATAGCCCTTCTCCATGTGCTGGCCCAAACCCTCAGCGATGAGCATGACGCCGATCAGGATCAGGAAGGTCAGGGCCAGACTCTTGATCGCGGGGTGACGCTCGACGAAGTCGCCAATCGGGCCGGCGGCCCACATCATCACCATCACCGAGGCGATCACCGCGATGACCATGGCCGGGATGTTGGTGGTCATGCCCACGGCGGTGATCACTGAATCCAGCGAGAAGACCAGGTCGATCAGCGCGACCTGCACTAGCACCGCACCCATGGTGGCGGTGGCTACCCCGGCCGCATTGGCCTCGTCATGCACGCCTTCGACCTTGTGGTGGATCTCCTTCACCGACTTCCACAGCAGAAAGGCGCCGCCCAGCAGCAGGATCAGGCGCTGTCCGGTCAGGCCGACGCCGACCACCGTGAACAGGGGCCGGGTCAGCGACATGATCCAACTGATGGTCAGCAGCAGCAGGATGCGCATGCCCATCGCCAACAGCAGGCCGACCCGGCGGGCGTAAGGCCGCTGCGCTGCTGGCAGGCGGCTCGTCAGAACGCTCAGAAAGACGATATTGTCGATGCCTAGGACGATCTCGAGGGCAGTCAGGGTCAGCACCGCCACAGCCGCCTCGGGCGTGGCCAGAGCAGCCCAGGCCTCGGGGGACAAGATGCCGGGGATCTCGCGCACGGCGGCGGTGGCCGAATGGGCAAGGGATGCGGAAGTGGCAAGGTCCATGGCGCGGGACTGTCCAGCGCCATGGTGCAGTGCAAGTCTCTCGCGCTGATTGACGGGACCGAACCAGTCCAACAGTCTGGCCCATGCCCAAGGTCACCGTGCTTTATTTCGCCCAGTTGCGCGAGCTGCGGGGCGCCGACGACGAAAGCCTCGTCACGGCCGCCGCGACCACCGGGGCCCTGTGGCAGGAGCTCAGCACCCGTCACCGCTTGACCTTCCCGACAGCGAACGTGACGGTGGCGGTGAACGAGAACGTGGTGGGCTGGGGCGCGCCCCTGGCCGAGGGCGATACGGTGGTCTTCCTGCCCCCGGTGTCGGGAGGCTGAGATGGACGATTTCCTGATCACCGAACAGGCCATCGACGCGCTCATGCTGGGCGCCCGCCTCGACCACGTCCAGGCGGGCGCCCAGGTGGTCTTCAGCGGGACGGTGCGCGACCACCACGGAGGCCGGGCCGTACGCCATCTCGACTATGAAGGCTACGCGCCCCTGGCCCGGCGCACCGGCAGCTCGATCCTGGCCGAGTCCCGTACGCGCTGGCCGCTACTCGCCGCCGTGGGTTGTCACCGCCTCGGCCACCTGGAGATCGGCGCGGTAGCGGTCTGGATCGGCGTGGCCACCGCCCACCGGGCCGAAGCCTTTGCCGCCTGCGCCTGGATCATGGACGAAGTCAAAGCACGGGTGCCGGTCTGGAAGCGCGAGACCTATGCCGACGGCGAGGTGATGTGGAGCCAGGGTACGGTCATCACTCAATCGTGCGACGCGCCAACACTGGGGCCGGGCGCTGGCACTTCGTCGATCCAGTAACCTTGCAGCCGGTAATGCTGGTGGAGATCAGTCTCGTACTCACGGGTCACGAGCATGTCAGCGGTAAATTCTGGCGAGTGTTTGATCACTTCACGGGAGAGTCTGACCGTGACCCGCGACTCGACCCAACTTATGCCGGAAATCCACAACGGTGAGATCAGGACCCGCTTGCCCGCCCACCAATTGCTGGTGTCCACGATCAGATAGCGGATGGTCCAGGCCTTGTCGTCGAAGATGAAGTCGTCCACATGCCCGATCTTCCCGTCTTCAGCCATGAGGTCGTGCTTGCACACTTCCCCCATGCTGCGCAGGTTGGGATCGCCTTTGCGGCGGCCGTGGGTGGTATGGCCAGAGCCATCGTGTTCGACATTGATCAAGGGCGATTCGCCCCACATGTACGGTGCGCCCAGGTAGATCGGCCAGCGATAATAGCCGTAATAGGCTTCCTCGAACTGGCGCGAGACCGGCTTGTGGCTCTCCAGCGGCGGGCTGTCTTCTATTTGCTGGCGCGTCAGGCTGATGTGGATGTGCCGAGCCTTCTCGTCCACGGCGGTGATGGCATGGGGCGAGATCAACACCTGCTTACCGATCAGCCACCCGCCGGTGTCCACCACCAGGTAGCGCACCGTCCACTGGTGATCGTCGAAGTACAGTTCCTTGACTGAGCCGATGACCCCGTCGCGGCACTCCAAGGTGAAACCGTGGATATTCTTGGCGTTGTGGAGCATGGTAGCCCTTTCGTGCTGGGTGTGGACGCCAGGAACGAAGTCTTTTCCATGCCAATCCCTGACGCGCAGTCGCATGGCTCTATCTGAGCGCATGTACGTGCTCAATGCCGGTGTTTTCAGGTCCTGGTCACGGCTACAGCGATGCAGAATGCAGTGGTCAGAGGCCATGTTCACGGCGGAGTGCATGCCGACCCGGACCATCGGCTGGGCTGTAACGCCGTGTCAGGGGATTGGCCATTCCTGGGACCGCGCGCCGCCGGCGCGCTCGACATCCCGGATTAGATCGTCGGGATCGCCGGCGTCCCGCCGGCTGCGGGGGTGAGGAACGGAGAGCCGGCGGGACGCCGGCGATCCCGGGTTCGATCGTCGGGATCGCCGGCGTCCCGCCGGCTTGGGTGGGCAGGCGAGGTATGGAGTGACGTGACGCCGATTGAGAATCGGCGCCTCAATGCATCGGCTTCATCAGCCACGACCAGAGGCCCGAGGCCCGCTTGCGCAAGGTCGTCGACTCGGCGAACAGGCGCTCACGCCGCAGGTCGCCGGCGCAGCACACTAGGCCCGCGGTAAGCAGGCCGTCCAGTTCATCGCCGGGTTGACGCTGCCGATCGCCGGAGCCCACCACCACCGGCAGGTCCAGGACGTCCTTGAGCAGCAAGGCCAGTCCCGCCAAACCGGCCCCTCTGCCGACCAGATGCACTTGGCCCTGCTGCGCGAGGTAGCCCTGCTCGCGCAGGTCGCGGGCGCGTTCTTTGAAGAACGCCGTCAGGGCCTCGCTGAGGATGCGGGCCGCCGGGGCCAGCTGGACGCTGCGCTCCTGCAAGTCGCTCCAGATGAACTGCTGGCCTTCGGGGGCGGGGCTGGTGGCGTGGCTCGACACGTCCACTTCGCGCTTCAGCGCCTCGGCGCGCTCGTCATCGATATGCAAAGCCTCGGCCAAGCGGCGGGTCAGATCCTGACCACCGAAGGCGTGGGTCTCGATGTGCACCAGGCGCTCGCGCCGACGCACCAGGATCGTGGTGTGCCGGGCGCCCATATCGATCACCACCGACAGGCCGCGCTTGGGCAGGCGGCCGGCGACGCCACGGTACAAGGCCACTGGCTGGGGGATGACACCATCGAGATCGAGCTGCAGTTCTTTAGCAACCGCCGCGAGTTGCTCGCGATAGCCGCGCCGCGCGCTGACCACCAGGGCTTCGACCTGAAGGTGGTTGCCGCGCTCGCCCACTGGGTCTTCGACCTCCCGTTCGCCTTCGCGCGAGCGCACCTTCCAGACGATGGGCACGACCTGCAGCACTTCCCGGTCGGCGCCGGTGGCCTGTTCGCGGGCCCGCCGCAGGGCCCAGGTGCGGTCCTGCGCCGTCAGCACCATTTCCTCGCCCGGAGAGGCCCAGCCGATGGCCATGCGTGAGACCACATCCGCGTCAGGCCTAGTCAGGTAGATCGACCAGGGCTCGATGCCGGCCTGCTCGCAGACCAAGCGCACGGCTTCGGCCATGGCTTCATGCCGGCCACGATCGCTGAGGTCGTCGGTGTGGCAGTCGATGCGCTTATAGGCGGCGACCTGCTCACCCTTGTCCGGATGCAGGATCGCCACCATGGCCGCGACGTGGTGCGAGGACAGGTCGCCAATGACGAGAAGATGCTCGGAGGGGATCGACATCGCCTGATGACGATGAGCGCGGACGCAGACGGTCAACGGTGGGTGCTCAGCGGTCGACAGCCGGGGCTGGCGCTGCTACCCTGTGGTGCCAATGCCCCGTATCCTCTTCGTTCATGACGTCATCGGCGACCTGGGCGGGGCTGAAGCCTATGTCCGGCAGGTGGCCGACGGGCTGGCCGGGCGTGGGTGGGAAGCCGCCCTGTTGCACGGCCCGGGGACCGGCACTGGTGAAGCATGCTTTCAGACGGTGTTTCCCGCACGTTTCCCTTGGGGCGCGGACTGGCCTGCGGCTCTTGCGGCAGCGCGGGACTGGCGGCCAGAGGTGGTCTTCGTGCACAAGCTGGCCCACCTGCCCCTGCTGCGCGCCCTGGTCGACAGCGGCCTGCCACTGGTGCGCTATATCCACGACCACCACTTGTGGTGCCAACGGGGCTATCGTTATTTCCCGTGGAATCGAAGCATCTGCACCCGCACCGCCGGCCTGGGCTGCGCCCTGACCTGCCTAGTCCTGCGGGATCGTCAGGGCCTGCTGCCCCTGCGTTTGGCTTGGCCAGGACGGAAACTGGATGAGTTGGCCCTGGCCCGGCGCTTCCGTCGCCACGTCACCGTGACCGGCTACATGCGCGATGAGCTGGTGCAGCACGGCATCGACCGCGAGCGCATCGCCATTCTGCCGCCCACGCCCAAGCCCGCACCGGCGGACTGGGCGCCCACCTATGCCGCCCCCCTGCTGGTCTGCACCGGACAGCTGATCCGTGGCAAAGGCGTGGACGTGCTGCTGCGTGCCCTGCCGCGCCTGCGCACGCCCGGCTGGCGCTGCGCCATCATCGGCGACGGTGCCCAGCGTCTGCACTGCGAACGGCTGGTGCGCCGCCTGGGCTTGGCCGAACGGGTGCAGTTCACCGGCTGGGTGCCCCAAGACGACCTGCGCACCTGGTGGCGGGACGCCCGGGTGGGCGTGATCCCGTCAGTGTGGCCCGAACCCATCGCCACCATCGGCCTAGAATATCTGCACCACGCCCTGCCGGTGGTGGCCTTTGACGTCGGCGGCATGAGCGACTGGCTGCGCGATGGTGAAAACGGCTTCAGCGTGCCCGCCTGGGATCTGGCCACGCTGGCGGAACGCCTCGATCGCCTGCTGGGCGATGCCGATCTGGCCCGTCGCCAGGGCGCAGCCGGGCAGGCCCAGGCGCGCGCGACCTTGAATCGCGAGGGCCACCTGGACGCGCTCAGTGCGCTGCTGACCAGCGAAACTGGCCGCTGATGGAACGCGACCTGCCCATTGTCCTGCGCTGCTGGAACGACGCCGCCATCCTGCCCCGCACCCTGGCCGCCTTGGCCGCCCAGGAGGGTGTGCGCTGGCGCCTGTTGGTGATCGACAGCGCCTCGACCGATGGCTCGGTACCGCTGCTGATGGAGTTCATCGCCGACCACGGCGGGGCCGCGGCCGGACATGCGTTGCAGGCCCTGGAGCCAGGCGCCTACCTCAGTAGCGCGGTGTTGAATCAGGGCATGGCCCGGGCGCAGGGCGAGGAGGTCGCCTTCCTCAATAGCGATGCGGTGCTGGCGACGCCGACGACCCTGGCCACCTTGGTGGACGAGCTGCAGAAAGATGCGCGCGCTGCCGCCGCATTTGCCCGGCAAATACCCCATCCCGGCGCGGGCCCCATCGCCTGCCTGGATCTGGAGCAGGCCTTCGATCGGCGTGCCGAGCTGGGGCCGGGCGCCGCGTGGCTGAGCATGGTCTGCTGCGTGGTCCGCCGGACCGCCTGGGCCGAAGAACCCTTCGATCCCCGCCTGACTTTTGCCGAAGATGCGGTGTGGAGCGCCCGGGCCATGCAGCGCGGCTGGCGCATCGCTTATGTGCCGGCGGCCGTCGTGGCGCACAGTCACGACCTCACTGCCGTGCAGTTCCGCCGTCGCGCTTTCGGCGATGCCGCGGCCCTGGCCATGCTGGCCACCCAGGTGCCGCCGGGACGCCTGCGCGGCTGGTGGTTACCCTGGCTGCGGCGCAGCCTGCGGGATGGCCTGCGCCTGATTCGCCGTGGTCATCGCCGGGCGCTGGGCTCCCTGCTGCACCACCGCTGGGCCCAGCTGTCCGGACATTGGCAGGGCGCCTGGGCCGGGTGGCGGCATCGCCATGGCGCCGGCAGTCTGGGCCGCGTTCCCGTGCTCAGCAGCGCCGATCACACCCACCGCCGCCCGGCGGATGCCGGCTTCGACGCGCTGCTCACCCGCCACCTGGATGGCATCGCCACCAGCCTGCGCCAGCGTCTGCCTCAAGGCCTGGTCTGCTTGGCCCTGGGCGGCGGATACGGCCGAGGCGAAGGCGGCATCGACCGCCGCCAAGGCGACGTGCGCCCGTACAACGATTATGATCTGGTGCTGATCCATCGCCTACCGGCCAGCGTCGCCGCCGCCGCCTGCGCCGCCGTAGCCGCCGAATGGTCCCCGCGCTGCTTCGTGCATGTGGACGTGACGCCACTGCACGCGCGACGAATACCGCGCCTGCCCCCGGCCCTGACCTGGTACGAGCTGGGCCAAGGCCATCGCCTGGTGCTCGGCGATGGCGGCGTCCTGGCTCCCCTGCGCGACCGCCGGCTCGATCACGTCGAGCCCAGCGAATGGGGCCGCCTGCTGCTGAATCGCGCCTGCGGCATACTGTTCGCCCGCTGGCGTCTGGCCGGCATCCCCGGTGGCCCCGGCGACCACGAAGACGCGGGCGACTTCATCCAGCGCCAAATAGAAAAAACCTGGCTGGCCCTGGGCGACGTGTGGCTGGCCCAGCGCGGCGCCTACCACCACCTGTTGGCCGAGCGCGTCGCCGCCATGGCGCGCCACCGCGACCAGCCGCCCTGGGGCGCACGATGGCAGCAAGCTGCGGCCTTCAAAAGCACGCCAACGCCCGTGCCCACGCCAACGATCCTGATCGCCGAGGTAGAGCAGTTAGCCCCATTGCTGGCCGACGCCCTAGAGGTCCCCGTCGCCCCCAACCGCCCGCTCGCCGCCCTGGCCCGCACCCTGCGCAGCCTGCCCCGCTCCCGCTGGTTCACGCTGCCGCCATGGACCGCCCCCCGAGAACGCCTACGTCAAGCCGTACGCAGTGAGCTGATCGGACATAGTCACGATCGCGAACGCCTGATCGGCTCACCCGCGCAGCTCACAGCATGGTGGAGCCAAGTCGGATAAGCCCCGCTATAGGCTCGGCATCATTCGAGCATTCGAGCATTCGAGCATTCGAGCATTCGAGCATTCAAACCTTCACTCCTCATCCTTCCCCTGCTGCCGCCGATCCGGCCGCCCAGCAATGACCCAACGTAAATAAGCATCAATAAACGGCTGCAATTCGCCATCAAGCACCGTATAAGCCTGACTGGTCTGGTAGCCGGTGCGCAGGTCCTTGACCATCTGAGTGGGCTGCAAGAAATAGGAGCGGATCTGATGGCCCCAGCCGATGGTGCCGCGTTCGCCTTTCAGATCCTTCAACTCATCGAGGCGTTCGACTTCGCGCATCTGCAGGATCTTCGCGCTCAACATTTTCATACAGCGCGAGCGGTTTTGCATCTGGCTGCGATCGGTCTGGCAGGACACCACGATGCCGGTGGGCATGTGGGTGATGCGCACGGCCGAGTCCGTCTTGTTGACGTGCTGGCCACCCGCACCCGAGGCGCGGTAGGTGTCGACCTTGAGATCTTTGTCGTCGATCACGACCTCGCCGACGTCGTCGATCTCAGGAGTGACTTCCACCGCCGCGAAGCTGGTTTGGCGTTTGCCATCGGCATTGAACGGGCTCATGCGCACTAGGCGGTGCGTGCCCATCTCGGCCTTCAGGAAGCCGTAGGCATTGGACCCGCGCACCGCCATCACGCAGGTCTTCACGCCGGCCTCTTCGCCAGGCAACATGTCGACCACCTCGATGGTGTAGCCGGCGCGCGTCAGGTAATTGCTGTACATGCGGAAGAGCATGCCCGCCCAGTCCATCGCCTCGACGCCGCCCGCGCCGGGCTTGATGGTCAGGAAGACGTCGCTGTTGTCATAGCGTCCGCCCAGGGCCAGGCGAAGTTCAAGCGCGTCGATCTGGGCCACGAAGCGGTCGGCATCCGCAGACACCGACGCGATCGAGTCCTGGTCGTTTTCGCCTTCGGCCATCTCCAGCAGTTCGGCCGCGTCCTTCAGGCCCTGAAAAAGGGTCTGGTAGGGATCGACCACCGCCTTCAGGGTTTTCAGCTCGGCCACCTGGCGCTGCGCCCGGAGCTGGTCGGTCCAGAAGTCGGCCTCGCTCATGCGCGCCTCCAGCTTGGCCGCTTCCAGCAGCTTCTGGGGCAGGGACACGGTTTTGGCAAAGGTCGTCAGGCGGCCTTCGACATGCTTCAATCGCTCAGAGAGTTCGCTCATGGAGGGGCGGAGCATGCCGCCGCCGCCGCGCGGTCCAGCGGCCGGGGCCTTCCGCCGGCCAAGACAGCGGTACAAGGTGCAAATGCCCGTTGGCGACACTGCCCTGCTGCGACGCATCCTCATCCAGGGATGGCGGTTCCGTTGGATGATCCTGCTCAGCCTCACGGCCTCGGCGATCAACGGCGGGCTGCTCACCCTGCTGCTGGCCAAGCTGGGCCCGTTCATGGCCCTGTTTCAGCGTAATCCCGATCCTGCGGTCCTGGCCGACACCGCC
>Ga0136636_10002984_pt1 | contig 10115 bp, 6 predicted proteins | sample AntDrymUQ8522106_2_FD_104653 | JGI IMG/M metagenome (GOLD analysis project Ga0136636, IMG submission 104653) | Polar desert sand microbial communities from Dry Valleys, Antarctica - metaG UQ852 (21.06) | ecosystem: Environmental > Terrestrial > Soil > Desert | place: Antarctica: Dry Valley... | reverse complement strand
CGAGTTTATTTTTTGGATGAATATCTGCAATGTTATCAACCAGGTCCATGCTTACCGCCATTCCTGTATTCGGAAACGAAAGACTTTTGGTCTGTGCTTCGAGTAACAATGCGCCTGTAAAAGGTTCGCTATAGGTATAAGGTGCAATCTGAACATAATAGAACGGGAAATCGCCCAGGCTCCATGCCTTGCGCCACGATGAAATCATGGTATTCATGAGCAAAGGGTACAGATTAGCATCTTTTCTGTTCGATTCGCCCTGGTACCATATGGCTCCTTTTATTGTGTAATTGATCAGAGGATTGATCATTGCATTGTAGAGCACTCCCGGAGTTCCGGGCCACCAGATGCTTCCATTGAAATGATTCAGATAAAATGCGAGATCGGGTTCGGTTTTAATGCTTTCGACCGGTGTCCATACTTCGGCTGGTGTACCGCCCCATGCAGTAGCAATTAATCCGACGGGCACACCTAACTGCTTGCTCAGCTCAGTGCCGAAAAACCATGCCGCAGCACTGAAATCATTTGCGGTTGTTGTATCAGCCACAAGCCAGTTGCCTTTGCAGTTAGCAAGTGGCACGGCCGAAGTATCCTTCTGTACGGTGAACAAGCGAACCGAAGAAAATGCTCCTTTTGCTACTTCGTCGCGGATTTCGGGTTTATAAAATTGCCATCCAGTGAGTCCACGCAGTGTAAAATCCATATTTGATTGACCCGAGCATACCCAAACTTCCCCAATCATCACATTGTCAATAGTTATGGTGTAATCGCGGCCGGTAACCGTCATTTTATACGGACCACCAGCCTTCGGCGTTTTGATGCTGGTTTTCCAGGTTCCGTCGGCCAAGGTTTTTGTAACTGAAGGCGATGTAAGCCAACTGGCTTCAATACTTACGCTTTCGCCTGCATCGGCCCAGCCCCAGACATTTATAAGCGAATTCTGCTGTAAAACCATGTTATTGCCAATAAGAGAAGGAAGTTTAACAGCGGCGTTAACAGCGAAATTTGAAATTATTACGGCTATCAGCAGTAAGAATGTCCCAAGCCTGGTATTCATTTTATTCATAGCAGATATTTTTATGCAAAACTAAGATTATTAAGGTTAAAATATTACCCCGGTATGCTTAATTTCAAATCGAAGGGTTTTGATTTTGAATCTGATTTTTATCTTCTAAACAAATTATTTATATCGTTTGTTGAATAAGGGAGCAAACTCTGAACGGCTGCCCTGAAGCGGGTTAATAAATCTGACCTATTCGCAGTTGCTTTACCTTATTTAAGTCAATTTGTATCAGTATACTACTTTTAGTAGCCTGCTCCTCAATGTTTTAACAAACCTTTTACATTCAACGAATTTCATTATGAGTACAAATATATATGGCGAAAAATTGATTCCTTGTTGTACAAGTCCCCTCACAGGATACTACCGCGATGGTTTCTGCAATTCTAACGCTGATGATGCCGGAGTACATTCGGTTTGTGTGGTTGTTACAAATGAATTTTTAGTCTATTCAAAGAGCATTGGCAACGACCTTATTACGCCCATGCCCGACTGGAATTTCCCGGGTTTGGTGCCCGGCGACCGATGGTGTCTTTGTGCTTCCCGCTGGGTTGAAGCCTGGAAAGCCGGTGTCGCTCCAATGGTAGTGCTGGAAGCTACTCATGAAAAAACACTTGATATTGTTCCGCTGAATGAGTTGGTTAAGTTTGCCTTTAAAAACAATAGTTCCAAAAATGGGTAGTGCTTTTTGTAGTTGAAATACATGTTAGCATGATCTAAAAACGGGATTCTAAAAAACTTAGTGAACTGCATAGGACACAGAAAAGTAAATGCTTTGATCCTTTATTCCTTTTTATGAATAGTTCAGCTATTGTAGCTTAGCAGCTATAAAATTGAAACAGAAAGCCCCGGAGAATGAATAATCGGAAGTTATACGCATTCTTGCTACTGTTTTCTTTAATCACAAATTCTTATATTGTAACTTCTCTGCAGTCTTGTACGTCATATTAAATTAGTAATGTTCATTGTTTTTCTAACCCCAAAAACCCGCAAACCTATGGTTAAAACTAAACTAATTCTATTTGCCAGTCTGGCAATGTTTGCATTGGCATCGTGCAATCCGAAAGAAAAATCACGTATTCCAAAACAATTCACTATTGAGCAATTGTATAATAATCTTTCGGTGGGAGCTGCAGGATTTAATGCTGACGAAACTAAAATCCTTGTCGATAATAATTCGACCGGTATTTTTAATGTTTATGAGCTAAATATCACTGATACAAGTTCTAAGCCACTTACCAGTTCGCTGAAGGACTCGCATTTTGCTATAGATTACCTTCCTGGAAGCAGTAAATTTATTTATTCAGCCGATTCGGGCGGTAACGAAAATTCACATATTTATCTTATGAATCAAGGCGTTACTATCGCAAGGGATTTAACTCCATGGCCGAACAGTACAAATAGTTTTGCCGGATGGAGCCATGATAAAAAAAGCATGTATGTGTCGAGTAACCAACGTAATCCGCAGTTTTTTGATATCTGGAAACTCGATACCACTACCTGGAAGCCGTTTCTGCTATACGAAAACAAGGATGGATTTAATCCTGCCGGTGTAAGCAAAACAGAGCGCTATCTGGCTTTAACCAAAAGCATAACTACCGATAAAAATGAGCTCTATCTCTTCGACCGTAACACTAACAAAATGAAACGCCTGAGCAACGACAGCGAGGCGACTTGGAATCCAAGCGGTTTTGAGATAAACGACAGTATCATGTTTTACACAACCAATGATGGCAGCGAATTCAGTTACCTGGTGAAATACAATATTAATTCAGGAAAAGCCGAAAAAATTTTCGAGGATAAATGGGATGTTGCCGGAATGGGATTAAGTGAAAACGAAAAATACCATACCATTTTTGTGAACGAAGACGGAAAAAATAAAGTAATGCTTTTCGACCATGCTTCGGGAAAACCTGTCAGTTTCCCCGAAATAAAAGATGGAGATGTTTTGGGTGTAATTATTTCTCCGAGTGAGAAAAACCTGCTTCTAACCGTTGGCAGCAGCACAAGTCCGGCTAATCTTTATCTTTATAATACTGAAAGTAAAGAGCTGAAACAGCTAACTTCAACACTAAACCCTGAGGTTGATCGAAACGACCTTGTTCAGGCCGAGGTAATAAGGTATAAATCTTTCGATGGGAAAGAAATTCCTGCCATATATTACAAACCACTTCAGGCAGATAAAAAGAATAAGGTTGGTGCGTTGGTATTTGTGCATGGCGGTCCGGGTGGCCAGAGTCGTGTAGGATTCAGTAATTCAATTCAATATCTTGTAAATCAGGGTTATGCTGTGCTGGCTGTAAATAACAGGGGAAGCAGCGGTTATGGTAAAACATTTTATAAAATGGATAATAGAGACCATAGCAACGGCGATTTGAAAGATTGTATTTATGGTAAAAAATGGCTCGCAGAGCAAAATTATATTGACAGCACAGCAATTGGCATTTATGGCGGAAGCTATGGCGGATGCATGGTTTTAGCCGCGCTGGCATTTTATCCTGACGAATTTAAAGTAGGTGTCGATTTGTTTGGCGTGGCTAACTGGATGCGCACACTTAAAAGTATTCCGCCTTACTGGGAATCGTTCCGAAAAGCGTTGTACGACGAAATGGGCGACCCTTATACTGCTGATAGTGTAAGGCTCAAAAATATTTCACCACTTTATAATTACGAGAAAATCACAAAACCTCTTATCGTATTTCAAGGTGCCAATGATGTGCGCGTTTTACCTGTCGAAAGCGACGAAATAGTTGCCGGCGTGAAGAAAAACGGTGTGCCGGTTGAATATGTGGTTTATCCGGATGAAGGTCATGGATTTGTAAAAAAGGAAAATCAGATCACCACGGCAAAACGCACGGTCGGATTTCTAAACACATATTTGAAGCCTAATGCACAGGCAGCAAAATAAATACTGAAAAGCAAAAAAAAAAAATGGCCGGTTGCAAAACCGGCCATTTTCGATTTATACAGTTGAACAGCGACTTCGAAACTTGCCGCTTCTTTTCAGTGGATACTAATTTTTGATCAAGTTACAGCTGATATGTTAGTACTTCACCCGATCATTATTATCCTTCTAATTCTACCTTCCTCCCGGAGGGCAATTCTCAAGCAGGAATTTTTTGCATATTGTGGTCAGGTGCTGCGATGTGCCCTCTCCTTCATATATTCCATGCGAACGCATCGGGTATGCCATCATCTGGAAAGGTTTGTTATAACGGATCAGTTCGTTAAAAAGTTTTTCGGCATTGGCATAATGCACATTATCGTCGCCGGTACCATGGATATAAAGCAGGTTTCCCTGTAAGTTTTTGGCGTAAGTGTAAGGCGAACCGGCAATAAAGTCTTCACGTGTTTCGGCCGGAATGCCCATGTAGCGTTCCTGGTAAGCATTATCGTAAGCCAACTGGTTTGCTACTGCGGCAACAGCGATTCCGGTTTTAAAAATTTCTGGATACTGGAACATCAGGTTCAGTGTCGATGAACCGCCACCGCTCCATCCATGCACTGCAACGCGGCTGGTATCGCAGAATTCCCATTTCAGAACTTCTTTAGCGCCCATTGCCATATCGCGGATGTTCAGGCGGCCAATCTGCCTGTAAACCGATTTTCGCCATTCGCGGCCACGAGGTGCTTGGCTTCCGCGGCAATCAACCGAAACATAAAGGTAGCCCATATCGGCAATATTGCCACCAAATTGTCCCGAACGGCCAATCCTTGCATTGTCGAAAACGGTGCATCCCCATGGTTCGCCATACACATAAAAGAAAACAGGGTATTTTTTCGAAGGGTCAAAATCTTTCGGTTTCGAAATCCATCCATCCAGCGTAATTCCATCTTCGGTAGTAACTTTAAAGAAAGAAACCTGTTTGCCGGCAGGGTCTTCTTTGCGGTTGCTCGTAATGCTTTTTGCTGCATCAACAGGTTCGTGCGACGGCAAGGTAATCCACTCAGCAGCAGGCAGATACAAATGACTTGAAAATACGTGTCGTGCCCATTTGCCATTTGGCGAAAGCATATAATCGTTGGTTCCGGTAAAATCGGCTGGCGTTAAGCGTTTTGGGGCTTCGGAGCCATCAAGTTTTGTGCTGAAAAGGTAACGTTGTGTTGCATTTTCGGGAGTAGCCGCAAAGTATACAAGGTTGTTGGGCTCATCGATGAGGTAAATTTTTATCACATCAAAATTGCCTGTAGTAATCAAGCTTTCTTTGCCATCCATACCGATACGGTACAAATGCCGCCAACCATCTTTTTCACTGGCCCATACAAAAGCTTTACCATTTTCAATCCAGTTCCAGCCTGCATTATCGTTGGTGTTCCAGGTAGCTTCAATATCAATCCATGCATTATCGGTATCGCTCCATAAAACTTTTGCTGAGCCCGCAGCAGTATTTGCCAGCCACAATTTGGATACATTCTGTTTGCGGTTCAGTTGCTGAATGATCAGTTCGTTTTTCGACGACCATTCCATTTTCGTGAGATAATGCTGGCGCGGATCGCCTTCGATATCCATCCATTTGGTTTTGGCAGTGGATAAATCAACCACTCCGATTTTTGCTGGCGAAGGGTCCTCGCCGGCTTTCGGATATTCCACCGCAACCGTAAATGGGTAAATAGAGTCGGTGGTATTGAGCATCAAATAATTGCGCACCTGCGAGGCATCCACATTCCAATATGCAATACGTGTGCCGTCGGGGCTCCACCTGAAGCCATCCGTGCAAAATAATTCTTCGGAATACACCCAGTCGAAAGTTCCGTTAATACTTCGGTCGCGTGTATCGAAAGTGAGCTGTGTTGTTTTGCCTGTTTTAAGATCTTCAACGTACAGGTTATAAACTACCTGGTTGTTCGAATAATCCTGGTAAACATAAGCAACTTTAGTTCCGTCGGGCGAAAATTTAGGATACATTAATCCTTCAGCACGAAGCGTTTTTCCTAATTGAATAATTTTTTCTTCTTTTGAATTATACACCCATACTTCGCCGGTGGTTTTGTGATACTGCGTTTGAGTGTTTATCTTCAACAAAACCTGCTTCAAATCACCCGATAAAACAAACGATGAAATTTCTCGCGGATGTGTCTCGTCTTTAGGAATAAATTTCTCCAGTTCGAATAAAACCGTTTTTGTTAACGAAGGCAAATCCGTTTTTACAACAGAATATTTATCCAGCGAGGTGTATGCGTTTCCATCGGTAAGCCATTTCAATCCACCGGGTTGTGCATTTGTAAACAGAGCAAAAATGCTGATTATGAAGGTGTAGGCAATTTTTTTCATGTGAAAAAATATTTGTTGATGTTTCTGGTTTCTGATTCTGATATGAATCGCCAAATGTAGTACAAACTACCTTAGTTAACTTTGAAAAAGGAGCGGGAAAATGAATTTATCACTTTGATCATACTTTTGGCCTTGTGATTCACATTCGCAAAATAGCCAGACAAGATTTTAATGGCCTCTGAAAAGAAGATATTTTTGATTAATCAGAAAAATCTCAATTTTGTTACATGCGGCGATATAAGGGCAACGAAACCACACGTGCAATTGCTTCCGACGCCAGGTCTCCTTCTTTACTGAAAGCCCATACAAATAAAGCTGTTATTGGATGATCCTGTCTGATTTTTTCGATTGCTTCGATTACAAGTTGTTTGGTTATTCCTTTTCTCCGATACTCTTCCAATACCAGTGCTGAACATAGGTAAAGAACTTCGTAAGAAAAATCAGGTGGTGTGAGTTCGAATAATTCCTTTTCCGAAATTTCACATTTCAGGAAACGGTTCATTATATCGGCTGTGGTAGGGATAATCAAAACCCATGCTACCGGACCGTTTGCATCATTATACTCCGAAACCGTGGCAGGATGAATCAGTCGTAAACGCTCAATAACATCCTGGTTTACATCTAGTTGGTTGGGATCGCTTTTAATGTCGAAAACATTATCAGCTAGTTTGATCATTCGCTCAAAGTTCGATAATGCCATGTATACTGGAGTTGTTTTCGGATAAGCCATGTACACAATAGCCGTTTATTAAATCTGCCGCAGCTTATTTGATTTCAAATTTCACTTTCATCTCGTACCGAAGCTTTATTTTTTTAATATTCTCAATACCCGAAATATCGGGTTGTTCCATTACCATATTGCTGGTTGCATTTTGCGATCCGCCGAAATCGTTCCTTTCCGCAAGTTCAGTAATCGAAATTACATCGCCAACGTGATTCCCTAAGCTTTCCAGAAGGTAAGCAGCTTTGACTTTTGCAGCTTTAAGAGCCTCGATTTTTACCTTTTTCCGGTATTCAGTCATGTTTTTGTTTTTAAGCTCCTTGATCACCATATAATTGATACCCCTGGTATTAATCGTATTCGTTATTTCTTCTACTTTTTTAAAATCAAATAGTTTGATTTCCAGTTGTTTGCTAATCATAAACTCCTTGCCCCGATGCCTCCAGTAATTACCAACTTCCTTAACAGTAATACTCTCCTTCACAATACCGATTTTCGCCAGGTCGGCCAAAAGCTGGCTTTCAATCTCAGCAATAGGAACTTTGGTTTTGTAGTCTTTAAACTCGGTCCTTTTCTCAAATTCTTCTTTCCAATACTCTTCAATCCCGATTTCGAAGCGGATTTCATCAGGGTCGATTTCGAGTTCCGAACTTCCTGTAACTTCAATAAACCGTATCGTTTCGTTGTTTGTGTTTTGTGATGTGGCAATACCTGAAGTTAAAATAATTGCTAGCAATAAGATTACGTTTTTCATACAATGCTGATTTTAAAAAGGTTGATACTTAATTTATAATCAAGGAACTATTTCACTTGTAAATGTATGAAAAAGGAAAAGAGTGATTGATGAAAGCAAAAAATAAATTCAATATATCACTTGTGGTTTTATTTCAAATCTTTACGCATCATTAAAATAACACCGGCCATGGTAATTAAACCACCGAATATCTGAACAATTGTTGGAAGGTTGCCAAAAATAAGAAACGCACCTGCCAGAACGAACAAGCCGGTGGTGCTTTGAACAATGGCAGACCTGGAGGCGGCTATATACCGAAGAGCTGAGTATTGGAATATGGAAGTAAGGAACGGGCCCACAAATGCTCCGGCTACAATGTTAATAAATGCGATTTTAGGAATGCTAAAAGAATGTTTCCCGAAAATCATAAAAGCAAATGCAAATAAAAGCAGGAAAACAGCCCGGTTAATAGCCAATACAACAGGGCTGATATCACGGATATGCTTCTTGGCCAGGATGGTGCGAACGGCATAAAAGGAGGTGGAAAGCAGCATGAGTCCGGCAGCAGTTGTAAAAAAACTTTCGGTTGAAGAGGTTCGTAAACTGATGATAAATGCACCCGATAAAGTGAGAAATGCCCCTGTAAGCGCCACTTTGCCAAACCTTTCGCTCAGCAATATAAAACCAAGTACGGTAACAAACAGGTATTCGAGATTACGCAGAAATGAAGGTATGGCAGGATTGGGCGATACCGCAATTGCAGCGTAAAATGACGAAGTTGCTACCAGTTCAATCAGCCCGATATAGATCAAGGTACGGTAATCATTTCGTGTAAACAACTTAACTGAAAATCCGCCCTTTGGATGAGCAGCCATTAAACTGTTCCAGAAAATTGCTGTGAGAAACCACCAGAATCCGAACTGAGGCAGACTAACTTCGTTAAGGGCAGCTTTGCTGAACAGATAAACCAGCGACCCGCAGATGGTTGCGATGAAAGCATAGAGATAACCCCGGTTTGCTGTTTTCATGAACTAGCAGACAATATAATAGAACTGGCAAAGGTATAGGAATTATGTTTATAGCCCGGAAAACAAAGGAAATCCCATACTGTCTTTGGCGGTTTATTAAGCGAAGATATTCCAATTTGTTGCTTTGTACGAGACTTTCTTTCTGGCGTGTGTCAGTTATCTGATTACTAAATGGATAAGGATAAAGCTCGAATAATAATTAAGAGGCATGTAAGAACCGAAGTAATAGTTTTGTTAGATTAATCCTGCCGTAAATTTCATCAGGCATCGCAGTTTTATTCAGTTTTATTGCACCACCAACTTTGTACTTTGCACTTTTTCCTTGTCCGATATTTTTATAAAATACATCCCTTTATTCAAATTGTGGGAAGTAAGCGTATAAACGGATGTGCCGGGTTTTAAAATAGTTGAGAGAAATAATTTACCATCGACAGTAAAAATTTCCAGTCGGGATGGGCTTGCTGATGGCGCTAATAAAATGGTAACGGCATTGCCGGATGCAGGATTAGGATAAACACTAAGTTTTTGGGCAAACCCGGAGTTGCTGCCTGTATGCAACTCTGGCAAATGAAACCGGCTGACAAATTTCCATATTTCTTCACTGGCAATAATATCGCGGTTAATGTTTCCCGAACCTGTAGTTCCTACCGAACCAGGCCATGTATGCCCGCCTCCGGTTATTTTGTAGAAAGTAACTTCAGTTGAATCCGTGCATGGTGTCCAGGTCTGTTTCTGAACGGTCGATCCTTCCGCAACCAGGTCGGGCAGGTTTTCGATGGTTGGTATTGCTGGACATTCATTCGCTGTTTTCCAGAATGTAAGCACCTGATTGACCGAAGTATTTCCGAAACCTCCGTTATAAAACACTACATAGTCGTTGGTTCCGTGTATATGCATCACGGGTATATCCCGAGAAGGCTGACAAGCAGAAAGCGAGGCGATTGTCATGGTGCCGGCTACCGAGGCAATGGCGGCAATCCTGTCGCCTGCTTCACATGCCAGGCGGTAACTCATAAATCCTCCGTTCGAAAACCCGGTGGAATAAATCCTGTTCAGGTCAGTGGCATACGCAGCATTAACCGTATCGATAAGCGCGGTTAGAAATCCGACATCATCAGCCGTTGAACCTCCTGGGAAACCTACATTCCAACTGTTGGCAACGCCATTCGGATACACAACAATAAACCCGTATTGTTCGGCATACATATTAAAATTTGAAAAACCCATCATTCCGTTGCCCGTTTGTGTAAGACCGTGAAGAGCCAGCAGCATAGGGTAATGTTTTTCCGGCGTCCACGTTG
>Ga0136636_10002983_pt1 | contig 10118 bp, 5 predicted proteins | sample AntDrymUQ8522106_2_FD_104653 | JGI IMG/M metagenome (GOLD analysis project Ga0136636, IMG submission 104653) | Polar desert sand microbial communities from Dry Valleys, Antarctica - metaG UQ852 (21.06) | ecosystem: Environmental > Terrestrial > Soil > Desert | place: Antarctica: Dry Valley... | reverse complement strand
GCGACTGCTCACCGAACTCATGACCACCGACGTCGGCTTGATGAGCGCGGCGGGCATCCTCTTCATGTTGGGCATGGCCGTGTTCTTCCTGCGCTATTTCTTGAAGCACATGCGCGAAGACGAAGCGCGCGCAGCCCAGCACAAACCCTGAGACTCGCGAGCGCCCGGGCCAGAACGGGCCGGTGATGAATCGAGATGCATCGGCCTGATCATTGCCATGCGCATCTCCATCCTCACGCTCGTCGACACGGCGCTGATCGCGGTGCTGTTGCCCATCATCGTGTTCAGCGCCATCGTGGCGATCTCGGCGGTGGAACTGCTGAAGGCCTCTCTCGTGAGCGACACGCTGACCGGCGAACAGATCGGCTGGAAGATCGCCATCCACCTGACCTTCGTCTTCTCCGGCCTGCTGTTCGCCGCCTCGGACTGGATCAGCGACAACCGCAAGAACGCCTGAAGTCGCGCTGCACGTCCGGGCCAGTGGCGGTGCGTGCTCAAGCGGGTTCTCGAGATCGACCTGGGGCACTGCAGCAACTGCGGCGGCAAGCTGAAAATCATCGCCGCGATCCTGGCGTGGCCGGTGATCGGGATGATCCTCCGGCCCCATCGATCGGGAAGAACCGGTTACGTTCGCTGCCAACGACGCAGATGGCGCCTCGGTCGCCCCTCGATGGGCCGCAGCCGAACCCAAGTACCGCATCGGCAGCTGTACGAGAGCCCGATTCGGGTTTTCCCTGGGGGAAAAGGTGAGGTGTTCGAAACTCCTCTCCTCGCTGTTGACCCCATTCGCCCTGGCTTTTAGATCACAGTCCGGATCAGTCCATGGCCTGTGCGATTCGGGTCGAAGACAGAAACCTTGGTGAACATGAGCAACGCAAGCACGATGATGCCCGCACCCAGGCCCGACACTGCGCTGGTGGTCGAACTGCGGCTGCTGGGCGCAGCTGAGCTGACCATCAACCGTCGCCCTGTCGCCGCGCTGCCGCCCAAAGACGCGCTCTTGCTGGCAACCCTGGCGCTGGACGGCGCCCACCCGCGCGAGCATCTGGCCACGCTGTTGTGGACTGACACCCCGGCAACCGGTGCGCGCGCCAACCTTCGCCAGCGCATCAAGAAGCTGCAAGACCAAAGCGGACAGGCGCTGCTGCAGCTGAGGGGCGGCACAGTGGCATTGGCGCCGCAGGTGCAGCTTGACCTGGCCAGCCTGGGCGGCAGCCTGCGCGCCAACCCGCAGGCAGCCCAGGGTCCGCTGCTGGGCAGGGTGGCCTTCGATGACGGCGATGCGGCCGCCGTCTGGCTGGCCCAGGCGCGGCAGCGCACCCATGCCATGCGCAACGCGGCGCTGTTGCAGATCGTGCACGCCCTGGAAGACCAGCTGCAGCTCGACGCCGCTTTGCCCTACTGCGAACGGCTGGTGGCCGACAACCCGGACGACGAAGCGGCGGTGCGTCGGCTGATGCAGCTGCACTTTCGCCGCGCCGACCGCAACGCGGCGCTGGTGGCATACCGTTCGCTGGCCCAGCGTCTGCGCGAACAGGACCAGCCCCAGCCCGATGGCCAAACCCGCGATCTGCTGCATCTGATCCAAAGCACGCCTGTCCACACACCGGCCCACGCACCGCCCGCTGCCGCCTGGACCGCGCTGCTGCGGCCCCCGCTGCTGGTGCAGCGCGAAGAAGAATGGGCGCTGCTGCAGCAGGCCTGGCTGTCTGGCGCTGTCGTGCTGGTGACGGGCGATGCGGGCATCGGCAAGACGCGGTTGCTGGAAGACTTCGCCAACACGATGTCGGTGCCGCTGCGGCTGCGGGCCCAGTTTGGCGACGGCGCCGTGCCTTACGCCCTGTTGGCGCGCTGGGTTCATGCACAGCCCTGCGCCACGCTGCCCGATTGGGCGCGGGCAGAACTGGCACGCCTGGTGCCTGCTTTGGGTGTCGCGCCTGCGGGCCCGCTTTCGCCGCTGCATCTGGGCCAGGCAATGCAACTGCTGGCCGGGCTGCAGCCCGCGGTGTTGATCGACGACCTGCACTTCGCTGACGCCGCCAGCCTGGCGCTTTTGCCTTCGGTCCTGGGCGGTGTGCAGCACTGCTTGCTGGGCTGCCGTGCCAACGAGATGCCGGCAGCGCTGCAGCACTGGCTGGACGAAGCCCGGCACCGCGTCGTTCAAGTGCAGATCAAACCATGGACCGAAGAAGGCGTGGCGCAACTGTTGCGCAACGCCGCGCTGGCGCTTGAAGACGCGCCGGGGTGGGCGCGCCTGCTGTGGGCGCACACCGGAGGCCAGCCGCTGTTGCTGCTGGAAACGCTGCGCGCGCTGATGATGGCCCGGGCGGCGCCCAGCGGGCTGGGGCTGCCGCCACAGGCACTGTCTGTGCCGCCGCACATCCTGCAACTCATGCAGCGGCGGCTTGCGCAGCTTCCGCAACTGGCGCGCAGCCTGCTGCATGTGGCCGCGCTGGCCCGCGACGCCTTCGCGCCCGATCTTGCCGCCGCAGTGCTGCGCCTCCCGCTGGCAGCCCTGTCTGTTCCTTGGGCTGAGCTCACGGGCGCGGCACTGATGACAGACAGCGGCCGCGTGCACGACCTGGTTCTCGAAGCCGTCAGGCTGTCCCTGGACCCGCCGCTGGCCGTGCTGCTGCACCGGTCCGTTGCGCATTGGCTGGTGCAGCGCGGGACACCGCCTGCGCGCTTGGCCCTGCACTGGGCAGCAGGCGGCGAGCCAGCGCTTGCTGCGGCCTGCCATCAGGCCGCCGCTACAGCGGCCACCGAGCTTTCGCAGCCCATCGTGGCGGCGGAATTTCATGCCGCCGCTGCCCAGGCCTGGCAACAGGCGGGCAACGATGCCCAGGCTTTCCAGGCGGGCACAGACGAAGCCAAAGGCTGGGTCACGGCAGGCGACATCCAGCGCGCTCTGGAACGTTGCGACGCACTGCTGGCAAGGGCAGCCTCACTGCACCAGCAAACCGATGCGCGCCGCATCAAGGCCATGGGTCTGGTCTATGGCGGCAGGGTGGCCGAGGCCCTGCCCATTGCAAGCGCTGCACACGAAGCTGCCATCACGCTCGGGCAAGACGCGTGGCGCGGCGAACTGGCGGCCCTGTGTGCCTTGGCCGCAACCGTCGTTGGGCAGCGCGAACGGGCAGAATTTTTCATCGCTGACGAAAGCGCCACACCGCGGCAAGCCGACGAGTGGCACAACAACATCACGCGACTGTCGACCATCGGAGCGGCGCTCAGCTACATGGGCCGCCTGCATGAAGCACTGCAGCGCACCGAAGCCAGCATCGCCATTGCAGACCGGCCCGCGGCAAGGGCCGAGCAGGCGACGCTGGAAAGCAACGCTGCCCATTTGCTGATGCAACTCGGACGCCTGCGCGAAGCGCGGCAAAGGGCGTGCGACGCCTTGCAGCGGCAGACCGCGCTGGGGCTCGAAAAGGGCATCGCCGGTCTCACGGCGCGGGTTCATGTCGGCCTGTATTCCGCAGGCCTGGGCGAATTCGACACGGCAGTCAGCGAACTGAACAGCAGTTTGCAGGCCTTCAAAGCGCTGAACGCCACTGCCAGAGTGCCGCTGGTCGAGAATCATTTGGTGCAGGTGTGGACACATCTTGGCCAGCCGGCCAAAGCGATGCAACTGCTGCAGTCCTCCGACGAGCTGCTGAGCCATTCAAATCGCGTACGGCGCAACACCTTGCGTGCCGCGTTGGCGAGCTTGTGCGGTATCAGCGTCCCGCAGCAGCAGCTGCCCAACAGCACTGGGGTGGTCGATCCCAGCACTGCGGCGCAGCACGACATCGTGTGTGCGCGCGGATTGCCGGCTGAAGAGCGCCGGCTGCGCAGCCTGGAACTGGAACAAAAGTTCGCCGCTGAAGAGCGCCTGGCCTGTGTGCTGAGCGCGCAGCTGCTGCAACTGACGGCGCTGCACGAGATGCGTTTACCGGAAGCCGAGCCGCTGGCGCTGCGCTTGCAGGCCGACTTGGTGGACCGCCTGCCCGCCATCACCTACTGGCCCCAGGCGCAATGGACTGTCTACCAGGCGCTGTTGGCCACAGGCCAAGAGCGCGCCGCGCAGCAGGCGCTGGCCGATGCCTGGCACTGGATCGATCGCGCGCATTCGCAGCACGTGGCCCCGCAACTGCAGCAGGCGTTTCTGACCAAGAACCTGGTGAACGCAGAAGTCCGCAAGGCTTGGCTGAAGAAATTCAGCTGACCCCCTGAACCGGGGTGTGTTGGGCTGAAGCTGCAAAAGCAGCGCCGCCGATCACGCTTCGATCACGCACCCCTTCTTAGTCTTCGTTTACAGCCACTGGCGTGGCGGACAACGAAAAACTGCTCGAGGAGATTTCTGATGCGCTGGGGAATTCAAGGGCTTCGCCGCGGCTGGGCGGCTTTGATTTTTGCGGGGCTTGTGGCCGGGCTTGCGGCCGGGCTTGTGGCGTGCGGCGGCGGCAGCGACCCGGCGACCGAGCCCACGCCGCCGATCGCCGCGCCGCTGCCGCCGCCAGTCGCACCCGCCCCGCCCACGCTGACAGCACAGCCCACCGACGCGCAAGTCACCGCGGGCGGCGAAGCGCGCTTCGCTGTGGCTGCCACCAGCACCGGCACAGGCGCCATCACTTACCAGTGGCAGCGCAGCGCTGACGGCAACATCTGGACGGCCATTACCGGCGCCACATCGGGCGCCTACACCCTGGCTGCGCCGACCCTGGCCGACAACGGCAGCCAGTTCCGCGTCGTCGTCACCAGCAACAGCGGCAGCGCCAGCACCAGCGCCACCAGCACGGCCGCCACCTTGCGCGTGGCCGCGGCTGTGGCCCCGGCCGCCATCACCGTCCAGCCCGCGCCGCAGACCGTGGTGGCCGGTGCCGTGGCCAGCTTCGCCGTGACCGCCACGGGCACATCGGTCGCTTACCGTTGGCAAGGCAGCAGCGATGGCACGGCGTGGACCGACTTTGCTGGCGCCAGCGCCGCCACGCTGCAACTGCCGGCGACGACGCTGGGCCAGAACGGCCTGCAGGTGCGGGTGGTCGTCAACAACAGCGCGGGCAGCGTGACCAGCACAGCCGTGCTGCTGATGGTGACCCCCGCACCTGCAGCACCCGCATTCAGCTTGCAACCCTTGGCCGCCAGCGTGACGGCGCCAGCCAATGCCACCTTCACTGCCAGTGCCGCCGGCACGCCTGCGCCCACTTATCAATGGCAGCGCAGCAGCGACGCTGGCGCCACCTGGGCAGCCATCGCCGGGGCCACTGCGGCCAGCTACACGACACCGGCGCTGAGCCTGGCCGACAGCGGTTTGCGCTTGCGCGTAGTGGCCAGCAACAGTGCCGGTACGGCTACCAGCGACGCGGCCACGCTGACCGTCAGCGCGGCCGCAGTCGCCCCGATCATCACCACGCAGCCTGCCGATGTGTCGGTGGCCGCAGGGCAAACCGCGTCATGGAACGTGGCGGCCAACGGCACGCCGACACCCAGCTTCCAGTGGCAGCTGAGCACCGATGGCGGAGCCAGCTTCGCCAACATCAACGGCGCCACGGGCAGCAGCTACAGCCTGGCGATGGTGGCGGCCGACAACGACCGGCGCGTGCGGGTGGTGGTGACGAACACGCAGGGCACGGTCACCAGTCGGGCGGCGGTGTTGAGCGTGGCTGCGCCCGTCAGCAGCCTGGTTGGGCGCGGCTGGGCAGCGCCGCTGCGCATCGACAACGGCACGCAACTGCTGGGCACTTTCCACACTGCGCCCGTGCTGTCGGCCATTGATGACCAGGGGCGCGTGTTGTCGATCTATACGGTGTTCGACCTGACCACGTCGGGCTTCAGCGCCTGGGCGGTGCGCAGCAGGCCGGGCGACGCCACCACGGCGCCTGGCTTCGAACCGCCGGTGCGCATTGGCAGCGACGGCAATAGCGCGCGCAATGCGCGGATGGGGCTGCACATGTCCCCCAACGGCAATGCGCTGGTGACGTGGACGCGCGGCGTACCCTGCCCCAGCGACACGACCCGAACCTGCTTGCGCCCCTACGCAGCACGTTTTCTCTCTGGTACCGGTGCGACTGGCGCCTGGGAGCCCCAGCAACTCGTCGCCGACCGCGATGTCCCGGGTCCGACCATCGGCAGAATCAACGACGCGGGAGACGCCGTCATTCAATTGAGCATTGACTGGGCCGTGGTCACACGCTCTGCTGCGCAGGCCAACTGGCAGATGCAGGTGTTCCCGACAACCGATGGCACGGTGTTTGCGCGCGGCCTGACACTGTCAGCCGAAGGTCGATTCGTCGTGGCGGGCAGGCAGAACGCCAGCGACGGAAGCGAGAACATCGTTGTGCGGCGTGGCAACCTGCGAAACGGCCACCTCGGCGCGCTGGAGACGCTGGACAGCCGCAGTGCACCAGCCGACTTCAGCGATATCTGGGGTGGCACCAGTGGGGCCGTGGTGGTGATGTGGAGCCAGAACAACGGCAGTGGCACGAGCGAGTTCGCTTCCACCCTCGACACGCCCGACGGCAACTGGGCGCAGAGGGACACGATGATTCGCCTGCCCAGCGACAGCGGCTTCAGCGCCGCTGTGACCGACGTGGGCGATTTCTATTGGTATTCATGGTCACGCTGCTCGACCATGGCACGCGTAGCCGGCACTTGGTTGGCCGAGATGACGCTGCCAAGCGGCAGTTGCACCAATTTGCGTGCCCTGCCGGCCGTGGCGCGCAATGGCAATGCGCTGCTTGTGACTGACGCCAACGGCTTGTGGCAGACGATCGACGCAGCACGACGCGAACTCATCGACGACTGGATCACCCAGCCGCGCGGCCCGTCGGGCTTCGTGCTGGGCACCAGCTGGCGCAGCCTGCCCGGTTCGGTGGTGCTGTCCGTCAATGGGCAGGGCGCTGTGATATCGATCAATGCCTACGACACGCTGCCCACTGCCGCAGCCCCACTGGGTGACAGCCGCGGCAACTCGATCAACAACCTGTGGGGTTTGTACTTCAAGTAGCAGCAGTCTTCACGGCGCCGGCGATCTGCGATGCCCCGCCGCGACTGGATAAAAGAACCCGTTCCAAACGAAGGAAGGCCCATGCAACCCGCGAACTCAATCTCAACTCCCGTCGCCCGTGGCCAGCGCGGTGCGCCCCGCATCGGCGCTGCCATCGCACTGGTCTTGGCCTTCGGCCTGGCCGGCTGCAACGTCACCGTGCCCAAGCTGGCGCAGTCGACAGCCGACTAGGCCGCGGCCGGCCAGACCGGCGCCAGCAGCAGCAACCTGGTCGCCAGCGCACTCGCCAGCACCGGCGCTGCGGTCGTGGCGGCAGCGAGCACGCCTGCCGGCGCGCCCGGCTGCGAACGGCTGCCGACGATGTCGGACAAGAACCGTACGGCGATGGCCACCGGCCTGGGTGCGGCAGCGGGCGTGTTCATCTCGATGACCACGGGTGGCAGCAAGACCAAGCACCACGTCGCCGGCGCCCTCGGCGGCGCGCTGGTGGGTGCGCTGGCGTCATCGGCCTTCAAGAACGAGATCGATGTCGAAGAACAGCCCGACGGCTCGGTGCGGCTGAAGATCCCCGGCTCCGTCATGTTCGGCAGCGGTCAGACGGCTGTGGGCCCGGCGTTCCAGAACACGCCGGCCAGCGTCACCACATCCGTGCGCAAGTACTGCGGCGTGACGGTGCGCGTGGTCGGCCGCACCGACAACGTCGGCGCGAATGCCGTCAACCAGACCCTGTCCGAGCGCAGGGCCCGCGCCGTGACGAGCTACATGCAAACACAAGGCATCGACGCGCAACGCCTGGCAGCCCAAGGCATGGGCGAAAGCCAACCCGTGGCCGACAACGGCTCGGAAGCTGGACGCCAGCAGAACCGCCGCGTCGAGATTTTCGTACGGCCGCCGGCGTCTTGACGACCCAACTCGTGATCGCCCACCACCCATCCTGAACCCTGGAGACCCCGATGTCCTGCCCGAATCACATACAAGCTCGCCTCGCCCGCGTGGCTCGCACCCGCAAATGCTTCACGGCCATTGCCGTGGCCCTGGCCACCATGAGCAGCCCCGTGCTCGCGCTTGAATACATCTGGAGAGGTGGCTCCGGGAATTGGGACGACGCCAGCCAATGGACGTTATTGGGCGTGCCAGGCGCTGGCGACTCTGCCTTGCTTGGTGGCGGCAGCACCTTCATGAATGTCGCGGGCAGCGTAGGCAGCTTGTTCATCAACCGCGGGGGGCTATCGGGGCCGGGCGTACTGACTGCGGGCAGCCTCAACTTCGAGCGTGGTGGCATGGGAACGCCGTTCGGCCCCTTCGTGACCGGAAGCACTACCGTCAGTGGCAACGCCATCTTCAACGGCGCGTTGATCCAAAGCATTGGCCCAGCCTATACGCTGACGTTGCAAAGTGCGTCGACGTGGACAGCAGGAACCGGCGCACTCAATGGGTCCGGGGCGGTCGTCAATGCCGCAGGCGCCGTCTTCAGCGACCAAGGGGCAGGGGCGGCCAATGCCTACAGGGCCTTGCGCGACAACGGCGGCTCATATTTTGGTGGCGTCTTCGTTAACCAGGGCACCTACGTGCGCACCGGCCTCGGTCTGACGCGCGCCTATGGTTTCGACAACGCCGGAACCGTGCAGGTGCAAAGCGGCACCTTCGAGCTGCGCGACAACGCCAAGTCATCGGGTCTCATCGACGTGGCAGCGGGCGCGATTTTGAACTTCTACGGCGCTGCCAATGTCAGCGGCCGCATTGACAACCGCGGCTTGGTAGTTTTCGAACGCGGCGGCGCCACGCTGACCAGCACTTCGCGCCTGGATGGTGCCGTGCGTATTCTGGACAGCGCCGTTTTCAACGAAGGCACGCAGCTGCTGCAATCGCTCAGCCTGAACAGCGGTGGCGCGCAGCTGAACAGCAGTGGCAGCGTCATCACTGCCGCGCTCGACTTCCGCCGTGGCACGCTGGGGGGAACGACCAACTTCTATCCGGTTGGCAGCACCACCGTCACTGGCACGACAGTTTTCGACGGCACGATGAGCCAGGGTGTGGGCTTTGGCCATATGCTGACGCTGCTGGGTTCTTCGCGCTGGACACCAGGTGATGGCGGCATTGGCAGCGCCGTGTTCGGTGGTGCTATTGTCAACGCGGCGGGTGCGAGCTTCCTGGATGAGGGCGCTGGATCGAACAATGCGTCCAAGCAATTGCACAAGGACGCGGCAAGCGGTGGCGGTGTCTTCGTCAACGCGGGCACCTACGTGCGCAGCGGCCTCGGTCTGACCCGCGCTCATGGTTTCGACAACGCCGGAACCGTGCAGGTGCAAGGCGGCACCTTCGTGCTGGGCGACAACGCCAAGTCGTCGGGCCTCATTGACGTGTCAACGGGCGCGGTTTTGAACTTCTACGGGAGTGCCACCGTCAGCGGCCGCATCGACAACCGCGGCATGGTGGTTTTCGAACGCGGCGGCGCCACGCTGACCAGCACGTCGCGCCTGGATGGTGCCGTGCGTATTCTGGACAGCGCGGTCTTCAATGCCGGCAACCACGCCATGTCGTCGTTAACGATGAGCGGCGGCGTCGTTTACGGCACGGGCAACATCAGCACCACCACCTTGAACTTTCAAGGTGGCACGCTGGGTGGCGGTGGTGCCATCAGCGTCTATCCAATGGGTGCTGCTCGCGTTACTGGCGAAACCCTGTTTGACGGCACCCGCACACAGGGTGTGAGTTGGCAGCAGACACTCACGCTGGAAGGCACTTCGCGCTGGACGGCCGGCGACGGTGCCATCACCAGCCCGGTCTTTGGCGGCGTCATCGTGAACTCAGTTGGTGCCAGCTTCATGGATGAGGGCGCTGGATCGACTAATGCGTCCAAGCAATTGCGCAAGGACACGGCAGGCGGTGGCGGTGTCTTCGTCAACGACGGCATTTATACGCGCGCGGGTCTTGGCCGCACGGTGGCCTATGGCTTCTCTAACAGGGGTTTGCTGAGCGTCGAATCTGGCGTGTTCGAGGTGGACGGGGGTTTCAGCAATACCGGCAATGTGCAGGTGGCCACAGGTGCCACCCTGCGCGCACGTGACCCCAACCTTGTCAATCGTGGCTTGATCGGCGGCTTTGGCACTTTGCAGACCCGCGAAGGATT
>Ga0136636_10002982_pt1 | contig 10118 bp, 9 predicted proteins | sample AntDrymUQ8522106_2_FD_104653 | JGI IMG/M metagenome (GOLD analysis project Ga0136636, IMG submission 104653) | Polar desert sand microbial communities from Dry Valleys, Antarctica - metaG UQ852 (21.06) | ecosystem: Environmental > Terrestrial > Soil > Desert | place: Antarctica: Dry Valley... | reverse complement strand
TTAAACTATTTTCGTAATTTCGTAAGTCTTTTCAAAAAAATATATGCAAGCAATAAAGATGGTTGATCTTAATGGTCAATACCTGAAAATAAAATCCGAAACAGATAATGCCATTCAATCAGTAATTGATCATTCTGAGTTTATAAACGGGCGGGCTGTTAATGATTTTCAAAAAAATATAGAACAATATCTTTCAGTAAAGCATGCGGTTCCTTGTGCAAATGGCACTGATGCCTTGCAAATTGCAATGATGTCTCTAAGCTTGCAACCAGGCGACGAAGTAATTACAAGTAATTTTACTTTTATTGCAACAGTTGAAGTAATTGCATTATTGGGCTTAAAACCTGTTTTGGCTGATGTAGATCCTGATACTTTTTTAATTACTCCCCAATCGATCGAAAAATTAATTACTCCCAGAACTAAGGCTATCGTTCCGGTTCATTTATTTGGACAATGCTGCGATATGGAAGAGATTTTAAATATCGCCCGAAAATACAATCTTTATGTGATTGAAGATGCTGCTCAGTCTTTAGGTACAGATTATATTTTTAGTGATGGCCGAAAACAAAAAGCCGGAACCATTGGCCATATTGGTTGTACATCTTTTTTCCCTTCTAAAAATTTGGGCTGCTTTGGCGATGGTGGTGCTTTGTTTACCAATGATGACGAATTGGCTGTTATGATTCGTTCAATTGCCAATCATGGAATGAAAGTAAGATATTATCACGACCATGTTGGAATTAACAGCCGTTTGGATACTATTCAGGCCGCTATTCTTGATGTAAAATTAAAATATCTCGACACCTATAATTTAGCACGTCAAAAAGCAGCAGCATTTTATGACGATGCTTTTGAAAATAATTCACAAATTCAAATTCCAAAAAGGGTTAAAAATTCTTCGCATATCTTTCATCAATATACATTGGTGTTAAAAAATGTTGACAGGAATGCTTTAAAAGCTTATCTTCAGGAAAAAAGGATACCTGCTATGATTTATTATCCGGTGCCTATGCATTTACAAGAGGCTTATAAAAACCTGGGATACAAAGAAGGAGATTTCCCGGTAAGTGAAAAGCTCTGTAAAACTGTTATATCATTGCCCATGCATACTGAATTGGATATTCGACAGTTAGAATATATATCTTTAAGTATAAATGAATTTATAAAATAAATATGCCTCAAACAGAATTTTATGCCCACGAAACAGCAATCATCGACGAAGGCTGTAAAATAGGGAAAGGGACCAAAATATGGCATTTTTCGCACGTTATGGCTAACTGTATCATTGGCGAAAATTGCAATCTGGGCCAAAATGTTGTTGTGTCGCCCGAAGTTGTATTAGGCAATAATGTTCGTGTACAAAACAATGTTTCGATTTATACAGGAGTAATTTGCGAAGACGATGCTTTTCTGGGACCGTCGATGGTGTTTACCAATGTTATAAACCCGCGCAGTGCAATCAGCCGTAAAAGCGAGTACAAGAACACATATGTTGGAAAAGGTGCTACTATTGGAGCAAACGCAACTATTATATGTGGCCATTCTATTGGAAGATATGCTTTTATTGGTGCCGGAGCTGTTGTTACAAAAGATGTTAAGGCGTATTCTCTTGTACTTGGAAATCCTGCAAGGCACATTGGTTGGATGAGTGAATATGGTCAACGTTTGAATTTCGATGGAAACGGAATAGCTATTTGTCCGGAATCAGGTGAAAAATATTTATTGAACGAAAATCTTGTAAGCAAAATAGAAAATGAGTGAATCTCCTAAAGTATTTGCATTAATTGGAGCAGCAGGTTTTATTGCCCCACGACATTTAAAAGCCATTAAAGAAACAAAAAACTCTCTGGTAGCCGCACTTGATAAATTTGACAGTGTTGGGATTATGGATAGCTTTTTTCCCGAGGCCGATTTTTTTACTGAGTTTGAGCGTTTCGACCGTCATATTGATAAACTAAAGAGGCAAGGTAAAAAAATTGATTATGTTTCGGTTTGTTCCCCAAATTATTTACACGATTCTCATATTCGTTTTGGTCTTAGAAACCAGGCCGATGTGATTTGTGAGAAACCTATAGTTTTAAATCCATGGAATATCGACGGTTTGGTTGAAATGGAGAAAGAAACAGGCAGAAAAGTTTATAATGTTTTGCAGTTGCGCCTTCACCCGGCCATCATCAATTTGAAACAAAAAATTGCGCAGGAACCCAAAGACAAGATTTATGATATTGATTTATCGTACATAACCAGTCGGGGACATTGGTACCATACTTCCTGGAAAGGGGATGTGCAAAAGTCGGGAGGTGTTGCAACCAATATCGGAGTTCATTTTTTCGATATGTTATCCTGGATATTTGGCCCAGTTAAAGAGAGTATCGTCCACCTTTCTGAGCCCGATAAAGTTGCTGGTTATTTTCAGCTTGAAAAAGCACGTGTACGTTGGTTTTTGAGTATCGACTATGCTGATGTTCCTCATGAAATAAAAGCAAAAGGTCAAAGAACATTCCGGTCGATAACCATCGATGGTGAAGAAATCGAATTCAGTGAGGGATTTACTGATTTACATACCAAAACATATCAGGAAATTCTTGAAGGCCGTGGATTTGGACTTGAAGAAGCCAGAAATTCTATCAATACTGTTTATAATATAAGAAATGCAGCTCCTATTGGACTTGCCGGAGATTATCATCCATTTGCTAAAAAAATATAAATATGATTTTTGAAAACTTAATTTCACGGAAGGATAAATTAGCTGTTATTGGCTTGGGATATGTGGGATTACCCATTGCACTGGAGTTTGCCAAAAAATTATCAGTTATTGGATTTGATATACGCGAGGATCGTCTTGAATTAATGCGGAAAAATATCGATCCAAGTGATGAGTTAGAATCGGACGCTTTTTTGAATTGTGATATTGAATTCACATCATCTATTGAAGTTCTGAAACAAGCCAGATTTTTTGTCGTTGCTGTTCCTACTCCAATTGACGATCATAATCTGCCTGATCTTAAACCACTCCTGGGAGCAACAAATTCGGTAGGGAAGGCTCTTAAAAAAGGTGATTATGTTGTTTATGAATCTACAGTGTATCCCGGATGTACTGAAGAAGATTGCATTCCTTTGCTCGAAAGTTTGTCAGGATTAACATTTATAAAGGATTTTAAAGTCGGTTATTCTCCCGAACGCATTAATCCCGGTGATAAAGAACATACCATTACCAAGATCACTAAAGTTGTTTCGGGCTGCGATTCTGAATCATTGGATGTTGTTGCAAAAGTTTACGAATTAATAGTAACTGCCGGTGTTCACAGGGCAAGTTCTATCAAAGTTGCCGAAGCTGCTAAAATCATTGAAAACTCTCAACGCGATATCAACATCGCTTTTATGAACGAGCTTTCGGTTATTTTTAATAAAATGGGAATAAACACCTACGAAGTATTAGAAGCTGCCGGAACAAAATGGAACTTTTTAAAATTTTTCCCCGGTTTGGTTGGTGGCCATTGCATTGGGGTCGATCCATATTATTTAACTTATAAAGCACATACTTTGGGAATACATTCCCAGATTATAAGTTCTGGCCGGAAAATAAACGATTCCATCGCTGAACATATAGCCAAACAGACTGTGAAAAAAATGATTGCTGCCGATATAAGCATTAAAAATGCCAAAGTGCTTGTAATGGGTGCAACATTTAAGGAGAATGTAAGCGATATCCGTAATTCAAAAGTTGCCGATGTTGTTCATGAATTGCAATCGTATGGTATTTCAGTGGATGTAATTGATCCTTATGCTGATTCAAACGAATTATACCATGAATATAAATTCAATTTATGTGAAACGCCAGGGAACAATTACAGTGCTATTCTTGTTGCTGTTAATCATAAGGAATATTGTGATCTTAACGAAGAATATTTTTTGAAACTATCTGCTGATAAAGGTATTATCATCGATGTTAAAGGGATTTATCGAAATAAGATTCAAAAAATGGAATATTGGAGTTTATAAAATAATTATTTAAACATGAAAAAAGCTACAGTTTTGGTATCCGGGGGAACAGGTTATATCGGTTCCCATACAGCAGTTGAGTTAATAAATGAGGGTTATGAAGTTGTCATCATCGACAATTTATCTAATTCAACCAAAGATTCACTCGATGGTATCGAGAAAATTACCGGAGTGAGACCAAAATTTGAAGAATTTGATCTTTGTGATGCCTCTAAGGTCAAACAATTCTTTTCAACATATACTGATGTAAAAGCTATCATTCATTTTGCCGCATCCAAAGCTGTTGGTGAATCGGTGGAAAAACCTTTGCTATATTACAAAAATAATTTATGGTCGTTGATTAATCTGTTATCAGCAATGGCCGAAAATAATGTTTCCAATCTTGTTTTTTCCTCATCGTGTACTGTTTACGGTCAACCTGAAATATTGCCGGTTACTGAAGATGCACCTATTCAAACAGCTTTATCTCCCTATGGAAATACAAAACAGATTTGCGAAGAAATCATCAGGGATACGATAGCCGCAATCTCTTCTTTAAAGGCAATTTCCTTAAGATATTTTAATCCGGTTGGAGCTCATCCTTCAGCATTAATTGGAGAACTTCCCATTGGTGTGCCTGCCAATCTGGTGCCTTTCATTACTCAAACAGCAATTGGATTAAGAGATCAATTAAAGGTTTTTGGAAACGATTACAATACACCCGATGGTACATGCGTTAGAGATTATATTCATGTTGTTGATTTAGCCAAAGCTCATGTGGTTGCTATAAAACGTTTACTTGAAGATAAAAACAAAAATAATTACGAGGTATTTAATATAGGAACGGGAAATGGGAATACCGTTTTGGATATTATTAAGACTTTTGAAAAAGTTTCGGGAGTGAAATTGAATTATAAAATTGTTGACCGCCGACCTGGAGATATAGAAAAAGTGTGGGCCGATACGACTTATGCAAACCAGGAACTCGGTTGGAAATCTGAAAGCTCTTTGGAGGAGACTTTACTTTCGGCCTGGAAATGGGAACAAAACTATACAAAAATAAAAACTAACTGAATGAAATCAATTTTAATTACTGGGGGAGCCGGATTTATTGGTTCCCATGTTGTTCGATTATTTGTAAATAAATATCCTGATTATCAAATCATCAATCTCGACGCACTCACCTATGCGGGAAACCTCGAAAATTTAAGAGATGTTGAAAAAAAATCAAATTACAAATTTGTAAAGGCCGACATAACCGATGTTTCAGCGATTGCTAAAGTATTTTCGGAATATAATATTGAAGGGATAATTCATTTGGCAGCTGAATCGCATGTGGATAGGTCTATTGCTGATCCTTTAGCCTTTATACAAACAAATATAGTTGGCACAGTAACTCTCTTAAATGCTGCACGTGTGGCATGGAAAGATAATTTTGAAGGTAAACTCTTTTATCACATTTCGACTGATGAAGTATATGGTTCTTTAGGTGATACCGGACTATTCACCGAAGAAACTTCCTACGATCCGCGAAGTCCTTATTCTTCATCTAAAGCCAGTTCCGATCATCTGGTGAGAGCTTACTATCATACCTACAAGCTTCCGGTAGTTATTACAAACTGCTCAAATAATTATGGCCCTAACCAGTTTCCAGAAAAGCTGATTCCTCTTGCAATTCATAATATTAAGAATAATAAACCGGTACCGGTTTATGGTAAAGGAGAAAACATCCGCGACTGGCTTTTTGTTGAAGATCATGCGAGAGCAATCGACCTTGTTTTTCACCGGGGTGTAATTGGAGATACCTACAACATTGGTGGCCACAATGAATGGAAAAATATTGATTTAATTAATTTGCTTTGCAATATAATGGATCAAAAGTTAGGCAGGCCAAGCGAGACTTCTGAGAAACTGATTACCTATGTGAAAGACAGGGCAGGTCATGATTTACGTTATGCCATAGATTCCTCAAAAATTCAAAAGGAATTGGGATGGAAACCTTCATTGCAGTTTGAAGAAGGACTTGAAAAAACTGTTGAATGGTATTTGTATAACGAATCATGGATGAATAATATCATTACCGGTGAATACGAAAAGTATTATATCAACCAATACGAAAAAAGATAAAATTGCCACCTGCAATAATACTTTATACAGATGGTGCTTCCAGAGGTAATCCCGGTCCCGGAGGTTATGGTGTAGTTTTGATTTCCGGTCCGTACAGGAAAGAATTATGCAAAGGATATAAACACACTACTAATAATAGGATGGAATTATTGGCTGTAATTGTGGGATTGGAAGAACTAAAACATCCTGGAAGTGAAGTTACAGTGTTTACCGATTCCAGGTATGTAGTCGATGGGATTGAAAAAAAATGGGTATTTGGCTGGGAAAAGAAAAATTTCAAAGACAAAAAAAATCCCGACCTTTGGAAACGGCTTTTAGATGTTTATCGAAAGCATCATGTTAAATTTGTTTGGGTAAAAGGTCACGGTACAAACATTGAAAATAACAGGTGCGATAAACTCGCAACGGATGCTGCCCAATCGTCAAATTTGACCGAAGATTTCGGATATCAATAATAATTTATTTTTGCCTTATCTTTATTTATTAAAAAAACCTTATATTCATATCTTAATCATAGTTTTGGGATCGTTTACCTGCACAATATCTCCGAGTAAAGAATAAAATATGGACGAAACACCGTCAATAGTAGTTTTAGAATTTAAGGGCATGGTAACTTTTAATACCATAAGTAGCCTGTTACCTAAATTGAAAGAGAGTATTGATGCCATTGGTGAAAAAGTAAATACCTATAAACGACTGTTGACAATAACAATAGAGGTTCTGGAAAACTGTTACAGGTATATTGATAATAAAGAAATATTAAAACCCTATCAGGATACATATCCCTCTTTTTTAAAAATTATCAAAGAAGGTTCTGATTTTAAAATCGAAGCTGGAAATACAGTATTGGAAAATGACATGAAAATTGTTACTTCCAAACTCGATACCGTAAACTCTTTAAGTGAAGTTGGTTTACGCGATTTATATAAAAAAACAATTGCTAATGGTCAGTTTTCTGAGTTGGGAGGGGCTGGCTTAGGCTTTATTGAAATTGCAAAAGCAAGCGTTGAAAAAATTTCATACTCCTTCAAAGTCATAGAAAAAGAGATATATTTTTATACTATTAATTTAGAAGTTAAAACCTGAAGATAGAAGAAAATGGAGCAGTTGATTATTCGAGCTACTGAATATACCCCAGAAATAAACCTGGACCCGGAAGAGCGCAAATTTGAATTTAAAGGCGTTTCGCGTCCCGAGAATGCAATTTCCTTTTATACACTCATTTATAATTGGTTTGCTGACTATGAATCGCACCTGAAAAAAATTAATTATGCCGGTCAGGATAAGTTTAATATTACCTGCGATTTTTATTTTACTTATTTTAATTCTGCATCATCAAAAATGTTTTATACTATCCTTGAAATTCTTAAAGGAATTAAGAAGCTTGGATTTGGACTTACAATAAACTGGTACTATGATACTGGCGATGATCAGATGCGCGAAGACGGAGAAGAGCTTTCCGAGGCAATTGAACTCTTATTTAATTTAGTTGAAGTAGAATAGTTTTTTGGGTTTCAAAAAATTTTAAGCCAACTATAACCAGTTGGTTTTTTTATTGTCAGTAGTTTCATAATGCCAGGTAAGCTTCAATATATTGACAATTTATTTGAAAATGTAATTCAAAATATTAGTAATTTTTTTCACATTATAAGCGTCTTATAATTTTAGGAAATTTAAAATCGAAGCAATTAAACTTTACTTTAAATTTGAACAGATTCTTTTTAGATAAGCTTAATGTATAAGAACTATATTAAAGTTGCCCGCCGAAATTTGCTCAAGCATCGTTCCTATACGTTATTGAATATTCTTGGTTTATCAGTTGGATTAGCTTGTTTCATGTTCATTTGGATGTATGTGGTGAATGAAATGAGCTACGACAAATCATTCAAAAATTCAAAACAGATATACAGAGTTTTTGTTAAGGGTAAAATGGCTGGCAGTTTGTTAAATCAAGCTGTTACAGCAGCACCTTTGGCTCAAACCCTCCGGAAAGAAGCTCCTGGTGTAGTTACCGCTACACGAATGGCTCGTTTTGGTGACTGGCTGGTCCGATACAAGGATAAAAAGTATAATGAATCGGGTGTGTTATTTGCCGATTCATGTTTTTTTGATGTTTTTGATTTTAAATTTATTTCAGGCGACCCACAAACTGCTCTCGACCGCCCTAATACAGTTGTACTTTCAGAAGCAACAGCTAAAAGATATTTTGGTAATGAAAATCCAATAGGAAAATCTCTGAGAATTGAATCGGACAGCACGTATTATGAAGTTACCGGTGTAGTGAAAATGCCAGTTAATTCTCATTTTCATTTTGATTTTCTTGGTTCTCTGTCCTCATTAAAATTATTCAATAATGGTTTGTGGACTTCGCATATGTTCTATACTTATGCATTGTTACAAAAAGGATATGATATCATGGATTTTCAGCAAACGCTTGATGGTTTGGTTTTAAAATATGTTGTACCCCAGGTTGAAAGCGTTTTGAGCATAAATATTGAAGAATATCTTAAACTTGGTAATTACTATGGTTTGTTTGTTCAGCCATTATCCGATATACATTTGCATTCGGATTTGCAGGTAGAACTGGAAAATAACGGTAATTTACTGTATGTTTCCATTTTTACAGTAGTAGCTATCCTGATTTTGCTCATTGCCTGTATAAATTTTATGAATTTAGCCACTGCCCGGTCTTCAAGCAGGGCGAAGGAAGTTGCAATCAGAAAAATTATGGGTTCTTCAAAAGAGCAGTTGATTTTTCAATTTATTGTCGAATCAGTATTTCTTAGTTTAATTGCATTTGGAATTGCCCTGGTTATTGTTGAATTATTAACGCCAAGTTATGTAAACCTTATTCAGAAAAATATCAGCTTGCGAACCATGTTTACAACTGGTAATACCATCTTTCTTTTATCGGTGGTGGTGTTTTCAGGAATAATTTCAGGCAGTTACCCGGCTTTTGTAATTGCGTCGTACAAACCAATCAAAGTAATTAAAGGAGATTTAAAAAGTAGTATAAAGAGCACTGGGTTAAGAAATTATCTTGTAATTGGACAGTTTGCTGTTTCTGTGCTTATAATGATATGTACCTGTGCAGCATACAGGCAGTTAAGGTTTATGCGCGACAGAGATTTAGGTTTTGATAAAGAACGTACTCTTGTGATCAGGCGATCGGATGGTTTGAAAAAAAGCCTCGATAGCTTTAAGGAAGAAATTCAAACAATGCCTGGAATTTTAGCAGTAGGCAATTCAACTCATATACCCGGAAAAAATTACTGGTATAACAGTTTCTTCAAACAAGCTCAGGGTGGCAATACATATCTTTTATACCAATCGCTAGTAAGTCCTGAATATGCCGATGCGCTTGGCATTAAAATGAAAGAAGGCAGGTTTTTTTCCAAAGATATTGCCACTGATAGTTTGGCTGCCATTATTAATGAATCTACTGTGGAGAAACTTGATTTGAAAAACCCTATTGGAGCCCGGATATATGTTCCGGTAAATAAAAATGTGCGGCAAAGCTTAACTGTTATTGGTGTAATGAAGAATTTCAATTTTAAATCACTTCATTTTAAAATTGAACCTTTGATTATGACTATGATGTTCAAAAATCTAGAAGGGTATATTGTTGTCAGGCTAAATACTAAAGATTTTAAGGGTACCATTGCCTCCATCGAAAATAAATGGGAAGCTTACACCTCCGATTATCCATTCGAGTATTTTTGGCTTGAGGATGATTTTGCTCAATTATATGATGTAGAAACAAGAACAGCTAACATCTTTTTGTCGTTTTCAATTTTTTCTATATTTATTGCCTGTTTGGGATTATTTGGTCTGATTGCATTTGCTGCAGGGATGCGGATGAAGGAAATTGGTATTAGAAAATCGATGGGAGCTACATTTAGCGAAATTATATATATGCTTACTTACGATACCCTTAAACTCATTGGTATTGCATTACTGATTGCATGGCCTGCTTCTTATTTGCTTATCCGCTGGTGGCTTGTTGAATA
>Ga0136636_10002979_pt1 | contig 10119 bp, 7 predicted proteins | sample AntDrymUQ8522106_2_FD_104653 | JGI IMG/M metagenome (GOLD analysis project Ga0136636, IMG submission 104653) | Polar desert sand microbial communities from Dry Valleys, Antarctica - metaG UQ852 (21.06) | ecosystem: Environmental > Terrestrial > Soil > Desert | place: Antarctica: Dry Valley... | reverse complement strand
TTGCCGCGATCCACGCCGGCTGGCGCGGTCTGTCCAGCGGGGTGATTGAAGCGACCTTGGGGCGACTTGAGGCACCGCCGGGGCGATTGCTCGCGTGGCTTGGTCCTGCCGCGGGCGCGACCGGCTATGAGGTGGGCGCTGAGGTGCGCGATGCGCTGCTCAGCGGACACCGGGACGCGGCCAAAGCGTTGGTCGCCTCGCGTCCCGGCCACTGGTGGTGCGATCTGTATGCGCTGGCCCGGCAGCGCTTGGCTGCTGTGGGTGTAAGCCGGGTCTACGGCGGCAATTGCTGCACCATCGCCGACGCCGACCGGTTTTACTCCCACCGCCGCGCCGCCGAGCCCGGTCGGATGGCGAGTCTGATCTGGATTGGCTAATCCCGAACGGTCGGCCGATCAGATATCGGTCAAACGCGGCGGACGTTCGAGGCTGATCAGCCCGGAACGGTCGGCGTTGGCCAGCCCCAACCGCAGTACTTCTTGCGGACCGATTTGGCCGACTTGCGGTTGCACGCAGACCCAAGTGTTGCGGCCGGCATGTTTGGCCTTGTAGAGCGCCTGATCAGCAAGTTCGAGCACGCGGGTCCAGTCTTGGGAACTTGGGGCGTCGCCGAATGGCAGCGGCGCGGCGCCTACCGAGGTGGTGATCTTCAGCGTGATGCCATCGCGTACATTGAAATGCTGCACGCTGATCAACGCGCGCACGCTTTCGGCCAGCGCCGCCAGTTGAGATGCCGGAGTGCCCGGCGCGAGCAGCAGAAACTCCTCACCGCCCCAGCGGGCAAGTTCGAACGGTGGCGGAAAGGCCCGCGCGAGGCGCTGCACGAATTGGATCAACACCTCGTCACCGGCGGCGTGGCCAAAGCGGTCGTTGATCTGCTTGAAGTGATCGATATCGAGCAGCAGCAGGCCCACTGGCGCATCTGCCGCTGGCTGGAGGCGGTCGAGATGCTCACCCATATGGCGCCGGGTGCGCGCGCCGGTCAGTGCATCGCTGCGCATGGCTTTTTCGGCATCACGCGAGGAATCGATCGCGGTGGCGCGCGCCGCCCGCAGCGCAAGCTGGGCACGCCACGCGTTGGACCCGGCGAGGATCGCGTGGCAAGCGAGCCCGACGGTCGCCAGCACCGACTCGGCGTAGCCGCTCTGCCATTGCGTCTGAAAGCCGTTGAGCGCCCAGCCGAGCAGCGCGCCGAGCCCCAGCCACGGCACTTGGCGCAAGCCAAAGCGGGGTCCGCCCACGATCAGCGCGTTCATCACCATGGCAAAAACCAACACCGCGGTCGGGAACATCGCAAAACCGAGCACTCCGGCCAGGATCGCGGCGTTACCCGAATCGGCTTGCATAACCCATAGTTCCGAGCGCCGTTGGTCGCGCGCAAATCCCGCCCAGCCGCGGGCCAAGTGCGGAAACAGCATCAGCCAGATACCGAACCCGATCAACGCCGGGTCGCGCCCGCGTTCGAGCACCAGCGTTGCCGCCATCGCGGCCATGATCAAGTATCCGACGATGCGCGCCGGGTAATTGACCCCAATCAGACGATGGGTGCAGCGTTGGGCAGGGGCGGGTGGTGAAGCCATATGTCGGTTAGATGGTTCTGGAATCAAGCGAATGCTGATATCGCCCCAAGGCTAGCGTCAGAGGCGTCGACACCGAGGTAACTGGCTCGCAAACTTTTGTCACGGAATTCAACTGGCGCGCAGTGCAGGCCCGGCGCGGCTCCACGGTTTGCGCCGGGGCAGTGCGCCAGCGGCTTGAATTGAGTGCTTTGGGCCGCATTTTAGAGTCACCGTCATTTTGAATCCGCCAGGTGCTCCCCCATGCGACCCGACAAGCTGACATCGCGTTTTCAACAAGCCTTGGCTGAAGCCCAGTCGCTGGCGCTCGGCCGCGACCACCACATGCTCGAGCCGGCGCACGTGCTGCTCGCTGCGCTCGATCAAAGCGGCGGCAGCACCCGCGGCTTGCTGCAGCAGGCCGGGGTCAACACCACGACCTTGCGCGCCGATCTGGTCGGCGCCCTGGATCGTCTGCCCAAGGTCAAGGGCGAAGAGGGCCAGCTCAATATCTCCAACCACCTCGGCCGCCTGTTCAACCTCACCGACAAGCTCGCGCAGAGCCGAGGCGATGCGTATATCGCCAGCGAGCTGTTCGTGCTGGCGGCGCTTGATGACAAGGGCGAAGTCGGCCAGGCGCTGCGCGCTGCCGGCGCCACCAAAGCCGCGCTCGAGCAGGCGATCGACAAGCTGCGCGGCGGTGAGCAGGTCAAGTCCGAAGGCGCCGAAGACCAGCGTCAATCGCTGGAAAAATATTGCATCGATCTGACCGCGCGCGCCGAAGCCAGCAAGCTCGATCCGGTGATCGGGCGCGATGAGGAAATCCGCCGCACGATCCAGGTCTTGCAGCGTCGGACCAAAAACAACCCGGTACTGATCGGCGAGCCGGGCGTAGGCAAGACCGCGATCGTTGAAGGGCTGGCTCAGCGCATCGTCAACGGCGAGGTGCCCGAAGGCCTCAAGGGCAAGCGTGTTTTGTCTTTGGACCTTGGCGCGCTGATCGCCGGCGCCAAGTTTCGCGGCGAGTTCGAGGAGCGCCTGAAGGCCGTGCTTAGCGATTTGTCGAAGAGCGACGGGCAGGTGATCTTGTTTATCGACGAGCTTCACACCGTGGTCGGTGCCGGCAAGGCGGAGGGCTCGATGGACGCCGGCAACATGCTCAAGCCGGCGCTGGCGCGCGGCGAGCTGCATTGCATCGGCGCGACCACGCTCGATGAGTACCGCAAGTATGTGGAAAAAGACGCCGCCTTGGAGCGGCGCTTCCAAAAAGTTCTGGTCGGCGAGCCCAGCGTCGAAGACACCATCGCGATCCTGCGCGGGCTTAAAGAACGCTACGCGGTGCACCACGGGGTCGAGATCACCGATCCGGCGATCGTTGCCGCTGCCACCCTCAGCCATCGCTACATTGCCGACCGCCAGTTGCCCGATAAGGCGATCGATCTGATGGACGAAGCGGCGAGCCGGATCCGCATGGAGATCGATTCCAAACCCGAAGAGCTCGATCGTCTTGAGCGCCGCTTGATCCAGTTGAAAATCCAGCGCGAGGCGTTGAAAAAAGAGACCGATGCGGCGTCCAAACAGCGCTTGAAGGACCTTGAGATCGAGATCGACGCGATCGAGCGCGAGTTCTCCGATCTGGATGAGATCTGGAAGTCCGAGAAAGCCGCGGTCGCCGGTACCACCAAGATCAAGGAACAGATCGAGCAGGCCAAAGCGCAGCTCGAAGCCGCGCATCGGCATCAAGATCTGGCCCGCGCCAGCGAAATCCAGTACGGCCAGTTGCCGGCGCTGGAAAAGCAGCTCGCGGCCGCGCATGCAACCGAGCAGACCGGCTTCCAACTGCTGCAGCAGAAGGTCACCGCCGAGGAGATCGCCGAGGTGGTCAGCCGCTGGACCGGGATCCCGGTGACCAAAATGCTCGAAGGCGAGCGCGACAAACTGCTGCGCATGGAAGACGAGCTGCATCGCCGCGTGGTCGGCCAGGACGAAGCGGTGCACGCGGTGGCAGACGCGATCCGTCGCTCGCGCGCGGGATTGTCCGATCCCAATCGCCCGAATGGCTCGTTCCTGTTTCTCGGCCCGACCGGGGTCGGCAAAACCGAGCTGTGCAAGGCGCTGGCGGAGTTCTTGTTCGACTCGACCGATGCGATGGTGCGGATCGACATGAGCGAGTTCATGGAAAAACATTCGGTCGCGCGCTTGATCGGCGCGCCGCCGGGTTACGTCGGTTACGAAGAAGGCGGCTATTTGACCGAGGCGGTGCGCCGCCGGCCGTACAGCGTGATCCTGCTCGACGAGGTCGAAAAGGCCCATTCGGATGTCTTCAACGTGCTGTTGCAGGTGCTCGATGATGGCCGGCTGACCGATGGCCAAGGCCGCACCGTGGATTTTCGCAACACGGTGATCGTGATGACCTCCAATCTTGGCTCGCAGGTGATCCAGGAGTTGGCCTCGCGCAACGACTATCAGGGCATGAAGGTGCAGGTGATGGCGCTGGTGCAGCAGCACTTCCGCCCCGAGTTCATCAATCGACTGGACGAGATCGTGGTGTTCCATCCGCTGGCGCGTGAGCACATCCGCGCAATCGCCAAAATCCAGATGGGCCATCTCGAACGGCGTCTGGCCGAGCGCGATTTGAAACTTGCGATCGACGATGACGCGCTCGACCTGCTGGCCAACGCCGGCTTTGATCCGGTTTACGGCGCGCGGCCGCTCAAGCGCGCGATCCAGCAGCAGTTGGAAAATCCGCTGGCGCAGCGAATTCTGGCCGGCGAGTTTGCGCCTGGCGATGCGATCGAGGTGCGCAACCAGGACGGCCGGCTGGCGTTCGAGCGGCGCGCGGCGGCTGTCTCTTAAGCGGCGGCGGTGCCGCGGGCTGTCAGAATGCGCCGATGAGCAAAGAACTTGACGCCTTCGTTGCGGCTTGGCGAATCGCCGGACCGCAACTCGAAGCGCTGCGTGACCGCGAACTGATCGACACCCCGCTGCCCGTGGCGATGGAGCAACTGGCGGGAATGGTCGAGTCCGCCCTTTACCTGTACCCGGCGGTCGCCGATTCCGGGCTGGTCGAGATGCAAAAGGTGTTTGCCAGGTTGCGGCAATGAACCCGCTAGTCGGAGCGGCTCGCCAAGTGCAGGAGCTGCTGCAAGTCCATGGGATCGGCTTCTGCTTTATCGGCGGCTTCGCCGCCCAGCGGCATGCCGAGCCACGGGTGACGCGGGATATCGATGTGTCGGTCCTCACCGGTCTGGGCAATGAGGCGTCGGTGATCGATATCCTGCTGTCCGGATTTGCGCCCCGCCACACCGCCGCGCGCGAGTTCGCGATGCGCGCGCGGGTGTTGCTGCTGCGCACCGATGCTGGCATCGGTATCGACGCAACCCTGACTGCATTGCCCTACGAGGCCGAGATCATCTCCCGTTCAAGCCTGTTCGAATTTGCTCCGGGAATTGAATTGCGAACCTGCAGCGCGGAGGACTTGTTGGTGCTGAAGGTGTTCGCCGGACGGCCAATCGACTGGCGCGATGTAGAGATGATCCTGCGCCGTCATCGCGAGGCGCTGGACTATGGCTACATCGATGCACGACTGGCGCCACTCATCGAAGCCAAGGGGGAACCCGAATTGCTCGACGAATTCATGCGTTTGCGCCTCCGCTACCTGAAGACTTGAATCAATGATTGCATTTCGTGACCTGACTATCCGCCGTGGCCCGCGCGAGCTGCTGGCCAATCTCGATATCACCCTGCACGCCGGCTGGCGCGTGGGCGTGGTCGGGCGCAATGGCTGCGGCAAGTCCTCGCTGTTTGCCGCGGTGATGGGTGAGCTCGAACCCGACCGCGGCTCGGTCGAGCGGCCGCGCACCCAGCGGCTCGCCTCGGTGGCTCAAGAAACCCCGGGCTTGCCCGATCCGGCGCTCGACTTCGTGCTCGGCGGCGACGCCGAAGCGGCCAGCGCCTTGGGCGATGCCGAGGCCGCCGAAGCGCGCCACGACATGGAAGCGGCGGCGGCTGCGCACCATCGGATCGACGAGCTGGGCGCCTATGATGCGCGCGCGCGCGCCGCCAAGTTGCTGCACGGCTTGGGCTTTCGCGCCGAGACCCACGAGCACCCGGTGGGCGATTTTTCCGGCGGGTGGCGCGCGCGTTTGAATCTTGCCCGCGCGCTGATGGCGACGTCCGATGCGCTGCTGCTCGACGAGCCGACCAACCACCTTGACCTTGATGCGCTGCTGTGGCTCGAAGAATGGCTGCGCAAATATCCCGGCACCCTGCTGCTGATTTCGCACGATCGTGATTTTCTCGACGGCGTGGCGACCCACATTTTGCACCTGACCGACGGCAGCGCCACGCTGTACAGCGGCAACTACGCCGCGTTTGAGCGCCAGCGCGCCGAGATGCTGCGCCAGCAGCAACTCGCGTTCGACAAAGAGCAGGTCGAGCGCGCTCACCTGAAGCGCTTCATTGATCGCTTCAAGGCCAAGGCCAGCAAGGCACGCCAAGCGCAATCTCGGGTCAAGCGCCTGGAACGAATGCAGGCGACCGCGGCGGTGCGCGCCGAGCGCGGCATCCAGATCGCACTCGATGCGCCGCTCAAACTGCCCGACTCCTTGCTCTCGCTGGACGATGTCGCCGCCGGCTATCGCGCCGGAGCCGGCGCCAGCGATGACGACGGTGCGGCCCTGCTGTCTGCGCACGCCGAGCCCGAAACCAGGGTGCTCGACGGGGTCAAGTTTGGCCTCGAAGCCGGCCAACGGATCGGCCTGCTCGGCCCCAACGGGGAAGGCAAATCGACCCTGGTCAAAACCATCGCCGGGGCGCTTGCGCCGCTCGCCGGTTCGCGGGTGGCGCACAAAGATTTGGTGATCGGCTACTTCGCCCAGCACACCGTCGATCAGTTGCAAGCCGGCCTGACCGCGATCAATCACCTGCAAAAAGTATCCCCCACCATCGGCGAGCAAGCCGCGCGCAACTATCTCGGGCGCTGGGGCTTTGTCGGTGATCGGGTGTTTGAGTCGGCCGATAGTTTTTCCGGCGGCGAGCGCGCGCGCCTGGCGCTCGCGCTGATTGCCTACACCCGTCCGAACCTGTTGCTGCTCGACGAGCCGACCAACCACTTGGATCTTGAAATGCGCGAGGCGCTGGCCGAAGCGCTGAACGATTTCGACGGCGCGATCGTGCTGGTCAGCCACGATCGCTCGCTGCTGGGTCTGGTTTGCGATTCGTTCTGGCGCGTCGCGGATGCGCAGGTCGAGCCGTTCGACGGCGATCTCGAAGACTACGCGCGCTGGCTTAAACAGCGCCGCAACGCCGACCGCCCGATGCCCGCAGCGCGCGCGGCGCCGGTCGCCGAGCAGCTGGCGGTCGTCGCGCCGGCGCCCATCGATGCCGAGGCCGCGGGCAATCCGTCGGCCAATCCGCAGCAGCGTCGACGTCTGGCCGCTGCCCATCGCGAACGCGCGCGACCGCTGCGCAAGCGCCGCGATGACGTCGATCGGGAGCTGGAAAAGCTCGCCAGCGCGTCCAAAGCATTGGAAGCGCGCTTGCTCGATCCCGAGCAGATCGCGGCGATGAATGGCGCCGAGCTGCAAACGCTGGCGCGCGAGCAGGGCAGCGTCAAGCAGCAGCGCGATCGCCTCGAAGAGGAATGGTTGGGCCTTAGCAGCGAGATCGAGCGCTTGGCCGACGGCTGAGTTGACCATCGCGGCGACGCGTGGAGCACGCGCTCATGGGTCACGCCAAATGTCCGGACCAGCGATCCGGAGTCGATATCCTTGGGCACTTGTTGGTGTGCCCGGAGACGCTTCGATGCAACAAACCATCACCTTGGCGCGCGCGGTCAGCGGCCTGCCGACGGTCACTGATTTCGCCCTCACTGATGCCCCCCGGCCGGCGGCCAAAGACGGCGAGTTGCTGCTGCGGGTGCTGTGGCTGTCGATCGACCCGTATCTCCGCGCGCTGCTTGGCGGGCGCTATTTGACCGGTGCACCGGCGCTGGGCGATCTGATTCCCGGTCACGGGATCGGCGAGGTCATCGAAACCCGCGCGGCGGGTTTCTCTCCGGGAGACATCGTGGTCGCCGACGTCGGTTGGCGGCAGTGGTCTGTGGTGGCGGCGAGCGGCGCGCGCAAGATCGATCCGCGCCTGGCGCCGTTGCCGGCTTGGCTCGGGGTGCTTGGCATTCCGGGTCTGACTGCTTGGGCCGGCTTGCGCACGATCGGCAAGCCGCAAGCGCACGATGTGGTGCTGATTTCCGCCGCCGCCGGCGCGGTCGGCAGCCTCGCCGGACAGCTCGCCAAGCGCGCCGGCGCGCGGGTGGTCGGGATCAACGGCAGCGCGGAAAAGAATGCGTTGTGCATTGAACGCTACGGCTACGACGCGGCGCTGAATTATCGCGACGATGACTTCGGTGAGGCGCTTAAACGCGCCTGCCCCGACGGCATCGACGTGTATTTCGACAACGTCGGCGGGCGCATCCTGGAAGCCGCGCTGGCGATCTTGCGACGCAATGCGCGGGTGGTGCTGTGCGGCCTGATTGATCAGTACAACGCCGCCACGCGGCCGCCGGGCCCGAACCTGGGTCCGGTGATCGGCGCGCGCGCCAGCCTGACCGGGCTGGTGGTCTACGATCACATCGCGCGTTTTGATGCGTTCATCGCCGAGGTCGCGCCGCTGATTCAAAGCGGCGAGATCAACTACGCAAGCGATATCCGCGATGGCATCGAACAGGCGCCGGCGCAATTGATCGCACTGCTCACCGGGGCCAATCGCGGCAAGGCCTTGGTCCGCGTCGCTGAGCTTGCGCAAAGCACATGAGCGCGGTCGATATTCGCGCCTTGCTGGCGGGTTATGGCGAGGCGCTGGCGATCGACACCGCGCCCGATGCGCTGCGCTTTTACAGCCAAGACGTATTTGCCCAAGGCGCTGCGCTGGCCGCGGTGATCAGGCCGCGCACGGTCGATGCGCTCGCCGGTGCGGTCGGCGCGCTGACCGCGGCCGGGGTGTGCGTGATCGCACGCGGCGGCGGCCTGTCGTATTCCGATGCGTTTCTGGCGACCGACGCCGATAGCGTGCTGATCGACACCGCGGCGCTCGATCGAATCGTCGAGATCAATGCGCTCGATCGCTACGTCACCGTCGAGTGCGGGGTGACTTGGGCGCAGCTCGACGCAGCGCTCGCCAAGCACGGCCTGCGCACGCCTTATTGGGGGCCGCTGTCCGGGCTGCGGGCGACGGTCGGCGGCGCGCTGTCGCAGGGCAGCGTGTTTTTGGGCTCGGCGCAGTACGGCGCCATCGGCGACAGCGTGCTGGCGCTCGATCTGATCACTGCCGACGGCGAGTTGCTGCAAACCGGCAGCGCTGCGGCGCAGGCGACCGCGCCATTTACCCGCTGGTTCGGCCCCGATCTGACCGGCGCATTTATCGGCGATGCCGGCACCCTGGCGATCAAAGCGCGCGCCACCTTGCGCCTGCTGCCCAGACCGACACAGCTCGACTGGCTGTCGTTCGAATACGCCAACGCCAACGCGCTGCTTGCGGCGATGGCCGAAGTCTCGCGCCAAGCGCTGGCCAGCGAGTGCGTCGGCTTTGATCCGACCTTGGCCGCGATGCGCATGCAGCGCGCCGGCGTGCTCGGCGATGCGCGGGCGCTCGGCGAAGTGGTGCGCAAGAGCGGCGTGCTTGAGGGCCTCAAGGTCGTCGCCGCCGGCCGCCGCTTTCTTGATGTCACGCGCTACTCGCTGCATCTGGTGATCGAGGCCGACAGTCTGGCGGCCCTGACCAGCCGCGTCGCGGGCGCACGCAAGGCCGCCGCTGCCGGAGCGCAGGAGATCGAGAACACCATCCCCAAGGTGCTGCGGGCGCAGCCGTTCACCGCGCCCAACGCGATCCTCGGGCCGGCCGGCGAGCGCTGGGTGCCGGTCCACGGCATCGTCCCGCACAGCGCCGCACCGGCGGCTCAAGCGGCGCTCGATCAGTTATTTGCCGCCGAGCGCGCGGTGCTTGATCGCTTCGATATCAAGATCGGTTGCCTGTACACCGTGCTGGCCCAGCAGGGCACGCTGATCGAGCCGGTGTTCTATTGGCCCGATTCGCATACCGAGTACCACCAACGCGTGGTCGACCCCGGCTTTCGCGCCCGCGCCGGCGAGCCTGCGGATAATCCCGAGGCCCGCGCCGCAGTCGCGCGGCTAAAGCGCGCCGTAGCCGACAGCTTGCGCGCGCACGGCGCGGTGCATTTTCAGCTGGGTAAGTTCTACCGCTGGCGCGAGGGCCGCAACCCCGCCGCGCTGCGCCTGCACGACGCGCTCAAGCACGCACTCGATCCGCACCGCCGCTTGAACCCCGGGGCGCTGGTTTGAGCGTCGCTATGCGCTCTTGTTCTGCTGCGCCGTCTGCAAGGCAAGCGACCCATCGATGATCGCGATTGCCACGCAACCGAACAGAGCGCTCAATCCACCCACAGCGACGGCGTAAATCATCATGGGAACGAGCACAGCTGAGCCCATTCCGAATAGATTCCCGAAGATTCCTACGATCAAAAGCAGCGCGCCAAACGCAAACCCGA
>Ga0136636_10002978_pt1 | contig 10123 bp, 10 predicted proteins | sample AntDrymUQ8522106_2_FD_104653 | JGI IMG/M metagenome (GOLD analysis project Ga0136636, IMG submission 104653) | Polar desert sand microbial communities from Dry Valleys, Antarctica - metaG UQ852 (21.06) | ecosystem: Environmental > Terrestrial > Soil > Desert | place: Antarctica: Dry Valley... | reverse complement strand
TGGCAATCGCATCTGCGCCAGAGCCGCTTTCATTTGTTGAATGAATACCAGGCCACGGTCCGGTTGCGGCACAAGATGTGGCACGGTGTCTACCACCACCTTGGGTTTGGCCGCAGCCAGTGTGTCGATTAGCCGGGCGTGGATGTCACGCGACCAAGGCATCGGCCCCAGGCTCGCCATGCTTTGGTCATCAATCGCGATGATGGCAATCCGCGCAGATGGGGGGTGCAGGTTGTGGCTGCTGGCAAAGTCGTAAAAAGCCCGCTCCAGACCGCCAAAAACGCCCGTGCTTACCTGCAGCCCGATCACAAGGCTGAGCACCCACACACCAAACGCCCGTGGCGATCGCCACCAGGAAACATCTCCGACAGACAAAGGCACCAGGTTTTTCACACTTGCTTTTCCGGTAAACGCCAAAAACAACAAAGCCGGATCGTCCATCAGGCGGACATCCGGCTTGTACGTTCAGGCTGTCGCTTTCACATGCGCGGGCCTTGGCTGGGTTTACAGCATGGCTTTGAGCAACTTGGCCATCTCTGACGGGTTGCGTGTGACCTTGAAGCCACATTCTTCCATCACGGCCAATTTGGCTTCCGCTGTGTCAGCACCCCCTGAAATCAAGGCACCCGCGTGGCCCATGCGTTTGCCGGCCGGGGCTGTCACACCGGCGATGAAACCAACGATGGGTTTCTTCATGTTGAGCTTGCACCAGCGGGCCGCTTCGGCTTCGTCCGGTCCACCAATTTCACCGATCATGATGACGGCGTCGGTGTCTGGATCGTCGTTGAAGGCCTGCATCACGTCGATGTGTTTCAAGCCATTGATCGGATCACCGCCAATACCGACGGCACTGGACTGACCCAGGCCGATTTCGGTCAATTGCGCCACGGCTTCGTAGGTCAGCGTACCTGAGCGGCTGACCACACCAATGCGGCCCTTGCGGTGAATGTGACCGGGCATGATGCCGATCTTGATCTCGTCAGGCGTGATCAGACCGGGGCAGTTGGGGCCCAGCAGCAAGGTTTTCTTGCCGCCAGCCGCTTCCTTGGCTTTCATGCGATTGCGCAGTTCAAGCATGTCACGTACCGGAATGCCTTCAGTGATGCAGATCGCGAGATCCAGATCGGCTTCAACAGCTTCCCAGATTGCAGCCGCTGCGCCTGGAGGTGGCACGTAAATCACCGACACGGTGGAGCCAGTTTCCTTGGCCGCTTCCTTGACCGAAGCAAAAATGGGGATGCCAAAAATGGATTCGCCAGCCTTCTTGGGGTTCACGCCGGCAGCAAAACATGCTTTGCCGTTGGCGTATTCCTGGCATTTTTCAGTGTGGAACTGGCCAGTTTTGCCGGTAATACCTTGGGTGATGACCCTGGTGTCTTTATTGATGTAAATCGACATGTTTTTTCCTAATCAGTAGGGGACAGAACGCCGCGCTGCGCTGTTCCGTCCGGCAAATTACTTGGCTACTGCCTTGACAGCGGCTTGTGCAGCTTCTGCCATGGTGTCCACGGAAATGATCGGCAGGCCGCTGTCTTTCAACATCTTCTTGCCCAGTTCTTCGTTGGTGCCCTTCATGCGTACGACCAGTGGCACGTTCAGGTTGGTGGCCTTGCAAGCGGTGATCACGCCGGTGGCAATGGTGTCGCACTTCATGATGCCACCAAAGATGTTGACCAGAATGGCCTCAACCTTGGTGTTCTTCAACATGATCTTGAAGGCTTCGGTGACCTTCTCGGGGGTGGCACCGCCGCCCACGTCCAGGAAGTTGGCTGGCTCGGCGCCAAACAACTTGATGGTGTCCATGGTGGCCATGGCCAGGCCAGCGCCGTTCACCAGGCAGCCAATGTTGCCGTCCAAGCTGATGTAGGCCAGGTCAAACTTGCTGGCTTCAACTTCGGCCGGATCTTCTTCGTCCAGATCGCGGTAAGCCACGATTTCCGGATGACGGTACAGCGCGTTGGCGTCAAAGTTGAACTTGGCGTCCAACGCCATCACATTGCCCTTGCCGTCGCGGTTCAGCGGGTTGATTTCAACCAGGGACGCGTCGGTGTCCATGTAACATTTGTAGAGCTTCTGGAAAATGTCCACGGCTTGTGCCGTAGAGCCGGCAGGCATGCCAATGGCGTCTGCAATCTTCTTGGCTTGCGCCTCGCCTAGACCCGTCAACGGATCGATGAATTCGGTGATGATTTTTTCAGGGGTGGAATGCGCCACTTCCTCGATGTCCCTGCCGCCCTCAGAGGAGGCAATAAAGGCCAGCTTTTGTGTGGCACGGTCAGTCACGAGGGAAGCGTAATATTCTTTCTGGATGTCAGCACCGTCTTCGATGTAGAGGCGACGTACCTTCTGGCCTTCAGGGCCGGTCTGGTGCGTAATGAGCTGCATGCCCAGGATTTCACCAGCGATGCGTTTGACATCTTCAATGGTCTTGGCAACCTTGACGCCGCCACCCTTGCCACGACCCCCTGCATGAATCTGCGCCTTGACAACCCACACCGGGCCGCCGAGTTTTTGAGCGGCTTCCACCGCTTCTTGAACGGTGAACGCTGCAATGCCGCGAGGCACTGGCACACCAAATTGGCGCAAGATTTCCTTGCCTTGGTACTCGTGAATTTTCATGAGTTGTTTCTCTCAGAAATGGATAGGGAGATCGCCAACTGAATCACCCCAAAGGGCAGCGTCAGAGGCACCGTGCGATGCAATCGCGGACTGTATCATGCTGTCTTGCGCTAATCTTGTATAAGACTTACAAGCGCTCCACTTTTCAGGATTCGAGTTCACTATGCAAAAAATCTTCATTGATGGCGAAGCGGGTACCACCGGTTTGCAAATTCGCGAACGCTTGCAAACCCTTGCCGGTGTTGAGCTGATCAGCATTGCCCCGGACCAGCGCAAGAACCCTGCCGCCAAACGCGAGCTGATGACGCAAGCCGATCTGGTGGTGCTGTGCCTGCATGACGATGCCGCGATCGAGTCGGTCGCCATGATCGATGACATCGCTAAATCCACCGGTCAACCTGGGCCGAAAATCATTGACGCATCGACCGCACACCGCACCGCACCCGGCTGGGTTTACGGCTTTCCGGAATTGGCGCAGGGCCAGCGCGTGGCGGTGCAAATGGCACGTCGCGTGGCCAACCCGGGTTGTTACGCCACCGGCGCGATTGCACTGCTGCGCCCGCTGGTGGATGCGGGCCTGATTCCCGCGGACTTTCCGCTGTGTTTGCCCTCGGTCAGTGGTTACTCCGGTGGTGGCAGGCCCATGATCGAGGCCTACGAGCAAGGCACGGCACCGGCGTTCGAGCTTTATGCGTTAGGCCTGAAACACAAACATGTGCCGGAAATCATGGCCTACACCGGTTTGACACGCCGCCCCTTGTTTGTGCCCGCAGTGGGCAACTTCAAACAAGGCATGCTGGTGCAAGTGCCGCTGCATCTGGACCTGCTGCCCGGCCAACCCAGTGCCGACGACTTGCAGCAAGCCCTGGCCAAACACTACGCGGACAGCGAATGGGTCAAGGTGCTGCCCGCGATTGCAGACAACAAACTCGATGCGGTGGCGCTGGCCGGAACCAACCAACTGGAACTGCGGGTGTTTGGCAATCGCGACGCGGCTGACAGCTTCAAGCACGCGGTGCTGGTGGCCCGGTTGGACAACCTGGGCAAGGGTGCCAGCGGTGCCGCAGTGCAAAACCTGCAGTTGATGCTGGGCTTGACGCCCTGAAAAAACACTATATTAAGAATAGCTGCCTACGCTTAAACAACAAGGGCTACAGCCTTATTTCTTATAAATCCTAGTCGTCACAGGCGATTTCATCGTCGGCAACACCTTTGACCACACGCCGGATGGTGTCACCCGCAAAACCCCGTGCTGCCAGAAAACGCATCTGCCGCGTGACCTCTGCGGCATCTTGCGCCGGGGCGCCAAACTTTTTCCGCCACACCTCTTGTGCCCGTGCCAGTTCGCTGCCGCGCAAGCTGGCCACGGCATCTGACACGGCTTGTGGGTCCAACCCTTTGGCTTGTAACTCCTGGCGGATACGCTGGGCTCCGAGTTTGCCCGCGCGCCGGTTCAGCACCGACTCGACCACCCGCTGATCGCTGATGAAACCCTTGGCCTGCAAGTCGTCCAGCGCCACCGCCAGACTGCCGGACTCTTCCTCAAACTTCGACAGCTTGCGCTCCAGCTCCGTGCGCGAGTGCTCGCGGCCACTGAGCAGGCGCAGCGCCCGCCCCTTGAGGGACGGTTGGTCAAACGCCATGGCTCATCATTTGCTTTAATAGCTATATCAAATATAGCGATAGACGCTTTATTTATATGGGCTAGACGGTCTTTTTGCTTGCAACTTTAGCTGTAGCCTCAGGCGTTTCAGATCCCGCCAGCAAAGGGATGCCAAGCGAAGCGCGCACCTTGTTCTCGATCTCTTGTGATAGCGCCGGGTTTTCGCGCAAAAATTCTCGGGCATTGTCGCGACCCTGGCCAATTTTTTCGCCGTTGTAGGCATACCAGGCACCGGACTTGTCCAGAATATTGGCCGTCACCCCCATGTCGATGATTTCGCCTTCGCGGCTGATGCCTTGTCCAAAAAGGATGTCGAATTCAGCGGTCTTGAAGGGTGGCGCCACCTTGTTCTTGACGACTTTGACCTTGGTCTCGTTGCCAATGGCTTCGTCGCCCTTCTTGATGGTGCCGGTGCGGCGAATGTCCAGCCGCACCGAGGCGTAAAACTTCAGTGCATTGCCGCCAGTGGTGGTTTCGGGGCTGCCGAACATGACACCAATCTTCATGCGAATCTGGTTGATGAAGATGACCATACAGTTGGTTTTCTTGATGTGGGCCGTGAGCTTGCGCAGCGCCTGGCTCATCAGGCGGGCTTGCAAGCCCGGCAGAGAGTCGCCCATTTCGCCTTCCAGCTCGGCCTTGGGCGTCAGCGCCGCCACCGAGTCCACCACGATCAAATCCACGGCGCCAGAACGCACCAGGCTGTCGACAATTTCAAGCGCCTGCTCGCCGGTGTCGGGCTGGCTGATCAACAGGTCTTGCAGGTTGACGCCCAGGTTTTGCGCGTATTGGATGTCCAGCGCATGCTCGGCGTCGACAAAGGCGCACTGGCCGCCGGTTTTTTGCATCTCGGCAATCACCTGCAGCGTCAGGGTGGTTTTGCCGGAAGACTCCGGGCCGTAGATTTCAACCACCCGGCCACGCGGCAAACCGCCCACGCCCAGTGCAATGTCCAGGCCGAGCGAGCCGGTGGATACGACCTGGATGTCTTCAATCACTTCGCCTTCGCCCAGGCGCATGATGGTGCCCTTGCCGAATTGTTTTTCAATCTGGGCCAGCGCCACTTGCAGCGCTTTGGCTTTTTCAGCGTTGACGGGGGTGGGGGTTTTGACGGGTGCGTCCATGGCTTTTCTCCTGAAGGTTGAATCAATCGGCAACATGTTTGAAAGGCGTCAGCTTCTGTTTTTAACAACAGGCTGGATGCTTGAACAGTAGTTTAAGGCATTGTTAAAAATTTAAAGTTAAATATTTAGTCAATTTGGTTTAACATTTATCTCATGCCAAATGCACCTTCCAAGTCCAATTGGCGCCAGACCCACCTTGGACACTGGCTGGCACAGGCCTCCCAACGGTTTGATGCCCGCGTGCTGGCGCTGATGGCCACCAACGACCGCATGCCACTGGCGCTGGCCAATCTGGCGCGGCGCGGCCACTTGACGGCCTCACACATCCACATCACCCAACATCTGGCGCTTGAGGGCTCACGCCCGACCGAACTGGCAGCGCGCGCTGGCGTGAGCAAACAGGCCATGGGCAAGCTAGTCGACCAGTGCGAGGCCTGGGGTTTGGTGCAGCGCCAGAATGACCCGCGCGATGCACGCGCATGGCGGGTGGTGTTCACGCCGGCTGGACTGGCCTGGTTACAGGCCTTTGAAGAAGCAGTGACGCAGACCCAGGCCGAATTACACGCCGCCGTTGGTGATAACGTGGCGACTGTCATCGCACTCGGGCTGGAGGCCTATGCGGCCTAGAATGATTCAAAACAACACCACAGCGCGCTGACCACTTTTCCGCCAGACGGCCCATAGAAGGAGACCCCCCATGCGAATTTTGATAGCTGAAGACGACCAGGTATTGGCCGATGGCTTGTTGCGCACCCTGCGCAGCTCAGGCGCTGCGGTTGACCATGTCGCCAGCGGCACCGAGGCTGACGCAGCACTGATGACCAACACCGAGTTTGACCTGCTGATTCTGGATCTGGGTCTGCCCAAAATGCACGGTCTTGAGGTGCTCAAACGTCTGCGTGCACGTGGCTCTGCGTTACCGGTGATGATTCTTACCGCAGCAGACAGCGTGGAAGAACGCGTCAAGGGCCTGGATTATGGCGCCGACGACTACATGGCCAAACCCTTCAGCCTGCAGGAACTTGAAGCCCGGGTGCGCGCCTTGAGCCGGCGCGGCATGGGTGCCGCCAGCAGCACCATCAAACATGGACCGCTGATTTATGACCAGGGCGGCCGCGTCGCGACCATTGACGGCGTCATGGTGGAGTTGTCAGCGCGTGAACTGGGGCTGCTTGAAGTGCTGCTGCAGCGCGCCGGTCGGCTGGTCAGCAAAGACCAGCTGGTCGAGCGTCTGTGTGAATGGGGTGAAGAGGTGAGCAACAACGCCATTGAGGTCTACATTCACCGCCTGCGCAAAAAAATTGAAAAAGGCCCAATCCGCATTGCCACCGTGCGCGGCCTCGGCTACTGCCTGGAAAAAATACCGAACTGACGGTCGTGGCAGCGGTCTTCAACCGCGAACAGCGCTCGCTGTTTGGGGAAATCCTGGACTGGATGCTCACGCCACTGCTGCTGCTGTGGCCGGTGAGCCTGGTGTTGACCTGGCTGGTGGCGCAAGGCATTGCCGGCAAACCATTTGATCGCGCCCTGGAATACAACGTGCGGGCCATGGCACAACTCATCACCATTCGTCAAAGCAGGCCCAATTTTTCGCTGCCGCGCCCGGCACGTGAACTGCTCCGCGCCGACGACTCGGACACCATTTATTACCAGGTGCTTGGTCCGCGCGGAGAACTGCTCAGCGGAGAAAAGGAAATCCCACTGCCACCCGGCATTGGGCAACCGCTGATTGACGAGGTCCAGATCCGCGACGATGTGATCCGGGGCTTTGATGTCAAAGTGGCCTACATGTGGGTCACGTTGCCAATCGAAGGCAGCCAGCCGGCGCTGGTGCAAGTGGCAGAAACGCTGGAAAAACGCTCGGTGCTGGCCACTGAAATTGTCAAGGGCGTGATGCTGCCGCAGTTTGTGATTTTGCCCATGGCCGTGCTGCTGGTGTGGCTGGCGCTGGTGCAGGCGATCAAGCCACTGAACCAACTCGAAGAGCGCATCCGCGCCCGCAAACCCGATGACCTGAGCCCGATTGACGCCGAGGCCGTGCCCATGGAGGTCACGCCGCTGGTGGAATCTGTGAACGACTTGCTGATGCGCCTGACGGATTCGATTGCCACCCAAAAACGGTTTTTGGCCGATGCCGCGCACCAGTTGAAGACGCCGTTGGCGGGCCTGCGCATGCAAGCCGAAATGGCCCAGCGCGAAGGCGCCAGCGCCGAAGACCTGAAACATTCGCTGCGCCAGATTGGCCGCGCCAGCATCAGCGCCACCCACAGTGTCAACCAATTGCTGGCGCTGGCGCGCGCCGAAAGCAGTGGTGTGGCCATGCCGCGCACCGAGTGCGACCTGGCCGAACTCACCATGACGGTGGTGCGCGACTGCGTGCCGCGAGCGCTGGACAAACACATTGACCTCGGTTACGAGGGTACCCAGCCCGGCACCCCCAGCTGCACCGTGTTGGGGAACGCCACCTTGCTCAAAGAAATGGTGCGCAACCTGGTGGACAACGCCATTAATTACACACCCTCAAGCATGGAAAACCCCGGTGTCATCACGGCCCGCGTGCTCACCGACCCGTTTGGTCGCACCCTGGTACTGCAAGTGGAAGACTCCGGCCCGGGCATCCCCGAGGCTGAACGTGAACTGATCTTTCAGCCTTTTTACCGAGCCCTGGGCACCGAGGTAGATGGCTCTGGCCTGGGCCTGCCGATCGTGCTGGAGATTGCGCACCAGCACAGCGCCAGCGTCAGCATGGAAGACACCCGTCCGGGCCGCACGCCACCCGGTGCCCGTTTTGTGCTGCGTTTTACCGCCTTTGCCAACGACCCGGATTAGCGCGGCTCATCTATCACCTGGCACGCAGCGAGCGCCTGCCCCGGCAAAGCCGCCCGCACCGGCTGCAATCGTTTTTGCAACTCATCATCCAGCGCCGGCAAACGCAGCCGCAGGCCGGGCCCAGCCGGTGTCTCCAGCACCACCCGCGCGGTGCGCACGCCGCGTGCCACCAACCCGGCCAAGGCAGGTGTTGCTTGTGCCTGTGAGGCAAACGCGCCCAGCGAGAGGCCGGGGGCCAAGGCGGCATTGTTCACCGCCTCAAAACGCAAACCCAAGGTGTTCAACTGGGCACGTTTTTTTGCCAGTTCGTCGGCGTTGGCGAATTTACCCATGTAAATAATCCAGCGCTCAGGCATGGCGGCGTCTTCCAGGGTCCAGGTGTCTATCGGCAACGCGGCTTTCAGCGCCGCCCGCACTGCCTCGGCACGGGTCAGGTCAAACACAGCCGATTGCAAGCAAAGCACTTTGGACTGCGCGGCAGCCACCTGCGCACTGGCTGGATTTGCCGCGTTTTGGACCGCCGTTGCCTCAGCCGCACTGATGATTTGTATCGCCTGCGGGCGGATCTGCTGCTGCAGGCGCTGCGGCTCACTTTGCGGCGCGGGGCCATACCCATAGGCCAGTAACCACCCTTGGCCCCAGGCAAAGTAAAGCCCGTTGAGCAGCAACAACAACAAAACAAACGCACGCAACATCAGATAACCCGCTTACAAATAGGCATAACCTGGCCCCGCTTGCAGGCGCACACTCACCTCTGAACTGGTGACGCGCTGGACGCCTTGCGCGGTGTGAAGCAACAGCGCGCCGGTGGCATCCACGCCTTGCGCCACACCTTGTATGCCATCACTGAGCGTTACCGGCACCTGGGACAGTGCGTCGCAGGCATTAAATGCCGCCTGAAACGGCGCAAAACCACGTGCCTCAAACGCCTGCACGGTGCGCACCAGCGGTGCGGCGATGCGCCCGAGTGCCTGTGCGGCATCCACCCCCGGCAGCAGCTCAGTCAGTCCCATTGGTGCGGTGGAAAAGCCCTGTGCGGGGGGCGTCTGGATGTTGATGCCGATGCCGATCACCACATAACGGCCCGCATTGGCCGCCCCCAGGTTGGCGGTTTCGATCAGGATGCCGGCCAGCTTGCGGTCATGCCACCACAGGTCATTCGGCCATTTCAGGCGAATGTCGGGGTGTAGGCTTTGCGCCACGCTCAGGCCGACCGCCAGCGACAGCCCGGACCAGTCCTCCGGGGCCAAATTCAGGCCTAGTGAAAACGTCAACGCGGTGGGCGCACTGCCTGCGCGATCAGCGCCGCTGAGCCACTGGCGCCCCAAGCGGCCACGGCCTGCGGTTTGTTGCTCAGTGACCAGCAGCACCGGCTCCAGCCGGCCGCTGCGGGCCCGGCGCATCAACTCGGTGTTGGTCGAATCCACTTGCGGCAGCACTTCCACAGTGAAGCCCGCCAGCATCGGCGCCACGGCTTCCCATATTGCCTCGCAGGGCCAGAGCACAGGTTTTGCCATGCTCAACGGCGTTTGCGCTTGGGGGCCAGCAAAGTACCCCGGCAGGCAGCCGCCTTGCACCAGCAGGGGTACTCGGCCTTGAGTTTGGGGGTGTAGCGCTCGTCAATGATCAAGCCGTAGTCGTAGTGCAGCTCTTCGCCGGCGGTGATGTCACGCAAGGCCTTGATGAAGATGCGGCCGTTTTGCTCATCAGCCTCGCAATTGCCGTCGCACGAATGGTTGATCCAGCGCGATGAATTACCGCCCACCAGCCCATCAATCACCCGGGTATCGTCAATGTGAAAATAAAACGTGTGGTTGGGGTTGTCGAGGTCATGCGGGTGACGCGCCTGCGCTTCCTCCCAGGTGATGACCTCACCGACGTATTCAAT
>Ga0136636_10002977_pt1 | contig 10127 bp, 7 predicted proteins | sample AntDrymUQ8522106_2_FD_104653 | JGI IMG/M metagenome (GOLD analysis project Ga0136636, IMG submission 104653) | Polar desert sand microbial communities from Dry Valleys, Antarctica - metaG UQ852 (21.06) | ecosystem: Environmental > Terrestrial > Soil > Desert | place: Antarctica: Dry Valley... | reverse complement strand
GGTCTATCTTGCCTTATCTGGTCCAACAAAATCCTGTCCTGCATGTTATCGTCCAGCGATGGTTAACGGACGGTAAAGCGGCGCGTCTAAACCAGGCCGACAGCAACTCCGCCAAGCGCCGCTACGAACAGGACCGCGATAACATTCCAACCAAGCCGAAAAACCATAAAAGCCGCCATCAGGGACAGCACAGCTGCGCGCCAATCTAACGTTGCAATATCTGGCCAGTATATCCGCACCGGACCATATTGCCGTTCGCCAACCACACTAAACAGAACATGCAGTGCAAACCACGCAGTCAGATTGGCGATGACGCCGACAACTGCCGCAGTTAGTGTAGCGAGCCCGCCTTTTAGCCATTTCGCATTTTCCATCCGCTCAATCCATGGAGCAAAGGCGAAAATCCACAAAAAGCATGGCGCAAAGGTAACCCACGTCGTCAGCCCAGCGCCGATGATCCCGGCCACTATCGGTGTGAAAGGCTCCGGCGCACGAAAAGCCGCGAGATAACCGACAAATTGGGTAACCAAAATCAATGGACCAGGCGTTGTTTCTGCTAATCCCAACCCATCAGCCATTTCACGTGGTGATAGCCAGCCAAATCCGTTCACCGCCTCCTGCGCCATATAAGCCAACACTGCATATGCGCCGCCAAAGGTAACCAATGCGAGCTGCGAGAAAAAAATGCCAATGTCCCAAAGCACGTGGTCACGGCCCAGTGTCAGCAGGACAACCAGCAAAGGCAAAGCCCAAATCAGGCTCCATATGAAAATGGCCTTTAAGGACATTCGCCAGGGTTTCGCGACAGACTTGTTCACGGCGCCATTCGCCTTGAGCGCCAACCATCCGGGCCGTCGGGTCGCAACAATCATTCCAATCGCACCAGCGCCAAGCACAACGACGGGAAACGGCAGGTTGAAGAAAAACAGCGCAATGAAAGCCGCCGCCGCCACAACGTGTTTAAACCGCGTATTTAACGCCCGGCCACCGATACGAATAAGCGCCTGCACTACAATCGACAGGACTGCAGCCTTTATACCGACAAACATCGCGGCAAACCAATCAAGGTTGGCGGCGTAGGCATATAGCGTTGAGAGCGCCAAGATAACCAGCGCGCCCGGAATGACGAATAACAACCCCGCCGCCAAGCCACCCTTAACCCCATGCAATCGCCATCCAACCCAAGTGGCAAGCTGCTGCGCCTCCGGCCCGGGCAGCAAGTGGCAAAAATTCAATGCGTGGAGATACTGGTCTTCATCCACCCAGCGGCGCTCCACCACCAGTTCTCGGTGCATGAGCGCAATTTGACCCGCTGGCCCGCCAAAGCTGAGGCAACCTATTCGGGCGAAGACTTTCAGTAATTCGGGAAAATCGGGATGTTCAATCTGCGTTGCCAATGTGCGCTCCATGCCTTCAACGTCCGCCAACGCGGACACATAAGGCAACGCTTGGGCAAGACACCTGACCGGGAGGTTGCTGTGTCCCGATGGATGAGAATTTAGCTTAAATAGAAACGAACTCAAGCGGGATAGTGATCTGCACGATTTCATTGGTCCTTAGCAAGTTAAGGGACAACTGGCCCAATTCGTCGCACCAAGGTCGGGTGGGATCCAACTCGTTTCGTGGTTGAATGATAAGTATGATAGGAACCCATTTCGCTGAAACGGCAGCAATTGGCTGGTTGGAATTTTTAAAGGAACGCGCATGATCCCCTTTGTCACTATGATCGACTCACGTGGCCAAAAAATATCGGTTAACCCGGAAATCGTCCAATTCGTGCGCACAGCTGACAATGCGCATGACGAATGCTTGATCGTGTTTGGCAAAGACCAATTGTTACGTGTCCGTGGCTCTTTGGACGAAGTAACGGACATGTTACGCGAGGGGTGATTAGATTTTTATGGCAGGCGACCCACGCCGGGAGTCAAATATACATTTTAGCTATTAATGCACTATCATGCTGGCCGTCAGGCCGTTACCGAGATCTGCGTGTCGGCCAGACAGTCGGATTTTTCTTGGTTTGCAGTCGCCAATCCGTGAAAGGCATCTATGTCAGATCAAGCCGATACCCCAATCGAATGGAGCAACAAGCATCTTCGGCTTGCAATTGAAGCGGCCCGTGTTGCGATGTGGTCGTGGAATGTCGACGACAATAGTTTTCGCATGGATCCAAGAGGTTTCGAACTGTGGGGACTCGAATGGTCGGAAAGTGTTGAATTTGAAGAATTGTCTGCGCACATTCACCCCGCCGACCGTGACCGTGTGCGCGAGGCCTTTGTCGCCACCCGGTCAGTAGCCGGGCCTTATGAAATTGATTTTCGCATTATATTGAATGGCCAGGTGCATTGGATCTCCGCCCGGGGCCAAGGCGCCGATGAAGGTATCGTTGACAATGTGATGTTTGGCATATTCATTGATGTGACCGGACGCAAGCAGGCCGAAGAGGGCAATGAGTTGCTCGCTGGCGAAATGAGCCACCGCGTCAAAAACCTGCTCGCCATCGCGACCAGCCTGACAACCCTTACATCGCGGTCATCCAAATCGATTGAAGATATGACTCGCGACCTGACCCGCCGCCTGACGGCATTGGGGCGCGCACATGACCTTGTCCGCCCCTTGCCACGTTCACAGGGCAAGGCCGCGCTTTTGGGGGATGTCATCACTGTCCTGCTTGCCCCTTATGACGATTTAGGCGCGTTCAGTGGCCGCGTGCGAGTAGCGGTTCCGCGCATGGGTATAGGCGAACGCAGCGCCAACGCACTCGCCATGGTCATGCACGAACTGGCGACAAACTCGGCCAAACATGGCGCGTTATCCAGCGAAGCCGGGGCATTGGAAATCAGTGGCAACATGGTCGACGACCATCTTGAACTGATATGGGCCGAAACAGGTGGGCCCGAGGTTGAAGAAACGCCGACGCTGGATGGCTTTGGCAGTAAGATGGCCGCGCAAATCATCGAGTCCGAGCTTGGCGGCGCGATCAGCTACGAATGGCAGCAGACCGGCCTTGTCGCTACGGTCACTGCAAATACACGGCGCTTGCCCGATTAATCGTGTGGGACTGTACGTTTCATCAAATTCATGCCTCACGTTAGCAATATTGTAACCCCGTTTCTTTAAGACCCGTTACCCATGGGTCGTATACAAATAAATTCGCCAAATGGCGTGGGTTAGAGACGATGGCTGTCGCGCGTTTGTTTAAAGGTTTTTCGGGAGGCGCCTCTGCCGGTAGCGGAGATAGCCCCGCATCAGTCATTACGCCGGACAACGCCAGCCGACGCTTGCAGATTCTGGACGATTTCGAGCAGGCGGGCATTGGCTGGCTTTGGGCGACGGATGCCGAGGGGCGATTAATCTATATCTCCGAAAAAGCGGCGGAGAAATTAAAGCGCCCGATGGATGCGCTCTTGGCGCAACCGCTTACCGTGTTGCTGGAATCCGATGCCGACAGTTCCGGCGAAAGGTCCGAACGTCCGCTGAATTTTCAACTTACGGCACGCAACAAGATTATCGATCAAACCGTCCGCTTTGCACTTGGCGGGCCGCAGGACGACGGGCGGCAAACATGGTGGTCGATATCCGGCCATCCCAAGTTTAACAATGCAGGCGAGTTTCAGGGCTATCGCGGCAGTGCCAAGGACATAACGACAGAGCATGAACGCAAGCTTGTCGACTCGCGGCTGGCGGAATTTGACTCGCTGACTGGCCTTGCGAACCGCCACCGCATGGACAAAAAGCTGGAGAGCACGCTCTCCGCATACAAGGCCGCGAAGCGAAGCTGCTCGCTTATCATGCTCGATCTTGACCGGTTCAAGCATGTCAACGACACGCTTGGTCACCCGGCTGGCGACGAGTTGCTCCGCCAAGTCGCCCGCCGCCTCGAGCGCGTGGTTGGCAGCCGCGGTGAAATCGGGCGCTTGGGCGGGGATGAGTTCCAGATCATCCTTCCCGACATCGACGATCGCGGCAAATTGGGCGAGCTATCGAACAAGCTGATCCAGATCATCTCGCAGCCTTACAACATTGAAGACAAGCGTGCGACCATCGGTACCTCGGTCGGCATTGCGATCGCGCCCTATGACGGCGTGGACAAGCTTGACGTGATCCACAACGCCGACCTTGCACTGTACGCCGCAAAAAATGGTGGACGTGGGCAATTCCGCTTTTACTCTGCTGACTTAAAGGACGAGGCCGCCGAACGCAGCCTGCTGGAAGAAGGCCTGCGCGACGCGCTCGCCAACGAAGCGCTTGAACTGCATTACCAACCTGTCGTCCGCGCAGAGGACAATATCGTGGTCACTTTCGAAGCGCTCATGCGCTGGGAACACCCCGAACGCGGCCCGATCAGCCCCGATGTGTTTGTGCCTATCGCCGAAGAATCCGACCTTATCAATCAGATCGGCGCCTGGGCGCTGAACAAGGCGTGCAGCGATGCGATGGCATGGCCAAAATCAGTCCGCGTCGCAGTCAATGTGTCCGCCGCGCAATTTGCACACTCCGACCTGATCGATACCGTCACTCATGCGCTGGAAAGCTCCGGCCTCGCCCCTGATCGCCTGGAACTTGAACTTACCGAGAGCGTGTTCATGGGCGATGGCGAGACCATAGACGACATTTTCCGAGCGTTGAAAGACCTCGGCATCCGCCTTGCATTAGATGATTTCGGCACGGGTTATTCATCCTTAAGCTATCTGCGCTCCGCCCCGTTCGACAAGATCAAGGTCGACAGAACCTTTGTCGACAGCTGCACCCAAAAGGACCAGAATAGCGCAAAGATCATCGCCGCGATCATTGGCCTGTCGGAAGCTTTGGGCATGGAAACCACGGTCGAAGGTGTGGAGGCATTTGACCAGCTTGAAGTAGTCCGCGGCATGAACGCGCGGTTTATTCAGGGGTGGATCTATGCCAAGGCGATGCGCCAGGAAACCGTGCTTGAACGGATGGCCAGCGGCGACCTACGCATTCAACCCGACGGTCCGCTTCGTCACCGCCCAGAGCGCCGCTCGGTCTTCCGCCGCATTGGCGTCATCCATGATGACCATCGTTACGAGGCATTGATGCGCAACCTGTCCAAAACCGGCGCGCTCATCGACGGCCTGCTTGGTGTGCCTGAAGGAACCGGCCTTGTGCTTGACCTCACCGGTGGTCAACTTGTCGTGTGCACTGTCGCACGGGTCCAAGATGCGATGATCGCGGTCGAATTCGAAACCCCGTTGGTCAGCGACGGCGCCGGCGGCCTATGCACCCGCCACCGGGTTTCGCCCTATGTCCTCGCCAACGCCGCGATGCTCGGCGACAGCCCTAAAAGCAAACCCGTGTTCATGGAAGTTGCCGCCATTTCATCCCACACAGCGATGGATTTCCCCGACTAATTCGCGTGCAGTTCATTTGGGTCAACCAAACCGAAGCGACCAGTTCAGCCATCGACTGGTTCGGCCAGCCTTCGGGCAGCATTTACCTGCATGTAGGGTATGATCCACCCGCCACCGCAGAGCTGTTCAACCGCGCACGCATCTTTGCCATCTAAGCGGCACCGGCAAACTCAGCTCAGAGGTTGAAGTCTTGCGCGCCTTATTAACTCCATTGGTTTGCTATATAGAAATTTGCAACCTATTTGGAATGTTGTAGGAAAGTGGTTTTCACGCTAATAACTGCCCATGTCCGCCCCCGCCCCCACGAAAGAAGAAATATCGGCGCTCATTTCTCCCAAAAACGAACTGTCCCTGCGCGTAGTTCCGGGTTCGCGCGTAGAAAGGGTGGGTATCGAAAACGGCACCCTGAAAATCTGGCTCCGTACCGCACCGGAGGATGGCAAGGCCAACAAGGCCGTGTTGGTGATTTTGGCGAAGCTGTTAGGTATTCCGGTCGTTCATCTGGAACTTACCCACGGCCAAACGGCAAGGGATAAACGCGTGCGGGTTTTGCGTTAGACGTGTTCGAACGCTGTGTATTTTGATTCCAGATTTTTCATATCACCGTCACCCTGAATTTGTTTCAGGGTCTGCTTTTCCCTTATACTCCACGGCCCCTGCCCCTCTTGCGCAACGCAATTTTCCCCCTCCCCACCTTGCACCCCTACCCCATCCGCGCTAAGGCCCGGCCAGCAAACGACTCTCCCGCTTTTACGCTGGTTTGACGCGCGTTCATTGGCCGCAGCAAGTGGCAATCGTGTCGTCTTCCCCATCCGGCCAAAAGCCCAATTTTAAGGGTAATGATAACATGACCGCAATCGGATTAGACAGCCTGCAAACCCGTTCGACCTTGACCGTCGGCGGCAAGACGGTGGACTATTTTTCCATCAAGAAAGTGTCCGAGAAGTTAGGCGACGTATCGCGCTTGCCTTTTTCGATGAAAGTTTTGCTCGAAAATCTGCTCCGTTTTGAAGATGGCGGCTTTACCGTTTCGGTGCAGGATGTGCAGGCGCTGATCGATTGGCAGAAGGACGCCAAGTCGGACCGCGAAATCCAATATCGCCCTGCCCGCGTTCTGTTGCAGGATTTCACTGGCGTGCCTTGCGTCGTCGACCTTGCTGCTATGCGCGACGCGATGACGGCGTTGAAGGCCGACCCGTCGAAGATCAATCCGCTCGTCCCTGTGCATTTGGTCATTGACCACAGCGTCATGGTCGACGAATTCGGCCACCCCAAGGCAGCCGAGCAGAATGTCGAGATTGAATATCAGCGCAATGCCGAGCGTTATGACTTTTTGAAATGGGGATCGAAGTCGCTGAACAATTTCAAGGCGGTTCCTCCAGGCACCGGCATCTGCCATCAGGTGAACCTTGAGCATATTGCGCAGGCCGTATGGACCAGCACTGGCGTCGACGGCGCGACCATTGCTTATCCCGACACCTGCGTTGGCACTGACAGCCACACGACGATGATCAACGGTCTTGGCGTGCTTGGTTGGGGCGTTGGCGGGATTGAAGCCGAGGCTGCTATGCTTGGCCAGCCCGTATCGATGCTCATTCCCGAAGTCGTTGGCTTCAAACTGACCGGTGCGTTGGCCGAGGGTGTGACCGCAACCGACCTTGTGCTGACTGCAACGCAAATGCTGCGCGCCAAGGGCGTTGTTGGCCGCTTCGTCGAATATTACGGCCCTGGCCTTGCGTCGCTGTCGCTTGCCGACCGTGCGACGCTGGCCAATATGGCGCCTGAATATGGTGCGACCTGTGGCTTCTTTGGCATTGATGAAAAGACCATCGAATATCTGCGCCTGACCGGCCGTGATGAAGACCAGATTGCTTTGGTTGAGGCATATGCCAAGGAACAGGGCCTGTGGGCCTATGCCGACATGGCGGACCCGATTTTCACCGACACGCTTTCGCTCGATATGGCATCGGTCGTCCCTTCGCTTGCCGGACCAAAGCGTCCGCAGGACAAGGTGATCCTGACTGAGGTCGACAATGTGTTCAACGACGACCTGATCAACGTCTACAAGCATGACAGCGCCAAGCGCGTTGCCGTTGAAGGCAAGTCGCATGATATCGGCGATGGCGATGTCGTGATTGCGGCCATAACGAGCTGCACCAACACTTCGAACCCGAGCGTGATGGTGGCCGCTGGCCTGGTGGCGCGCAAGGCCAATGCCTTTGGCTTGAAGCCGAAGCCATGGGTAAAAACGTCGCTTGCGCCGGGATCGCAGGTTGTGACCGATTATCTGGATCGTGCAGGTCTGACTGCGGATCTGGATGCGGTCGGGTTCAACCTTGTCGGCTATGGCTGCACCACCTGCATCGGTAACTCCGGCCCATTGGCGGAGCCGATTTCGGCGGCGATCAATGGCCATGACATTGTTGCGGCCTCGGTCATTTCGGGCAACCGCAACTTTGAAGGCCGCGTGTCGCCCGATGTGCGCGCGAACTTCCTCGCGTCGCCGCCGCTGGTTGTGGCCTATGCGCTCAAGGGCACGGTGACCGAAGACTTTACCACCACTCCGATTGGTCAGGCGACCGACGGCAGCGATGTGTACCTGCGCGATATCTGGCCCACCAATCAGGAAGTGCACGATGTCATGACCGCCAACATCGACCGTTCGATGTTTACCGCGCGTTATGCCAAGGTTTATGAAGGCGATGCGCACTGGCAGAAAATCCACGTCGAAGGCTCCGACACCTATCAATGGCGCGCCGGGTCGACTTATGTAGCTAATCCGCCCTATTTTGAAGGGATGAGTATGACACCGGCGCCAGTGATGGATATCATCGAGGCGCGACCGCTTGCTATCCTGGGTGACTCGATCACCACTGACCATATTTCGCCAGCCGGAAGCATCAAGGCGGACTCGCCAGCCGGAAAATTCCTTTTAGAACATCAAGTCAGCAAGGCAGACTTCAATTCCTACGGCGCCCGACGCGGCCACCACGAGGTCATGATGCGGGGCACCTTTGCCAATATCCGCATCAAGAACGAAATGGTTCCCGGCATCGAAGGCGGCATGACCAAGTATAAGGGCGAAGTAATGCCGATCTACGACGCCGCCATGAAGCACAAAGCCGACGGCACGCCGTTGGTGGTCATCGCAGGCAAGGAATATGGCACAGGTTCCTCACGCGATTGGGCCGCAAAGGGCACCAATCTCCTAGGCGTTCGCGCGGTCATCGTCGAAAGCTTCGAACGTATCCACCGCTCGAACCTCGTCGGCATGGGCGTCTTGCCCTTGCAGTTTATGGAAGGCGAAAGCCGCAACACGCTGGGCCTGACCGCCGATGACAGCATCACGATCACCAGCGTGGGAAAGCTTCAGCCGCGCCAGACCGTCACAGTTATGGTGACCCGCAAGGACGGCTCAACGTTCAATTTCGACACGCTGTGCCGGATCGACACCGCAAACGAAGTCGAATACTTCATGAACGGCGGCATCCTGCATTATGTGCTGCGGAAACTGGCGGCCTAAGCCCTTGAGAGAATCGACAGCGCCGCTTTCAAATGCGGCGCGTCGATCATTTTGCCGTCGAGTTGAAGAACGCCTGCTCCGGGGTTAGCTGAAAATGCGTCAACCACCGAGCGGGCATCCGCAAGCTGCTGCAGCGAAGGCGTAAATCCAGCATTGATGGCCTTCACCTGCGACGGGTGAATGGCCAGCATGCCGGTAAAGCCATCCCGAGCAGCGCGAGCAACATAAGCCGCAAGGCCTGCCTCGTCGCTTATGCTTGGGAACACCGTGTCGATCGCTGCGACACCCGCGGCATGCGCGGCAAATAGCGTAAGTGACCGGACCATCTCATAAGGCGCGGTGTAGCTCCCATCCGCTTCACGCGACGTTGCGGCACCCACTGCGGCAGGCAGATCCTCTGCACCCCAACTGACCCCTGCCAAATAATGCGCGACTTCACGAAGCGTGCCGAGGTCAAAGACTGCGCCGGGCGTTTCAGTGGCTATGGGCAAGATTGGCGGCGCCTCCCCATCCTGACTGTCGGCCACTGCCGCAGCTTCTGCCCGCAGCCAGTGCACAGATCGCGAACCTTCTGCCTTTGGCAAGACTATCCCATCGGGCAAGAAAGGAAGGACGGACGCCAAGTCGTCATGTGTGAGATGGCTGTCTTGCGGATTGACGCGGACGAATACGGGCACGGGCCGGTCACCCGACAGATATTCTGCTGTCGCCTCGCGCGCGATAATCTTGCGATCCACAGCAACCGAGTCTTCGAGGTCAATGATGATGGCATCAGCGCCGCCCGCGGCTGCCTTGGCAAAACGGTCAGGCCGGTCACCCGGGACGAAGAGGAGCGAGCGCAGTTTCATTCCGCCTTTATGGCCTTCGTCGCTTCTGAACGCAATCTAAGCCTTCTTAAGCAAAGCTGCGCGTTCGCACTGACATACGATTTCGTCGCGCTGGTTGATGCAGCGATGAAGGAAGGTCACGACGCCTGCGCTCGGCCGCGATTTGCTCTCCTTCAGCGCAATGACTTCCGTTTCGGCACGGAGCGTATCTCCGATAAACACCGGCTTTGGCATCACCAATTTGTCGTAGCCCAGATTGGCGACCAGCGTGCCCAAGGTAGTATCCCCGACCGATAGCCCGACCATCAGGGCGAAAGTGAAGGTACCATTGACGAGAATTTGTCCGAACTCGCTGGCCTTTGCAGCCTCCGCATCGATATGCAACGGCTGCGGGTTATGCGTCAT
>Ga0136636_10002976_pt1 | contig 10130 bp, 8 predicted proteins | sample AntDrymUQ8522106_2_FD_104653 | JGI IMG/M metagenome (GOLD analysis project Ga0136636, IMG submission 104653) | Polar desert sand microbial communities from Dry Valleys, Antarctica - metaG UQ852 (21.06) | ecosystem: Environmental > Terrestrial > Soil > Desert | place: Antarctica: Dry Valley... | reverse complement strand
CCTTATTTTTAAAATTATTTTCAATACCATCTAATTTTACTTGTTGTGCAAAAATGTTAATTGACAAAAAAGTAGAATGACTAATTTGCAAATTCTCATGTAAACAATACTTTTATCTTGATTTATTAAAAATTCAAATCAACATCAACTTCCACAAGAAAACCGCCTAAAACAGATTTCAAAAAAATACGTTGAAGCTCTAGGTTTATATTATACTATTTTTTATAATCAGCATATATATTCACTTTGGTTGAGTTTGCAAAATACGAATTAACTTAACCGTGCAAATATCGATGAGGGATATTAGAATCATTTAAACCAAAGTACGCAGTAGTGAAAATATTATTTTTGAGCCTAATCTCTAATTCACTGCAGTAGAAAAAAAGAGAGTTATGCACTTTGTTGCATCCTCTGTCAACAAGGAGATTACTATATAAAGTAGAAGAGCATTGTCTAAAAAAATGTTCCAGAAAACTTAGCCTGAGAGTTAATTAGAGAAAAACTAAATTAGCTATTTACAAGCAATACAACTTTAAGTATATTTAATTATTTTACTCATTTATTAATATAAGCTTTTTAAAATTTAATAATTCTAATTTACTTATTGATTCAACTGGAATGACTCATATAGAGAAAGAAGGATAAAAAAACACATATAATTTCTTATTTGTTTACTACCTTTGTCAATCAAAATATTATTCATCGCCGTCCTTGGGACTAAAAATTATGAAATACGTTGACGTCATACTTCCATTGCCATTGGCAAACACATTTACCTACTCCGTGCCTGACGAATGGTCTGACTCAGTGCGCATTGGTATGCGAGTGGTGGTGCCTTTTGGCAAAAAGAAAATGTACACGGCGATAATTTACGTGATACACTCTATCACTCCCACCATTTACGAAGCGAAAGATATTCTCTGTCTGCTAGACAAAGAGCCCATCCTTCGTCACCCACAATTGAAATTTTGGGACTGGATATCGTCCTACTATCAGGCTTTCTTGGGCGATGTGTATCAAGCGGCAGTACCAGCAGGTATGAAACTGGAAAGCGAAACGCAGGTGCGCATCAACCCCGACTATGAGGCACAGACCTTGCTCACCGAAAAAGAACAAAAGCTGTTGGATGCACTCTCCGACGGTAAAACCACAACGGTTACCGAGCTCAATAAAATAACCGAGATGCGCGACACCTTGCCCACTCTAAAACAGTTGTTGGAAAAAGGAGCAGTGGAAATCAGCGAAGAACTGACCGAGAAATTTCGTGCTAAAACAGATACTTTTGTCCGCCTTACGGAGGCAGCTTTGCAAGAAGAAAATTTACGAAAACTGTTCGAAGATTTAAGTCGTGCCAAAAAGCAACTGGATGTATTGATGATGTATATCGATTTGTCGAAATGCCTGATACTGCTAAAAAAGCGCGAAGTGAGCCGCAAAGAATTACTGGAGCGCAGCGGTGCTTCGGCAGCCATCCTCAACGGATTGGTAGAACGCGGCGCTATGGAAACCTACGCAAAAGAAATTGGACGGCTGGATGTTTCGGAAATTCAAACTTCGGAGCAGTATCCGTTAAATGAGCATCAACAAAAAGCGTATGTTGAAATTGAGAAGCAGTTTGTAGAAAAACAAGTAGTGCTGTTGCATGGCGTGACTTCCAGCGGTAAAACAGAACTATATATTCAGCTAATAAATAATGTGTTGGCCGGAGGGAAACAGGTATTGTACCTTGTGCCCGAGATTGCTCTCACCACCCAACTCACCACACGGTTGAAACGTGTTTTTGGTCGCAAACTGGGAGTGTACCACTCTAAGTTTTCGGATGCCGAGCGGGTGGAAATTTGGAACAATGTGCTGAACGACAGAACCTACGATGTGATTATTGGCGTTCGGTCGTCCATTTTTTTACCTTTTCGTCAGTTGGGATTGGTCATTGTGGACGAAGAGCACGAGTCGAGTTACAAACAATACGATCCTGCACCACGCTACCATGCCCGCAATGCAGCCATTGTACTAGGATCGATGCACGGCGCAAAAACTTTACTCGGCACCGCCACCCCAGCTATTGAAACCTACCACAATGCACTTACCGGAAAGTTCGGGTTGGTAGAACTCAACGAACGGCATGAGGAAATGGCTATGCCCGAAATTGTAGTAGTGGACAGCAAAGAAGCCTACCGCAAGAAACAAATGGAGACTCATTTTACTCCATTATTGCTCGAAAAAATAAGCAAAGCACTTGAAAATAAGGAACAAATAATATTGTTCCAAAATCGCCGTGGATATGCACCCTACATCGAATGCAAGGCTTGTGCTTATGTGCCACATTGTAAAAACTGTGATGTGAGCCTCACGGTTCACAAGGTTTTCAACACACTTACCTGCCATTATTGTGGTTACACCGAAGCCATCCCCACCATTTGTCCGAAATGTGGAACCCCTGGCACTATGGGCACAAAAGGTTTTGGAACCGAAAAAATTGAAGACGAGATAAAACTTATTTTCCCCGAAGCCCGTGTTTCGCGAATGGATTTGGACACCACGCGCTCTAAAAAATCCTACGAGAAAATTATTACAGATTTTGAACAACACAAAGTCGACATACTGATTGGTACACAAATGGTATCCAAAGGATTAGACTTCGAACGGGTGAGTTTGGTAGGTATCCTGAATGCTGATAACATGCTCAACTTCCCCGATTTCCGAGCGCACGAACGTGCCTACCAGCTCATGGCGCAAGTAAGCGGCAGAGCTGGACGAAAAAACAAACGCGGAACAGTGGTTTTACAAACTTCATCACCAGCCCATCCTATTATTGCACAAGTGATAAGCAATGACTACAAGGCTATGTTCAACACGCAGTGTGAGGAACGCCAGGTGTTCAAATATCCCCCTTATTACCGCATGATTCAGATTGTGTTACGTCATCGCGATCCGAAAGTCTTGAACCAGGCAGCCAATAAAATGGCAACCGACCTTCGGGCTGTTTTTGGTGCACGCATCCTAGGACCAAACGTACCATCGGTAGCACGCATTCAAAACATGTACATCAAACACATTCTCCTCAAATTCGAAGTAGAAGCCTCGGCAGAACGAGCCAAAGAGCTGCTTCGCCAAATCACCGATCAAGTGATTGCTCAACCACAATTCAAAGCCTTATGGGTAAATTTGGATGTGGATCCGATGTGATTCGCAAATCAAGATTATACCTTGCTAAAGTAAAGCACTTTAAAGTTTTTTTCGTTCATTTTACTTCGAAATGTAAATTTTATATGAAAAATCTTATTACATTTGCAACCGAAATCTAAAAGGGGTGTCTAAATAAAACAGACTGAGATTATACCCATTGAACCTGGTCAGGTAATGCTGACAAGGGAACTTTACGCTCACCATCCAGAGCATCTTCCCCCTCTTTTATTTCAAATAATTAATTATCAACCTAATTTTTATTTGACATGAAAATCCAAATAAACAATGTACAATTAGATGTGAATGAAGGCATTACTGTGTGTGATGTCTTTAGAACTATTCTTCGACTTGAGTCCGATGGCAAAGCCATTGCGATAAATGACACTATCATTCCACGAGATAACTGGGACTCAACTATTCTTTCGAAAAACGACAAAGTAATTGTAATTAAAGCTTGTAGCGGTGGGTGAACATACCCCACAAAATCAGACCCCCAAACTCCTGAAAGGTAGTAGTATAAAGAAATTTTTATTATTTAATCTTACTTTCAATCAATAGGTCTTTTAGCCTTCCATAGGCTTGAGCTCTACACGTGAAAACCTTAAATTAATAAATCAACACACAAAACATGATATCAGCATCGAATGACATTTTTGGAAAGCCGTTTCCAAATTCAAAAAAAATATATGTAGATGGTAAGCTTCACAAAATAAAAGTAGCCATGCGCGAGATTCAGCTTTCCAACACTTTACATAATGATGGAACAATTGATCACAATTTGCCAGTTGCAGTCTACGATACTTCAGGGCCATACTCCGACCCCAATTATTCAGTAAATTTTAATACCGGACTACCGCGCCTGCGTGAACAATGGATACTCGACAGAGAAGATGTAGAGTTCCACGACAGTTCAACGTCGCGTTATAGTTGTGAGCGAATGAACGATAGCTCGCTTATCCATTTGCGTTTTGAGCATTTAAACAACAAACCATTGCGAGCCAAAGTGGGCAAATGTGTGTCCCAATATTTTTATGCTTGCAAAGGAATTATTACCCCCGAAATGGAGTATGTTTCTATCCGCGAAAACCAACGTTCGGAGGAGTATCTGCAGGAATTAAAAAAACTGAACAAAAATAATGATCAAACAGAAAACCCAATTCCGTTCATCACACCCGAATTTGTAAGGAGCGAAATAGCTGCGGGAAGAGCCATTTTGCCAGCCAATATTAATCACCCCGAAGCAGAGCCGATGATAATTGGACGGAATTTTCTGGTAAAAATAAATGCCAACATCGGAAACTCACCCACTTGCTCAAGTATTGCCGAAGAGGTAGAAAAAGCTATTTGGTCATTCCGTTGGGGTACTGACACAATTATGGATCTTTCTACCGGAGCAAACATACACGAAACCCGCGAATGGATTATCAGAAACTCACCAGTACCTGTTGGCACTGTACCATTATATCAAGCTTTAGAAAAAGTAAATGGACAGGTTGAAAATCTGACTTGGGAAATTTACAGAGATACGCTACTTGAGCAATGCGAACAAGGTGTTGATTACTTCACTATTCATGCTGGGCTGCTGTTGTGCCATATCCCAAAGACTCGGAAAAGGGTTACTGGTATAGTTTCGCGGGGTGGAGCAATTATGGCAAAATGGTGTATGCATCATCACAAAGAAAATTTCCTGTACACTTATTTCGATGAGATTTGCGAGATACTGTCCCGATACGATGTGGGAGTGTCGCTTGGCGATGGCTTACGGCCTGGATGTATTGCCGATGCCAATGACAGTGCGCAGTTTGGTGAATTGATGACTTTGGGCGAACTGACCCGAATTGCCCGAAAACATTACGTTCAGGTTATTATTGAAGGACCCGGACATATTCCTTTCCATAAAATCAAAGAAAACATGGATTTGCAATTGGCACATTGCGATGAAGCTCCTTTTTATACACTTGGACCTTTGGTTACTGACATAGCACCTGGTTACGATCATATCACTTCGGCCATTGGCGGCACTATGATTGCCATACTTGGCACTGCAATGCTTTGCTATGTAACTCAAAAAGAGCACTTGGGGCTTCCCGACAAAAACGATGTGCGTGAAGGAGTAGTTACTTTTAAATTGGCAGCCCATGCAGCGGATATTGCCAAAGAATTTCCAGGAGCGCAAATACGCGATAATGCCATGGGAAAAGCACGCTTCGAATTTAGATGGAAAGATCAATTTGCATTAGGACTAGACCCCGAAAAAGCCATGCTCTTCCACGATTCCACATTACCCGACCAAGAAAATAAAACTACGCATTTTTGTTCGATGTGTGGTGAGCATTTTTGCTCGATGAGAGCCAGTCATGAAATTAGAGAGATGTTTGAAAAATTAGAAATGAAAGCGGAATCAACTCATCAAAGTTGTTGTAAAGTTAAAGTTTAGCTAAAAAAAATGATACTTATAACCGACCCCGAATTTTTGCCCGATGAAGAACTTTTCATAAATGCATTCTTTAGCCAAGGACTAGAAACCCTACACTTACGAAAGCCACAGGCAAATATTTTTCAAATGGAAAAACTTCTTTCAAAAATTGAAAGCAAGTATCACCCCAGAATAATGATTCATAGCAATTATGATTTGATAAACAGATTTCAAATCAAGGGTTTACATTTTACTGGAAAAACGAAAGGCTCATTTGACAACTATAAAGCAATTGAATGCCAAAGGAGTTTATCGGCACATAGTTTAGCTGAATTGAAAAATATAAATCCCTTGGTGGATTATGCATTTCTATGTCCGATTTTCCCTTCTATTTCCAAAATAGGATATGCAAAACAATGGGATATTAAAACACTAAAACAACAACTCTCGACGAGTAGAAAATTCAAAATAGTAGCTCTTGGAGGTATAAATTTACAAAACACAAAAACGGCAATGGAATATGGATTCGATGATTTTGCTGTTTTGGGAAATATTTGGAATTTTGCAAAAGAAAGTCTGTCGTTAAGTGTGGCTGTAACACATTTCAAACAGTTTCAATATGCTCAATAAACGACCATTTTGCCTCAGTATAGCTGGATTCGATCCATGTGCAGGCGCAGGTATTTTAGCTGATATCAAAACTTTCGAATCATTCGGTGTTTATGGTATGGGAGTAATTACTTCGAATACTTTTCAAACCGATAATGAGTTTGTTGGGCTAGAATGGATTGAGTTAGATAGCATTTTGAAACAACAGAAAATGCTAATGAACAAATACCATTTCGAATCGATGAAAATTGGGCTGGTTAATAACTTCGATACATTACAAAAAGTAATTCAATTGGCTAAAAAAGCCAATCCAAGTATTCATATTGTTTGGGATCCAATTCTGGCAAGTTCATCAGGATATAGTTTTCATTCCAGCAGTTCAATGGAACTTCAATTCGTGGAAGAAAATTGCACCCTAATAACTCCAAATTATGAAGAATTGAAGCAGCTTTGGGATATTGAGCCAGCACTTTTCGCTTGTCAATTCAATAGTGCCCTGCTATTAAAAGGCGGTCACCGTGTGAGTGAAACAGGCACCGACATACTGTTTTCAAACAATGCATCAACCGAAATACCCGGAGTTTCATTTCACGGAAAATCGAAACACGGAACTGGCTGTGTGTTATCTGCTGCCATCGCCGCCCATCTGGCAAAAGGCGAAAATTTAAAAGATAGCTGCACCATTGCCAAAACCTTTGTAGAAAAATTTATTTTAAGTAACAATTCAAATTTAGGATTTCATGAAATCAAATAAATCAATTTCAAAATTTCAATTTATCACAATAAATCATCCAAAAATCTCTCACTCAGAGCAAGCAATTAGAGCCTTCGAAGGTGGTTGCAAATGGGTGCAATTACGAATGAAAGACCACTCGTTGGACGAAATTGAAACAGAAATAAATAAAATTCTTCCAATAGCTAACAAGCATAATGCTAAACTTTTGATAAACGACCATGTGGAGCTGGTAATTAAAACTAATGCTCATGGCGTTCATTTAGGCAAGGAAGATATGTGTCCGAAAGAGGCACGAAACTTACTAGGCAACAATTACATCATTGGTGGCACTGCAAATACATTCGAAGACGTAATTAAACTAATCGACTCCAAAGTAGATTATGTGGGGTTAGGCCCATTTCGATTTACTTACACAAAGAAAAAACTCAATCCAAAATTAGGATACGAGGGTTACGAGCAGATACTTTTCAAATTAAAAATTAGCAACAAAAAAATTCCAATCATTGCCATAGGTGGAATTATTGATACTGATATTGAGAAGTTGATGGGAAGCAATATTCATGGTATTGCAGCTGCTGCAGCCATTCTAGAAAAAGAAGAAATTGAGATAAACGTACAAAAATATCAACAAAAAATAGATGCATAAAATGAAACCACTAATTATTGCAGGAAAAGAGTTTAACTCAAGACTGTTTACTGGCACTGGTAAATTCAGTTCTAACAAACTGATGGGCGAAGCCATCTTAGCTTCTTGTTCTGAATTAGTAACGGTTGCACTTAAACGAGTAAATTTGAACAATGATACGGACGATATGCTTGTGCATCTTCAACAGCCTAACATAAATTTATTACCAAACACTTCCGGAGTTCGCAATGCAAAGGAGGCCGTTTTTGCAGCAAAATTAGCTCGCGAAGCACTAGGCACAAATTGGGTGAAACTCGAAATTCATCCCGACCCGAAATACTTACTAGCCGATGGCGAAGAAACTCTAGCAGCCACTACCATACTTGCAAAAGAAGGTTTTATTGTTCTGCCCTATATTCAAGCAGATCCTGTTCTTTGCAAAAAGCTGGAAGAAGCTGGTGCTGCGGCAGTTATGCCGCTAGGTTCGCCTATTGGTTCCAACCAAGGTTTGCAAACTCGCGATTTTCTAAGAATTATCATTGAACAAAGCAATATCCCGGTAATAATTGATGCTGGACTAGGAGCGCCATCTCATGCAGCCGAAGCAATGGAAATGGGCGCAGATGCAGTTCTAATTAATACCGCAATAGCCATTGCCAATAATCCAGTAAACATGGCCATTGCATTCAAAATGTCGGTGGAAGCTGGTCGTTTAGCTTTCGAAGCGAGACTTGCTCCAAGTGCTCATTTCGCTCAGGCCTCTAGCCCACTGACATCCTTTCTGAACGAACTTTAATGCATTTACACCAAAAGGATTATTCACTCAAAAGCACATAATCATGACATTTTTTGATATTCACCAACAGTACAATTGGGACACAGTAAAAGTTTCAATACATTCCAAAACGGTAAAAGATGTGGAGGATGCATTAGCAAAGCCGAATAGAACATTAGAAGATTTTAAAGCACTGATTTCTCCAGCAGCCAGTCCCTTTTTAGAACAAATGGCTCAGAAAAGTCAAGAGATTACACAAAAACGATTTGGGAAAACTATACAGCTTTATGTGCCACTTTATTTATCAAACGAATGTACCAACTCCTGTATATACTGTGGTTTCAGATGCGAAAATGAAACAGCAAGAGTTACTTTAAATGAACATCAAGTACTCAAAGAAGTAGAGGTTATAAAAGCTATGGGTTACGAAAATGTTTTACTAGTTACTGGTGAACATCCCAAAAAAAACGGCTGCGATTATTTGCAGAAAATAATTCGGTTAATTAAACCTCATTTCTCACAAATTTCACTAGAAGTTGCTCCATTGGATAATGAGGGGTACAAATTATTGGTCAATGAAGGAGTGCATGCCGTATACGTGTATCAAGAAACGTATAATTCAGAACGTTACCCTGTTTATCATCCAAGAGGCAAAAAATCGAATATGCAATATCGTCTCGAAACTGCTGACAGATTGGGGGAAGAAGGCGTTCGCAAAGTAGGGCTTGGCTGTTTGTTGGGGTTAGAAGATTGGAGAACAGATTCATTTTTCACAGCATTGCATATCAATTACCTCGAAAAAAAATGGTGGCGTACTAAATTTAGCATTTCGTTTCCACGCATGCGACCATTTGCGGGTTCCTACAAACCCAATGTTGAAGTAACCGATCAAGACTTACTTCAATTAATCTGCGCATGTCGAATTTTCAATGAAGAAGTTGAGGTCACTCTTTCCACACGTGAGCAGCCTAAGTTTAGAGATAACTTGGTAAAACTAGGAATTACCGCTATGAGTGCAGGTTCAAAAACCGAACCTGGTGGCTATGCAGAAAACTCGAAAGAGTTAGAGCAATTTAAAATTACCGATGACCGTTCTCCAAAAGAAATTTGCGAAATGATTAACTATAAAGGCTATGAAGTAGTTTGGAAAGACTGGGACGAATGCTTACAAACCAACATTTAGATGGAACTCACAACAGAAGAAAACGAAAGATACAATCGCCAAATAATCATCGAAAATTTCGGTAAAACTAACCAACTGAAATTAAAGAACGCCAAAGTTCTTGTGATTGGAGCAGGTGGATTGGGCTGCCCAGTTATTCAGTATTTGGTAGCTTCTGGCATTGGTCAAATTGGAATTGTGGATGCCGATTCAGTTTCACTCTCCAACTTACAACGGCAGATTCTGTTTACCGAAGATGAAATAGGTTTTTCGAAAGCGGAAATTGCGGCAAATAAGATGAATAAGTTGAACAGTCTGGTGCAAATTCAGATGTTCAATGAATTCTTGGATGAAAAATTGGCCGATATTCTTTTCCCAAAATACGATGTTGTAGTAGGTTGCACTGACAGTTTTCACACAAGATATTTGATTGACACAAAAAGTCAAAAATTCGGTATTCCATTTGTTCATGGTGCAATCAATGAATTCGAAGGCCAATTAACCATTTTTAATTACAATGGCAGCTCGTCCTACGCCAATCTTTTTGGCAACCAACCACAGGAACTGTCTAAGCCCAGAGGAGTGATTGGAGCAATATCCGGCATTATTGGAAGTCTTATG
>Ga0136636_10002975_pt1 | contig 10130 bp, 7 predicted proteins | sample AntDrymUQ8522106_2_FD_104653 | JGI IMG/M metagenome (GOLD analysis project Ga0136636, IMG submission 104653) | Polar desert sand microbial communities from Dry Valleys, Antarctica - metaG UQ852 (21.06) | ecosystem: Environmental > Terrestrial > Soil > Desert | place: Antarctica: Dry Valley... | reverse complement strand
GGACGGCTGGCCGTTGAGCAAGGCCTGGGCGCGGGCGCCATCGCTGACGGCCGGGGTGGTCGGCAGGGGGGGCGAGGTAGTGGGCGGAGTGGTCGGCGGGGTGGTGGGCGGCGTGGTCGGCGGCGTGGTCGGCGGAAAGGCGGCCGGCCTGGGTGCAGCGGCCACCACCTGGCGCTCCGCCGCTGCCGGTGGCGGCACATCGCGGCCGCCGTCGGCCGCGCGTTCGGTGATCTCGGCCGGCCGGGCCGGCGGTGCGTCGCCATCGGGCACCACCACCGCAGCCGAGGCTGCCGACAGCGCCGGGCTGGGGCCGGGCGGCGCCAGCGGCGGCGCACCGTCCTTGCGCGGGATCTCGATCGGGATGTTCACCGACACTGGCCGCGGCTGCGTCTCGAACAACAGCGGGAACCCCACCACGCCGATGCCCAGCAGCACCGCCGCACCGATCAGGCGGCGCCGCGCGCGGGTTCGGGCGGCCGCCACGGCATCGGGCTCCGCCGCCGGTGCGTCGGCGGTGTCGGCGGTGTCGGCTTGGCGTTGGAAGATGGACAGCAGACCCATGCAGGCAGGGGCCGCAGCCGGTGGTGGAGAAGGGGGTTTGCGGCCGCCGGGGCCGGCGCCTGGCTGCGTGTCAGCCCAGATGCCGGGCCGCCAGACGGGGCAAGCCGTCTTTCAGCACACCGCCCACGGTGAAGAACGATCCGAAGACCACGATTCTATCAGCGGGGTCTGCCGCAGCCGCCGCCGCCTTCAGCGCGGCGGCGGGCGATGCATGGGTGTGGATGCTGACCGTGCGGCCGCCCGACGCCGCCTGCACCAGCGGCGCCAAGTCGGCCGCGCGGGCGGCGCGCGGCGTGGGCAGGTCGGTCAGGTGCCAGTGGTCGACCAGCGGCGCCATCTGCGGCAGCAGCGTGGCAAGGTCCTTGTCGCGCATGGCGCCGAAGACCGCATGCGTGGCCGGGTAGAAGCCCATCTGGTCGAGGTTCAGCGCCAGCGCCGCGACCGAATGCGGGTTGTGCGCCACGTCCAGCACCAGGGTGGGCTGGCCCGGCACGATCTGGAAGCGCCCGGGCAGATCCACCAGCGACAGGCCGTTGCGCACCGCCTGGGCGTTGATCGGCAGCCGGTCGCGCAGGGCCTCGAACACCGCCAGCACGCCGGCGGCGTTGAGCAGTTGGTTGGCGCCGCGCAGCGCCGGGTAGGCCATGCCGTTGAAGCGCTGGCTGCGGCCGCGCCAGCCCCATTGCTGCTTGTCGCCTTGCACGTTGAAATCCACGCCCAGCTGGCGCAGGTCGGCACCCAGCTCGGTGGCGCGCTGCTGCAGGCTGGCCGGTGGCTGCGGGTCGCTCACCACCACCGGCTGGCCGGGCCGCATGACGCCGGCCTTCTCGCGGCCGATGGCCTCGCGGTTGTCGCCCAGGAACTCGGTGTGGTCGAGTGCGATGCTGGTGATCAGCGCCACGTCGGCATCGACCGCGTTCACCGCGTCCAGCCGGCCGCCCATGCCCACCTCCAGGATCACCAGGTCCAGCGGCGCCTGCGCCAGCGCCCGCATGATCACCAGCGTGGTGTACTCGAACCAGGTCAGCGTGGTGCCCTCGCGCGCCGCCTCCACCGCCTGGAAGTGTTCGATCAGCAACGCGTCGCTGGCCATCTCGCCATTGATGCGGCAGCGCTCGTTGAAGTGCACCAGATGCGGCTTGATGTACAGCCCCACCCGGTAGCCGGCCTGCAGCGCGATCGATTCGAGCATCGCGCAGGACGAGCCCTTGCCGTTGGTGCCGGCCACCGTCACCACCGGCACGTCGAAGCGCAGCCCCAGCCTGTCGCAGAGCACACGCACCCGCTCCAGCGTCATGTCGATGGTCTTGGGGTGCAGTTGCTCGCAATGGGCGAGCCATTGGTCCAGCGTGGTGGGCAGGGTCATGGCGGTGCCTCAGAAATGACAGCGGGCCCACGCGGGGCCCGGTGGGAGTTGGCGCGGGGCGCTCAGGCCACGGCGTCGGCCGATTGGCGCTGCAGCATGGCCAGCATGCTGGCGATGGTGGGGCGCAGCTGCCGGCGGTCGACGATCTGGTCGATCGCGCCCTTGGTGATCAGAAACTCGGATCGCTGGAAGCCTTCGGGCAGCTTTTCACGCACCGTGTTCTCGATCACCCGCGGGCCGGCAAAGCCCACCAGGGCCTTGGGCTCGGCGATCACCACGTCGCCCACGAAGGCGAAGCTGGCAGACACGCCGCCCATGGTGGGGTCGCACAGCACGCTGATGTAGGGCAGCTTGGCTTTGGCCAACCGGCCCAGCGAGGCATTCGTCTTGGCCATCTGGAACAGGCTGAACAGGCCTTCCTGCATGCGCGCACCGCCGGTGGCGGTGAAGCAGACGAACGGCAGCTTCTGCTCCAGCGCGGCATGCACGCCGCGCACGAAGCGCTCACCGACCACCGAACCCATCGAGCCACCCATGAAGTCGAACTCGAAACAGGCCACCACCAGCGGCACGCTCATCACCGCGCCACCGAAGACCACCAGTGCGTCGGTCTCGCCGGTGTTCTCCAGCGCGTCTTTCAGGCGCTCCGGGTACTTGCGGCTGTCCTTGAACTTCAGCGGGTCGACCGGCACCACCTCCTGGCCGATCTCCCAGCGGCCCTCGGCGTCAAGGAAGGCATTGAGCCGTTCACGCGCACCGATGCGGTGGTGGTGGCTGCACTTGGGGCAGACATTGACGTTCTGCGCCAGATCGGTGTTGTAGAGCACCGTTTCGCAGGACGGGCATTTCACCCACAGGCCTTCGGGCACCGACCGGCGCTCGGTCGGGTCGGTCTGTTGGATCTTCGGGGGCAGCAGTTTTTCCAGCCAGCTCATCAGTGCTCTCCTGCGTTCAATTCAAAGTGCGTCCAGCGCCGTGCGGATGTCGGCCATGAAGGCTTTGCCTGCGGCGGCTGCGGTGCTGCGGCCCTCGGCATGCAGGATCTGCACCAGGCGCGAGCCGATCACCACCGCATCCGACACCCGGGCCACGGCCTGCGCCGTCGCCGCATCGCGGATGCCGAAGCCTACCCCAACCGGCACGTTGACATGCGCGCGGATGCGTGGCAAGGCTTGCGCCACCGCGTCGGTGTCGAGGTGGCCGGCGCCGGTCACGCCCGTGAGCGACACGTAGTACACATAGCCGGTGGCGATGCGGCCCACGTCCTTGATGCGCTGCTCGGTGCTGGTGGGCGCCAGCAGGAAGATCAGGTCCAGCCCGGCGGCCTTCATATCGGCCGCGAACTGCACGCATTCCTCGGGCGGGTAGTCGACCACCAGCAGGCCATCGACACCGGCTTCGGCGGCGTCGCGGATGAAGCGGCCTGCGCCATGCTTCTGGTCGTAGCGCTCCACCGGGTTGGCATAGCCCATCAGCACCACCGGCGTGGCCTGGTTGCTGCGGCGGAAGATGCGCACCGCCGCCAGCACCTGGGGCAGGCCGATGCCGCGTGCCAGCGCACGCTCGCCGGCCTGCTGGATCACCGGGCCGTCGGCCATCGGGTCGCTGAAGGGCACGCCCAGCTCGATGATGTCGGCGCCGCCATCGGCCAGGGCCTGCATGATCTCCGGCGTGGCGTCGGCAAACGGGTCGCCGGTGGTGATGTAGGGGATCAGCGCCTTGCGGCCTTGGGCTTTCAGTGCCGCCAGCGTGCCCTGAATTCTGCTCATCGCACGATCTCCACCGGTTGCGCACCACCCTTGACCGACTGCCCCTTGCACGACGGCCGGCAGTAGAAGTCGGCACCCGACAGGTCGGCCACGGTGCCGATGTCCTTGTCGCCACGACCGGACAGGTTCACCAGCAGATGCTGGTCGGGGCGCATCGTGGCGGCCAGCTTCATCGCGTAGGCCACGCCATGGCTGGATTCCAGCGCCGGGATGATGCCCTCGGTGCGGCACAGCCTGTGGAAGCACACCAGCGCCTCGTCGTCGGTGATGCCGACGTACTCGGCGCGGCCGATGTCGTGCAGATGGGCATGCTCGGGGCCGACGCCGGGGTAGTCCAGGCCCGCCGAGATCGAATGCGTCTCGGTGATCTGACCGTTGTCGTCCTGCAGCAGGTAGGTGCGGTTGCCGTGCAGCACGCCGGGTGACCCGCCCGAAATGCTGGCCGCATGCTTGCCGGTGTCCAGCCCCAGGCCGGCGGCTTCGACACCGATCAGGCGCACGTTGTCGTGCGGGATGTAGGGGTAGAAGATGCCCATGGCATTGCTGCCACCGCCCACGCAGGCGATCACCGCATCGGGTTGGGCACCCGGGCGGCCGATCTGCGCCGGCATCTGCACCAGGCATTCGTCGCCGATCACGCGCTGGAAGTCGCGCACCATCATCGGGTAGGGGTGCGGGCCGGCCACGGTGCCGATGATGTAGAAGGTGTTCTCCACGTTCGTCACCCAGTCGCGCAGCGCCTCGTTCAGCGCGTCCTTCAGGGTCTTGCTGCCGCTGTCCACCGGCACCACGCGCGCACCCAGCAGGTGCATGCGGTAGACGTTGGGACTCTGGCGCTTCATGTCCTCGCTGCCCATGTAGACCACGCATTCCATGCCGTAGCGGGCGCAGATGGTGGCGGTGGCCACGCCGTGCTGGCCGGCGCCGGTCTCGGCGATGACACGCGGCTTGCCCATGCGCCTGGCCAGCAGGGCCTGGCCGATGGTGTTGTTGATCTTGTGCGCGCCGGTGTGGTTCAAGTCTTCGCGCTTCAGGTGGATCTGGGCGCCGCCGATCTCGCGCGACAGGCGGGCCGCATGGTAGATCGGGCTGGGCCGGCCGACGAAGTGCGCCAATTCATGCCGGTACTCGGCCATGAAGGCCGCGTCCTGGCTGTAGTGGGCGTAAGCGGCATTCAGCTCGTCGAGCGCGTGGGTCAGGGTTTCGGCGACGAAGCTGCCGCCATAAGGCCCGAAATGCCCGCGGGCGTCGGGTTGTTGGTAGTCCAGCATGGTGGTCCTTCAGGCCCGGCGGCAGTGCCGGGCGGTGTGACGGAGAGACAGATTGGCGTTGCGTCAGCGGGCTGTGTCGGCGATGCGGGCATCGGCCTCGCGCACCGCGTCGCAGAACTGGCGCATCAGCGCCGCGTCTTTCAGGCCCTTGGCGGTCTCGACGCCGGAAGAGACGTCAACCGCCCAGGGCTGCAGCAGCGTGATGCCATCGATCACGTTGGCAATGTGCAACCCACCAGACAAAACGACCGGACGGGGCACGCGGGCGGGAATGAGCGACCAATCGAAAGCCTTTCCACCCCCACCGTAACCGTCGACGTGGGCATCGAGCAGGATGCCCGACGCATGGGGATGCGCAGCTGCGAAGTCTAGCAAAGCAAAGCCCGGCGCCATGCGGGCAGCCCGAAGATAGGGGCGGCCGGTGGCCTGGTGCACCGCCTCGCAGCCGGCCGGCGATTCGTCGCCGTGGAATTGCAGCAGCGCCTGCGGCACCGCCGCCAGCGTGGCCTGCAGCAGCGCCGCATCGGCGTTGACCAGCAGGCACACCGGCGTGACGAAGGGCGGCAGGCGTGCGGCGAGTTGAGCCGCGCGCTGCACGCTGACCGCGCGCGGGCTCTTGGCATACAACACGAAGCCGATCGCATCGGCGCCGGCGGCGACGGCGGCGTCCACGTCGGCCTCGCGGGTGAGGCCGCAGATCTTGATGCGGGTGCGGGGGTGCATGCGGGTGTGGGTGTGGATCTGGGTGTGGATCTGGGTGTGGATCTGGGTGTGATCTGGGTGCTGGTCGGCATGGTTCAGGGCAGCCAGTCCATCGCCGGTGTGTGCTCGGGCAGGCCCAGGCCGGCATCGTAGTACGGGCCGGCAAAGTACAGGCCGGCGGCGGCCAGGGTGGGCGCCGCGACATCGCGGTTGCGCGCGGCCAGCACGTCGCCCAGCCAGCCGGGGCTCTGCCGGCCGCTGCCCACGGCCACCAGGCAGCCCATGATGTTGCGCACCATGTGGTGCAGGAAGGCCGAGCCGTCGAAATCGAAGCGCCAGTAGGCGCCGTGCCGGCCGATGGTGATGCTGCGCAGCGTCTTCACCGGGCTGCGGGCCTGGCAAGCGGATGAGCGGAAGGAGCTGAAGTCATGCTCGCCGACCAGCAGCGCGGCTGCAGCTCGCATGGCCTGGCCATCCAGCGGGCGGAATATCCAGCCCACGGCGCCGGCCTCCAGTGACGGGCGCATCGCAGATTCCAGCAGCAGGTGGCGGTAGCGCCGGCCCCGGGCATGGAAGCGGGCATGGAAGTCGTCGGGCACCGGCATGGCCCACTGCAGCGCGATGTCGGGCGGCAGGTGGCGGTTGGTGCCACGCAGCCAGGAGAACGGCGGGCGCTCGACCGGGCTGTCCAGGTGCACCACCTGGTTGAATGCATGCACGCCGGCGTCGGTGCGGCCGGCGCAGACGGTGGCAACCGGCTGGTCGACGAAGCAGGACAGCGCCGCTTCCAGCAGGTCCTGCACCGTCTGCCCGCCCGGCTGGCTCTGCCAGCCGTGGTAGGCGGCGCCGCGGTAGCTGACCCCGAGGGCCAGGCGCGGCATCAGCTCAGGGCGTCGAGCATGGCCTGGGCCTTGGCCCGCAGCGCGCCACCGGCCTTGGCCACCACTTCCTCCAGCAGGTCGCGCGCGCCTTCCAGGTCGCCGATCTGGCGGAATTCCTCGGCCAGCTCGAGCTTGCGCGCCAGCGGGTCGGCATCCAGGCTGTCGGCGGCGACCGTGGTCGGCCCGGCCAGCGGGCCACGGTCGGTGGAATCGAAGTCGCGGAAGTCGATGGTGGTGTCACCGCCCCGCTTGCCCAGGTTCACCGTGGGCTCGCTGATGGTCACGCCGTCATCCAGGTCCATGGTCAGCGAGTCCAGATCCAGGTCGGGCGCCACCGGCGGCGCGGCCGGCGGCTGCTTGCGCCGCACCGTGATGGTCGGCTCTTCGTCGAAGTCCAGGCTCAGGTCGTTGCTGCGCTGGGCGCTGGGCGCCAGCGGCCGGGTGGCCTGCATCGCGCGGGCCTGGGCGCCGCCGTCGGGCAGGTCGAGGTTGAGATCGAGATCCATGTCGGTGAGCTGGGGCAGCTCCGAATCAGGCATCGGCTGGGTGAGCGGCGCCAGGATGGAATGCGGCTGGGTGGTTGCACCCAGCGGCTCGACCACCACACGCTCGCCGTCGAGGATGATCTCCTCGGGATGGCCGCCGGTCTGGTAGAGCTGGTTGTCGGGGTCGATCTGCAGGCCCATGGCCTGGGCCTGCGACCAGTCGGCTCCCACCCCCTTGGTCAGCGCGTAAAGCTGCGTGGCCAGCAACTCGAAGCCCTTGGTGTCGCGGCGCTTGGCATACACCTCGAGCAACTTGGTGCGCACGGCCAGCCGGTCGGGCGTGGCGCGCATGGCTTCCTTGAGGATTTCCTCGGCTTGCAGGTCGCGCCCGTAGGCCAGATAGACATCGGCCTCGGCCACCGGGTCGACATCGCCGATGGCGTCGAGCTGGCTGAGCGAATAGCCCATCGAGCTGGCATTGCTGTTGCCGCCGTCGCGGGTATCGACCCGCTGGCCGCCGCTGGCACCGAAGAATGAATCGGGCTGCATGCGGCTCTCGAGGAACGATGTCTCGCTGGCCGTCTTGCGCGCCCGACCGCGCAGCCGCCAGAACGCCAAGCCAGCCAGTGCCAGCGCCAGCGCGCCCGCGCCGGGCAGCAACCAGGGGCTGTCGGTCAGGCTGTCGATCACGCTGGCGCCGGGCGCCGCAGGTGCAGGCGCCGGCAGCGCGGGTGCCGTGCCCAGGCCCGCGCCGGGCGCGGAGTCTGGAGCCGGGCCGGCTGCGACCGCTGCGGGGGTGGGCGCCGGGGCAGGTGCCGCAGCCACTGGCGGCGCGGGCGGCGCAGCCATCGGCGCCGGCGGTGCCGCTGCAGGGACGGGGGCAGGTGCGGGTGCCAGCGGCGCAGCCGGTGCAGCCGCCGGCGCTTGCACTGCGGCCGTGCCCTGTTGCAGCTTCTTCAGCTCCTCGACATTGCGGGTGAGCTCGGCCACGCGCGCGGCGTTGTCCTTGCCAGGCGCGGCACCGGCCTCGGGCGACGGCGCCGTGATCGTCGGATCGCTGAGCTTGAGCTTGTCGGGCGATGGCGCGGCCGACTGCTTGCGGTCGTCCACGGCAGCTTGCACCTTGCCCTGCGTGGCGCGGCCGGCTTCGGGGGCCTGCGCTTGCGGCGCCGCCTGGGCCAGGCGGGCGCGGTAGGCGCTGAAGTCGGCGCTCTGCGCGGAGAGCAGGCGCTTGGCATCGCCCGAGGTGACATCGCGCACTTCGTCGGCAGCGGGGACGGTCAGCACCGCGCCGGCGCGCAGCCGGTTGACGTTGCTGTCGATGAAGGCGTCCGGGTTGGCGCGGTACAGGCCGACCAGCATCTGGTCGAGCGACACGCCCTGGGCGGGATGGCGGCCGGCCACGCGGTAGAGCGAGTCGCCTGGACGCACCTCGTAACGCTTGGTGCTGGCCGACGTAACCGGCGGCGGCAGGCCCCTGGCCGGCGCAGCAGGCGCCGGTGCTGCATCGGCGGGCCGTGGCGCGGGCCGCGGCCTGGGCGCGGCGGGGACGGCAGCCACCTGCGCCGGTGCCTGGGTGGCCGGCTGGGGCAGGGCCGCTGCGGCAGACGCCGGCGCCGGGCGTGGTGCGGGTGCGGGTGCGGGTGCGGGTGCGGGCCTGGCCTGGGCCAGCGGCGTGGCCGCTGGCAGCGCCGCTGCCGGGGCTGGCATCGCGGTGGGCGCCGCACCCATCACCGGCGACACCGGGGCGGCAGCCTGCACCGGCGGCGCATTGCGGCTGCCCGGTGGGTCGAACAGCAGAGTGAACTCGCGCACCATCCGGCCCGAGGCCGAATTCAGCTCGACGATCACCTCGATGAACGGCTCTTGCACCGCGCGGTCGCTGGTCACGCGCACATAGGCGCGGCCGTCGGCGCGGCGCGCCACGGTGGCCTGGGCGCCCGACAGCACGGCGTTGTAGTCGACACCGGCCGCGCGGTAGGCTTCCGGCGGGGCCAGCCGCACCTGCAAGGTGGCGGCTTCCTCGGGCGACAGGCTGGTGATGTCGATCTCGGCACGCATGCCCTCACCCAGCGCCGACTGCACGTTCAGCCGCCCCAGACCCACGGCCTGTGCATCGATCGGCGCAACGCCAAAGGCCGCCATGGCGGCCAGGGCCAGCGCAGTGCGACCGGCAAGGTAGGGGCGGTTTTTCAAGGCGTCTCCACAACAGCACCAGCGGGCCCCGGGCGGGCCTGCAGCCAGGGGCGATTTTCAGGTCCCGGCGCAGCGCCCGGATGCAATCCCAATGCCGAGTTCAACAGGAGAATCTCTCGTGAAAGGCCAGAAATCACAATAACAGCAAGCAGATACAGTGACAAGCTCATGTGCCGCATGACGTCGGCAGCGCGGCGGCCAGGCAGCCCCCGGCGTTGCGCGTCGCCGACGCTATGTTGCCACGCGTGACAGCGCCGCCCTGCGGCAATGTGCGGGCCTGCCTGCCCGCAGGCGTGGTCAGTGTGTGACCAGGATGCGCAGCATGCGGCGCAGCGGCTCGGCCGCGCCCCACAGCAGCTGGTCGCCGATGGTGAAGGCGCCGAGGTACTCGGGCCCCATCGCCAGCTTGCGCAGGCGGCCGACCGGGATGGTCATGGTGCCGGTCACGGCCACCGGCGTCAGGTCGCGCATGGTGTCTTCTCGGGTGTTGGGCACCACCTTCACCCAGGCATTGTCGGCGGCGATCATCGCCTCGATGTCGGCCAGCGGCACGTCCTGCTTCAGCTTGAAGGTCAGTGCCTGGCTGTGGCAGCGCATTGCGCCCACCCGCACGCAGAAGCCGTCCACCGGGATCGCGGCCGAGCCGAAGCCCTCAACCTGGCCGAGGATCTTGTTGGTCTCGGCCATGCCCTTCCACTCTTCCTTGGAGACGCCCCAGCCGGGCTCGTCCCGGCCTTTGCCGACGCCCAGGTCCTTGTCGATCCAGGGGATCAGCGAGCCGCCCAGCGGCACGCCGAAGCTGGCGGTCTGCGCGGACGACAAGCCGCGCTGGGTGGCAATCACCTGGCGGTCGATCTCGAGGATGGCGCTCTTCGGGTCGTCGAGCAGGGCCTTGACCG
>Ga0136636_10002974_pt1 | contig 10131 bp, 8 predicted proteins | sample AntDrymUQ8522106_2_FD_104653 | JGI IMG/M metagenome (GOLD analysis project Ga0136636, IMG submission 104653) | Polar desert sand microbial communities from Dry Valleys, Antarctica - metaG UQ852 (21.06) | ecosystem: Environmental > Terrestrial > Soil > Desert | place: Antarctica: Dry Valley... | reverse complement strand
CACCAGGTTATACTGGAGAATTATGCATTTCCGGGAGGAATGATGATAGGGACTGATTCTCATACTGTTAATGCGGGTGGATTAGGAATGATAGCCATAGGAGTTGGTGGAGCCGATGCAATGGATGTGATGGCCGGTATGGCCTGGGAATTGAAAATGCCTAAACTTATTGGTATTAAACTTACCGGGCGCATGAATGGCTGGACTTCGGCCAAAGATGTGATTCTAAAAGTTGCCGGCATCCTTACCGTAAAAGGTGGAACGGGTTGCATTGTTGAGTATTTCGGCGACGGAGCCGATTCTATTTCCGCTACCGGAAAAGGAACAATCTGCAATATGGGAGCCGAAATTGGCGCAACAACATCTGTTTTTGGCTATGATGCTAAAATGAGCGATTATCTTAAAGCAACCGGCCGTGAAGAAATTGCAACACTGGCTGATGGAATAATGGCGGATCTTCGGGCTGATGCCGATGTTTATACTTCGCCGGAAAAGTATTTCGATCAATTGATTGAAATTGACCTTAATACACTTGAACCCTATGTAAACGGACCATTTACACCCGATGCAGCTTTTCCAATATCAGAATTTGTGAAGGTGGTTAAAGAAAAAGGATACCCTCAGAAACTTGAAGTTGGCCTGATTGGTTCGTGTACAAATTCATCGTACGAAGATATTACCCGCGCTGCCTCCATTGCACGACAGGCAACCGCTAAAAACCTGAAAGCCAAAGCTGAATTTGTTATCACTCCGGGCTCGGAGCTTATCCGCTATACCACCGAACGTGATGGTTTACTTGCTGATTTCGAAAACATTGGCGGCGTAGTTATGGCTAATGCCTGCGGACCATGCATAGGCCAATGGAAACGCCATACTGATGATCCTGAACGGAAAAATTCGATTATTACATCTTTCAACCGCAATTTTGCCAAGCGAAATGATGGTAATCCCAATACACACAGTTTTGTTGCATCGCCCGAAATTGTTACGGCGTATGCGATCTCAGGTGATCTTTGCTTTAATCCATTAACCGATTTCCTCGTTAATGAAACCGGCGAAAAGGTTAAACTCGATGAACCTCAGGGGATTGAACTCCCTGTTGCTGGTTTTGATGTAAAAGATCCCGGTTTCCTGGCACCACCTGCTGATGGTTCAGCAATAAATATTGTAGTTAAACCCGATTCGGAAAGGCTTCAATTGCTTGAACCATTCGAAGCATGGAAAGGGACTGATTTGCTGGCACTTCCATTGCTGATAAAAGCCAAAGGCAAATGTACCACCGATCATATTTCTATGGCTGGTCCGTGGTTGCGTTTCCGCGGGCACCTCGATAATATTTCGAATAATATGCTGATCGGAGCATTGAATTTTTTCAACGAAAAGACCAACCTGATTAAAAATCAGATTGATGGTGATTACGACACAGTTCCTGCAACTGCCAGAGCTTATAAAGCTGCGGGTATAGGTTCGATAGTTGTTGGCGACGAAAACTACGGCGAAGGATCCTCCCGCGAACATGCAGCTATGGAACCACGCCATCTGGGAGTAAGAGCAATACTGGTAAAATCGTTTGCCCGCATACACGAAACCAACCTTAAAAAACAAGGAATGCTAGCCCTTACATTTGCTGACAAAGCTGATTATGAGCTTATCCGCGAAGACGATAAGATTGATATTACTGGATTGACATCTTTCAAACCGGGAAAACCTTTGGTGATTGTTTTGCATCATTCGGATGGAACCCAGGATCAATTCCCTGTAAATCATTCGTATAATGAAATGCAGATTGAGTGGTTTAAAGCGGGTGGAGCTTTGAATTTACTGAGGAATAACCTCAAATAGGAATATTCCCTTTTGAAAAAGAGCCGCTATCCTGCCAGGAAGCGGCTCTTTTTGTTTTTAAAAAATTTGAGATTCAGGTGAAAATGTTCGTAAAAAAAATATCAAAACCTTATCTGTTTTGTAAAAATTATATCTTTGTCTTTCAAAGAAATCATATTTAAGAACCTCAAATTCTGCATTCTAAACTTCAATCATAATGAACAACACGTATATTGCTATTGGTATCGATATTGGAGGCTCACATATAAGTTGTGGAGCTGTTAACCTGAAAATCAATGAATTATTGCCTGGTACCTGTTTTGAATCAAAAGTCGATAATAAAGCTTCTGCTGACGAAATACTTAATTCGTGGGTTAGCGCAATACAACAGACTTTGGAGGTGGTTGGTAAGGATCAGATTGCAGGAATTGGTTTTGCTATGCCCGGCCCGTTCGATTATGCCAAAGGAATCGCACTTTTCGAAAGGGTCGAAAAATACCTGAACCTTTATAATGTGCATGTTGATAACGAAATTCGCACCCGCTTAGGATTGCCTTCAACCATGCCGGTTCGCTTTATAAATGATGCTACCGCTTTTGCAATTGCCGAAGCCTGGGTAGGAGTGGGGAAGGATTTTTCGCACATCATAGCGCTTACTTTGGGCACTGGTTTTGGTTCCGCGTTTATTGCTGATGGCATTCCTGTTCTGGATGGCGAAACGGTTCCTGAAATGGGTTGTGTGTGGCATCTTCCTTTTGGCGAAGGTATTGCTGACGACTATTTTTCGACACGTTGGTTCGAAAAATCATACCTTAAATTAGCTGGAAAACAGGTTGATGGCGTAAAAGAAATTTCTGAATTGTTTGATTACGATGAAGTTGCGCATCAGTTGCTTGTTGAATACGGAAGCAATATGGGCGATTTTCTTGCACCATGGATTAAAAAATTCGATGCCGGTCAAATCGTAATCGGAGGTAATATAACAGGTGCTTTTGATAAATTCGGAAATTACCTGTTGCAATCGCTGGCTAACCATGGCATTTCAACTGGTGTTTCTTTATCAATACTTCGGGAAAATGCTGCTATTATTGGAAGTGCACGTTTGATTGATAATGCGTTTTTTGCAAAAGTGAAGCCACTGTTACAGAAAATGTAATTTGAAATTCTCTTGCGTTAGTTGGGTTAACCCCTGATATAGCAAATCTTTGGATTTCAATATTTATCAGTTGAAATACATTAGATTAGTATAATTGATCACGCTTCTGCGTAATTAGGGTTTAATGATCATAGTTGTCTTAGGCGGAGCTGTTATACCTTTAATCAGCTGGTTGACAGACTCAATAAGCCTCACAGCAATGTTAGTACTTGTATTCTGCGCTGTTTACCTCCTTACTCTTTCAGTTTTTGCTTCAGCAAAAAAGTGATTTGGGCTAAATTCGACCTGCTTTCCTAAATCAACGTTAAAAGAAATCATCTTTTATTTTAAAATCCATAAAAATTGAAAAAGTACTTCGTCCTTCGCGAAACTGAAGGGAAAACTTCAGAGCTTAAGCTTGCCAGCGGCGTAACAGGTAAATCGCTGTTAATTAAAGAATTGGATGTAATTGGTAACGAAATATCAAAGGGCAGTCTTGAAATCAAACCACTCGAATCGAAATTTTATCGCATTGATCTGAATTAGAATAATCAATCATATACTAATCCCCGGATGAAAAAAAATATATTGGCCGGAGATTTTTTTGCAAAGGCGTAATTCAAAATAAAAGTTGCAATTAGTAAAATTTTGAATCGTTATCAATAAAACCTAACCTCTAACGCCTAAACCCGAAACTCTTCAAACCTGTAACCTTTTAAAACCATATTACCTGATTCTGATTTCTTTCAATTAACTTTGTGAAAAATAATACTCGTTATCATTTAAAAACATTTTACATGACAAAGAAAATCATTTTAACAGCCTCATTATTAGCGATTATGCTCATATTCGTTTTATCCTCCTGCACTGATTGTATTGATGGTAATGGGAAAATGGCCACCCGGACTGCAAAATTCAATGAAATCACATCTATTAACCTTTCTGTTTCTGCTGATGTTAAATTAGTTGATGATTCGACAGGTATCGTGAGAATTTATGGTGAGAGCAATATCATCGAAGCTATCATTCTGGAGCAGACAGGCACTGCACTGAAAATTACATCAAAGCCCTGCTTTTCAGCTAATGAGCCTGTTACAATTACTATTCCGATGAAAAATGTATCGGAGTTACTTGTTAACGGTTCAGGCGACTTTATGTCAGAAGGCAATCTGTCAGCAATCGATCTCGAATTGGGTATTAACGGATCCGGAAATATCGATCTCAATGTTAATGCTACAAATGTGGTAAGTAAAATTAACGGTTCGGGTAATGTTAACCTGAAAGGTGCCGCCCAAAGGCATAAAATCGAAGTAAATGGTTCAGGGAATGTGAATGCGGAAAATTTTCCTACCAGCAACATCTCCATAACTGTTGATGGATCAGGTGATTGTAACGTTTTTGCAACCCAAGCCCTTGGTATCAAAATCAGAGGAAGTGGAAATGTGTATTACGGAGGTTCCCCTGATATTTCATCAGATATAAAAGGCTCTGGTTCACTCGAAAAAATCAAATAAATGAATTAACGGAAACACAACAGGCTGATTTCTTCAGCCTGTTTTTTTTATCTGTCAATTTATTTCAGTCAATAAAAATAAAAACTCATTGCCATCGTTACTCTTATAGCGTATTCAGAAAATTATCCACTCAAATAGTACGGTTCGTGAAAAAATATCCGCTCAAAACTTTAAGTTTAGTTGCTATTGGTTTGATTTTCAGTATTCAATCTTTTGCTCAGTCAGGAGGAACAAGTACCTATAAGTTTCTGAATCTCACCAATTCGGCCCGTGTTGCTGCGCTGGGAAGTAATTTTCTTGCGATTTATGATAATGATCTTAGCCTTGCACTTGCTAATCCATCATTGATTTCGCCTAAAATGCACAATAATCTCTCTCTGAATTTTTCCGATGGATTGGCTGGTACAAATTATGGTTTCGCCAGTTACGGGTATAATTTTTCTCAAATTGGCAGTTTTGTCGGAACCATGCAGTATTACAGTTATGGAAAATCCGATAATATTGACGAATTTGGTGAAAAATACGGTCAGTACAATGTTGGCGAATATGCCTTTAACGTTGGCTGGGGACGCATGCTTGATTCGGTGTTCTCTATCGGGGCAAATTTCAAAATGATATATTCGGGCCTCGAAACGTACAATTCGTTTGGACTTGCAGTGGATGTTGCCGGAAGTTATGTTCCAAACGAAACTTTTGCTGCCTCCTTACTTTTCAGGAATATTGGCCGACAAATAACTGCATATACTTCCGAAGGGGTTGAACCTCTTCCTTTTGAAATTCAAGCTGGTTTATCAAAGAAACTGGATCACGTTCCTTTCCGTTACTCTATCTTGATACAGCACCTTCAAAAATGGGACTTACGCTACGCGGATCCAAATGCTCCTGTTGATCCGTTTACCGGTGAAGTAGAGAAAGAATCAGGCATCGACGTTTTTGCGGATAATGCTTTGCGCCATATTGTTATTGGAGGCGAATTTATACCTTCTAAATTTTTTAGTCTTAGGCTGGCATACAATTACCTTCGCCGTCAGGAAATGCGTGTGGCATCTCGTCCGGGAATGGTAGGCTTTTCCTGGGGACTCGGTTTAAAAGTTTCTAAATTCAATTTCAGCTATTCAAGAGCTGCTATGCACCTTGTTGGTTCTCCCAATTATATTACAGTAAGTACTAACCTGGGTGAATGGGGTAAAAAATAAAATTTGTTTACCGATTTTACTTTTACGGGCAGCCCCTATGGTACTGCCCGTTTTTTATTAATTTCGCTTCCCAATCAGTAAAACTCCTATGAATGTAAGCATCGATCAAGGTTCCGGTTTTTGTTTAGGTGTAAACCATGCCATTCAAACCGCTGAAAATGAGTTGTATGCAGGTAATGAGGTGTATTGCCTTGGCGAAATAGTTCACAACCAGGTGCAAATGGATAAGCTTAAAGCCAAAGGCCTGAAAGTAATTACTCACAAAGATTTGCCTGATTTGAAAGGGAAACTTGTCCTTATACGGGCACATGGCGAGCCTCCGCAGACTTTTCATATGGCTGATACATTGGGAGTTAAACTGATTGATGCAACATGTCCTATTGTTACTAAATTGCAACAACGTATCCACGAAAGCGCAGTTTCTGATGAAAGTGATGATATTCAGATTGTTATTTTCGGGAAACCATGCCATGCCGAAGTCGAAGGATTGGTCGGTAATGCATCGGGAAAAGCAATTGTTATAAGCAGTGAGAGTGATCTTGAAAATATTGATTTTTCTAAACCTGTTAGGTTGTTTTCTCAAACCACCATGGATGCAGAAAACTACCAATCCATCATTGTATCGATTCAGCAAAGAATGACCGAAGCCGGAAATGAAGATTTTGTAATCAATAAAAGTGTTTGCCGACAGGTATCGGGAAGGGCACCAGCATTGCGAATATTTGCGGCTGATCATGAAGTTGTTATTTTTGTGAGCGGAAAAAACAGTGCCAACGGAGCGTATTTGTTTGGCGTTTGCAAAGCTATTAATGATAAAAGTTATTTTATAAACACTACAGAAGATATTGATAAACAGTGGTTTGAGAATGTAAAATCTGTCGGTGTATCAGGCGCTACTTCCACACCCGGCTGGCTAATCAGGCAGGTAGCCGAATATATAAGTACACTGTAAAAAATCTGATAGTGATGTGGTGAGCCTTTGGTCATTTTTTTAAAATCAGAGCTTAAAATCATAAATATAATCGTCTCAATTTCATGGTGATACTGCGTGCCCTTAGTGCCTCAATGGTTTAATAAAAATTATAAACAATAATCGCTTAGTGATCCTTCGTGGCCTCAGTGCCTCAGTGGTTAATTTCCCATTTAATACGACTTTGAAACTATTTCAATCGGAAACGATAGAATATATTAAATTTGTACACAATCATACAGTATAATTAACAAAGCCCAGTAATTCTATCGTGTATCTTAACACACTGAAAATCATAAATTTCAAAAATTACGGAGAGCAAGAAATGGCATTCTCCGATAAGATCAATTGCTTTGTCGGCAACAATGGCGCCGGCAAAACCAATCTGCTCGATGCTATTTATTATCTTTCCTTTACAAAAAGTTATTTTAACTCAGTCGATCAGCAAAATATCAGGCATGGCGAAGCCTTTTTTGCTATACATGGCTCATACCACCGGAATGGTGCAAATCCGCAGCAGGTAAGTTGCATACAGAAAGCAGGTATTAAAAAGCAATTCCGTATCAATCAGAAGGATTATGAGCGGATTTCCGATCATATCGGGCTGTTTCCCTGCGTGATGGTTTCGCCTTACGACCGTGACCTTATAAACGAAGGCAGCGATATAAGGAGGAAATTTATTGATGCTGTGATTTCGCAGTTCGACAAGTTATACCTTGATAACCTCATTCGTTACAACCGGCTGCTTGAACAGCGAAACAGCCTGCTGAAACAATTTGCCGAACGCCGTCGGACAGATCGCGAGCTATTGCTTCTGATTGATGAGCAAATGATGGCACCGGCAACCAATATCAGCGATAAGCGGAAAGCATTTCTCGAAGGTTTTGCTCCGATTTTCAGCCATTATTTTGGATTTATAAGCGGTGGACTCGAAAATGTAAGTATCACATATGAATCCCAGCTTACCTCCGGATCGTACCTTGATATTGTAAATGAGGCATTTGCAAAAGATCAATCGTTGCGATATTCATCTGCCGGAATTCATAAAGATGATTTTATTTTTAATCTGGGTGGATATCCGGTAAAGCGGTTTGGCTCGCAAGGGCAGCAAAAATCATTTGCCGTGGCACTGAAACTGGCACAATTCGATTTCACCCGAAACCTGATAGGCTTTAAACCCATTCTGCTTTTCGACGATATTTTCGATAAACTCGATCCGGCGCGCGTTCAACAACTGATACAACTTGTTGATAATGATAGTTTCGGACAGGTTTTTATTACGGATACCGAGCCCGAAAGGATAAAGCGGGTTTTCGAAAAAGCTGCTATAAATCACCGTGTATTTGAGATTCAGAATGGATCGGTTGATTTTAAGTATTGAGAAACAAGCAGTTTAACAAAACATTAAAGCAAAGAAGATTGTGAGAAAATCGAACGAAATACTGCTTAAAGATGCCATTGAGGCTTTTCTGAAAGAAAATAAACTGGATACCAAACTTAACGAAACCCGTCTGATTGGTGCCTGGGAAGAAGTGGTTGGGAAACTTATTGCCCGGCATACTATTCATATGAATGTGAAGGACAGGGTGTTGTATGTAAAAGTTGATTCCGCCGCTCTGCGCGAAGAGTTATCCTACCAACGTAGTAAATTGATAATAAAGCTCAATAAAGTTGCTGGTATTGAGGCAATTGACGAAATAAAAATTAATTAAGGGGTTAGGGTGTAGGGGTTGGGTTTTAGGGAGACTAAATATATTATTTGATATTTACCGTCAGCATTTTCTTTTCCCCGATATAAGCTTCCAGTTTATCACCGATTGCTACCGGTCCAACGCCTGCCGGAGTTCCGGTAAAAATATAATCGCCGGTTTTTAGTGTCATAAATTGCGAAACGTAAGCGATAATTGCAGGATACGAAAATATCATTTCCTTTGTGTTTCCGTTTTGAACAGTTTCACCATTTTTCTTCAGGCTGAATGCAATTTGCAGAATATCATCAAATTCGGCGACAGGAATAAAACTGCTTACAGGAGCTGAGAAATCGAAAGCCTTGGCTTTTTCCCAGGGCAATCCTTTTTCTTTCGCTTTCTGCTGCAAATCGCGTGCAGTGAAATCAATCCCAACACCAATGGCATCAATATAACTTAGCGCGTGTTTTTCGTTTATATATTTCCCTACTTTGTTGATTCTCAACACAATTTCGCATTCGTAATGCAGGTCTTTTGTGAAATCAGGATAAAAGAACGGTCGGTTACGGGTAAGTAAAGCTGAATCCGGTTTCATAAAATATATCGGCTCCGCAGGTACAGCGTTGTTCAGCTCTTTGGCGTGTTCGGCGTAATTACGGCCGATGCAGATTATTTTCATTTTTCTGTTTTTCTTTATATTATAGTTTTAGTGCAGTTCACCAGGTACATGATTCTAAATGCCAACAATCCGTATTCCGCAACCTGCAATCCACAATTCGCAATCCGAAATCATCTATTCCTATCCTTTATTAAATCCCCTCAACTTAATAGCAGTAATCGTCCTTTTTGTCGAAAGCGGGAAATCACCTTTCATCATCCAGTCGTAGTAGGAAGGTTCGGATTTAAATACTTCTTCCAATACTTTTCCTTTGTGCTTTCCGAAATTAATAATTTCCTGTCCTTTTGCATTGAAAATAATATGGCCTACCAGGTCGGCATTGCGGTTGTAGTATGAAAATTTATCCAGCGCATTCATGTCGTTTACAACAGGGTAGGAGGTGCTTCCGTCTTTTTCGGTGTATTCAACTCCTTCGTATCGTTGCAGTTGTGCTTTTAGTACTTCGTAAGTTGCACGTGTATCTGCTTCGGCTGAATGTGCATTGATGAGTTCGGACTGGCAGTAGAATTTATAGGCAGCTTTTAGTGTGCGAGGTTCCATTTTATGGAAAATATTCTGTACATCGATAATCCGGCGGTTTTTCAAATCAAATTCTACACCTGCACGCAAAAACTCTTCAACCAGCAATGGAATATCGTATTTGATTGAATTATAACCTGATAGGTCACTATTCCCGATAAAGGCATTCAGTGTTCCAGCAATTTCTTTAAAGGTAGGTTCGTTTTTAACCATTTCATCCGTAATGCCATGTATGGCAATAACCACTTCAGGCATTGGTATAGTTGGATTTATCAGGTAACGACGAAAATCCTCGTGTCCATCCGGAAAAACTTTCAGCATGGCAATTTCAACTATCCTGTCGCTGCCAATGTTTACACCGGTTGCTTCGAGGTCGAAAATGATAATTGGTTTGGTAAGATTAAGTTGCATCGTAAAAATTTATATGAGAAGTTGAATTCTTCAATGGCTAAATTATTGATTTTTCAGGTGTAAAAGGAAAAACCCGGCGAATAAAAGTGCCGGGTTAGATTTAGTTTATCGATATTGTGTTTTAAATTCTCGAATTATCGTTTTTTAAGTAACTGAAAACTTCTTTTTTTGAATTCTTCAGATTTTTCACTCTTCACT
>Ga0136636_10002972_pt1 | contig 10134 bp, 10 predicted proteins | sample AntDrymUQ8522106_2_FD_104653 | JGI IMG/M metagenome (GOLD analysis project Ga0136636, IMG submission 104653) | Polar desert sand microbial communities from Dry Valleys, Antarctica - metaG UQ852 (21.06) | ecosystem: Environmental > Terrestrial > Soil > Desert | place: Antarctica: Dry Valley... | reverse complement strand
CGCGGCGTACCACTTGTAGTCGAACAAACGGGCTTCTTGGTCCAGCGCGTGGTCGGGCCAGCGGATGTGCAGGCCGCCGCTGGGCATCTCGAACTCTGGCACCACGATCTGCACCCGCTGTGGGTCGATCATCGCGGTGGCACTCGATTCGACGATTTCCTGGATCGTCTTCATACCAGCCCAGACGCCGCTGAAGCGGCTCATGGCGAAGGCATGCAGGCCCAGATCAAGGATGTCTTGCACCGAAGTGGGAAAGAACACCGGTAGGCCGCAGGCCTTGAAAATGTGGTCGCTCTGGTGGGCCGCAGTCGAGCTCTTGGCCACATGGTCGTCGCCCGCCACCGCGATCACGCCGCCCCAGGGCGTGGTGCCGGCCATGTTGGCGTGTTTGAACACATCGGAGCAACGGTCCACGCCCGGACCCTTGCCGTACCAGATGCCAAACACGCCATCGAACTTGTTGGTACCGGGCGGCGCAAAACCGAGCTGCTGTGTGCCCCACAGCGCGGTCGCGGCCAGCTCTTCGTTCACGCCGGGCTGAAACACGATGTTCTGCTGCTTGAGGTAGGGCGCGGCCTTTTGCAGCGCCTGGTCATATCCACCAAGCGGCGAGCCGCGGTAACCGCTGATGAAACCGGCCGTGTTCTTGCCCAGCACCGCGTCGCGCTGGCGCTGCAACATCGGCAGCTTCACCAGCGCCTGGATGCCGCTCATGAAAGCGCGACCGTGGTCGAGCGAATACTTGTCGTCCAGCGTCACCGTTTCCAGGGCGCGGCGGATGTGTTCGGGCAGGGGCGCGTTCATGGCTTTGTCTCCAGTCGTGTGGGTTCGCCTTGTGGGCGGATCGGATCACTTGAGCAGGCCGGTAGGCCAGGCGAAGTGTGTCGCACAGTGTATGACCCGTTTCGTGACAGGTGTTTGCTTTTCGTGCCGTCAAACAGCATCATCGAGAACGATCCTTTCTAAGAAATACCCATGACAGAAACACTTGACCGGTTCGACTTGGCCATCCTGAACGAATTGCAGCGCGACGGCCGCCTGACCAACGCCGAACTGGCGCAGCGTGTCGGCCTGTCGGCTGCGCCCTGCTGGCGGCGCGTGCGCGCGCTGGAGGCTGCCGGCTTCATTCGCGGCTATCGGGCCGAGCTGGACCGGGAAAAGATGGGGCTGGGCGTGCTGGCATTCGTGCGGCTGGACGCTGAGCGCAACCATGGTGAGGTGACGCGCTCGCTGGAGGCCGCCATCCGCAACATTCCGCAGATCGTGAGCTGCCATTACATCAGCGGCTCGGGCACCTTCGAGCTGCAGGTGGTCTGCCCCGACCTGACCGAGTTCAGCCGATTTGCGCGCGAGGTGCTGCTCAACCTGCCCAACGTGAAAGACCTGCACACCAGCTTTTCGCTGGGCGAGGTGAAGGCAGCGGGTGCGCTGCCGCTGTCGCATTTGAGCCCCGTCGCGGTGAATACCAAAGGGGCGGGGACGGTGCCGAAGCACAAAACTTGAATGCGATTTGCTGCCGTCCATCTTGCGAAACTTACCGTTGAAGCAAAAACGTTTCAAAAACAGCCGTGTCCGTGACGTATTTCCAGCCTTTTGGCTTGTGAGGCAGGGGCCTGGCCCCTACCATTCGTTCGTTCCGGCGGGTTCAGCCTGTGCTACCAAAGTGTTGGTTGCCTGATACCGGCCCTTATACACACTGTTTAAAAAGGATCTCTCATGAAAAAAGCTTTGCTCCTCAAGACCGCCCTGGCGGTTGCCCTGGCCACCCCGCTGCTGGCGTCGGCAGAATCTCAGCTCGTCACTGGCGCGGGCGCTGCCAGCGCCCGGCTGGACTTCCGTGTCACCATTCCGCGGGTGCTCTTCCTCGCCGTCGGCACTGGCGCCGCTGGTCTGGCCACCAACACCACCATCGACACCGTGACCTTCGACTACACCACCAACCCAGCCGCCTTGGGCACGGGTGCGGCGGCGGGTGCCATCACCGGCAACATCGTCCCGGTTCGCGTGCTGGGCAACAACGGCGTGATCGCCCTGGCCAGCACCAACACCGGTGCCCTGACCAACGCCACCGGCGATACCATCCCCTGGAGCGAAATCACCGCCACCTCGTCGGACGCCACCAACTTCGCCAGCCCGGCACCCACCGGCGCATCGGTCAACCTGGGCCTTAGCAGCGGCACCAGGGTGACCAGCCGCACAGCCAATTGGACCTTCAGCTACGCCAACTTGGCAGCGGTCCCGCCCGGCACTTACGGCACCACCAATGGCCGGGTGACCTACACCGCCACCATGCCCTGAGCGCCGCTCGCGTCGGACCACCCGCAAGGGCGGTCCGGGCTGATTCGGTTCACCCACGGAGGGCCTGCGCCGAGCAGCTCTCCTTTTTTTTGACGCTTTCTCTTTTCTTCCAATCTGCGGCTCACCGCCCGTCCCTTAGCCCGCCACTGAGCACGTGACCCCGATGACCCCGCGCCTGATCCTCATTCGCCCAGCCGTCGCACTGCTGATGGCAGCCGGCATGCTCGCCAGCGGCGTGGCCCAGGCCTGGACGCTGAATGTGAGCGCCGCCCCGCGCCGCGTGTTCTTGCATGTGGGCAACGGCACCGCCGATGCCAACAGCGGCACCGTCAACCGGGTGGAGGTGAGCTTGAGCGGAGCCGCTCTGATCGGGGGCTTGCCGCAGGCCATGACCACCAACAGCACCCAGTCGCGCAGCCTCTGGGGCGATGGCTTCGTCACCTGCCCGAACCCTTCGTCGCAGATCATGGTCGGTGCCTCCTACCGCCGCAGCGACGCGAACAACGGCCCAGCCAGCGCCACGCTCAGCGTGACATCACCGCCCAGCCTCACCAGCGCCGGCGGTGACACCATCCCGTTCAGCGAAATCGGCTGGTCCGTGGCAGCTCCGGGCAGCCCCACCCCCAACGTGATCCCATCGGGCAGCTTCAGTGGCGCGCAGCAAACGCTGGCCACCATTCCGGCGGGCATCTACATCGAAAACTGCCACAGCTTCACCTACGCCAACAGCGCAGCGCGGGCCGCCGGCACCTACAACGGGCAGGTGACCTACACCTTGACCAGCCCGTGACAGGCAGCTTGCCAAGCCGGTTCGGTCGCTGGATGGGGCTGTGTGCGCTGGTCGCAGGGCAAGCCTGGGCCAGCCCCTACCGGCTCGACGATTCGCAAAGCCATGTGGTCCCGCCCAACGTCCAGATGCAGTGGCGCGCGGTCGCGCCCGGCCAGGGCGACACTGGCATGGAGGCCTGGGTGCGGGTCAACGTGCGCATCGCCACCCGCGAGTGGCAGGGCCGCAGCGGACGCGTTTACATGGTGCTGCCGCGCGACCAAAGCGCCACCCTGGAGGCCGTTTGGACCACCCAGGGCCGCCTGCTGGCTGGGCGGCTTGTCACCGGCGATCGCACCCTGGTCTGGGCTGGCGTGATCGCCAGCGACACGCTGGAAGACCAGTTGCTGGTGCGCCTGCGCGCGGCATCCGACTGGGGCACATCGAGCCGGCGCCTCAATTTCCACTTCGAACTCGACACCGACTGACCATGCGTTCCTGGATTGCCCACGCGCCGTTCGCGCTCCTGCTGGCCCTGGCCGCGAGCCCCGCCAGCGCCCAAGGGTTCGCCGCCTACATCTCGCCACCGCGCTTCGAGGTGGCGGCCGAGCCCGGACAGACACAGCGCCAGGTGGTGGAAATCCAGCATGTGGGGCGCGAGCGCGGCAACTACCGGATCTACACCAACGACTGGGTGTTCAATCCCGACAACTCGGTCACCTTCACCGACACGTTGGTCCCCGACAGCTGCCGCCCTTGGGTCGCGATCGAGCGGCGCGAGCTGATCATTGAGCCCGGCGCGCGCTACCGCTACCGTTTTGAGATCACGCCGCCACCCGGCACACCAGCGCGCGAATGCCGCTTCGCCCTGATGGTCGAAGGCCTGGAAAGCGCCAAGATCGAAGGCCAGCTCAACTTCCCGGTCGGCGGACGCATCGGCGTCATCGTCTACGCCTCGATCGGCGGCGCCGCACCCCGGCTGGAAATCACCGGCACCCGAGTTGCCACGGTGAACGGCCAGGCCACGGCGCTGGTCGATGTGCGCAACAGCGGCAACGCCCATGGCCGGGTGGAAGGATTTGTGAACGGCGTGGATGCCGACGGCCAGCGCCTGGAGCTTGCGCTGGCCGATCTGCCCATCCTGCCTGGCGAAACCCGCAGCCTGAGCCTGGCGCCTGTGCCACCCGAGAACCAAGCCGCGCCCTCTATCCGCTTTCCGTTGCAGGTGCAAGGCCAGTTGGAGTCGGGCCGCGAGCGCCTGCCCCTCAACGCCCGATTTGCGCCATGAGCCAGCGCTGGGGCGGGCTGCGCCAGATGGCGCTGCTGTGCGCGGCGATCGCGCCGACCACCGGCGCCCTGGCCCAGCCGGTGGCTGCAACCGCCGCCTCCGCACCCACCACCGCCTACGTTGACCGGGAGATTCAGGGTTTGGCGCCCGATGCGCCAGACCTCGGCACCGAGCCCGCCTACAACGCCGCTGGCCTGCCGCGTTTTTTGCGGCTCGAAACCCGGCTCGGCACCCAACCTTTCGACCTGCAGCAGAGCACCCGGCTGGGCTTCTCGCTGTTTGGCCTGGTGGAAACGCCCAACCACGGCAGCCTGTCTGTCGACGGCAGCCTGGACCCGCGCGAGCAGCGCGGCAGCCTCACGCTGCGCCAGCGCGGCATGCCGTGGGACGGCGGCTGGCTGGCGAACCACGAGCTGGGCGTGATCAACACCCCCGCACCCGACATCACGCGCCTGCCGTCGCGCATCTTTGTGCCCTCGACCCTGATCCAGGGCGCGGGCGCCGAATGGAACAACCCCGGCCGGGGCTTGCAATTGCAGGCCGCCACCGGCACACCCGGCCTGCTCGAAGGCCTGCCTTCAAGCGCGTTCGAGCGGCTGCAGGGCCGGCGCAGCAGCTTGGGCGCGCAGTGGCATCTGGGCGGTGACAGCGACCCATCGGGCTTCAGCGGCTCGCGCCAGGGCTGGACGGCCGCGCTGCGCGCCGAGAGCGCCCGCGGCATCTCGCCCTTCAGCGATCCGCTGGCACTGGCCAGCCTGGAAGACGCCGATGCCACGCAGTTGGTGTTGCGCCACGAAGGAGAGCGACAGCGCATACAAGGCCAGTTCGTCAACAACAGCTCCAGCCGTGTGGTTGGTGCACGCAACGGCTTCTGGATCGACAGCGAATGGGACGACGGCCCGCGCCGTCACGGTCTGGGCGTTTATCGGCTGGAGCCCGAGCTTTCCTGGGCCGGGCAACCGCTGCCCAGCGACCTCACCGGCGTCTATGCCCGCAGCAGCTGGCGCACCCGCCAGTGGTCGGCCGAGGGATCGGTGGATCTGCTGCGCTCCATCACCGGGCGCGCCAGCAGCGGCAGCTTCGTCACCGGCAGCGCGCGCTGGCGCCTGGCGAGCCAGAGCAGCCTGGGCGCCGGCTTCTCGCTGCGCCGCTTCGACGGCCAGGCCTGGGACAGCTTTACCGACTGGCGCTTCCCCAGCGCCTGGGGACCGAGCGGGTTGCGGCTGGAGTTGGCGGGCGGCAACAGTGTGGCCAACCGCCAGGAACTGATTTACGACCAAGACTGGAACGTGCCCGAAGGCTTCAGCCTGGCCACCAGCCTGGGCGCCGGCCGCCTGGGCCGCGACCCGGTGACCAGCGAAGCGCCACAAGACCTGTGGCGCGCAGCGCTGAGCCTGAGCGCGCCGGTGGGCAGCCGCGCCCAGGTGCGTGGCAACCTCAACACCGAGCAGGGCAGTGGCAACAGCCGGCGCTGGGGCCTGACGCTGGGAGCGAGCTGGCGCATCGACACCCGCTGGAGCCTGGACGCCAACCTCAACCGCTCGCAAGGCCGAAGCCTGAGCGCAGTCTCGCTCGATCCATTGGCGCCGCCGCTGCCCTTCGTGGTTGGCACCAGCGACCGCTCGTTCTACGCCGTGCTGCGCTACGAGCTTCAGGCTGGCAGCCGCGACACGCCGCTGGGCGGCAGCGCCGCTGACGGCGGCGGGCGGGTGGAGGGCGTGGTGTATTTCGACGCCAACAAGAGCGGCACCCAGGAGGCCAGCGAACTCGGCGTGCCCAACGTCACCGTGTTCCTGGACAACCGCTTCGGCGTGCGCACCGACGCTCAAGGCCGCTTCGAATTCCCGTTTGTGGCCTCTGGCGCGCGCACGGTGAGCGTGCGCAGCGACACCCTGCCGCTGCCCTGGGGCACCGTGGGCGACGGTCAGACCCGGGTGGACGTGCGGCTGCGCGACGCCAGTCGCCTGACCATTCCGGTGCAGCGCCTGAACGATTGAACCGGGGCCGGAAAAAATAGGCGAATGCCGCCTCAAGTTCGCCAGAAATGCACCGATTTACTGTGCATGTTCCGGCGATCACACCCCTTCAAGTCCTGTCTGGTCTCCCTGGCGGTGGTCTTGGCAGCCCCCCTGGTCATGGCGGAGAGCGGCTTTGCGCCGCCCGGCGGCAAGGCCAGCGCCGCGCTCGACTTCCGCATCATCATCCCGCCCATCGTGCGGGTGCTGGAAAACAGCTACCCCAGCGAGCTCCAGGCCGACGCCTCGGGCGCGCTCAGCGGCCAGCAGCGGCTGGTGGTGGTCTCCAACATGAAGCGCGGCTTCTGCGTCAGCCTGCGCATGGCCGAGCCACAGCGCGCTGGCTGGCGTCTGCAACACATCGGCAGCGAAGCGGGCGTCAGCCTGCAGCCCGCCGCCGACGGCTACCGCCTGTGCACCTTCAAGCCCGGTCGCTACACCTTGCAGTTGCAGCACGAATTCGGTAGCAGCGATCTGCAGGCCGCGCAGCGCTGGCCGGTGCAAACCGACCTGATCACGCTGTAACACCGCCTGTTCAGCGCGGGCTCAGCGCCTTCGCAGCGCAGCCGCCCCGAGCGCCACGCCAGCCAGCGCCAGCACTACCCCCGCCTGCGCCTCGCCCAGCGTCCACAGCGTGAGGCTGGTGATGGCGCACCACAGCAGCGGCAGCAACCACAAGGCCCGCTGCAGCGCGCGCGTGAACGGTTGCACTGGCGCATCGAGCAGCAGCAACAAAGCCAGCGCAGCCAGCGCGGTCGGGTCTGGTGCCAGGCCCAGCCACTCGGCCTGCAGCATCGGCCGGCCGAACAGGGCCGCCAGCGCTGGGTGGCCGATCACCGCCCAGGTGCCGAGCGCGAGACCACAGACGGTGCGCAGGCTGAGCGCGCTGGCCCAGCGCAGGCCCGGGCTGAGCGCCAGCAAGCCGAACCCGAATGCCTGAACCAGAAACATCCCGGCAAACGTTTCAGCGGCGCTGCTGATGGGCGCAAAACGCTGCCAGAAAAACGCCCACGCCACCCCCAGCCAGGCCAGCGCCATCAGCGCGGCGGCACCTCGTGCCGAACCGGCAAGAGCATCGCGAACCGCTTGGGCCGAAACGGCACGTGTATCGTCAAGGGTTTGCACTGAACCGGCGCTGCGCGTCCACCACATACCCACCAGCACACCCGACGCGAGCAACGCCGCCACGAACGGCCAGGCCTGCCGGTTGAGCGATTCGAACAGCCGCCAGTAAATGGCCGGCGAAAACATCAGCAGATCAGACGGCCGGTAGCTCCACCACGCATCCATGGGTAAGCAGCGCTCAGGCGGGGCGAAGCACAAGCCCAGCCGTCACAGCGCCGCCACCTCGCGCGCCATGCGAGCGCGCAGCGCCGCGTCAGGCATCACACCGCTGCCCGCCGCCAGGTTCTGCTGCACATGGTCCACCCGGGTGGTGGCTGGAATGGCGCAGGTCACCGCCGGATGGCTCACCACAAACTTCAGCGCCACCTGCGCCCAGTCGGCGCAACCGATCTCGCTGGCCCAGCCCGGCAGCGGGTGGCGCGCGAGCTGCTGCGGCAAGGCGCCCTGGCGAAACGGCCGGTTCACAATCACCGCAATACCGCGCTCGCGCGCCAGCGGCAGCAAGCGCTGCTCGACCTCTCGGTCCAGCAGGTTGTAGGTGAGTTGCACAAAATCGAGCGGCTGGCTGCCCATGATCTGCGCCACATCGGCATGACGCCGACCATGGCTGGTGGAGATGCCCACATAGCGCAGCCGACCGGCCGTCTTCATCTCGAACAAACGCGGTAAATGCGCTTCCCAGCCCAGCAGGTTGTGCACCTGCATCAGGTCGAAACGCTCCACGCCCCAGCGCTGGCGCGAGGTGGCCATCTGCGCCGTGCCGCGCGCCAGGTCGCCGTCCCACACCTTGTCGGCCGACCACGCGGTCTTCGGGCCACCGAGCGCCTTGAGCGCGTGGCCGATGGTGTCCTGCGCCGAGCCATACATGGGCGACGAATCGATCATCTTTCCGCCACCGGCGAGAAACGCGCGAATCACGGCGGTGCTTGCGGCCAGCCCCGCCGCGTCTTGCCCCACATTGAAGGTGATCCAGCTGCCGAGCCCCACCACGGGCATGGCTTCGCCCGTGGAGGGAATGGGGCGCGTGACGGGTGCTGTGGTGATGGCGGCGCGGCTGCGCAGCGGCAGCGACCCAGCAGCGGCGCCGGCAGACAGCGCGGCCAGCCGGGTGAGGGTGGCGCGGCGTGTCAGTGGCTGGGTGGTATCAACAAGGTAATGGGTGCGCTGCATGAAGGCCTCCGAGGGCAATGGGCTGGTTCGTTCGAAATCGCTGCGGGGTTCAAGTTCCCTTTTGCCTTGGCTCTGGGATACGTGCAGCCTTCAAGGCGAGGTCGGCTCCACGCGCAGCACGCGGCCGGTGGGGCTGTCGGTGAGCAGGTAGATTGCGCCGTCTGGCCCAGCGCGCACGTCGCGGATGCGCTCGCCGAGTTCCACAAACAGCAATTCCTGCGGTCCGGGCACGCCTTGCAGCATCGGCACGCGGCGCACGCTGCGTTCTTTCAACGCAGCAACAAACAAGCTGCCGCGCCACTGCGAGAACAGCGCGCCGTCGTACCAGGCCAGGCCGGCGGGGGCGATGGATGGCGTCCAGTCCACCAGCGGCGGGGTGATGCCGGGCAGGCTGCTAAAGGGGGTGACGCGGGCGTAGGTGTAGTCGATGCCGCCGGTGGTGAGGGGCCAGCCGTAGTTGGCGCCGGGCTCGATGCGGTTCAGTTCGTCGCCGCCGCGCGCGCCGTGTTCGTGGGCGTACAGCACGCCGCCCGCCACCACCAGGCCCTGCGGGTTGCGGTGGCCGATGCTGAAAATCTCGGGCCGGGCGCCCGGTGTCTGGGTGAAGGGGTTGTCGACTGGCACTTGGCCGTCGGCGCCGATGCGCAACAGCTTGCCCAGGTGGGTGTTCAGGCGCTGCGCGTCGGTGCGGTCCAGGTTGCCGTCGCCCATGCCCACCACCAGCGTGCCATCGGCCAGCCAGGCCATGCGGCCACCGAAGTGCTGGGCATCCGTCTTCGCGGGCTGCGTGGTGAGCACCGGCTGCACTTCCAGCAGCCGCGAGCCGTCGAACCGGGCCCGCACCACGCGCATGTGGTTGGCCTCGGGCGTGCCGTGGGCGAAAGACAGCATCACCAGGCCGTTGGTGGCGAAGTCGGGGTGCACCACGACATCGAACAAGCCGGCCTGGCCCCGCGCCAGCACCGGCGGCACCCCGGCCACCGGCTCGGCGCGCAGTTGCGGCTGGCCGTTGGCGCCAGGCTCGATCAATCGCAGACGACCCGGTCGTTCAGTGACCAGCATCCGCCCGCCGGGCAGAAAGGCCAGCGACCAGGGGTGGTCGAGCCCGCTGGCCACGGTCACCACCCGATAACTGGTGGCGTGAGCCGAAAACACCGCGAACAGTGTGCCCAAAACGCAGGTCAAGAAATAACGGATCATCGGAAAAGTATGCAACACCTGACCAATACAAAACCCCCACGCCGCCACTGGACAAACCATCTCGCACCGCTGCTGCTCGCCTGGCTGCTGGCAGCCGCCTGGGGCTCGGTGGTGCAGACGCAGTTCAACCTGCAGGCGCTGGTCGGGCTGGGCGTGGACGTGCCACCCGCCTTGCGCGCCGAGACGACCTGGCGCGACCTGATCGGCTTCGGCCCGGTCTACGCCGGCATTCTGGCGGCGGGCTGGTTGCCAGCGCTGGCTGCCGCAGCGTT
>Ga0136636_10002971_pt1 | contig 10135 bp, 9 predicted proteins | sample AntDrymUQ8522106_2_FD_104653 | JGI IMG/M metagenome (GOLD analysis project Ga0136636, IMG submission 104653) | Polar desert sand microbial communities from Dry Valleys, Antarctica - metaG UQ852 (21.06) | ecosystem: Environmental > Terrestrial > Soil > Desert | place: Antarctica: Dry Valley... | reverse complement strand
GATCCCCAGCGAGCTGTTCCAGCCGCAGGCCGAGCGCCGCGTGCGCCTGGGCCTGGTGGTGGCTGAGCTGGTGCGCGCCAACAGCCTGCAGGCCAAGCCCGAGCAGCTGCAGGCGCACATCGAAGAGATGAGCCAGAGCTACGAGAAGCCCGCCGACGTGATGCGCTGGTACCTGTCAGACCGCCAGCGCATGGCCGAGGTGGAGGCGGTGGTGATCGAGAACAACGTCACCGCCCATGTCTTGAGCCTGGCCACGGTGGCCGACAAGGCACTGCCTTTCGACGAGTTGATGACGGCCTGAGCCTGGCCCTGGCCGCCTGTCCGGGGTGGTCAGGGCGCGTGGGCAGCATTCCGCCAGGGGCGCACGACTGACCGGTCTGCGCCCCTTTTTTCATCGCCTGCAAGCCCCTGGGCAGGGGGCCATAATCGGCGCAGACATTTCATCCGAGGAAAGCCATGAGTGCATTGGAGACGCAAGCCCTGGGCATGGTGCCCATCGTCATCGAGCAATCGGGACGGGGCGAACGCGCCTACGACATCTACAGCCGCCTGCTGCGCGAGCGCATCATTTTCCTGGTCGGCCCGGTGAACGACGGTACCGCCAACCTGGTGGTGGCGCAGATGCTGTTCCTGGAGAGCGAGAACCCCGACAAGGACATCTTCCTGTACATCAACAGCCCGGGCGGCAGCGTCAGCGCCGGCCTGTCGATCTACGACACGATGAACTTCATCAAGCCCGATGTCAGCACCCTGTGCATGGGCATGGCCGCAAGCATGGGCAGCTTTTTGCTGATGGCCGGCGCCAAGGGCAAGCGCATCTCGCTGCCGAACGCCAAGATCATGATGCACCAGCCCTCGGGCGGGGCACAGGGCCAGGCCACCGACATCGAGATCACTGCGCGCGAGATCATCAAGACGCGCGAGCAACTCAACCGCATCTACGCCGACCGCACCGGCCAGACCTACGAGAAGATCGCCGCCGACATGGAGCGTGATTACTACATGTCGCCCGAAGAGGCCAAGGCCTACGGCCTGATCGACCAGGTGATCGCCAAGCGCGGCTGATCACTTGCCCGCGGCGCCAAGCATGCCGTTGCGGGCGATCGATCCACCATCAAAATTCCTGTTTACCGCCTGAGCAAAGCACACTTTCACACATGGCCGACAAGAAGGGCGCCTCCGGCGAAAAAGTCCTGTACTGCAGCTTTTGCGGCAAGAGCCAGCACGAGGTCAAGAAGCTCATCGCCGGCCCGTCGGTGTTCATCTGCGACGAGTGCATCGAACTGTGCAACGACATCATCCGTGACGAGGCGCCCACCGAGGTCGGCGGCGCCAAGGCGGCCAAGTCGGACCTGCCTGCGCCGCTGGAGATCAAGACCACGCTGGACCAGTACGTGATCGGCCAGGATTCGGCCAAGCGCACCTTGGCAGTGGCGGTCTACAACCACTACAAGCGCCTGAAGTTCATCGCGGCCAATGCCAAGGAAGATGTGGAGCTCACCAAGAGCAACATTCTCCTGATCGGCCCCACCGGGTCGGGCAAGACCCTGCTGGCGCAGACACTGGCCAAGCTGCTGAACGTGCCCTTCGTGATTGCCGATGCCACCACGCTGACCGAAGCCGGCTACGTGGGCGAGGACGTCGAGAACATCATCCAGAAGCTGCTGCAGAACTGCAACTACGACGTCGAGCGTGCGCAGCGCGGCATCGTCTACATCGACGAGATCGACAAGATCAGCCGCAAGGCCGACAACCCCAGCATCACCCGCGATGTGTCGGGCGAGGGCGTGCAGCAGGCCTTGCTGAAACTGGTGGAAGGCACGATGGCCAGCGTGCCGCCGCAGGGCGGGCGCAAGCACCCGAACCAGGACTTCCTGCAGATCGACACGACCAACATCCTGTTCATCTGCGGTGGTGCGTTCGACGGCCTGGAGAAGGTGATCCAGAACCGCACCGAAAAGTCCGGCATCGGCTTCGGCGCCAGCGTGCACAGCAAGACCGAGAAGCGTGCGGCCGACCTGTTCCGCGAGGCAGAGCCCGAAGACCTGATCAAGTTCGGCCTGATCCCCGAACTGGTGGGCCGCCTGCCGGTGGTGGCCACGCTGGGCGAGCTGACCGAGTCGGCCATGATCCAGATCCTCACCGAGCCGCGCAACGCGCTGGTCAAGCAGTATCAGAAGTTGTTCGGCATGGACGGTGTCGAGCTGGAGGTTCGGCCGTCGGCGCTGTTGGCCATCGCCCGCAAGGCGCTCAAGCGCAAGACCGGCGCGCGCGGGCTGCGCTCGATCATGGAGAACGCCCTGATCGACACCATGTTCGACCTGCCCACGATGGACGGCGTGGCGAAGGTGGTGATCGACGAGCACATCGTCGAAGAAGGCGCCAAGCCCCTGCTCGTCTACCGCGAAAAGAAGGCCAGCGCCTGATCTCTGCTGTTGCCCCCTGGGTTGTGTTCCAGGCCACCGGGGACGCCTGCCACGCTGGCGTCCCTGTCCTTGCATTCGCCCGCTCAGGCCCCATGTCGGCTTGAGAAAGAGAGGTTTCCCTCATGTCTGGACATCCGATTCTTCCGCCTGACCCCATCACCCTGCCGCTGTTGCCGCTGCGCGATGTGGTCGTGTTCCCGCACATGGTGATCCCGCTGTTCGTGGGCCGGCCCAAATCCATCAAGGCCCTGGAGGCCGCGATGGAAGCCGGCCGCCAGATCATGCTGGTGGCGCAGAAGGCCGCCGGCAAAGACGAGCCCAAGCCCGACGACATGTTCGAGGTCGGCTGCGTCTCCAGCATCCTGCAGATGCTGAAGCTGCCCGATGGCACGGTGAAGGTGCTGGTCGAAGGCGTGCAGCGCGCCGAGACCAAGGCCATCCACGACACCGCCGAACACTTCACCGCCGAGGTGGTGCCGGTGCAACCCGCCGGTGAGCCGTCGCCCGAGGTGGAGGCACTGCGCCGCGCGGTGACGCAGCAGTTCGACCAGTACGTCAAGCTGAACAAGAAGATCCCGCCCGAGATCCTCACCAGCATTGCCGGCATCGACGACCCGGGCCGCCTGGCCGACACCATCGCCGCGCACCTGCCGCTCAAGCTCGAAGCCAAGCAGAGCGTGCTCGACTTGTTCGTGGTGGCCAAGCGGCTGGAGAAGCTGCTGGAGTTGCTGGAGCATGAAGTCGACATCCTGCAGGTGGAAAAGCGCATCCGCGGCCGCGTCAAGCGGCAGATGGAAAAGAGCCAGCGCGAGTACTACCTGAACGAGCAGGTCAAGGCCATCCAGAAGGAACTGGGTGACGGTGAAGAGGGTGCCGACCTCGAGGAACTCGAGAAGAAGATCGAAGCCGCCAAGATGAGCAAGGAGGCCCGCAAGAAGGCCGACTCCGAGTTGAAGAAGCTCAAGCTCATGTCGCCGATGAGCGCCGAAGCCACGGTGGTGCGCAACTTCATCGACACGCTGATCGGCCTGCCCTGGGCCAAGAAGAGCAAGGTCAAGCACGACCTGCCGCTGGCCGAGGAAGTGCTGAACGAAGACCACTTCGGCCTCGACAAGGTCAAGGAGCGCATCCTCGAATACCTCGCGGTGCAGCAGCGTGTCGACAAGGTCAAGGCGCCGATCCTGTGCCTGGTGGGCCCCCCGGGTGTTGGCAAGACCAGCCTGGGCCAGAGCGTGGCGCGCGCCACCGGCCGCAAGTTCGTGCGCATGGCCCTGGGCGGCGTCCGTGACGAAGCCGAGATCCGCGGCCACCGCCGCACCTACATCGGCAGCATGCCGGGCAAGGTGCTGCAGAGCCTGACCAAGGTGGGCGTGCGCAACCCGCTGTTCCTGCTCGACGAGATCGACAAGCTGGGCATGGACTTCCGCGGTGACCCGTCTTCGGCGCTGCTGGAAGTGCTCGACCCGGAGCAGAACCACACCTTCAGCGACCACTATGTCGAGGTCGATTTCGACTTGTCGGACGTGATGTTCATCGCCACGTCCAACAGCATGAACATCCCGCCGGCGCTGCTCGACCGGATGGAGGTGATCCGCCTGTCGGGTTACACCGAGGACGAGAAGGTCTCGATCGCCCAGCGCTACCTGCTGCCCAAGCAGGCCAAGAACAATGGCGTCAAGGATGAGGAGATGGAAGTCACCGAATCGGCGGTGCGCGGCATCATCCGCTACTACACCCGCGAGGCCGGCGTGCGCTCGCTGGAGCGCGAGATCTCCAAGATCTGCCGCAAGACGGTCAAGAGCATCCAGCTGAAGAAGGCCGTCGGCAAGGTGGTCGTCACCGATGAGAACCTGAACGACTTTCTCGGCGTGCGCAAGTTCGACTATGGCCGCGCCGAGAAGAAGAACCAGGTGGGGCAGGTGGTCGGTCTGGCCTGGACCGAAGTGGGTGGTGACCTGCTCACCATCGAGGCGGCGGTGATGCCCGGCAAGGGCAACATCATCCGCACCGGTTCGCTGGGCGACGTGATGAAAGAGTCGGTGGAAGCCGCCCGCTCGGTCATCCGCAGCCGTTCACGCCGCCTGGGTGTGAAGGACGAGATGTTCGAGAAGCGCGACATCCACATCCACGTGCCCGACGGCGCCACGCCCAAGGATGGCCCGAGCGCTGGTGCCGCCATGGCAACGGCCTTCGTTTCGGCGCTCACCAACATCCCGGTGCGGGCCGATGTGGCGATGACCGGTGAGATCACGCTGCGCGGTGAGATCACTGCGATCGGCGGCTTGAAGGAAAAGCTCTTGGCGGCGCACCGTGGCGGCATCAAGACGGTGCTGATCCCGGAAGAGAACGTCAAGGACCTGCAGGACATCCCCGAGAACGTGAAGAATCACCTGGAGATCGTGCCGGTGCGCTGGATCGAGCGGGTGCTGGAGATCGCGCTCGAGACCATGCCGCCGGCGCTGCCAGAAGACGAGCCTGTACCGGCCAAGGTGGACGCACCCAAGCCCGACGTGGCGAAGGCGGCGGGCTCGTCTGACGCCTTGCCGCACTGAAAAGTGCGGCTCAGGGGGCTTGCAAGGGAGTACCCAGGGCCACTAGAATGCCAGCTTCGCTCAAGACAACCGACGGTTTGAATTGATTGAAGCAGTTGATAGAAGAAGACAAGGGTTCAGGCAACTGGACTCCCTGCGGGAGTAGCTCAGTTGGTAGAGCGCAACCTTGCCAAGGTTGAGGTCGAGAGTTCGAGACTCTTCTCCCGCTCCAGATTCGAAACAGGAAGCTCTGGCTTCCTGCAGAGTGACGAAACAGGAAGCTCTGGCCTCCTGTGGAGCAACGAAACGGGAAGCCAAGGCTTCCCGTTTTCGTCTGCGCATTCGGTTTTTTCTGGACGGCGGCGCGATAGCAAAGCGGTTATGCAACGGATTGCAAATCCGTCTAGCCGGGTTCGACTCCCGGTCGCGCCTCCAGCCTCTTGTGCTCCGTGAGCGCAGCACTGAGATACGCATCGCAGGCCCGGTCAGCCCGGGCTTTTTTTCGGCCGCTTTTGCGCTGTCGTGGCGCCTGCAGCCGCAACGGCTGCCCGGTGTCTCATGGCCGGCCTGCACATGAGGCGCCTATCATGACCGGCAACGTCCTCGCGAAGCCATGCCCATGAACACGATGCCGACCTGTGATCTCTGTGACTTGCACAAGCACGACACCAGTGGCGCCTTCCGGGTGCTGCCACCCGTGTTTCAGGCTTACGGCGGCCGGGCTGCCTTCGCCGGGCCGGTGGCCACGGTGAAGTGCCACGAGGACAACACGTCGGTGAAGGCCCTGGTCGAATCGCCAGGCCATGGCCGGGTGCTCGTGGTCGATGGCGGTGGCTCGTTGCGCCATGCGCTGGTCGGCGGCAAGCTGGCCGCCGCAGCAGCCCACAATGGCTGGGTGGGTGTGGTGGTCGACGGTTGTGTGCGCGATGCGAGCGAACTCGCCGCCACGGATCTGGGCGTCCGTGCACTGGGCCTGATGCCACTGCCGACCGATCGCCGTCACCCGGGCTTGGTGGATGTGCCGGTGCGACTGCAGGGCGTGGTGGTGCGCCCGGGCGACTGGCTGGTGGCCGATGCCGACGGCATCGTGGTGCTGGCCGAACCACCTGCCGCATGAGCGGCCTGCCCGGTTCGGACGACGCGCTGGCCGCAGTCGCCAAGCGCTGTCGTCAGCGGGTGCGGCAGCGGGCCCTGTTTGCCGCCGGCGTGTCCATGGTGCCTGTGCCAGGCATCGACTGGGTGACTGACGTGGGCGTGCTGGTCAAGGTGCTGCCCGAGATCAGTGCTGCATTCGGGCTGAGCCCGCAACAGGTGGAGCGTCTGGCGCCCGACCGCCGCGTGGTGGTCTACAAGGCGATCTCGGCCGGTGGCAGCCTGGTGCTGGGCCGCATGGTCACGCGTGAGCTGGTGCTGCTGCTGCTGAAGACGGTGGGTGTGCGCCTGAGTGCGCAACAGGCAGCCAAGTACCTGCCGATTGCCGGCCAGCTGGTGTCGGCGGCGCTCACCTACTCGGCGTTGCAGTTCGTGTGCGAACAGCACATTCGCCAGTGCGAGGCAGTGGCGCGGCAGTTGCTGTTGCCGGCGCCGGCACCCGCAGCCGGCTAGAATCGGCTGCTTCGGGGTGTAGCGCAGTCTGGTAGCGCATCTGCTTTGGGAGCAGAGGGTCGTAGGTTCGAATCCTATCGCCCCGACCAGGAATCCAAGCTTGTCCGAAACCAGGGCCGTGCAGCATGCACGGCCCTGGTCGTTTCGGGGCTCTCGCCAGTCAGGCGCGGCGCCGCGTCAGCCACAGCAGGCCCAGCGCCAGCGCCGCCAGGCCATAGCCGGCGGGTTCAGGAACGCCCTGCGGGGGGCGTGGGGTGAAGACCACGAAGTCCTGCGCCACGCTGCTGAACAGCCGCTGTGCATCGAACGACCTGCTGGCGCCCGGGTCCAGCACGGTGGTCAGCCAGGCATTGGCGCGGTTGCGCTGCTCGTTGGTGGCACCGCTGAGCAGGTGGAAGTCACCCGAGGTCACGTTGCCCGGTAGGCCTTCATACAGCAGCTCCCAGACCGCCAGCTGGAACGCGACGCTGTCAGTGGTGTTGGTGGCCGAACCTGCGGCCACCGTGTAGAGCTTGCCCAGGCGGTCGGCCTGGGTGCCAGTGAAGCCCCTCGCCGAGTCGTTGTCCACCAGGACGTAGGTGTAGGTCCGGCCCCAGCTGAAGCTCTGGAACAGGTCGGTGCAATAGGTCAGAAACGAGCTGCCGTTGTACGTGCCCTGGAGCTGCCCGGCGCCGATGGTGCCGAAACTGTCCATGGTGACGTCGACGTTGGCATGGCCGCTGGAGAAGCGATCGATGCGCACCGTGACATCGGTGCCGGTCATCAAGCCCGCAGAGGCCTGGAGCGAGAACGCGGCAAGTGCCGCTGCGATTGCAGTGCGAAGCATGGAGTTGGGGCCGTCGGCATCCGTGGTGTGCAGGCGCCTTGGCCCGCGATGCCGGCACCTTATCGAAGCCGGGCCTGCCGTGGGGCCCGCAACGCCCGTCCAGGCCCACGCAGCGGCGGTCAGCGTGAAGTGCTGCCGCAGGCTGTGGCGATGGCGCCGCGTCTGGCCTGCCCGGAGGGAATCGAACCCCCGGCCTGCTGCTTAGAAGGCAGCTGCTCTATCCAGCTGAGCTACGGGCAGAAGCCACGATTCTAGGAGGCCGGCTCCCTGGGACCGGGCGCGGGTGCCGGTGCCGATGTCGGTGAATTAGGATCAACCGCTGCACGCAGTGACCCGACCGCAACCGCCCATGGCCATCCAACCCGCACCCCGTCGCGCGCCTGCGGCATGCCGTTGAACCCGCAGCGCTTCGACCGGCTGGACGCGCTGCGCGGCCTGGCCATCGTCTGGATGGTGGCGTTCCACTTCGCGTTCGACCTGAACCACTTCGGCTGGCTTCAGCCGCCCCAGCGCTTCACCCAGGACGCGCTGTGGACTACCCAGCGCACGCTGATCGTCAGCCTGTTTCTGCTGTGCGCCGGTGCCGGACAGGCGGTGGCCCTGCATGCCGGCATGGGCTGGCCGCGCTTCTGGCGGCGCTGGGCCCAGGTGGCGGGCTGCGCGCTGCTGGTGTCGGCCGGCTCGGCGCTGATGTTTCCCCACAGCTGGATCAGCTTCGGCGTGCTGCACGGCATGGCGCTGATGCTGGTCCTGGCCCGCCTGCTGGCGCCGTTGCGCGCCTGGCTGTGGCCGTTGGGGGCGCTGCTGGTGGCGCTGCCGCTGTGGCTGCAGCATCCGCTGTTCGACAGCCGCCTGACCAACTGGGTGGGCCTGGCGACACGCAAGCCGGTCACCGAGGACTACGTGCCCCTGCTGCCCTGGCTGGGCGTGATGCTGTGGGGGCTGGCTGCGGGCCAGTGGTTGCTGGCGCACCGCCGCGCGGCGCTGGCCGGGCCGCTGCCCTGGCCGGCGCTGGGGCGGCGCCTGGCCTGGCTGGGGCGTTGGCCGCTGCTGGTCTACATGCTGCACCAGCCGCTGCTGATCGGCGCCCTCACAGCGGTGCAGGCGTTGCGCTGAGCGGCCTGCGCCGGGCTGCAAACCCAGCGCCGCGAGGCCCAGGGGCTACAGTGCGCCATGAGCGCCAAGATACTGTTCGGCTTCCACGCCGTCACCGTGCGGTTGAAGACCGCGCCCGCCTCGGTCATCGAGTTGCATGTCGATGCCACCCGGCGTGATGCCCGCATGCGGCAGTTCATCGAGCGCGCCAAAGAGGCCGGCGCCAAGCTGGTCGACAGCGACGACCAGCGCCTGATCCGCCTGTCTGGCAGCCCGCGCCACCAGGGGGTGGTGGCCAGGGTCGAAGCGCTGGCCGCTGTGCATTCGCTGGACGACGTGCTCGACGGCGTCGACGGCCCGCCGCTGGTGCTGGTGCTCGACGGCGTGACCGACCCGCACAACCTGGGCGCCTGCCTGCGTGTGGCCGACGGCGCGGGCGTGCATGCGGTGGTGGCGCCCAAGGACCATGCCGTGGGCTTGAACGCCACCGTGGCCAAGGTGGCCAGCGGCGCAGCCGAGACCGTGCCCTACCTGATGGTGACCAACCTGGCGCGCACGCTCAATGAACTGAAGGACCGGGGCATCCAGGTGGTGGGCACGGCCGAAGACGCCGGGCAGACCCTCTACGACCTCGACTTCACCGGCCCGGTGGCGCTGGTGCTGGGCGCCGAGGGGCCCGGCATGCGTGCCTTGACCAAGAAGACCTGCGATACCTTGGTGCGCATTCCCATGGCTGGCGCGGTGGAGAGCCTGAATGTCTCGGTGGCCGCCGGCGTGTGCCTGTTCGAGGCGCTGCGCCAGCGCCGCGCTGCGGCACCCTGACGCACCTGGGTGCGCTCAAGTAGCGCGGGTCACGCTGCGGGTCACGCCGCAGGTCACGCCAATCGCGCTGGCTACACTGCTGTGCATCCTGCCCGAGGCCGCCCACCATGCCCGTCATCGCCGTCGCCCACCCGCTGGTCCGCCACAAGATCGGCCTGCTGCGCGAAGACCAGATCTCGACCAAGAAATTCCGCGAGCTGACGCACGAGCTGGCGCGCCTGCTGGCCTACGAGGCAACGGCCGACTTTCCGCTGGAGAAGACCACCATCCAGTGCTGGAGCGGGCCGGTGGAGATCGACCAGATCGCCGGCCGCAAGGTGACCATCGTGCCGATCCTGCGTGCGGGCCTGGGCATGCTCGACGGCGTGCTCGACCTGGTGCCCAATGCCAAGATCAGCGTCGTGGGCCTGGCGCGCGACCACGAGACGCTGCAGCCGGTGCACTACTTCGAGAAGTTCGTCGGCCACCTGAACGAGCGCACTGCGATCATCGTCGACCCGATGCTGGCCACCGCCGGCTCGATGATCGCCACCGTCGACCTGCTGAAGGCGCGCGGCTGCAAGGACATCCGCGCGCTGGTGCTGGTGGCCGCGCCCGAAGGCATGGCCGCGCTGGACCGGGCCCACCCCGACGTGCGCTGCTGGACGGCGGCGGTGGACAGCCATCTCAACGAGATCGGCTACATCATCCCCGGCCTGGGCGACGCCGGCGACAAGATCTTCGGCACCAAGGACGACGACACCCGCTGACCGGCCGCCCGTGCTGCCGGACTGGCCGCCGCTGCCGCTCGGCCTACACCAGCGGCACACCCAGCGCCACACACCCAGCGG
>Ga0136636_10002969_pt1 | contig 10138 bp, 3 predicted proteins | sample AntDrymUQ8522106_2_FD_104653 | JGI IMG/M metagenome (GOLD analysis project Ga0136636, IMG submission 104653) | Polar desert sand microbial communities from Dry Valleys, Antarctica - metaG UQ852 (21.06) | ecosystem: Environmental > Terrestrial > Soil > Desert | place: Antarctica: Dry Valley... | reverse complement strand
TTTGTTGCAGAAAAATAGAGGGCAGGTGATTTCTTGATGAGCCAATAAACACATCTTCCAGGCCATCATGATTGATATCTGCCACCGCAAGCGCAGGTCCTTCTGTTGATAGCATGTGCGGTAACAGTGGCTCCCGGTCAAACTCTGCAAACTGATTTTCTTTGTGCAGGTAATTAAAACTTACTTCATGGGTAATATCCACCATGGGCGTAGTATTGCTTTTTATCCGGCTGATTAACTGGCTGTAATTAAATTTTGGTAACCCGGCCTGGTACTGTATGTTGATGGTAGATTTTCCGGCAGGCAATGTTATGTGCTGAAAAGAATTATCTGGCCAGATCAATAACATAGAATCTATAACACTATTTTCCGTACCAATTAAAACCGGATTTTCCATGCTGGATAAAAAGCCTCTTACCGGATATTTTTCATAAGTTCTTACGTCATTTTTTGCATACACAATTACCCTTGCACCAACTGCATTCACATTTTTTTTATCTCCTTTTAATGCAATGGTAAAAGATGATTGTTTGCCCGGCTGATTGTTTTTATTTTCATACACCAACACCGGTGCATCAATATTATTTACTACAATATCCAGGTCGCCATCATTGTCTAAATCTGCATACACTGCACCATTGGAAAAGGTAGGTTGATTGCCATCAATACCGGTTGCTACATCTGTAAACGATAAGTTGCCATTATTTTTATAAAATTTATTGGGCAATTTAATTTCAGGAAATTTATTGATGAGTGCCAGATCTTTTCCCTGCATATTATTGTCCCGGATCATTTGCTGTATCTCTCCATTGGTTACAAAATTGATGTAATCAATATCATTCATCCGCTTGGGAATACCGTTGGAAATAAACAAATCTTTCAAACCATCATTATCAAAATCTACCCACAACGAAGCCCATGACCAATCTGTAGCAGCAATACCGCTGTACAGGCCAACTTCACTAAACATATTATTGCGCCTGTTATACTGAAAATTATTTCTGGTGTATTGATGAGCATAACCAGCTCCAATTTTAAAGTTAAAAATATCCAACGCATCTTCGCCCAACGACCTCTTTAAAATATAGGGATCAGCCGGCAACATATCCACCGAAATGATTTCCGGGTAGGCATCGTTGTTTACATCTGCCACATCAACACCCATTGTGTACTGGCTGGTATGCATCATGCGCTGTTCTCCTTGCTGGGTAAAGGTTCCATTCTTTTGATTGATGTATAAATAATCGTTTTCGTGAAAATCGTTTCCTACATAAATATCAGGGTAGCCATCTAAATTGATGTCTGCAATTACAACTCCAAGGCCATATCCAATGGCTGTGCTGTTAATGCCGGTCTGCCTGGTTACATCTGTAAATCTATTTCCCTCATTTCTAAAAATGCGGTCGCCGGATAGGGAATCATAAGTGCCAATAAAATCTTTTCTTGGCCGGAAAGTTCCATTCTCATGAACAGAGTGATTGAGCAAAAACATATCGAGATCGCCATCATTATCGTAATCAAAAAAAGCAGCTTGTGTACTGAATCCGGAAAAATTTAATCCATATTCTGTTGCTTTATCTGCAAAGGTCGGAATGCCATTTTTATCATTGCCCTGGTTAATGAGCAATTGATTGGTGCTATGCAAAATTTCATATTTACCTACCCGGCATACATAGATATCCATCAGCCCATCATTGTTGATATCCACTACAGCTATGCCTGTTGTCCATCCGCCATCTTCTCGAATGCGGGATTCTTTAGTTATGTCTTTGAATTTTATACCTCCCAGGTTCAGGTACAATTTATTCTCATGCTGATTTGATCCGAAAAATAAATCAATCAATCCATCATTATTAAAATCTGCTGCCCCCACGCCACTACCATTGTAGAAATACATGTATTTAAAAAGATTGAAATCCTGGTTGTAGATAAGATTATTACTAAAATTCAATCCGGTTTTTTTTTCATCAAGCACTTCAAATAACGGCTTTGTTTCTGCATTTTTGACAGCACAACTATTTACTACAACTATAATAAACAGTATTTGCAGGATGGATACGATATTTTTTATTTGTTGATTCATACTATCAATAAAAAACCTTTTAATTTTTAATTTTATATAAAACCGGGCGCTCATTATTTTGTGTAATCATTAAGCCACGGCTGCCCTTTGGGGCTAATGGTAGTACCTGTATATCTTTAATGGCTCCTTTTAAACTTAGCCCCGATTGCCGGGGCAACTGCCATTTAAAGCTGCCGTTGCCTGCGTTTAGCAGCACATGCCCATAGCTGCCATCCAGCCGCCCAAACTGAGGCGGAAAATCAAACATATTGCCGCCTAGTACTAAATCGATAAGCTTATCGCCATTGAGGTCTGCTACTGCAATGGCATTTACACTGGATAACTGTACCTGGTATGGCAGGGGCTGTAGGGTAAAACCACCTTTGCCATCATTAATGGCTATTACAGACTGGCAGTAATTAAATTCTTTCATTGCTGATTGCTGCATTTGCTCCGCACTAAATAAATCTTGTATGGCTTTGATTGCATAATCGCTGTGCCGTAAGTTTTGTTTCTTTAGCCCCGGAAACTGATCTGTAATTTCCCGCTTTAAAAATACCGGCATATCCTTGCCGTTAATGCTTCTGGTAATAAATTGCTCCGTACTGCCATTGTTGTCAAAATCATTTAGCCATAATTTTACCGGCTCGCTGGCTTTGGGGCGTAAGTAAAAGTTTTCTCCAATATTGCCAATAATCAAATCTTGTTTGCCATCTCCATTTACATCGGCTGCGGCTATACTTTGCCACCATCCCTTTTTATGTTGCAAGTGGGTGTTTTTTTGCTCGTCGAATTTGTTGGTGCTGCTATTGTAGCTAAATATTCTTGTTGCCATCCACTCGCCTGTTATAATCAGTTCTTTGTTTGTATCGCCGCTTACATTTGCCCATACTGCCGCTGTTACCATGCCGGCGTTACCAATACTGGCATTCAGCTTTGCTGTTTCATCGGTAAAGTGGCCCTGCCCATCGTTGCGGTACAAATAGCTTTGTGGAGTAAGGCCATAGTTGTACGGTACACTGCGACTGCCTATAAACAGGTCTTCATCGCCATCGCCATCAAAATCATTGGCTATGGCTACCGCAATATTCATATTGTTGTTGGGGAAGGAGGCGGCATCTATCTCAAAATTTCCTTTACCATCATTTTTATACAGGCGGTGCTGTATCTCCAACTCAATGGGGTGTACATTGTTGCCGCCGGCGCCAAGGTACAAATCCAGGTCGCCATCTTTATCTGCATCAAATAACAGTACGGCCACATCTTCGAACCCGGCATACTTTTTAAATACAGGCTGATCGCTTTTTTTAAAGCCGCCTGCACTATTTTGAAGGTACAACTGCCCTGGCTGACCTTTAGCTCCTGCTATGTATAAATCTTCTACTCCATCTGCATTTACATCGCCTCTGGCTATTTTAGGCCCTTCTTTGCTTAACTGCTCTGGCAGATTGCGTTCGTAGTAAAAATCTATGTAGTCATCTTCTGCATGCTTATCCATGGTGATGGAATCTGCTGTTAACAGTGGTACAGCTCTTGGCTGGCTATAATTGTACAACTTGCCTGCCACCTGGGGCTGTTGCAAATTGTGTACTGTATTGATACCCAAATGTTGGTATGTAGTATAGGTACGGTTGGGCCATATAACTTCTACAGAATCTATACTGTTTGCGGTGCCTATGCCTATCACCAGCCGGTAATCTACCGATGATTGAAAACCCCGGCTAGGGTACAACTCCCGGTAAAAAACCTGGCTGCCATGGTAAACTTTTACTGTACTGCCTATGGCAAATGTGTTTTGGCTGCTGCCCTTTAAGGTAAAGGATATATAATTGTTGATGGTTTGCTCCCGGCTATTGTTGCGGTAAATAAACGCTGGCTGGTTCTCATTGTTTACTATCAAATCTAAATCGCCATCACCATCCAAATCGCCGTAAGCGGCGCCATTGGAGCAGGATGGATCTTGAAAACCCCAGGCAATACCAGCATCTGAAAATTGAAGATTTCCATTATTTTTAAAGGCTTTATTAGGTATCAGGTTGATGGGTATGTGCTTAACAACAGCATCTACGCTTTCCTTTTGCCCAGATACAATCATATTTTGTACAACATCATTGGCAAAAAAATCCATAAAATCCAGGTTGGTTACATCATGGTTAATGCCATTGCAAACATAAATATCGTTTAGTCCGTCATTATCTGCATCAAAGAATAAGGCTCCCCAACTCCAGTCAGTGCCAGTAACACCACTAAAATTGGCCGACTCAATAAAACCGCCATTTTTATTATTTACAAAAAGGCAATTCTTCATAAACTGACTACCAAAGCCATCCTTAATGCGTTTATTATACAAATCAATATTATCAAAAGCCCCCAAAGTTTTTAACCTGAAATCATCACCCGGTAACATATCTGTTGTAAAAACATCATTGTAACCATCGTTATTAATATCTGCAATATCTGCCCCCATGGAGGAAAAACTATTTTGCATCATCCACTTTTCTGCCTCGTCTTTATAGGTGCCATTTTGCTGATTAATGTATAAATAATCCCTTTCGTACGAATCGTTGGCTACGTAAATATCCGGGTAGCCATCCATATTAATATCACCAACAGAAACACCTAAACCAAAACTCATTAATGTACCATGAATGCCCGCTGCAAGGGTTACTTCTTTAAAAACGCCCTTGTAATTATTGTACAAATGATCTCCGCCGCCTTTTAAAAAATCTGCTACCGGCCATTGTGCATCCGGTAAATTTCTGCGGTTACTATTACCAATATTATTGATTGGTATGGGACTATTATTGATCATAAAGCAATCAAGATCACCATCCATATCATAATCAAAAAAGGAAACCTGTGTTGTGTAAGCTTTAAAATTAAGCCCATATTTTTCAGCTTCTTCAGTAAACCCAAGGTGCTGGTTATTGATGTATAGCTTATTTTGGCGTTTGCCACTTTGCATGTGTCCGGAGTTACAAATATAAAGATCGAGCCAGCCATCGTTATTAATATCAACAAAAGTAGCACCGGTGCTCCACATACTATCTTGCTTTAAACCGGCTTTATCCGAGATATCCTGAAAAGTAAAATTGCCCTTATTAAGGTATAATTTATTATCACCCATATTAGAGGTAAACAAAACATCGGGTAATCCATCATTATTGATATCACCCATGGCCACACCACCTCCGTTATAATAATTACGGAAGTAGAAACTATTCTCCAACTCCCCGTCAATAACAGTATTAGTAAAATCAATGCCGGTGTTATTCTCCAAATAAAACAATGGCTTTTCAGACGGCTTATTACAGGAAAAAATAAAAACAGAAAAACAGAAAATAAAAAGTAAAAATTTCATTAAAAAAGTTCTGGTGTATATTGATTATGGTTTAGAAATTAAGTTATAATAAAGTCATTTTCTCATCCATGTTTAGAGGCCCGCCCGCCTGAGCGGCGTTTGGACGGGAGTAGGAGTTTAGAAAAGGACATAAAAAAACCATTAACATTTATGTAAAAGGCAAAAGTACTGAATGAATAAAAATAAGCCTTTATCAAATAGAAATAACAGGGTCAGCAGGCAATAGTTTAACAATTAAGGTAACAACTAAGTGCCGATTGGTTACGCTCTTAAAAACTACAAAAGCTGATCGAACTTTAAAATAATTCATGGCTTTAACAGGTGATAAGCTTAGTTGGCAACAAAAAATATTGACTTGCCTTTACCAAAAAACTAAAGGCCATTATTACAATGGCCTTTAGAAAATTATCAATAAATGATATCATAAATTAATACCCGTTATTATCCAAATTAGGATTAGCAGCTAGCTGACCATTAGGAATTGGGAACAACAAATATTTTGGATCACTTACATCGGGCTTCTCCTGAAATGGCATAAGGAATTTACCAAAGCGAATCATATCCTGCCTTCTAAAACATTCCAAATACATTTCACGACCTCTTTCATCATACATGTTATCCAGGGTTAATGAACCTAAAGCACTAGCACCCCGATTGAGACGTAAAGTATTAACAATAGTTAAACCAGCACCTGCAGCATTGGTACGCAACAGCGCTTCAGCTTTCATTAACATTACATCACCCAACCTGAAAATAGGGTTGTCATTATCAATATTTCCATTGTCTGCATTTATAAAATCGATAGGAACTTTGTAAGCACGAATACCCGTTACTTCCAAGTTGGTTCCTTTCTCAATAATTTTAACCTCTGGTGTAAATACTAATGGAGCACCGGTTCTGTCTTTGAGTGCAGCATCATTATCCAAATTGTACTGCTGTCCTATTAAGAAACCAACATTTATCCTATTCCCTGGATTTGGTTTCGCACCCGGACCTGAATTGTATGCAACACCCCTTCTTCTATCAGAGGCTTCAAATTTGTTGTAGAAATCTGATAATGAGCTAAAGCCATTCCACCCACCTGGCGCATTATTATAATGTAGCACCGCATGGTACCTTGATCTGAGTCCACCGGAAGAAACACCGCCTATATTTTCCTGGGTCCAGATATTCTCTCTACCGATAGCACCATTGTTAGGAGCAAAATTATCAAAATAGTTAGTAGCAAAGCTGTAAGGTCCCGCCATTACTTCGTCTGCCAATGAAACAACTCTCTGCATGTCAGCAGCGGCAAATGTTGGCGCAGCTCTATTAGTATATGCGCCCTTGTTCAGGTAGCATTTCATCAACAAAACTTTTGCAGCATTTTTGTTAGATCTTGTAACAGGACCTGCAGGCAGGTCATTCATAATTGCGTTAATTTCAGCTATTATATAATCTAATGCTTCAACACCTTTTCTAACTTTTGAAGGTAGAACAGCACTTTCACCGGGCTCCCTGTAAGGAACCTGGTTATATAAATCTAACAGCCAAAATTGAGCCAAGGCACGTAAAAGCCTTGCCTCTGCAGCTTGCTGTGGAGTAGGACTAAAACGCAACATATCAGTGGCTGAGTAGTTTACACCGCTCAAGCCGAAAAACACATCTCTAACACGTGCATTTTCACCTGTAAACCTGTGAGAGTGAATTACACGCCATGCACCATTGTCATCCCAGTCACCTCCACGGGTTGGCCCGATTAAGGCATCCGTTGACATTTCGCTAAGAGCATATAAATTTCCCTGATCCATGTACATGCCACGGAAACTTGTATAAACACCGGATAAAAGACCGGCTACATTTGCACCACCACCACCTGCAGTTTCTCTGGGGTTTATTTCACCATTCAGTTTTTCCTCCAGTTTGGTGCAACTTCCTAATACCAGCGAAAAGGAAGTAACCAACATTAAAATTTTATATTTCATATAGTTAATTTTTAAATTTTTAAATAATTTACAGTGATATATTGACACCGAAGGTAACCGTTCTTGCAGATGGGTAAGGTATATATTCTATACCAACTGATGGAACACCATTCACATTCTTATCTACGTTAATTTCAGGATCAAATCCACTGTATTTAGTGATAACAAACAGATTTTGACCTGTTACATATACACTTACTCCTTTGAATATTTTTCCGATATTACCAATGTCGTAAGATAAAGTTGCATTAGCCAATTTAAGGAAATCTCCTTTCTCCAGGAATCTTGAAGATGCAGTAACAGGATTTGCAAAAGACTCTTTTATAGGGTCCCTAAAAACTGACAATGCAATGTTTTTACCATTGTTAATACTACCCACATTTATAACATTGTTCAAGGTATTATTATAAATCAACATACCGAAAGCACCATTCATATTGGCAGTTAAACTTAATTTCTTAAACCGAACAGTTGTACTTAAACCCAACAATGTTGTAGGATTTGGGCTTCCTTTAAAAACTGCAACATCCCCGTCTTTTTCATAAAGAGAAAGACCACTTGCTTTATCCATACCTAGGAAATTTCTTGTTACAAAAGAGTTTATTGGAAAACCAGACTGTATAACCTGAACAGTAGAACCTGTAATACCTTGTCCATCCAATGCACCTGTAGGAATAGCTGCCGGTAAATCTGATACCATGTTTTTCTGGAAAGTTGCATTTACTCCAAAATCCCAACTCCAATCTGAATTACTTACTATCGCGGCATTTACTGCGATTTCAAAACCTTTATTTACGATATTACCCGCCAGATTTTTCCATGTTGGTGCTCCACCTGGTGCCGCTGGCTGGATTGCTTCAGTAGGAAATAACAAATCTGTTGTTGTTTTGTTGAAATAATCCATCGTAACAGAAATCCTGTTATTTAATAGGGTTAAATCTGCACCAATATTGTATTGAACGTCAGATTGCCATTTTAAATCGCTATTTGGATTGTTTACAGGATTTAAACCACCACTATTGTCTCCAGAAAAAGAAAACCTTCTTTGAGCAGCTCCAGATGGAATTTCCTGGTTACCGGTTTTTCCCCAGCCAGCCCTTAAACTAAAATTGTTGATAAGGCCTGATTTGAAGAAATTTTCCTTACTTACATTCCACCTGCCTCCAAAGGAAGGGAAGTAACCATATCTATTGTTTGCTCCAAATTTGGTAGAACCATCTGCACGGAAAGTAGCAGTTAGCAAAAACCTGTCGTTGTAATTTAAAACGGCTCTTCCAAAGTAAGATTGTAATTCAGTTCTAGGGTCATTAAAAGAACCTACTCCTCTATTAGTGGAATTGCTATATTGGATATAATCGGTAAAATCCAACCCATAATTTCCAAACCCACCTGCAACACCTGATTGTCCAAATCCATTCAAACTATAGCCTTTATTGGAAAATTTCATGTATTCATAACCAACAACTGCATTTAAATTTAATTTATTAGCAACCTTTTGATTGAAACTTAATGTAGAAGTAAACTGCTGTGTAGCCAATTCATTTGAACCTATCAAAGCACGCCCTCTATCCTGTATATCGTTGAAATTTATAAAAGGCTGAATAGTGGTTCTTCTTGTACCGGAACCGTAATTAAGACTGTATAAAAATCTAAACTCAAAAGATTTGGCAAATTTAATATAGGGAGAAATACTTGCCAGGATGGTAGTAGCTTTTGCCTGATCGGTAACTGCATTTTGCAAAGCAACCGGGTTAATTAAATCTCCACCTCTAAGTACATTGAAAGAATCCGCTGTATTAGTTGAGTTACGTACAATCAATTTTTCAGTTGGATTCCATTGTAAAGCATTTCCTATCAAACTTCCTCTTGAACCTGAATTGTTTGCAATCGGAGCGATATCATTTATTACCTGACTAGGGATTACATTGATATCAAGGCCAAGGTTTTTCTTCTCCAAAAACTTAAATTGAGCACTGATGTTGGCTGAATATCTTTTAGTACCCGTTCTCCTTACGATACCTGTTTGATCAAGTGCGCCTAATGAAATGCGAAACTTGGCAGCATCAGTACCGCCGCTTATTGCCATATTAAAATTGTTTAATTTCCCAGTCTGTAAAATTTCATCCAAAGCATCTACACTTGAACCTCTATCATTATTGGCCGCAAGCCCATAATAAGGAAGTGCCTGCCTGAACTGGCTGGCGTTTAATACTTCTAACTTTTTTAAAATATTTGAGAAACCGGATGAAACACCAAAATCGATTTTAGCTTGACCAGATTGCCCTCTTTTAGTTGTAATAAGTACAACACCGTAAGCAGCTCTTGACCCATATATGGCCGTGGCAGATGCATCTTTTAACACATCCATAGAAGCGATATCAGCAGGATTTATGAAATTCAATGGGTTGCTGCCAGGGTTACTTCCGCCTGCACCAATATCTCCCAAACCCGGTTGTACAGACCTGCCATCCAACGGCACACCATCTACTACATAAAGCGGCTGGCCATTGCCTGTTACAGTTGAGTTACCCCTGATTTTAACAGTAGTAGCACCACCTGGTGCACCTGTATTATTAATCACTTGAACACCCGCTACCTTACCTTGAATAAGTTGATCAGCGGAAGTATAGGTTCCCTTGTTAAAATCTTTGGCCTGCACAGTTGCTACTGCACCGGTAAGATCTTTCCTTTTTGAGGTACCATAACCAACTACCACTACTTCGTTCATGTTGCCTACACTTGTTTCTAATT
>Ga0136636_10002968_pt1 | contig 10143 bp, 8 predicted proteins | sample AntDrymUQ8522106_2_FD_104653 | JGI IMG/M metagenome (GOLD analysis project Ga0136636, IMG submission 104653) | Polar desert sand microbial communities from Dry Valleys, Antarctica - metaG UQ852 (21.06) | ecosystem: Environmental > Terrestrial > Soil > Desert | place: Antarctica: Dry Valley... | reverse complement strand
TATTGGCAATAAAAACTTCATCCCCCCTACGACAAGCTGATTCCATCAGAGCCACGCTAGTATCGTGAGCAGGGTCAAGCTTAGCGATCGGGTCGATGATGAATGCAAGTTTCATAGGTAAAAAACTAGAGAATATTGATTGTGGACAGTAACCCAGATAATTTTTTGAAAGTACCGATTCGCGGCACTTTCAAAAAATTATCTGGATTCTATGGCAGCGCGAGGTGCTGTAGCTTCAATACTATCGTGATTTGAATCTTGCCTTAGTTTTCATAAATATGAAAACTAAGGCACTTTTTCTGAATTAATCAATGGGTGTAGCTAAAATTGTCTTGAGGGCAATCAAACCTTTTTTAAGTTGTCGCGACACCGTGACGGCACTAATGCCCAAAATCTCAGCAACCTCGCGATGGGTAAATTCTTTTAAAAAGACAAACTCCACCACCTCACGGGTGCGATCTTCTAGTAGGTCAAGAGCTTGTTGGAGCCGAATACTATCTTCTTGAGCGAGTTGAAAACTTTGATATTTTTGATCAGTGACCAGATCACCAATTGATGTTGAGCTATCTTCACTTTGATCAATAGGTGTATCTAGACTAATCGGCGATCGGTTTTGACAAGCCAGTTTGATGTCATACCATTCACTCACACTGATGCCCAACTCATTGGCAATTTCTTGACTCGATGCTTCTCTCCCCGTCTCAGCAAGCTTGTTGCGAATGACTTTACAACCTTGGTTATAAACTGCTAGCCATGCCCGTGGCATTTTGACGGTGGGGCTTTTGTCACGGAGATAATGCTGAATTTCACCTTTAATATAGGGAACGGCAAAAGAACTAAAGGCATTACCTTTGCTCACATCAAAGCGCTCGATTGCATTGATTAGTCCAATTGAGCCAACCTGCATCAAATCTTCAAAGCTTTCTTGGCATTGATTTTTCCAGTGATAGGCTTCACGCCGCACTAAGCCTATATTGAGATTGACTAACTGATTTCGCAGCTTGATCGAAGAATTAGCACGATAGGCTTGCAAAATCTCAAGGGTTTCTTGTTTGCGCGAAAGCATAACCTGTGAATCAGCATCTTCTGATTCGTGAGGTTCATTGCGGCTATCGAGATACTGTCTTTGCAGAAAATTCTTTAGGTGTTGCTGAATATGAGATCGCGCCAACTCCGTAAAATCATGATCTTTTTCAGAATTAAATTGGAGTAGGGCTTTTTTTAGTCCTTGCTTACCCGCCTCTAATAGTTCGCGATCGCTAGCCCGTCTTTCTCCCACTCTTTTGTTAGAAGTTCTGCGTTCTTGAGTACTGAAATTGTTAGGACTGATTTGGTTAATTAGATCAGTTGGTAAGGAGTTGATCGTCTCACGAATCAACCCCATGTGGATTTCGACTATTTGATGCTGCAATATGTCAGAAGGAGAATTTTGATACCCTCTTAACAAGGTAGCAATACTTTTTTTGATTGAATCACTTTTGTTCAATGACATAGCGCGAACATCCTTAAAAATGATTCAATTAGTCCAAAAATATACTTCGATCCTTTGCCTATCCAAACAAAAATCGCTACAACTATATCGATGCAACCTAAATTTGGTCAATCCCCAATAAATTATACAGTCAAGAATAGATTACAGCACTTGCCAAAAACTATCTTAAGATTTTAGTGCAACGCTTTATGCCGAATTAAAACCCAGAGAAATTTTTAAAAGTGTGGCTTCGCCACACTTTTAAAAATTTCTCTGTACTACTTACAGCTTCTTGAGGCTTTCAAAAAATTCTCTGGGTTTACAAAATCGCAAAGCGCTGTACAGCCCTGAATGCCTTCCCAGTGAAGAATTAGTGGTGGCAATTTTAACGAAGTAAAGATTGCCACCGCTCCTGTGGTTCTGAGTGGACAACAAAGTATATTCATGGCTTCCTGTTTGACTTAGAGCGCAAGCTGTAACAACTATTGCCATTTGTTCTCACAAGTGGCAGATATATAAACGACTAAAAGCCGCGATAACCTTTGGATATCGCGGCTTTTAGAGTATTTGTAAATCATCCCTTTATAAATCGTGACAATCTGTAATGAAAAACGATCCAACGACATAGTATAAACAAATAGGTTAGGAATTAGAGCTTGAACTTAGGTCTAAACAGCAGTTTTGATCTGAATAGAGCGCTTAACCACTTCTTAATTTAAAAATAAAGATTTTTCTAATTTTTTCTAATCGTTCGTTTCTGATCGATAAGCTAGAAAAAATTAGATTGGAAGGGTAATTCTCAAGCTTTTAGTTTGTGCATAACTTCCAAAATATTAAAGATAAATTCACAAAAACTGGAGATAAGAATATTATGTTAGATGCATTTGCAAAGGTAGTATCCCAAGCTGATTCCAGAGGCGCATTCATCAGTGCATCTCAAATTGATGCCCTTAGCGCTATGGTTGCAGAAAGCAACAAGCGTTTGGACACCGTAAACCGCATCACCAGCAACTCCTCTAAAATCGTTGCTGATGCCGCACGTTCTTTGTTTGCAGAACAGCCTGCTTTGATCGCTCCTGGTGGTAATGCTTATACCAGCCGCCGTATGGCTGCTTGCTTGCGCGACATGGAAATCATCCTCCGCTACGTCACCTATGCAATCTACGCTGGCGATGCAAGCATCTTGGAAGATCGTTGCTTGAACGGCTTGCGTGAAACATATTTGGCTCTTGGTACTCCTGGTGCTTCCGTTGCGGTTGGCGTACAAAAAATGAAGGATGCGGCCATTGCGATCGCTAACGATACCAATGGCGTAACCCGTGGTGATTGTTCAGCTTTGATGAGCGAAGTTGGTAGCTACTTCGACAAGGCTGCTGCTTCTATTACTTAGGTTCTTAAACCTGATTCTTAGCATCACCCGAAATGCATTCTAAATGCACTCTAAATGCATTAATTTTTTGCCTTGCAATTAACAAAACCTTTATCAAAACTATTTTGGAGAATATCTCACTATGAAGACCCCTCTAACCGAAGCCGTATCAGCCGCCGATTCTCAAGGTCGTTTCCTTAGCTCCACCGAAACCCAAGTTGCTTTCGGTCGTTTCCGTCAAGCCACCGCAGGGCTAGCTGCTGCAAAGGCTCTCAGCGAAAAGGCTGAATCTTTGGCTTCTGGTGCTGCTAACGCTGTTTACAGCAAGTTCCCTTACACCACCAGCATGACTGGTCCTAACTACGCATCTAGCCAAACAGGCAAAGATAAATGTGTACGTGATATCGGTTACTACCTACGTATGGTTACATACTGCTGTATCGTTGGTGGCACAGGTCCTATGGATGATTACTTGGTTGCTGGTATTGCTGAAATCAACCGCACCTTTGATCTTTCTCCTAGCTGGTATGTTGAAGCCCTCAAGTTCATCAAGTCTAATCATGGCTTGTCTGGAGATTCTGCTGTTGAAGCAAACTCCTACATTGATTATGCAATCAATGCTCTTAGCTAATCGCTTTTAGAAACAAAAAAGCACCCCGACTGGGGTGCTTTTTTATTTCCCCAAATAAGCTGATTCGCCCGCTTTGCAGGCGAATCAGCTTATTTGGGGTTTGATTTTAGTTGCGCTTATTGAGGAGGCAAGCTTTTGAAAGTGTTGCTTCGCGCCACTTTCAAAAGCTTGTCTAGGTTTTGTAACAGCGCAAAGCGCTATTACAAAATGGTATTTTAAGAAGTCTGTCTTAAAATATCCAAATTTTTGTAATGTCTAAAAACTATAAGATTACGCTTCTTCCTGGGGATGGCATCGGTCCCGAAATCATGAAAGTTGCAGTAGCTGTATTACAGGCGATCGCCCCAAAGTTTAATATTACCTTTGCCTTTGAGACAGCCCTAGTTGGCGGCTCTGCGATCGATGCGACAGGACATCCCCTGCCCGATGAAACTTTGGAACTATGCAAAAGTAGTGATGCAGTTCTGTTAGCAGCAGTTGGGGGCGAAAAGTGGGATACGATGCCATCGCATCTGCGTCCAGAACAGGCTTTATTGGGCTTACGTAGCAGTATGGAATTATTCGCCAACTTACGCCCCGCTAAAATTTTGCCACAATTGATCGATGCTTCTACTTTAAAAAGAGAAGTTGTCGAAGGTGTAGATATCTTAGTAGTAAGAGAACTTACAGGTGGAATTTACTTCGGCAAACCCAAGGGCCTTGTGTCCGATGAAAATGGAATGCGGCGCGGATTTAACACGATGGTTTATACAGAATTAGAGATTGACCGCATTGCCAAAGTTGGCTTTGAATCGGCTCAAAAACGCGGTGGTTCTGTCTGTTCTGTAGATAAGTCCAATGTACTAGAAGTCTCTCAGTTATGGCGCGATCGCGTAATTAGTATGGCTAGTGCTTATCCAGATGTGAAGCTATCGCATATGTATGTGGATAATGCCGCAATGCAGCTCATTCGCAACCCGAAGCAGTTTGATGTGATTCTCACCAGTAATCTCTTTGGCGATATTCTCTCCGATGCCGCCGCCATGCTCACAGGTAGCATCGGTATGCTGCCATCAGCAAGCCTTGGAATTGCAGGTACATCTGGAGTATTTGAGCCAGTCCATGGCTCTGCGCCTGACATCGCTGGCAAGGATCTCGCTAATCCTCTTGCACAGGTGCTTAGTGCGGCGATGATGTTGCGCTATGCATTTGATGAAGGTGATGCTGCCGATGCGATCGAGCTAGCTGTAAATAAAGTTCTTGATTCGGGCAAGCGCACTGGAGACATCATGGCAGACGGATGCGAAAGACTAGGATGTATTGCTATGGGTGAAGCATTACTAGCAGCGATTTAAAACTGAAAGAGGGTGATGCGCTACATTACTCTCTTTCAGTTTGAGCGCAAATCGCTGTAATATTTGTTATTAATATAAAAAATATTGTGAATAAATCCCGTGAAATTATGAAATTTTGGCGATTAATAACAAATTTCCTCTTAGCTATAGTCATGTTTTTAATCCCATTGTCAAACCTGACTCTATTGCCATCAGATGCTGAGGCTGCTAGTTCAACTAGTGTGACAAAATCAATTTTAAATGCGGCAGATGGGGAAGACTTTTCAGGCAAAAGTCTGATCAAGGCTGAGTTTAACAACACCACTTTTAAAAATATTAATTTTACCAACGCCGATCTGCGCGGAGCTTTATTTAATGGGGTTTTTCTAGATGGAGCCAACCTTCATGGTATAAATTTCGGCTCAGGAATAGCTTATGTGTCCAGATTTAAAGATGTGGATTTGACTGATGCAATTCTCACGGATAGCAATATGTTGCGATCGACCTTTGATAATGTCAATGTTACTGGCGCAGACTTCACTGACGCTCTATTGAGTGTCCAAGATACTAAAAAACTCTGTGTCAACGCTTCTGGGAAAAACTCTAAAACAGGAGTTGATACCCGTGAGTCCCTTGGATGTTAAAAACAGATTAAAAAAGAGTGCGAAGTAGGTACGCAAAAGAAAACTTACAGCAAATCCCGATCAAACCAAACCCAAATTTTTTGTAAAAGCTCCGCTTCGCTGGGCTTTTACAAAAAATTTAGTGGTGGGTTTGTTCTCAATCTGCTGTAAAACCCTAAAAGCTGTAGCGCACGCACCGCGATCGCCACAGCTTTTGGGGTTTTGACTTACTCAAGAGGTTCTACGGAAACTCCGCGAATAATCCTTGATAATTCTGATTTTTCATCGACAGATACCCGCGTTGGTGAGCCGCTTAAAATCCGCTCAAAACCTTGGAATGAATCCTTAATCTGTGCGCCCTGATCGGTAATGATATATTCACGAATACGGCTGTCATGACGCGAACCGCGCATTTTAAACACATTGACTGCACGCGACATCTGACCGCGAATTTCCACATATTGCAGCAGAATGATTGTGTCTGTAATTGTCGAAATATGGGACTCCGTAATTGAGTGTGAACCCATAAATTGATCAGTCGTATTCGTAAACAGTCCTGTAATTTCTTCTTGCTTTACATAGCCCGTTAAGCCGATCACAAACTGACGAAATGTGTTGTTGCTGACCCCTCTAGCTAGAGCCGAGAGAGAATCGATCGCAATTCGTGATGGCTTAAATGTCTCCATTTCCGACTTGATCACTTGGAGGTGATCTTCTAAGCCAGAGGACTCTGGATAAACGCAGATAATCTTCAGCAGTCCAGAGCTTTCCCATTTATCGAAGTCCGTTCCCCAAGACGAAGCATTGCGGGTTAGTTGTTGTCGCGACTCTTCGTAAGCAAATAAAATGGCCCGTTCACCATTCTCGCAACCGTTTTCAATAAATTTACTGACCATGAGGGTCTTACCTGTACCCGTCGCGCCTGTGGTGAGGATAATCGAGTCTTTGAAATAGCCGCCACCGCACATTTCATCAAGGGTGGCAATACCCGAAGAAACTCTGGTATTAGAAGATTTTTGAGTAAGGCGCATTGCGCCTAGAGGAAATATATTGATGCCTTTGCCAGTCATCGTAAAGGGAAATTCGCCTTTCATGTGCGTTGTCCCGCGCAATTTGAGAATTTCGGCAGTACGGTGACGGCGTTCCCCATCCAATACATTTCTCAGAATAATTACATTGTCAGATACAAATTCTTCCACCCCAAATCTAGCAACTGGGCCATACTCAAGCTCACGTTCGGTAGTCATGACCGTAGTAACGCCGAGGGATTTAAGGCGGGCGATAATTCTAAATATTTCGCGACGTACTAATCCTAACGAGTCGTATTGCTGAAAGATCGCCGTCATTGAGTCGATGGAAATGCGCTTGGCTTTATATTTGATGATCGCATACTGAATCCGTTCGATTAAGGCTGATAAGTCAAAATCGCCAACGACTTCTTGACCTTCAGGATCGGGTGAGGCATCAAGGATAAATAGTCGTCCTTGATCGATAAGTTCTTGGAGATCCCAATTAAAACTATGGGCGTTTTTGATAATGTCTGAAGGAGACTCCTCAAATGTGACAAAAACACCATGCTCATCTAAACCCGTGATGCCATTGTAAAGAAACTGCATCGCCAGTAGAGTTTTCCCCGTCCCAGACGTACCGCTTACAAGAGTAGATCGCCCCTTTGGTAGTCCCCCATGAGTAATGTCATCTAGTCCTTCAATCATTGTGCGTAGCTTCTGTACGCCTAGTTCTTGTCTTTTTTTGTCGTTGATGTCGCTTTTGCTTTCGTAGTTATTATCTAAAGTGGAGCTACTCATTGCCAATTAATTCCTCGTAAAGTAAATCTAATCCAATTAACACTTTTTCGCGATCAGAAAGATCACCAATAATTTTCCTAACAGGCGGCGGTAGAACCTTAGCCAAGGTCGGAGTTGCAAGTATTTTGTCCTCTTCAGCAAGTTGAGGATTTTTGAGTACGTCAATTACTTTTAAGGTATAAACTCCCTGAAACTCTTTTTCAAGAATGTCATTGAGCATTTTTAGCGCTCTTACTGAGTTTGGCGTGTTACCCGCAACATATAACTTGAGGACGTAAGTTTTACGAATCATTTCACTAAATTTGGTAGCTTCGGCTGTTTACAACTTAATCTTTTAAACTTGTTTAAGTAGATACTCCCTTCCCAGTGAAAGATTAGACGTTGCGGCGCAGTGCGCCGCAACGATAATTTCTTGGGTTTAATGTCTAGTCCTATACTGGGAAGGGAGTAGGCATACTAAAAACTTAAAACCTAAAAAGCTGTGGCGCACGCTGTGCGTGCGCCACAGCTTTTTGGGTTTTGGTTTTTAGTAACGGGGATATCTCTAGGATCTAGGGATAGAACGCCTGTACAATTCGCACAGATGAGCAATCATGTCTATAAGCGTAATTCGATAGTCTAATAAAATTTCATCATTACGTCCCTCCAGTCTAAGCTGCTTGGCGAAATCGTCCATCAATTGCATATGAATTTCGAGGACTTGGGACACTGAAATATCTGCAAAAAAAGAGAGATTGACAAATTCATCGATTTTTTGGTTCAGGTCATCGTTTTTTTCTAAAAAATATTCAAGGATGATTGACCTATAGATATTTTTCAATCTTCCAATATATTCTTTTCTATCCTCGGCGGATAGATTACGGAGAAATAGTCGTGAGTCTCGTTTGTAATACACCCCCATGTACCCCAGTCTCTCATTAAGTTTTTCGGCTAGTCTTTGTTGCTGAACACTTAAAGATTCGGAAGCCGTATTATGTGGAATATTTACATAGACTTGATGCCTGACCTCAGGAGAGATTTTAATAAATGTAGCGATCGCCTGATCGATGATCGTGGGTAAGTCAGTGAGCTGCTCAAGATTGATGCTAATACTAGCTTGGTAAAAGTCTTTAGTATCGGTTTTAGACTCTCCTACTTCATGCTGGAATTCGCCATATTCCTGAAGCTTGTCGAGGACTAAAATGGTTGGCACAAAAATATTTTGTGTACCTAAGCGATCAACAACAATTTCGGTATTTTTAAATAGGATTAAGCAGTCTTGGGCATCATCGTTTGCAGTTAATAAAGTTATTAGTGATTCTAGATTGTCAATAACGCTAACCGTGTAGCGATCTTCTGGCAAACAAGCAGCCAGAGTGGGTTGCATTTGGTTGAATTGATCTTCTGCTACTAAGCAGCATACTTGTAGGTTAGTCAAAACAGGCACGGGCAATTGACGAGTTGGAATAGTTTGGAATTGATCTTAAGCTTTATTTTCGCACTTAAATAGCGAAATCATGTGAGATTGGAGGTGTACTGTATCTGGAAGTTTATCGATTGGTGGCTACAAAAAGCATATACTATATCGCGTCTAAGATGAGATCCCTAGTTCTTATGAAGGGTCGCAGGGCGAAGCCCCACTTCGGTTTTTTCTTTTTGTCCATGTCGAAAACTTTGGTTTTCGACATGGATGGGGTATAACAATAAATTTCAAGGGTTTCAGCGTATGGACTCCCTCATCCTAAATCAGTCTTTAGAAATATATGGACAGTCAATTGTGGCTACTTGCCAATTGTCTAGCCTCACTTCTGAAGCGTTAAGCCTCCTAAAAAAAGGGTGGTCTCATATTGTGGTACTTAATCAAGAACAGCAGCCACAGGGATTATTTAGTGCGCGATCGCTGTTAAATTGGCAGTCAAGCTCCGACGTTCATGTATTTACGGCTCCATCGGTCACTTTGGATGATGTTGATCTAGAGCCATTACCAGCGATCGCCATGACGATGACGGTGGCTGACTTGTTAGAAAGGATTTCCCAATATCGTCACTCTGCGGACAATTGGGCTTTAGTAGATGAACGAGGAAATTTCAAGGGGATTTTGGAAGTCTCAAGTTTATTGAGGTCACTGTTGCAGGTAGCGATCAATCAGAGTCCATCAGTATTAACTTTATTACTGCCTTTGATTGATCAGTTTCCTCTGCCTGTGATGCTCCGTGATGACGAGGGTAAGATCGTTGGTATGAATGCGGCTTGGCGCAATAGTCTACATACAAGTCTTACTGACAATCCTTTAAATATTGCTGAGCCTGCCACCGAGATTATTCCTAAAGACATGACTGAAGACGCAGCGCATTTGATCGCTCCCAAATTACCAATCACGCATCAGTTTTGTACTACGGATGAGTCTTTTACTTGGCAAGTGGTCAATGTGGCTTTGGATGGTAGCTTGCAGGGACTAGAGTTAGCGATCGCCTATGACATCACTGCCCAAAAAAGTCTGGCTCAGGAATTATCGGGGCTGAGTCGGGTCAAGGACGAGTTTTTAAACTGTATAAATCATGAACTTAAAACTCCGCTCACCTCGGTGATCGGTATTGCCAGTTTATTGAGCAACAGCACCTTTGGTGAATTGAACGATCGCCAAAGTCGATATGTCAAAATGATTCACCAAAGTGGTCGGCAGTTGGTATCGATAATTGACAATATCTTTGATCTTGCTAAAGCTGAGTCTGGTCAACTAGAACTTTATACCGAGACTGTCTCTGTCAAAGAGGCTTGTCAAAAGAGTATTCAGTTGGTAAAAAAATTAGTTCAACAGGACTCAACTATTTTCCGTAATTACACCTTTGAAGAAGGTTGGCAACTAAATATTCAGTTAGATATCGATCCGACCGTAAAAACTATCGTTGCTGATGAAACTAGACTGCAACAAATGCTGGTTAATCTGCT
>Ga0136636_10002965_pt1 | contig 10148 bp, 10 predicted proteins | sample AntDrymUQ8522106_2_FD_104653 | JGI IMG/M metagenome (GOLD analysis project Ga0136636, IMG submission 104653) | Polar desert sand microbial communities from Dry Valleys, Antarctica - metaG UQ852 (21.06) | ecosystem: Environmental > Terrestrial > Soil > Desert | place: Antarctica: Dry Valley... | reverse complement strand
TCCTGTAAAAGGATGGAAAGCGCAGTCGCTGAGGCGACCGCACCCTTGGTCGCCATGCCAGCTTCTGTCAACCCCAAATGAAGCGCAAAGTCGCAACGCTTGGCCAGTTCACGATAAACGGAAACCAAATCCTGAACGCCGCTCACTTTGCATGACAGCATGATCTGGTCTTCGTTCATACCCATCAATGCGGCTCTGCGGGCCGATTCGATAGCTGAAGTGATCAAAGCTTCGTACATGACAGACTTCGGCCCCCAAGGCACGGAGCGTTTGCTGTTGTCATCCATCAAGCCAGCCAGTAGAGCCTGATCCAGGCTACCCCAGTTCACTCCAATGCGGATTGGCTTGTCCCATTGCATCGCCGTCTCGATCATCAAGCCGAACTGTTTGTCGCGCTTATCTCCCTTCCCTACATTGCCTGGATTAATTCGGTATTTTGACAGCGCGTGCGCGCAGGCGGGATAATCCGTCAACAACCGGTGACCGTTGTAATGAAAGTCACCGATCAACGGAACATCAATTCCCATGCGATCAAGCTGATCGCGGACGTGCGGCACGGCCTGCGCGGCCTCTGGTGTATTGACCGTCAAACGTACCATTTCAGAGCCAGCAAGTGCCAGCTCTTTGACCTGAATAGCCGTACCGATTGCATCAACCGTGTCGGTATTGGTCATTGACTGAATACGCACAGGCGCATCCCCGCCGACCGTCACCACTCGATTTCCCCAGCGAACCACCGATTGGCGCGACTTTCTAGCTTTAGGCATGGCCGATTCAATCGGCAACAAATTAATCATCATTTCACCTCGAAACGAGCCACGTTCTCTCTTACAACTGACGTCAAATCAACGGGCCTCTCGCGCCATTGAACGTCTACAACGTCAGCCCGCCCGACCACAACTGAAAGGGGCGCAACACCTGAGGCACTCACAACGTCCCCATTGGCCAACGTTTTGCGCAGTTTTACCGACGCAGTGGCATCGATAACCTCAACCCAGGAAGATCCACGCGCCTTGAAGACCACTAGATCGACCGTATTTTTGGGGACTGTCGATTCGCTAGGATCAAGCAAATTTGATGCGAGTATCGGGGGAGCTAAATCAAGTGCTATTGACGCTCGATCATTCCCGACCTGTAAGCTTTTCCGTGTCGTTGCGGTGTCGGCATCCGACGAAGATGGGTCGACCAGCAGGCTCGTCGTCGCTGTGGCCGGCGAGATTGGTGCAATTTGTGTTTTTTCGACAACGACATCGGGAAAAGAAGATCCAGCCAATTGGACCAACTGGGGAACGGGTGCAAAAACAAGCACCAATGCACCCAATAACAACACCAAAACGACAAAAGTGAGGGGCTTTGAAAGCTGATCCCTGAACGACGCCCCCAGCCGATCGCCTGGAGCCCGAAACGGAACACTCATTATTGGCCCCTTTGAATTGAGGTGCGCAGCCGTCGTATTGGGTAATTTGAGCAGTATCGGTCCTGGTTCGATTTTTAAGGCTCGACAGAGACTCGCGGCCAAAGCTCGGACAAAAACAATATCCGGCAGCGAATCAAATCGATCAGCCTCCAGAGCCTCAAGCTTCTTGTCGGACACCTTGAGCGCAACAGCCAGCGCTGTAATACTCAGACCTTGCGCTTCGCGCGCAACTCTTAATAAATTGCCTGCAGAAGTTGGAGCTCCCGTCTCCAGCGGAGGAAAGGAATCATCCGAATGACTCGAAGCAGGCTCACTCATCGAACGAACTCCGTTGGTAGGCCGCAGCTTCGTTTGATTGTGGAAACCGTTTCAGCAATTGCCCACCCAACTGGAGCATGGCATCACGATTCTCCATACGGCGCTCGACCTTGACGCCCAACCAAAGCGACTCCGCGTTTGCCATCTCACTGTTGTTCAAACGCCGCACATAAAACTGGGCGCGAACGAAGTCTCCGCGCTGGAACATCAGCTTCCCAAGATTGAAAACAGTCACTGGGTTTGCCGCATCAAACTCATGAGATTTCAGGAGGCTCGCTTCAGCCTCTCCCCGAAGCCCTGCCCTCAATTGACAAAGCCCCAAGGCTCTGTAAGTCTTGGCCCGCTCGCCGTACTGAGGATTTGAGATCGCCTTGACGAATAGTTCAAAGGACTCAGGATATCTTGCCTGAAGACACATGAGCCAGCCCAAGTTGTGCACCACGTTCGAATCTTGAGGATTCAAAACAATGGCCCTTTTAAAGCTTTCCTCGGCATACCGGTAGTCGTTTAGGCGCATGTAGATGAGGCCTCTTAAACTGTAGGCCTCAGCGTACTCAGGATCAGTGGCGAGAGACTGCTTGAGCTCATCCAACGCGATCGTCGTCTGACCTTGTTCGAAATAACCTACAGCCAACTCGAGCCGAATGCGTGCTCGCCGACGAACCTCCGGCTCATCCGACTCGGTCACAATTTCAGTTCGAGTTCCGCTCACGGCGGTCCCACCCAATTTTGTAGCGCATCCAGCAGCACTCGCAAGCAACAAACCCACTAACCCTGCAAAAAAATAACCGGACACGATTCTGAACCATTCCACTGGAGAAATATTCATGATTCAAAATTCCTTGACTTTCGAGTTCAGCATCTGAGCAGGTTTCAAAATGAAAGTACGCTGCCGCGCAATCCGATCTGAAACATGGGTCCGATCCTTAACGTCACCAGCCAATTGACCGCATGCTGCGTCTATATCGTCACCACGCGTTTTACGTATGGTCGTGACGATACCAGCATCAATCAATATTCCCGCAAAGACTTTGATCTTTTCAATTGGAGATCTAATCAAGCCTGACGCAGGGAATGGATTAAACGGAATCAGATTGAATTTGCACCAGACCCCCCCGGATGAATACTGACGAACCAAGTTTACCAGTTGGTGCGCATACTCCTCCAAGTCATTGACTCCATCCAACATGCAATATTCAAAGGTAATAAAATCGCGCGGTGCATGCAACAGATATCGGTTGCAAGATTCCAGCAATTCGGCAATCGGATACTTACGATTGAGAGGCACCAAATTGTCACGTAAGACATCGTTGGGGGCGTGCAAAGATACCGCCAAAGCGACCGGGCAATCTTGCGACAAACGGTCCATCATTGGAACAACCCCTGATGTGGAAACCGTCACGCGCCTCCGGGAAAGACCGTAGCCATGGTCATTCAACATGACCCGCAATGCAGGCAGTAGTTCGGAATAGTTTTGCAGGGGCTCACCCATGCCCATCATCACTACATTTGAAATCACACGGTCATCACGGCCCAGACGCTTCCTCAGCGAATGCTCGGCAAACCAGAGCTGCGCGATAATCTCCCCCGATTTTAGGTTTCGGCTAAAGCCTTGGTGGCCTGTGGAGCAAAACCTGCAACCCACAGCACAACCCGCCTGCGACGAAATACACAGCGTTCCCCGATCTTCTTCGGGAATAAACACCGCCTCCACCGCATCGCCATGACCAACATCAAATAGCCATTTAATCGTACCGTCCGATGAAACGTGCTCAGAGAGAACATCCAATGCACTGACAGTCGCGCAGGCTTTGAGCTTTTCACGCAATGACTTTGCCAAGTCACTCATGCTGTCAAAGTTGAAAGCACCTCTCTGGTGAATCCATCTGAACAACTGAACGGCGCGAAATCGCTTTTCTCCATGATCGAGACAAAAAGCCGCCAACCCTTCAAGGTCGAAATCCAGAAGATTGGCAGTCATTGACTGATCAAGACTCGAAGCCGCTTTAACTCAGCAGCCGTGCGGTGCGAAGGCAAAAAGTTACAGCGGCTCGACAAGTTCATTTTTACCGCGGGTAAACATTCATACCGGGGAAGAAGAATGCGACTTCTGCAACGGCCGCTTCAACAGCATCCGATCCATGAACCGCGTTGGCGTCAATGCTGTCAGCAAAGTCGGCGCGAATTGTCCCGGGAGCTGCTTTTTTTGGATCAGTGGCACCCATGAGATCACGGTGTTTCAGAACAGCGTTTTCCCCCTCAAGGGCTTGAATCATGACCGGTCCGGAAATCATGAAATCCACCAAGTCTTTAAAGAATGAACGCTCTTTATGAGCCGCATAGAAAGCGCCCGCCTCTTCAGGCGACAAACGGACCATTTTGGCAGCAACTACTTTCAATCCAGCGGCTTCAAAACGCGCATAGATTTGACCAATGACATTTTTAGCCACGGCATCCGGCTTGATGATGGAGAGAGTGCGTTCTATAGACATATATTTTTCCTGGTAATGTTATTTAAATTTTTGCCAACTAAGCAAAGCCAATGATTTTAGCCTGTGGCAATCAGTTACTTACCGCGACCAAGCCTTGATGGCCACATTCATCAGTGGTCAACGCCCACGCCCAAGCCGCCTTTGACCGCCACCCCCAGCAGAGCCAGGCCGCCTTGAACCTTGATCTTGGCGCTGGCGTGTGAAGCTATCTGCGCCAATGTAGCCAAAGGCCGTCTTCATCGGATCAGGTTGGTTCGCAGCCCCCTGGCGATCTGGCGGGTCCTGGCGATTGTTTCTCCCTGGGCTAACGGGCTTCGCGCCGCCGCTGGTCGCAGAACGCTGCCCGGTTCCGGAACTGCGTGGTCCGCTGCCGCGAACACCGCGACGCCTGTTCCTCAGCCCCTGGTCTTGGTCAGAGCCAGCCCGACTCGATGCGTTGGGATCTACCGAACTGCCATCGGGCCTCGGGCCGGCAATCTGCATCAAGGATTTGATATCCCCTTCATCCAACTCCATCCATGCTCCGCGCTTGAGACCACGCGGCAGAACCATGGCGCCATACCGAATGCGAATCAAGCGACTCACCGCATGCCCAACAGCTTCAAACATCCGACGGACTTCCCTGTTGCGCCCTTCGGAAATAGTGACTCGGTACCAGCAGTTGGACCCTTCACCTCCGCCCACCTCAATCGAACCAAACTGGGCAAGACCATCATCCAATCTGACACCATCAAGCAATTTTTGTTTTTCTTCTTTATTCAGCGCCCCGAGTACACGGACAGCATATTCACGCTCCAAGCCAAAGCGAGGATGCATAAGGTTGTTGGCTAACTCACCTGAGCTTGTGAACAACAATAGACCTTCGGTATTCAAATCCAGTCGCCCTACGGATTGCCATTTGCCCTGAAACAGCTTGGGCAATCGACGAAACACTGTCGGTCGATTTTGCGGATCGTCATGGGTCACCACCTCCCCAACTGGTTTGTGGTAAGCAATGACTCGGGCTGGTGGGGCCTCAATGCGAAATCTAATGGGCTTGCCATTCACTTTCACGTGGTCACCAAGCTGAATTCTTTGACCAATGTGGGCAGGTTCATTGTTAACCGTAATGCGCCCTTCAATGATCAGTTGTTCCATCTCCAGGCGAGATCCCATTCCCGCTTGGGCCAGGACCTTGTGGAGCTTAGGTGTTTCAGCCAACGGCGCGAGAACCCGCTTGACCGGTGCCGAGTCAACCACTGCCTCGTCGGCATCGAATTTCCCCGAAACCACATCGTCAAAACGGTTGCCAAATTCTGTCAACTTCCCTGTGGACGGGCTTGCAACTGTACTTGCAACATTGGACTCGTCGCTCCCATTTTGAACGGACGCAAGCTTAGGTTGAGCATCAACGTGAGAGTCAGATCCATGGCTCACTGCCGGTTGAAGCGAGTGTTCTGCTGAAGGAATCGAGGTTTCGGCGCTAGGTGCGGTCATGGTTGAGTCCTGTCCAGGAAAAATAAATCGTCGCCCAAAGCGACATCACCGGTTTCAATTGGCTGCGGTGCTGTGCAGCCCTTATCTACAGTCAGAGCAGGCGAAGGGGAACTTGCCAAATCAGCCTTGGGGCCAAACGCATGCAAATCGATGGCGTCCAAAAAATCAGCTGTTTGAGTAGATGCTTCAAGCAGAGGGAGCTGATCAAGAGACGCCAGCCCCAAATCGTCAAGGAAATGCTTGGTAGTGGCAAACAGTGCTGGACGCCCAACTGTGTCTCGGTGCCCAATCACCTCCACCCAGCCTCTATCCTCCAACTGTTTTAGCAACAAAGAGTTTACAGCGACCCCCCTTACGTCTTCAATGTCGCCACGGGTCACAGGCTGTCGATATGCAATGATCGCCAGAGTCTCCAAGGTCGCGCGGGTGTATCTGGGTGGCTTCTCCGGATGCAAGCGATCAAGATACAAACGCATTTCTGGTCGACTTTGGAAGCGCCATCCGGTTGCCACGACCACCAACTCTACGCCCCGCTGCTTGCAATCCTGCTGCAGTTCAGTCAGCAATAGTTTTAGCGTATCGGTACCCAGCGCTTCGTCAAACAGCACGCGCAAATCACGAAGCTGAAGGGGTTGCTGTGAACAAATCAGTGCAGTTTCAAGGATGCGTTTTGCATCCGTTGTGTTCATGGTCTTGTAATTCCGAGAAAGACACTGTTCAAGTGCCATTGGGCAACCCGCCTTGAAAGGCATTAACTAGATTATCAAATCTAAACGACCTTACCAAAACAACCGTGGCAGGGAGATTTCTATTCAGTGGTTGGATTATACCCAAGGGACCAATGATTCAAAGCCATATTCATATCCTCCGGTAAAACCGCACTGAAAGTCATCTGCTGGCCGGTCATGGGGTGCACAAAAGAAAGGCGGCACGCATGAAGAGCCTGCCGCTTGATGAACGCAGAAGCACTGCCACCGTAGGTCAAATCTGCCAGAAGTGGATGGCCAATCGAAGTCATGTGGACACGGATTTGATGCGTCCGGCCGGTGTGCAAGGTGCAGCGAACCAAGCAACCGAGGTTGGAGTTCTGAAGCAATTCGATGTCCGTCCTAGCCGACTTTCCAGCGGATTTCTCCAAATCAACCACTGCCATTCGCAGCCTGTTTCGCGGATCCCGACCAACCGCAGCATCCACTCGCTGATGACGACTACCTAGCCACGGCTTGTGGGCAATCGCAACGTACTGACGACCAACTTCCCGCGCAGCGATGGCCTTGATCAAAGCGTCCATGGCCGGGCGGGTTCTGGCGACAACCAGTAAGCCGCTTGTGTCCTTATCCAGTCTGTGCACGATTCCTGCTCGCGGCAAATTCACGACCCCCGCGTCGTGGGCCAACAACCCATTCAGCAGCGTCCCACTCCAGTTACCCGGTGCAGGATGAACAACCAATCCCGCAGGCTTGTCAATGACCATCAGATGCTCATCCTCGTACAGGATCTGCAGGTTCATCTGTTCCGGCTTGAACGCCTGGCTTTGGGGCGTGGGTCGCAATTCGATGACACCAGAGTCTCCCGCCTTGACACGAGCGGAAGCCTTGGAGGCAACATTGCCATTGACGGTGACCCCGCCGAGCTCGATCAGTTGCTGCAAATAACTTCGCGAAAACTCCGTCACCATTTCAACGAGCGCACGATCCAGACGCAATCCATGTTGATCTTCGCCAAAGATCAATTCACGCAACTCCACATCCAGGCCAACTTCGGCCCGATCTTCAACCTCGTCGCCATCCGACCCGGCCGATATAATGAAATTGGTATTTTTCAAGAAAGTTGTTCCTTATGCTTCGAGCCAAATTATCGTTTGTCTGTGCCTGCTCAGCGGCCGGTGCTGTATTGCTGCTGGGTGGTTGCTCATCCGTTGCGGAGGATCAAACTGCCAGTTGGAGTCCCAACAAGATCTATGCAGAAGCCAAAGACGAAATGAGCTCAGGCGGCTTTGACAAGGCCGTCACGCTGCTGGAAAAACTGGAGGGCCGTGCTGCGGGAACACCCTTGGCCCAGCAAGCACAACTTGACAAAGCCTATGCGCATTACAAGTCCAGCGAATCCGCACAGGCCATCGCCACTCTTGACCGGTTTATGAAGCTTCACCCCGCAAGTCCAGCACTGGACTACGCCTTGTACCTCAAAGGCATCGTCAATTTCAATGACGATTTAGGCATGTTTGCCTTTATCACGCGGCAAGATCTTGCAGAACGAGACCAAAAGGCAGCAAAAGAATCTTTTGAGGCATTCAAGGAGTTGGCTACCCGCTACCCTTCTTCTCGCTACAGACCTGACGCCATTCAGAGAATGGCCTATATCGTCAATTCACTGGCTCAATATGAAGTGCATGTTGCACGCTATTATTTCGGGAAAGGCGCCTATGTGGCGGCCATCGGCAGGGCTCAAATTACCGTTTCAGACTACCAAGGTGTCCCTGCGGTCGAAGAAGCGCTTTTTATCATGTTCAAGTCATATGATGCGCTCGGCATGACGCAGTTGCGAGACGACACCAAGCGGGTGCTGGTGAAAAACTATCCAAAGACTGAATACTTGACGCGGGGATTCAAGGGCAATACAGATCCATGGTGGAAGTTCTGGTAGGTTATTTTCCTTGAATCGATTAGCTCGACAAGTAATTATCATAAGAATGAGACGATCAATTTAAGTGGCACAAGATGTACAAAGGCTACCGACTTACGGCATCAACCGGCATTCACAAGGGTGATCGCGAATATCAGCAAGACCAAGTCATATTGTTGAACCACGACCGGGTCAGTGGATGTATTTTGGCTGTTCTAGCCGACGGCATGGGAGGACGAAGCGGTGGACGAAAAGCCTCTGATCAAGTCATGATGACCGCAAAGCAACTTTTTGAGCGGTACTCTCCTGAGACCGATGACGCTGCAGCGACTCTGATGCAACTGGTTACTGAAGCACACACGGTCATCAAATTGACTGCCATTTCAGCAGAAGAAGAGCCCCACAGTACAGTTGCTGCATTTTTGATCAATCCTGGCGGTGATTGCCATTGGGCGCATGCAGGAGACTCCCGGATTCATCACTTTCATGGCAGCAAATTGATCAAACGGACTCTGGACCACTCCTATGTCCAAACATTGATCAGCAGAGGGGAGATCACCGAGGAGCAAGCCAACGTGCATCCTCAGTCCAATATTCTTCTTGGCTGTCTCGGGACCGAGAACGATCCTCCAATAGATGTGCACTTTATCCCCAAACTGCGTTCGGGCGACGTGTTAATGGCCTGCAGCGACGGGGTGTGGCACTATTTCAATACCGCTGAAATCGGATCTATTTTGTCCAGTCTGTCTGCACGCGAAGCGACCGAGTTTTTGATTGAGAAGGCTAGAACGCGAGGACGGGGTTGTGGCGATAATTTATCGCTGGTTGTAGTGAAATTTGATCGTTCAGAGGCCTAGTTAACCGAGGTCTTGGAGTCTGACAGCTGACCTCATTTGTCAGTTTTCTACGGAGAAGTTTTTAGTTCGGCTTGGTCCCTCTTCAATAGTGTCTTTCTTCTTCGCTCCAGGTCATTCAACACCAGCGTTTGTCGACGCAGGGCATCCTTGAGTTGACGCCGCTGCAACTGCACTTCATGCAGGCAATCCGTGACGGCAAACATGGCGTAGCACGCGGCCTCTTGCTGACTGAAGCGAGAATCTCCAATTTCCCGCTCAGATTGAATCCTTGCGCGCTCGGCAAAAATATCTATTGACGCATCACTTGATTTCACAGCCTGGGCAAACGAAAGCGTAGAAGACAAGGCGAGCAAGAGAAGAGTGGTAATCGGGCTCATGTTAGCCGCGTATCGACAATGCGACGCTCCAAGGCCAAAAACGTGCTTGATTGCATTTCATTCAGACGTGAAACTGTTCGTGGAAACTCATGAGAAAGAGGACCTTCGGTATACAGAGCCTCAGGTTGCACGGCAGCGGACATGATTAACTTGACATGCCTGTCGTAAAGCACGTCAACCAGCCAGGTAAAACGCCTTGCTTCGGAAGCCTTGTTGACTGCCATGTGGGGCACATCACTGAGAAGAACCGTATGAAACTGCGACGAAATTTCAAGGTAATCATTTTGTGAACGTGGTCCACCGCACAAGGTTTTAAAGTCAAACCAAACCAAACCGCCCGCTCTGCGGCGCGCATGAATCTCACGAGACTCAATATGCAACACGGGATCTTCATCATGCGTCTCAGCCAACTGATCAAACGCTGTAGTCATGGCGACATCAGCCTTGGCTCCAAGTGGGGTGTGGTAGAGCTTGAGTTGTTCCAGCATTAAACGGCGATAGTCAGTGCCGTTATCGACGCTGAGCACTTCAAGCTTTTTGTTGAGCAACGCAATGGCCGGAAATATTCGATCACGATGCAGCCCGT
>Ga0136636_10002964_pt1 | contig 10154 bp, 4 predicted proteins | sample AntDrymUQ8522106_2_FD_104653 | JGI IMG/M metagenome (GOLD analysis project Ga0136636, IMG submission 104653) | Polar desert sand microbial communities from Dry Valleys, Antarctica - metaG UQ852 (21.06) | ecosystem: Environmental > Terrestrial > Soil > Desert | place: Antarctica: Dry Valley... | reverse complement strand
GCATAGTACGTATAGCGCTCCTTACTAGGATTACTGATAAGCATTACAACAGCAACCAAAGCAGACACAATTAAGAGAGGTTTTAACTTCATACTATTTTTAACGAGTAATTTTTCATTTTACTGTGCATCCTCACCATCCCTTTAGCACTTTATACCAAGTTACAGCGCTTTGCGCTTTCTTAAAGTCCAAAAAAATTTTAAAAAGCTGGCTTTGCCAGCTTTTTAAATTAGAAACCAGAAGACGAGTTGCGGCAAAAGATCACCCTCAGTATTTTCCACAACAAAGGGAATAAACTTCCTAAAACAAAAAAGCCTCGCAATGCGAGGCTTTTCTACTATAAAAAGGCAATCAACTAAACACTAACAGGAGTTGGAATGCTATTAAAAGAAGCAGCAAAGGGCTTGTTAAACAACTGCGCCAATTGACGAGGAGCGCGATCGCACCAGTTACGCTTGCCATAGACATAACCCGCAATCAAAGGCAGAGCTATAGTCGCTTCGGAGTAAACCATCTGTTCCTTCACGATATCAACTTTACCCCAAGAATGAGCTTCCTTCAGAGTTGAGCCAGAGAGAGCGCCATCACGTTCATCGGCAACGGTAATCTGTACAGCGTATTTGTGCATCGCCGCATCAAAACCGAGCAGCTCAGCCGCTACAACAGTGTCCTGAGCGAAGTTCTTAGGAACACCGCCACCGACCATGAATAGACCAGTATGAGGGCTGGCAAGCTTGCACTGAGTTAACTCACGGAAGTCACGAACAGAGTCGATGCTGATGTGGTCTTCAGGGGAGTTCCACTGATGATGAACAAGACCAAAACCTGCGGAACAGTCGCTAAATGCAGGCACGAAGATCGGAATTTGGTGTTCATAAGCAGCCAAGACCACAGAATGACGATTTTTGGCATTCTTATCGAGATAAGCACCCATTTCATAGATGAACTCGCGAGAGGAATAGGTGCGGCGAGGTAGAGAATTGGCAATTTCAGCGATCGTCATGTCGCAAACACGCAACTCATCTTCATCAATGTAGGTGTCATAAATGCGGTCAATTGCATTCTCACGGAGGATTGCATCATCAGCGAAAGTATCACCGACATAATGACGAAATCCGAGAGCCTCGAAGAAGTCTTGATCAACGATATTTGCCCCAGTCGAGACAATCATGTCAACCATGTTGTTAGCGATTAGATCGTAGACGACTCCTTTCAGTCCAGCACTAAATAAAGAACCAGCTAGACACAAAATGATGGCACAATCCTTGTCTTTGATCATATCGTCATAGATATGAGCAGCCCGACCAAGGTTTCTTCCCTGAAAGGCAGTATTTGCCATTGCATCAACCAATCCAACTACATCAAATGCTTTGATGTCAATGTGTTCAACGGTCTGTTTAAGTAGTTCGCGTTTCATGGTTCCGTTTATCCTAGATGCTATGTGTTGTAAATGTATGAGAGAGAGTATGCAAAAAATTAATTAGGTTTTCAAAACAGAACAGAAGACAGCACGCACCAACATTTCCAGAAGCTTTAGCATAACAACGCACGAAATTTCGAGCAGACATTCACTATCAACTTATAGACAATGCTCATCTGGTATCCAGAAAACATCGCATACTAAAACATCTAGTTCCTAGAGGAGCTAAAACGTCATATTCAATTTTGAAAATATTTATTCTTCTCAATTTTGAGAAGCGATCAACCTAGGCTGCTAACTACAGTAGCTACAACCCCAGTAGTTAAAAGGTTGATCGGGACATACTGGGACCTTCACAGGCATCATCCCAAGAGAGAGTTGGATCAGACTCACGTCTTTCGTCCAACTTCAGATTGAGGAGCCAATCACACCTAAGTAATAAAACCAGTTTTTTCAATTTCTATAAATAATTGAGTACAACAAATCCTTTTCTATACTAGCACTTTTTTTGTTAAATACAAGCAAAATGGCGCTAGAAAATTTATGGGTAAATTCGTTTAATTATGTAGTAAGAGGCTTGTCAGGATACAAGACTCTTGGTCTGAAACAAGGTGACGTAATTCTTACAGGGACGATCATGATGACAGCGCAGTATCAGGCGGCTCTACACTCTTATGCAGAGGGACGATATGAAGAGGCGGTGCAACAGTTTTCTGAACTATTGTATGAAGATCCTCGTAATCCTAAGCTGCACATCTGGTTAGGAGCGACTTTTAGGAAGGCTGGAAAGACAGAATACGCTAAGGTTCAGTATCAACAGGTATTAACCCTGACTGATGATCCAGACTTGCTTGACCTTGCTAGTACATCTCTTGCTCAGATTCAAAATAAGCTAGCCAATGGAGATTCCAATAGATCGGTAGCTACTGCTGCGCCTGTAATCGATAAATCTACTGAACTTGTAGGATTAGATACCGTCCAACAAGGGACTTCTCAAGGCACTACTAGTGTTGCTAACAAGAGCAATACTAATGGTCATCATTCTAATAACCAAGCCTTGAAACTGACATTACAAAATGGGGCTTCCCAGAATGGTTCTGCTAATTTCAATAGATTAGCAAAAAGCTCTTACACTGATGACCAAGCAACTGTACCTAGTAATTTAGTTGACGAAGATTTGACTGTAGTAACGACTGATGTTGATACCACTAAACTTCAGATATCGAAAAACTCACCTCCTCCCAAAATAGGGATCATACCACCGCCACCTGCGATCGCTGCGCTGTTTAAGAAGCAGTCGATTACTGCATCAGAGGGTACATCATCTCCGACTGTTGAACCAATTCTAGAACCACTTAAACAAGATTTAGACCATCAAATCGAAGAGATCGGTGGATTTGAGCAGATAGAAAGTATAGTCAGTCTCGAAGACATTGGGATAATAAATCCTGAACCATCCGAAAGAACTAGTAAATCTCTACTAGGCGACACAATTGCCAGCATACAAAAAGGTTTCAAAAAATCTAAACAGCCTAAAGAAGTTAAGAAAGAATTAAGTGTTGAGACATCATCAAATAATATCCCGTCTTTAGGCGCTGTACTATTTGGTGACGTAGATATTTCACCTAGTGACAATGGCATTACAAAAAGCATCAAAAGTGGCAAGACGAAGCCAAGGAACAAAGCTATTAGAGCGACTGATCGCTTCGAGGAGATCGCTAAACCAATCGCTTTAGAGGATATGTTTAAGTTTTCTAGTGTGAGCCAAAAAATCACACTTTGGGGAGCCTTAATCTCAACAGTTCCAACGATCGCTCTAGGAGTAGTTGCTTATCAAATAGGAGATGGGCTGTTATTGGGAAAGGTGCGACAACAGCAAAAAACTCAAGCTTTGGCGATCGCGAAAACAACGGGAACTTTTTTGCAGCAACAGGTTAGTGACGTAAGGGTGCTGCAGAAGCTACTGATGTCTAGTGGGCAAGGACAGAACACGTTACAGGCTAGTAAATCAGCCGCTAAACCAGCTACAGCTAGACCAACAGCTACAGCTAGACCAACAGCTACAGCTATTCAAGCTCAACAACGTCAGTATCAGCAACAATTAGCAAATCGACTAAATCTCTACAGTCAAGCCTATCCGCAGTACAGCAGTATGGCTGTATTTAACACTAGCGGCAATGTATTAGCGCAAGTGCCAACAAAAACTGCTAGTACTTCACCGTTAAAAGCTATTGATCCTAGCCTTGTTGCCAAAGTTAGTGCGGTTGATAGTGTTTTACTAAATGAACCAGTGGTGGTACAGGATGGGACTGCTGTATATGCTTTAGTCGCTATCAAGAGTTCCGTTTCCCAAAAGGTCGATCTGATTTTACAAGTAGAGATTCCTTTACAACCATTGGAGACTTCTTTAAGGGATGAGCTATTGATAGGACAAACAAGTCCCAGCAATAATGCTGATAAATCGACTCAGGTTAATGGGAAAACAGATTTTTATATAATTAATAGCTCTAATCAATATGTGGCTAGCTCTCAGCCAGTTAGTATTGGTGGAGAAGCTTTGGACGATTTTATGATGTTGCCTGAGTTGAGGTCGGCTCAGTCTGCGGATTTACGGGACATTGCTCGTAGCGATCGCAATATGCAAATCCTTGCCTATGCGCCTATTTTAGAGATGCAAAATTATGGTTTGTCACCTTGGGATGTACTGACTACAGTTAATAAATCATCGGCAGTAGTTGGCAGCCAACAATTACTCATGGCGATCGGGATTGGTGTTGCAGGGACACCTCTGCTGGTGGCTTTGATTGCCTATACCCTATCTCGCAAACTGAGCAGTAGATTAAAAGAAATTCGGATGGCTTTAAGAGGCTTGCTTCGGGGTGGGACAGACGCAGAATTTATATCTCTAAGTGTGGCTGGAAATGACGAATTGTCAGACATTTCTGCAAGCATCAACACTATGACATCACAGTTTCAAATAATGCTCCAAAAGCAGGAGCAAGAGAAACAACGATTGCAGTTACAGGTGGTGAAACTATTTAAGGTGCTGACTAAGCTAGCGCGGGATGAAAAACAGGGGGCAAAAGACGAAGACTTGACAGACGAGAACATTTTAAAGCTAGGTAAAAAAGTGCGTGTAGAAATGGTTCAGCGCAATGCTGAACTTGAGAGCCATCGTCGCCAGAAAGAAGAACTTCAGGGACAGCTAATGCAGATGCTTAAAGAGATGCAATCCTTAGCAGATGGAGATCTCACGGTATCTACTAAAGCAGTTAGTAGTGACCTTACTGATGTAACTGTATTTTTTGATGACGTGATGCGAGGATTGCAAAACATTGTCAATCAAGTCAAATCCTCAGCAAATCAGGTTAATTTTTCCTTGGGACAGAATGAGCAGGCGATCGCTAATTTAGCTAGCATCTCTCAAAGGCAGGTGGATGTAGTAACCCGATCTCTGAATACGGCTCAGATGTCAAAGTTATCGGCAACTACAATCATCAATACTAGTCAGCAAGCAGTACAGACATCTCAGACTGTCGCAGAGCGTGTAGCTGAAAGCGATCGCTCCATTGATGGCGTGATGGATAAGGTCAACGCTCTGCAAAGCACAGTTTCCACCACTGCTAAGAGAGTTAAACACTTAGGCGAAACTTCTCAAAAAATTGCCAAAGCAATTTCTACAATCAATGAAATTGCCGTAAAAACTAACTTCTTGGCAATTAGCGCTACTTTGGTCGCCTCTCGCACAGGGGATAAGAATAATAGCTTTGTCATGGTTGCTGAGGAAGTGGGCGAATTGGCAGCTCGATCAGTTGCGGCTAGTAAAGAAGTTGAAACTCTAATTAGCAATATTCAGATCGAAACTGGTGAAGTCATGGCTGTAGTTGAAGCAGGCAGTCAACAGGTTGTAGAAAGCACAAATTTGGCGATCGCCGCAAAAAATAGTCTCCAACAAATCTCTCTAGTTTCTCAACAAATTGATGGATTAATGTCGTCAATTTCTGATGCAACATTGACGCAGGTGCAGACCTCTGAAGGAGTTGCTAACTTGATGAAAGATATTTCTCACATAGCGCAGAGAACTCTAACTTCTTCTGCGGAAGTATCTAAGTTCATGAAGACGACTAAGCGATATTCTGGAGACTTACAGCAATCGTTGAGTGATTTTAAAACTCGCTAGGGTTAGGGAATCTAACATCACAACTTAAAGTTTTATAGAGCTATATCTAATGACTCATTCCACGATTGAAAATATGTCAAAAGTTAAGCAGATTTTTATTGAAGAATCTCAAAGTCATATTCGTGAACTTAGAGAAAAAACATCGGTCTTAGATGTTAGGAATCCAAAGTTCTACCAACATCTTGATTTTTTAATCGTTACTAATAGTCTGCTAAGAGAGTCCGCGACAAGGGCAAATTTTTGTATACCTAATCATCCTTTTTTAGTGGTTAGTCAAAACTTTGATCAGTCAATTAATTTACTACGCGATCGCTATTTTGATATTGATTGGATTATTAAGGGGTTATTACTTGAAGCGATTGACCTAATAAGTCAAATTATTAACGCATACTGCTTAGATTTAGCTGCTAATCCCAACTGGATAAATTTGCAAGCCGAACTGTTTGAGCAAATTAAAGAACATTTACGATTAGATGATGACAAGTTTGTGCAGATTGAGTCTTTGGAATCAGGCGATCATCTTGATGAACCTTTCACATTGAGTGATGGCATAGAAGACTCACAGTTATTTGATTATGAGTTATCACAAGAATTTAGAGTAGACTTGTCTGGCTCTAATCAAGAATTACAGACTTTATTTCCTAGCCTTCTATCTGAACCTTTTGAGGGAGATCTTGATGATTTATTAGATAGTTCTAATTTGTCAGATCTAGAACAATTAGATCCAGATCTATTAGGCAATAACAATCTAAATAGTAGAGAAGAAGCAAGAAATCTCGATCCTCTGCCAATGCCTGAAATGCTGATCAATATTTTTACAGGCTCAGACGGTGACAAATTACTTGGCAGTGATGATGAAACAGAGCTACAAGGTTTTAACTGGAATAACTTAGAAGAGGATACTCCAAGCTATAACTTCCTAGAAGAAACCGATCAAGAATATGAAGATATTGACAATATGTGGACTAAAATTTCTAATCTTGAATCTTGGTCGGAAATGGATGATAGCGAAGTTTCTTTACTGAAAGAACTAGAAGCTAGCTTTGATTTAATAGGTGAGAGAGATTTTGCTGACAGCGCTGACAAATTCGGCAATCAAGTTTCTGCACCATCTCAAGAACCCTTCGAGCAATCAGAGGAGGATGATTGTTTATTCTGGAATTCTTTAGACTCTGAGGGCAGCCTAAGTTCTCCAGAGATTTTAGATGCTTATCCCACAGTGCAGGATAATTCACTATTGGCGACCTTACAGGAGTCTCTCAAACCAGACTTTGCCACCCCAGAGGTTGATACAGCCTTTGAAGAGTCTCCGATTTATCATGGTCACGACCCTAAATCTTTGTCTTCTTTGAAAGAATCTTTATCAAGATCTAACGATCATAATATCAAAATCCCCCTGAGCTATATGGAGATGCTAGGGGACTTATCAGAAGAGCTATCGGTGAGAAAGAGTGGTGTAGATGTCTATTTAGGAGAGCTTCGAGTTTTGTCAACAGAAGCTCAGCAAAACATCAGTTTATTAAATTCTGAACTAGGCATTTCAAGCGAATCAGCGATCGCCCAGTTGCAGCATACGTTTGATAAATTATCGAATATGCTTGATCGCACTGTGCAGCAAGCCGATGCGATGAATCAAGATGTTACCCATTTACGTCAGCACCTGCGCCAATCTTTGAAGCACCCAGTTTCTGGCTTAGTGGGCAAGTTTCCTCGTATTCTCCAAAATCTATCTACTGTTCATGGCAAGCAAGTTGAGCTGATTTTACAGGGTGCGGAAGTGGGCATTGAGCGATCGTTATCAGAGCCAATTGCCGAGTCTTTGGAGATATTACTGCGTAAGGCATTTAAGCATGGAATTGAGACACCCTACGAGCGCCAACAGCTAGGCAAGTCGATTCAAGCAAAAATTTCAGTTACAGCAGAGCAAACCAATTCAGGAATTGTGATTAAAGTCAGTGATGATGGTCGCGGAATTGATGTAAGTAAAATTCGTTCACAACTAGAACAATCAGCTTTGATTGCCGGCGCATCAACATTCACAACCATCGATATGAATGATGATCAGATAGTTAACTTAATTTTTGAGCCAAATTTTGATTCGGAATCTTCTATATATCCGACTGAATCTTCTAAGTTGAGCGATGTTCGCCAAAAAGTACGTGCTGTTGGCGGCAAGATCTCAGTTCAGACGCAGCCTAACCAAGGTACAGAATTTATAATTAGTTTTCCCAATCCAGTTTCTCTGGTTCGAGTATTACTAATTGATATTAATCATGTGTGTATGGCTGTCTCTAGCCAATCGGTTTTAGAAGTGCTGCCAGTTCCAATTGATATTGATTTGCGAGAGCAGCAGATATCCGAAACTTTACTATGGCGCGATCGCAACATTCCCATAGTAAAACTTAATTCGTTGCTTAAATTAAACTCTCCCCAACCAACTAATCACTTGCATCAGCAAGCAGGTTGGTTTACGCCCAATACCTCTATTCCTTCGTTTTTAGTTATTCAGCATGAAGAAACTCTTTTCGCGCTGTTGACTGATGGCTGTTGGCATGACCAAGAAGCGACTTTCCATCAAGTTGAAGGCGATATTGTCCTACCACCAATTTTTATCGGTACTGTGATTTTAAGCAATAATCAAGCAGTGGCTTTATTGAATACGGAGGAAATAATTGCCCAATCCTCGCGATCGCAATCCAATGAAATGATTTCAAGTGCCAATACTGCGGCAAACTCTGAGCAGTTAGAAGAGACACCAATCGACTATATCGATAATTTAAGTAGTTTGTCTGACTTTTTTGGTACGGATGCGCCATCACTTGATTTATCAAAAGCAGTCTCAGTAAATTCATATCTAGATACTGAAAATCTAGAAAAATCTGGAACGATTACTCAAAATACCCCACGACCAAGCAAGATTTTAATCGTAGAATCATCTGCTAATGTGCGGCGCTATTTGGCAATGACTTTATCTAAATCAGGTTTTATTACAGAGCAAGCCCAAGACAGCAAAGAAGCAATCGCCCTCCTAAAGCACAGCCACCTCAGTATTGACGTAATTATTACAGATCTAGAAATGCCGCAAATGGATGGGTTTAAGGTGCTAACCGATATTCGTGCTGATGAGTCATTGCAGTATTTGCCAGTAATTGTACTTACATCCAAAAACAACGCGCATGATCAAAAGTTAGCGAGCGATCTTGGGGCGACAGCATATTTTAGTAAGCCCTATCGCGAACAAGAGTTGATTTCTAAATTGCAGGAATTAGTAACTATAAAATCCAAGAATTAGTGATGTGGCGCTTCGCGCTGCACTGCTAATCGGGGAGTAGCCCTAGTTATATCGTGCTTTTAAATAGACCTTGGGGTTTTAACAGCAGCACCAAAATCATAATTACTAGACCGACACCTAGTTTATAGTCTGTGCCAATGCAGTATTTTTGGAAGTCTCCTAGTGCCGCAGGGCAGGTTGTGGCAACCTCTTGAGAAATGCCCACAATCAAAGCTCCCGCGATCGCGCCATAGGGATTGCCAATGCCGCCAAGAATTACAGCAGCAAACATCGGCAAAATTAAAAACCAGCCCATATTTGGACGCAGATTGGTGATTAGACCATACATACTGCCCCCAAAGGCAGTCATTCCGCCAGCAATCACCCAAGTCCAGATAATCACCGCATTGACATTAATTCCTGCAACTTTAGCAAGCTCAGGGTTATCGGCAACTGCGCGCATTGCTTTACCTATTTTTGTGTTTTGCAACAGGTAGTACAGTCCTGCGATCAAGACGACCGCCGCGATAATCACCACAATTTTATTGCGTGTAATTGACAACTCCAATAGCTTAATCGCAGGGAAAGTTGGCAAATTGTATTTTTGTGGTTTAGCTCCCCAAATCAAAACAATCACATTGCGGATTACCAAAGCCAAACCAATGGAAACGATCATCATCGTGGTGGAAGTAGCTCGCTTAGTTCGTAACGGTTGCCACAGGATTTTTTCACATAGCAGCACAAAAATAATCGAAACCGCACTTCCTATAGCGATCGACAACCAAATATTCAGGTTGAATGTTGTATTGGCTAAAAAAGCAAGATACGCCCCCAATGTAAGAATGTCCCCGTGAGCAAAATTAGCAAGGCGAAGAATTCCGTAAGTAAGCGTCAAACCAACTGACGCAAGAGCAATAACACTGCCAACTGCAACCCCATCAATAGTCGATTGCAAGACTGATTGGATAACTTCAATCATTAAAAAAACTTGATAGAACTGTGATTTTTATTATGTAACTAATTTTGACTTTTTTAATCTTGCAACCACAGTGTTGGCATACTTTTGTGAATTCGCATTACAGCGCTTTGCGCTTTTGTAAAACCAAGAGAAATTTTTAAAAGTGACGCTTCGCGTCACTTTTAAAAATTTCTCTTTACCCGTTAAAGCATCAATAGGCTGTAATTAGGGCTTGCTGAAAAAGTCTACAGAGAGAATTTAGAGGCAATACAGCTTGAAAAATTGTATTTTGTCGCGTATTTCCCCAATTTACCCATCGATTTTC
>Ga0136636_10002963_pt1 | contig 10155 bp, 1 predicted proteins | sample AntDrymUQ8522106_2_FD_104653 | JGI IMG/M metagenome (GOLD analysis project Ga0136636, IMG submission 104653) | Polar desert sand microbial communities from Dry Valleys, Antarctica - metaG UQ852 (21.06) | ecosystem: Environmental > Terrestrial > Soil > Desert | place: Antarctica: Dry Valley... | reverse complement strand
GGTGAAGCTTTTGCCGGAGTTATTGGTCCTTTGGTGGAAGTTCCGGTAATGATAGGCTTAGTGAACGTTGCCTTCTGGTTTAAGCGGCGATACTATTCTAATTCGCCATTTAATTAATACGGGGATTCAAACAGTTATCGAGTTCTATGCTTTTGGTTCAATAGCATTTCCCAAATGCAATTAGCCAAGTTGCGCAGCCTAATCTAAGTGAATTTGGTAGAATAATTATTTTGATTTTCCTCTGTGGCGCTCTGTGCTAGCATTCTTTTGCTGTATTGGAGGCATTTTCCGTATGTATTTTACTGAGGTTAAACGCTCCGCCTCTGCTACAGCACTCGCAATAGTAAGCCAGTAGGTTGTGTGCCTTTGCTAGTAAATCCCTAAGCCTAAAACAAACCCTCCATTTTATTTTCGCTGTTATGTTTATTTCCTTACTTTAGTGAAAGGAATAAACCGCACCAAAGGTGTGTTTATACTTATCAAAACGGGTGGCTAAACCCAACTTAGTTGGGTTTATAAATGAGTTATGCCCAATGCTACGGACGACACAACTAACAACAAACAGACGAACAAAAAATGACAAATAGTAATAAAATCGACAAAGGTTCAGAATGGAGAAAGTGGGATTTACACGTTCATACACCTTTCTCTATATATCAGCGTTTCGGAACCAATGACGATGTAACTTGGGAAAAATATATTAAAGACTTAGAAGGTTTACCTGACGACTTTGCTGTAATTGGTGTAAATGATTATCTCTTTCTTGACGGTTATGCAAAACTTAAAACAGAACAAGCAGTCAATTCAAGACTTTCTAATTTAAAATTATTACCTGTAGTTGAATTTAGAATTGAAAAATTTGCAGGTATCAATTTTGAACAATTAAAGAGAATAAATCTACACGTAATTTTTTCTGATGAAGTACCATTAGAAACAATCCAAAGCCAGTTTTTGAATACACTTGAACAAAGTTACTACTTGGAAGGTGGCGAACCCTGGACAAGAGCAATTACACCTCAAAGTGTAGAAGAACTTGGAAAGCAAATAAAAGCAACCAGACCAGCGTCCGAATTGCATAAATATGGTTCTGACTTAACAGAAGGATTTAATAACCTTAATGTTAAAGAAGATGAAATTTTCAAATCACTCAATAAAGATTGTTTCAAAGGAAAATATTTAGTTGCCATTGGTAAAACCGAATGGGGAGAATTAAAATGGACTGATGCTTCTATCGCAACTAAAAAATCAATAATTAACCGAGCTCATATTGTCTTTACAGCATCCAAGTCCATTGCTGATTTTGATAAAGCAAAACTGCAATTGACGAATCAAGGCGTTAATGATTTGCTGTTAGACTGTAGCGATGCTCATTATTTATCAACTGAAACTGATAAAGATAGAATTGGAAATTGCTATACTTGGATAAAAGCAGACCCCACATTTGAAGGGTTAAAACAAATATTATATGAACCTAGCCATAGGGTAAAAATTTCAGAACAAAAACCAAGAGAGCCAATTAGAAAAATTGAAAGCATTAAGTTCAATTTTTCATCGGGTACATTTATAAAACGAAATAACTCGAATGACAAACAAGAATTTTGTTTAAATCAATTAAGAAATGAAATTTTCTTTAGTCCTTACTTCACTTGCTTAATCGGTGGACGTGGAACAGGTAAAAGCACAATTATCAACTTACTTGGTGAACGGCTTGGTGAAAAAACTGATTTTTTTAAGGATAATAATCTAATCATTGATAATAAAAAATATGACATTGAAACAGACGCAACTAATGTAATCGCTGTTTCAGGGACAAACGAAATTGAATTTGTTAGTCAAGGTAAAATTGAACGACTTGCGGAAGGAAATGAATTAACTAAACTAATTTTTAACGAAAGAATCAAGGAAGTAGAAAGCGGCTTTTATGCTTTAGATGCAGAAGTAAATTCATTAATTCTAATTATTGATGAAACGATTAAACTGCTTTTTGATTTACAAAAAACAAATCTTTCATTAAAAGAAAAAAATAAAGAAAAGGGAACAACGCAAAATATTATTGATTCTGTTAATGATGATAGGTATAAAGAAATCACAAACAGAATTAATGATATTCGGAAGGAAATAAATTCTATCAATACGAGCCAAACTCGATATGAAAACTTATTAAACTCGATCCGGCTTTTACTTATTGAAAACATTCAAATTGAAACTCAAAATGATATAGAATCAAGGATTAATGAAATATTAAATCTAATTAAAGGCATTGATGAAGTTATTACCCAAGAAAATGATGTCTCAGTTGAATTAAAGGAGTTTCAAGATTCCAAAACCAGAATTGATTTATTGATAAGGGAATTTGTTGGTGAAAATCAAAAATTAAAAGAATTCTTCCAAGAGAAAGGAATGAGTGAAGAAACAATAAAGGATTCACAAAAAGCAAATGAAAATTTAGCAAGAATAAATTCTGAAATTTCACTACTTACTACTAAAACCGATAGAAGCACAGAAACATTCAAAGAAAACTTGACTAGAATTGAGGTTTTTTCAACTTTATATAATTCATATTTTCAATTGATTCAGAGCAATCTTACTCAAATAAACAGAAAATTAGAAGTCAACAATGAAAATGTACTTAACATAAATTTTAAGTTTGAATTCAACTCTAAAGATTTGAAACAAGTAGTTTTTGACGAGTTCTATAATGTTTTTAATAATTATCATATTTCGGGAACATCTCAAAGTCAAGTCAAGGAAGTCTTATTTTCAATTGAACCTAATGAAATTCTATTAGGATATGACCATAAGACTTTTGTAGCAAAACTTGAAAGTGAAATTAATTTAAGCAGTTTTGGAAGAGGAAGTAATTACGTGAAAATTGTAACTGACATTTTTGCTTCAAATATCAATTTCATTGTTTACAAACTCATTTTAAGAAAACACCTTTACAACCTTTCTAAATTTATAAAAATAAAAGGTTTTTATGGAGACCGCGAATTGCAAAATTGTTCATTCGGACAAAGATGTACAGCTGTAATTGTTACCCTTCTTATGACTGGCGTTAAACCACTCGTAATTGACGAACCAGAAGCACATCTTGATAATCGGTTAGTAGCTGATTATTTAGTTGGCTTAATCAAATCTAAAAAACTTGACCGCCAAATTATTTTTGCAACCCACAACTCAAATTTCGTGATTAATGGTGACTCTGAATTAATTCATATTCTTGAAATTCCATTAAACAACATTTTTACAAATATGACATCGACTTCAATTGAAAACGTTGACAACCGAGAAAAACTATTGAAACTTGAAGGTGGTAGAGACGCATTTTTAACGAGAGAACAGAAGTATGGAATACACAATTGACAAAAGCACTGGGCATAATAAATAGGACCTTAAGCGGCACGAAGTGCCCAGCGAGAACCCCGAAGGGCCTCATGAGCGAAGCGAATAACCCCGGTTGAACTACATCCCGGGTTAAACGGATTTTTTCTATGGGGTTTTCAATGCAATTATTCTTTTTCGGAGGGAGATTTAGTGGTATAAGTTCGCAGTTGCCTAACTCATCAGAACGCTATATGTCCCTCACCCAATCCAAATCCCCTTTCCGTGAATTCTTATCGAAATCATTCGATACAAACACCAATAACGCCTAAGTGAAATACAGTAATCGCACAGTGTTTTACATATAAGAGGTTTGTTTTGCCTATCAAGCGGTTGAGGTTTAGGATAACACGATAGGGAATTCAAAATGCATGGTCTACTTTTACGATAAAAAGGTTGTGATTTACGTGTAAACGTTCTACATTTGTATATACACGGTTCAGTATTAGGTATGCACGGTTGTGTTTTAAGTATAAGCGAGTCGTTTTTAAGAACAGGCGATTTGGTTTGTAAAACCCCCATAAGTATAACGTAATATACAACTTTATCATGCTAACTTTTAACTTCACAAGGATTTTTAAGCTGCGCGGGATTGATAAACCCTTCAGCTATCTGGTTAAGCTGGGCTACTCGGCAAACTATTCCACTCGGATAGTTAACAACAGGATGGAGCGACTTAGCTTAAAGGACATTGAAAAGCTATGCGAACTGTTTCAGTGCACACCAAACGACTTGTTGGAATGGATTCCACGAAGCAACGAAGCAAAAAACGACAATCATCCGCTATCCTCCCTAAAGCGGAGCAATAAAGTTGTCCAACTCACCACAATGTTACACGCCGTTCCGTTGGATAAGCTCGCCGATGTTGAAACCATGATAAACGAGATACTAAAAAAGTAAAAACATACGTCGGATTTAGATCAACAACGGCTCATACGCAATGCGAGGTTCATTGGATTAGCATGTTATACTCTTACAGGCATGTTGTGTATTAGATGCCGACGTATACACGCAAAATCAAAGCCAGTAATTGTTGCATCAATTCGAATCTTTTTTCGCTCCAGCTATCATTAAAATCCTATATTGTATCAAAATATCGGTATGCCATGAAAAGGATCTTTTTAACTATTTGCTTAGTCTCCATTTGCTCTTTACTAAATCTTTTTGGACAAGAATCTGAAGATGATCGCGACGAATGGTACGAAATAAAGTTCGAAAAAGCTGATTCGCTGATTGAAGAGGGCTTGCCTCGCGATGCTGAAGCTGTATATAACGAAATATTCAAGCGCTCAAAGGCCCAAAAATATTACGAGGTATTGCTTAAGGTTATTAACGATAGGATGGTGAATAAATGCTATTTCGAGGAGAATGCCCTTTTGCGTGTAATAGAACAGCTAAAAGCAGACATTGGAAACATAGATTATCCTGTAAACCAAGTTGCCCACTCAATACTTGGCAACTTATACTGGCAGTACTATGCACAAAACCGATGGCGGATTCATAATCGAACCGCTATTGCCTCAAATGCGAATGGTGACATTGAAACCTGGGATATAAAAAGGATTGTTCAAGAAACTATTCAGGAGATTGACTTGTCGTTGGCAAATCCTGTTCGATTGCAGGCTACCCCAGTAGATATCTTCAATGAGATGTTGAAGGGCAACGACAGCAACAGGCCGCTAAGACCTACTTTGTATGATTTGCTGGCTCATAGAGCTATAGGCATGTTTACTAACGATGAGGTTGGTGTAACTACTCCAATGAACTCATTTGTAATTTACGATCCAATATTCTATAGCCCAGCTAAACAGTTTGTTGCATACCCATTGGTAGCCAGCGATTCCACATCGTTAGTGTATCGAACAGTTTTGCTTTACCAAGAGCTTACGCGGTTCCACTTGAACGATAAAACCGACGATGCCTTGGCCGATCTTGAGCTCAACCGGTTGGCGTATATACATAGTAAAAGCACAAATCCATACAAAGTTTCTTTATACAGAGCCGCGCTCACAACGCTAGCCAATAATACGGCTAGCAGGGAAATTAAAGCTGAGGCTTACTATCATCTTGCTCGCTTTATTTACTCGTTAGACAATGGTGGGGCAACTAACTATCTTTCTGAATCGTTTGCTATTTGTGAAAAAGTAGCAAAAGATTACGATAATACAGAGGGTAGTAATTATTGCAAATATGTGAAAGAGAAAATACAAGAACCTAGTATTTCTCTTGAAGCAACATATCAAGTTCAGCCCAACAAACCGTTCGTTGTAAAGGCTAAATTTAAAAATGTAGATACGCTATATTTCAGGCTGTATAAAGTGAACTCTAAATTTATTTCGAACAGAGATAGGGATACTAATATTGACACTCTTCGAAAATGGACAACCTATAGAGCATGGACACAATCTCTTCCAAAAGCAACCGATTACAGGGAACATTCGGTAGAATTGCCTGTGAGTGCCATCGAAAACGGTTTTTATTTTATTGTTGTTTCAGATAAAAAGGAGCTAAACCATGATTCAAACATTCGTAAGGCTGTTGTAAATGCAACTTCATTGTTTGCCATGAGCAAACCCTCTAAAGGTAGAGAATCAAGTGCTATTTCAATTGTGAATAGCGCATCGGGAATTCCACTTAGCAATGTCAACGTTGAATTCTTTGAGAATAGATATAACTACACAACCCGTTTCTATTACAATTACTCGCTAGGTAAAACAGTAACTAATGCTGATGGTGTAGCTATTTACTCTGGAACCAATTCGGCGCTTTCATCGGTTGTATCGAATAAGGGCGATACGCTCTACGTTCCTTCTGCATACATAAATGGTTATTATTCAAGTGGACATGTTAACTATAGAACAGTTTTATTTACCGACCGTGCTATTTATCGACCGGGACAAACAGTATACTTTAAGGGACTTGTATTAAAATGTTCGGGTCAATCCTGCGATATTGTTACCAACTATGAGGAAGAGGTAACCTTTGAAGATCCTAACGACCAAGAGTTATCATCGATAGAGGTTATGACCAACCAATTTGGCACATTCAATGGCTCGTTTGTAATTCCTACTGGATTATTGAATGGGAATTTTAGATTGGATTGCGATAACGGTGGGGTAAATATTCGTGTAGAGGAGTATAAACGGCCAACATTTGAGGTTCGCTTTACTTCACCCGAGAAATCATACGGGTTTAACGATTCAATTAGCTTGGAGGGAGTTGCCAAGGCTTATGCTGGCTATGCAATTGATAATGGAAAAGTATCGTATCGGGTGAGTCGTAAAGCAGAGTCTCGATGGTGGTGGTACTATTCATCGGGCGAAACCAAACAAGTAGCTGTGGGCACAACCACTACCGATACCGATGGAAAATTTAAGATATCATACTTTACCGACGATAGAGATATTTTGGATAAAGACATGATTTACACGTATACACTCGCGGCTGAGGTTATTGATGCAAATGGGGAGACTCGGAGTGCCAGTAATGCATTGCGTATTAGCAAAACGCCTTTGCTGATAAAGTCTAACCTGCCCGAAGTTTATAGCGTAAAGGATCCTACCATTGTGACTATTCAAGCGCTTAATTTGATTGGCAAAGAGGTTAAAGCCGAAATAGATATTAGTATCGTAAAGCTGGAGGCACCTAAGGCAATTCTCTTTGACCGACTATGGACTGCCCCAGATGTTTTTGCTATGGACGAAGCTGCCTTCCGAAAAATTTTCCCAAATCGAGTATATAAAAATGAAGCAAAACCCGAAACGTGGAGTGATGGCAAGGTAGTGCTTTCTAAAAAGTTGAACGTTGGCGATCGTAGTTTCAACTTAAATGAGGTTCTCTCTAAATTTAAGTCGGCATACTATAGGGTGAAAATAACAGCCAAAGATAGCAGCAACACAACGGCAACTTGGTCGAAGGTATTCCGAATGGTTCAAGACAAACCTCAGAATCCACAATGTGCTAAGGATTGGATTACTCCGGTAAAAACCTCTGGTGAGCCAGGTGAGTTTGCCGAGTTTTGGGTTTCGTCACTAACACCTAGCACACCTATTAAGTATGAATTATTGCTAGGCGATAGCATATTAGTGTCTAAATGGCTGACTACAGGCAATAAAGTTGAGAAAATAGTTATTCCAATTGAGAAAAGGTTTAGAGGAGGATTTGCCGTGCAATTTATTCAGGTTGCCGAAGGGCAATCGTTTGTTTCGTTTCATGAAGTAAAAGTTCCTTTCACCAACAAGAAGTTGGATATCTCCTTTACCTCATTTCGGAATAAGCTTATGCCGGGCGAACAAGAACAGTGGCAGGTAAGTATTAAAAACAAAAAGGGTGAAAAGGAGATGGCCGAAATGCTGGCCACACTGTATGATGCCTCTTTAGATACCTTTGCCCCACTCAGGTGGGAAACCGAGTTTTATACAACCAGAAATCATTCATGGCTGAAATGGAATGGCAGCTATGTACCTCGCCTTGCCAAGGTTGATAACCTCTCAAGCACATCCATTTATTTATACGATTGGCGTAAAAGTTATGAGTCTCTTGAATTGGAATTTGACTACGGTGGCTATAATGGATACTATCAAAATATGCAGTATCGACTGAAGCAAAAGAGGATAAACGAAGATATTAAGAAAGCAGAAGCAGGAGTTAAGCTTATACGAGATAAAGAACAAGAGCCAACCGTCGCTTACCAAAAGATGGTTGCTTTTAATGATTCACTTATTAATAAAGGCGCTGCATCGCTTGTAACGGTGTCGGGCGTTGTTATTGATGAAACCGACGATTTGCCTCTTCCTGGGGTAAGTATTGCAATTGTTGGGACAACTAGCGGTACCGCAACCGATATGGATGGGAAGTTCTCTTTAAAAATACCTATTGGAGCATATATTCAGGTAACCTATGTTGGCTTTGTAACACAAACTATGCAGGTGTTATCCAAGTTTGTTAAAGTGACTATAAAAGAAGAAGAACAACAATTGGAAGAGGTTGTAGTTACCGGCCATGGAGTAAAAAGGGAAACTATGATAGCTGGAGCTGTAGCGGGCATTCAATTGTCAACATTAGATGCCGATAAGATTGCCGAGGATGTAGCTATTGATTTAACCCAAATAGAAACGCGCAAAAATTTTAACGAGACTGCCTTTTTCTATCCCAATTTATTAACCGATGATTCGGGTAATATTACGATCAACTTTACTATTCCCGAGGCATTAACCCGTTGGAAGATGGCGGGATTTGCGCATACCAAAGATTTTAAAACCGGAACCATTTTCAATGAGTTAATTACGCAGAAAGACGTTTCGATAATGGTAAATGCTCCTCGCTTTTTGAGGGAGGCTGATACTATTGAGTTTGCCGCAAAGGTGAATAACCTAAGCGATAAAGATATATCGGGCATTGCTGTAATTCAGCTTATCGACCCATACACCCAAAAATCGTTGGATAGCGCATTGCTTCAATCAAGTGCTCAGGTTGCTTTTAACTTAGGTAAAGGGCAAAGTACCGGTATTCGTTGGAAGCTAGTAATTCCGGCAGGAATACAGGCTGTTACCTATAAGGTGTTGGCCAAAGCCGGAAAGTATACCGATGGCGAAGAGGCTACCCTTCCTGTATTGTTGAACAGCAAGTTAGTTACAGAGAGCATCCCATTTATGGTTCGCGCCAAACAGACTAAGGAGTTACGGTTCGACAAAATGATAGATCAAAAATCAACAACCCTTAGGAACGAAGCGTATACTATCGAGTTTACTTCGAATCCAGCATGGTATGCAATACAGGCCATGCCGTATTTGATGGAATTTCCTTACGAATGTTCCGAGCAAGTTTTTTCGAGGTTCTTTGCAAACTCTATTTCTACTGCTATAATGAATAGCTCGCCACGTATTAAGGAGGTTTTTAACACATGGTCTGCTACAAATTCGGAATCACTGGTTTCAAACCTAGAGAAAAATAAAGAGTTGAAGGAGTTACTTCTTCAGGAAACGCCATGGGTTCTCGATTCGAAAGATGAAACTGAGCGCAAAAAAAGAATAGCGTTGCTCTTCGATATGAATAATATGAGCAATAACCTTCAATCGGCATTCAACAAGCTTCAAGGTAAGCAAACACCTAACGGTGGTTTTGGTTGGTTTGATGGTATGCCCGATAATCGTTACATAACTCAGCTAATTGCATCCGGTTTAGGTCAGCTCAAACACCTAAAGGTTGTTCCTGCGGTTGACCAAGAGCAGCTCGATGACATGCTTCAAGATGCAATGAACTATCTCGATGCTCGAATTATTGAGGATTACAAAGAATTGCTCGAACTGAGCCGAAAAGGTCTAGTGAAGCTAGAGAATGATAATCTTTCAATGCTTCAAATTCATTACCTCTACAGCAAGAGTTTCTTTGCTCCCGTAGAACCAAGCAAGGAGCTGCTTGATGCGTATAACTATTTCTATAAACAGGCAAAAACTTACTGGCTGCTTAAGGATATATATGCACAAGGAATGCTTGCACTTACCTTTAAGCGTTCTGGCGATAATGATGGAGCAAAGGTGATTAAATCTCTCTCAAACCGTGCTATGCAATCGGAAGAGCTAGGTATGTATTGGCCTCAAAACAAGTGGGGCTATTACTGGTATCAGTCTCCAATCGAAACACAAGCAATGCTAATTGAAGCATTTTATGAGGTAGCTGCCGATACCACTTCAATGGAGGAGATGAAAATTTGGCTGTTGCGGAATAAGCAAACCTCCGACTGGCAAACTACTAAAGCCACTTCTGCTGCATGTT
>Ga0136636_10002962_pt1 | contig 10155 bp, 7 predicted proteins | sample AntDrymUQ8522106_2_FD_104653 | JGI IMG/M metagenome (GOLD analysis project Ga0136636, IMG submission 104653) | Polar desert sand microbial communities from Dry Valleys, Antarctica - metaG UQ852 (21.06) | ecosystem: Environmental > Terrestrial > Soil > Desert | place: Antarctica: Dry Valley... | reverse complement strand
GGCGAAAAGTACGCATTCAGAACTTCTTTTGCACTGGAAACGCAACATTATCCCGACAGTCCTAACCATCCGACATTTCCCGGTACCGTTTTAAGGCCGGGTTCGAAATATCATCATTCCTGTATTTATAGGTTTGAAGTAAAATAAAGTTCAGGTGATTGCTGAATAAAGTTAGGCTTCTGAGTAAATAAAAGAAGGAGAGCTTTTGGCCCTCCTTTTTTCAGTGTGATAAATTATCAGAAAAATGAACTAACCTATTTTCGCAATCGCATCAATAAATGCTTCAACCGAAGCAGTTACGATATCGGTATTGGCTGAGAAACCATAGTAAAGATTTCCTTTGTTCTCCAATTGAACATGCACCTTTCCTATATCATCCGAACCACGGGTAATTGCCTGAATAAGAAACTCCTCGAGTGTAACTGTCTTGCGCAGAATTTGCTTAACCGCGTTAAAAGCTGCATCAACTGGTCCGTTCCCGTCGGCTGTAGCAGTAAATTCTTCACCGTCAAGTTTTATTGTGACAGTAGCTACCGGGTGAGTTGATGATCCGCAGATAACCTGCAAATGTTTCAACTGGATACGCCTGTCGTGTTCCGATTGCTCAACGCCAACAAGTACAAACAGATCTTCATCTTTTATTTCCTTTTTGCGGTCAGCAAGCTCGATAAATTTATCATAAACCTCATTCAGCTCTTCCACATTCATGGTAAATCCGAGTACTTCGAGCCGGTGTTTTAAAGCCGCACGGCCCGATCGGGCAGTTAAAACGATGCTCGATTCGCGGATACCCACATCCAGCGGATCAATAATTTCATAGTTTTCGCGGTTTTTCAAAACTCCGTCCTGGTGAATTCCTGAAGAATGTGCAAAAGCATTACGGCCGACTATGGCTTTATTGGGTTGCACCGGCATCCGCATAAGCGTTGAAACCATCCGGCTGGTTTCGTAAATGAGTTGAGAATTTACACTGGTAATCAACTCAAGTTTTGGCCTGGTTTTAAGCGTCATTACAACCTCTTCGAGTGAAGTGTTGCCGGCGCGTTCACCAATGCCGTTGATGGTAACCTCCACCTGCCGGGCACCGTTCAGAATTCCCGAAATGGAGTTAGCTGTAGCCATACCCAAGTCGTTGTGGCAATGGGTTGAAAGGATTGCCCTTTCTACATTTTTCACATGATCGACCAGGTATTTAATCTTTTCGCCATACTCATGCGGAAGGCAATAACCGGTTGTATCGGGGATATTCACCACGGTGGCACCGGCAGCAATTACAGCTTCAACAACCCTGGCAAGGTATTCATTTTCAGTACGCCCGGCATCTTCACAATAAAACTCAACGTCATCCACGAAGTTACGGGCATATTTTACGGCAGCTATAGCACGCTCAATAATTTCGTCCTGGTTCGATTTCAGTTTATGCGTAATGTGATAAAACGAAGTGCCGATCCCGGTGTGGATCCTTTTACGGCGCGCATATTTGAGGGCTTCGGCAGCCACTTCAATATCCTTTTCCACGGCACGGGTAAGTGCGCAGATGATAGGTTCGTGCACGGCTTTCGAGATTTCAACCACCGATTTAAAATCAACCGGGCTCGAAATAGGAAAACCAGCCTCAATAATATCGACACCCAGGGCTTCCAGTTGCTTAGCCACTTCAATTTTCTCAAGTGTGTTCAGCTGGCAACCGGGAACCTGTTCGCCGTCGCGCAGGGTTGTATCAAAAACATAAATCTTTTCACTCATATAGATTGGTTTTATAAAAAGGTATGACCTTTCATTTATGCATGCAATTATTTTAAATTAGCATAATGCCATTTTGAATTGAATTTAGAGATTACTCCTAAATGTTTGTTTATTAATATTTTACATCTTTATGAACCCCTCTGCCCTTCGGGCATCTCCCCTTGAAAAAAGGGGAGAACCCAAAAAACAACTTAAACTTCTTTACCCTGAAACATTGAAACTCTGAAACCCTGAAACCCTTAATTATTTTCAGGACGTAATTTCCGTACAGCTGCCCCGGCCACCCACATTTCCGAATCACGAAGTTCTTTCAGTTCAACTTCAAGTTTTTCGCGGTAATCGGATTTGCTGTTCGAGTCAATCGAAAGCTGTGCTTCGTTTCCACTGGCTACTTCGTTATATAATTCTTCAAAAACAGGTTTGGTGGCATCGCGGAATTTCTTCCACCAGTCCAAAGCCCCGCGCTGCGCTGTGGTTGAGCAATTGGCATACATCCAGTCCATACCATTTTCAGCTACCAAAGGCATCAGACTCTGTGTCAATTCTTCAACGGTTTCGTTAAATGCTTCGGAAGGTGAATGTCCCTTGCTGCGTAAAACATCATACTGAGCGGCAAAAATTCCCTGTATTGCGCCCATCAAAGTACCGCGCTCGCCGGTAAGATCTGAGAAAACTTCTTTTTTGAAATCGGTTTCGAAAAGATAACCTGATCCTACACCTATTCCTAAGGCAACAACGCGGTTGAATGCACGACCGGTAGCATCCTGGAAAATTGCATAGCTCGAATTGAGTCCACGACCCTGCAAAAACATCCGTCTGAGGCTGGTTCCTGAACCTTTTGGTGCAACCAGGATCACATCCACATCAGCTGGTGGAATGATGCCGGTGCGCTCCTTGTAAGTAATACCAAAACCATGCGAAAAATACAGTGCCTTACCGGCTGTGAGATGTTTCTTAACGGTAGGCCATAAAGCGATCTGGCCGGCATCGGACAACAGGAACTGAATGATGGTACCACGCTGGCAGGCTTCTTCGATTTCAAAAAGAGTTTCACCCGCTACCCAACCGTCTTTTACCGCTTTGTCCCACGATTTGGAACCGCTACGTTGACCGATGATTACATTGAAACCGTTATCGCGTAAGTTGAGCGACTGACCCGGACCCTGAACGCCGTATCCTACGATTGCTATGGTTTCATTTTTGAGGGTTTCTACTGCTTTTGCCAAAGGAAACTCTTCGCGGGTTACTACATTTTCTTCAGTTGATCCAAATTTGATTTTTGCCATTGTTTTTGATTTGTTTGTTATAATTAATATTGTCTTTTATTACACTATTTTGCCTTTTTTACATTGCCGCCCTCAATTTCCCGCGCGACTCAACTTTCAGAAGGAGTTCATCTCTTTCTTTAAGGAATTCGGATAGTTTTTCGATACGGGAGCGGGTTATTGCGATCCTTCCGGAGCGAATAAACTGCAGTACGCCATATTTATTAAGCTCAGTGAACAGTTCCTGTGTCTCTTCTTTATGACCGGTTTTTTCAATCACAGTATATTCCGGGGTTATCTCAAGGATGCGTGCGTTATGACTCCGGATCAGTTTCTCAATCTCATCGCTTTCCATCAGTGACTTTGTAGGCACTTTATACAAAGCTATTTCCTGGTAAATCATCTCTTCGTTCGTATGATAAAAAGCTTTGAGAACATCAACCAGTTTGTCAATCTGCTTTACTATATTTTTAATCTTTTCCTCTTCCTCGTTAACTACAATTGTAATTTTATGAATTCCGGGAAGGGCTGATTCGGATCCCGTAAGGCTTTCGATATTTACCTGTCGGCGGGTGAAGATAATAGTAATGCGGTTGGTTAAACCGATATGATTTTCGCTGTACGTGGTGATTATAAATTCCTTTTTCATCTCAATTATCTTCTGAATTATCGTTTTTTACACCTTGGAGCTTTTGCCTTTGGATTCGATTTTTGCCAGAAGTGCATCCCGTTCTTTCAGGAATTCCGAGAGCTTTTCGATAGGTGATCGCGTTATAGCTATCCTTCCCGAGCGGATAAATTGCAGAACACCAAACTGGTTCAGTTTAGTAAATAATTCCTGGGTTTCCTCTTTATGTCCGGTTTTCTCAATTACAGTATATTCCGGGGTTATTTCGAGTATCCTGGCATTGTGGCTGCGTATCAGTTTCTCAATCTGGTCGCTTTCCATAATCGGCGCGGTTGGCACTTTATATAAAGCAATTTCCTGAAAGATCATTTCCTCGTTGGTATGATAAAAAGCCTTGAGAACCTCAACCTGTTTGTCGATCTGCTTAACAATATTACTAACCTTGTCTTTGGTTTCATTCACCACTATGGTAAATTTTGAAATACCTTTAAGGGCTGATTCAGAAACAGTAAGACTTTCGATGTTTACTTTACGACGGGTAAATATGATGGTAATGCGGTTTAGCAAACCAATATGATTTTCGCTGTATGCTGATATTATATATTCCTGCTTCATTTTTTCGGAAGTTAAACTGTTGAACATCTATTTTGCAGCATCAGGCGGACTTAGAAGGATTTCCGAAACTGAAGCGCCCTGCGGCACCATAGGGAAGACATTATCTTCCTTTTCGATATTTACCTCAAGCAGATAAGGGCCTTTGGTATCGAACATGGTTTTAATCGCATCATCGAGCTTATCCCTGTCGGATATCAGGATTCCGGGAATCCCATACGCATCAGCAACTTTCACAAAATCAGGACTTAATATTTCGGTAAACGAATATCTTTTTTCAAAGAAAAGTTCCTGCCATTGACGTACCATTCCAAGGAAATGGTTATTGAGGATTACCATTTTTACCGCCAGTTTTTCCTGCGCGATTGTACCCAACTCCTGGATCGTCATCTGAAAGCCGCCGTCACCGGCAAACACAACAACCTCGCGGTTGGGCTCGCCTAATTTGGCGCCTATGGCTGCCGGTAAACCATAACCCATAGTACCCAAACCGCCTGAAGTAATATGACTTCGCGAATGTTTGAATTTGGAATAACGAGCCGCCGACATCTGGTGCTGTCCTACATCCGAAACAATTACAGCATCATTTTTAGTGTATTCCGAAACTCTCCGGACTACTTCACCCATGGTTAAACCAGGTTTTTCCGGATAAAGGTCTGAATGAATAACTTTCTTATTTTCAATGGCATCGGCTTGTTTGAACTCTTTAACCCATTCCTTGTGCTTATTCGGACTGACGATATGGGTCAGAAGCCTGAGTATTTTTTTTGCATCACCGAGCAGCGCTACATCTACCTTTACATTTTTATTTATTTCGGCAGGATCAATTTCGATATGTATGATTTTTGCCTGTTTGGCATACGTATTCAATGTTCCGGTAACGCGGTCGTCGAAACGCATTCCTACGGCTATCAGCAAATCACATTCATTAGTTTTAATATTCGGGCCATAATTACCATGCATTCCCAACATCCCCACATTAAGGGGATGATCAGTATTTAAGGCTGAAAGGCCCAGGAGTGTCCATGCTGCAGGAATACCGGTTTTATCAATAAAACTCTTTAGTTCTCTTTCGGCTTCGCCCAGCATAATCCCTTGTCCGAAAATAAGGAACGGCTTTTTTGCCTCGTTTATCATGGTTGCGGCCTCAGTCAGTTTCTCTTTGTTGACAGGATATTCAGGAACATAGCTCCTTATTTTGTGGCATTTGGCATATTTGTATTTCAGCTTGCCAAACTGTGCATTTTTAGTAATATCAAGCAGTACAGGTCCCGGCCTCCCTGATGCGGCAATATAAAAAGCCTTGGCAATGGCTTCGGGAATATCTTCAGGAGTTGTAATCTGGAAATTCCACTTGGTAACTGGCATAGAGATGCCTATCACATCTGATTCCTGGAAAGCATCCGTTCCAAGCAAATGAGCGCCAACCTGGCCGGTGATGCATACCAATGGAGTTGAGTCAATCTGCGCATCAGCAATTCCTGTCATAAGGTTAGTGGCGCCAGGGCCGGAAGTGGCTATGCAAACTCCAACTTTCCCGGTAACGCGGGCATAACCCTGGGCAGCATGAACCGCTCCCTGCTCGTGCCGGGTGAGTATATGCCGCAGCGCATTGCGGTAGTCGTACAATGCATCGTAAACAGGCATGATTGCGCCGCCGGGGTAACCGAAAATAACTTCTGCACCTTCAGCAATCAGCGAACGGATAACAGCTTCGCTGCCAGTTATTTCATCATTCTGCTGCTTCGACTTGGTGGTTTCTTTTTCTTTAGCCGTCATAATTATGTCTGTTGGTTTTAATTCAATGGATAATTTTAAAACATTTTGCCGCTTATAAGTGAGGTCTCGTCTGAATCAGTAAATCAGCTATTCTATATGATCCTAACTGCACCAGTATCGGCAGAAGAAACATGTAAAGCATAAATTTTCAGGGCAGTCGAAATATTCCTCTTTCTTGATTGCGGCGTATATGCGTCTTCTCCACGAAGAGTTTCATTTTTCTTCCGAAGTTCCAGCTCTTCATCACTAATAACCAGGTTCATTGAACGTGTAGCGATATCAATTATAATTTTATCATTGTCATTTATAAGCGCTATCTCGCCACCGGCAGCGGCTTCGGGTGATACATGCCCGATGGAAAGACCTGAAGTTCCTCCTGAGAATCGCCCGTCAGTGATCAGGGCACAGTCCTTATCAAGTTTCAGTGTCTTTAAATAGGAAGTAGGGTATAGCATTTCCTGCATTCCGGGACCGCCTTTCGGTCCTTCATACCTGATCACGACAATATCTCCGGGATTTACCTTGCCACTCAATATTCCGCTTACCGCTTCATCCTGCGATTCGAATACTCTTGCAATGCCTTCGAAATGAAACAACGCAGGATCGACTCCGGCGGTTTTTACAATACTGCCAGTGGTTGCAATATTTCCGTATAAAACAGCCAGACCTCCATCTTTATGATATGCATTTTCCATGCTTCGGATACAGCCGGAAACACGATCATCATCTAACTTTGCATACTTTGTATTCTGCGAACCCATTACAAGGTTAATCTTACGGCCCGGCGCACTACTGAATATTTCAATTGCTTCATCTGTAACTTCTTTATTTACAATGTCATAAGCGATAATTGCCTCTCCCAGGCTTAGTCCGTCAGCCCTATAGGCCGAAGTATCCAGCAGCTTAGCCCGGTTCAGTTCGCCCAGGAGTGAAAGGATTCCTCCGGCACGGTTAACATCTTCAACATGGTATTGCGAACTGGGAGAAACTTTGCAAAGGCATGGCGTTATCCGCGAAAGTGCATCAATATCCTTCATAGTAAAGTCAACGCCTGCTTCGTGTGCAACAGCCAAAAGATGCAGTACCGTATTGGTCGATCCTCCCATGGCTATATCCAGCGTCATGGCATTGAGGAAAGCTTTTTTTGAAGCGATCTGACGGGGTAAAACGGTATCATTTCCTTTAAAATAATATTCCTGAGCCATTTCAACGATGCGGCAAGCTGCTTTTTCGAAAAGCTTAAGCCTGTTGACATGAGTAGCTACTATGGTTCCGTTTCCGGGCAGCGACATACCTAATGCCTCGGTAAGGCAGTTCATACTATTGGCGGTAAACATTCCGGAACAGGAGCCACAGGTCGGACAAGCCGATTGTTCAGCCTTTTTAAGGTCGCTGTCGCTCACACTTTCGTCGGCACCCATAACCATGGCATCCACCAGGTCGAGTTTGCGGTCGCCCATAACACCGGCTTCCATCGGTCCGCCCGAAACAAATATAGTCGGGACATTAAGCCTCATGGCAGCCATCAGCATACCGGGTGTAATTTTATCGCAGTTGCTGATACAGATAAGAGCGTCAGCCTTATGCGCATTCACCATATACTCCACGCTATCGGCAATCAGGTCGCGCGAAGGCAATGAATACAACATTCCATCATGCCCCATAGCTATTCCATCATCGATGGCAATGGTATTAAATTCGGCAGCAAAACAGCCCTGGGCTTCAATAAGGCCTTTCACATATTGACCGATTGAATGCAGATGTGCATGGCCCGGAACAAACTGTGTGAATGAATTGGCAATAGCAATGAGCGGTTTGCCGAATTGTTCTTCTTTCATGCCATTGGCACGCCACAAACTTCGCGCCCCGGCCATTTTCCGGCCTTTGGTGGTTGTATCGCTTCGGAGTTGATTCTGCATTACGCTTTATTTAAATTCGGTTTGATCAATTGCATTCATTTAGTGATGGTTCATCCTGGGATGAATGCTAATCCTTGAGTTGGAAATCGTTATGTATAAAGTGCGGTTTTTTAACATACCATATACAACACCTTTTTGACTGAAATGATTTATGCGATTCAATTTTCATTCGTTTTTAGTACTGTCACTAAATTAAAAACCTCCCTCACTTGTGGTGAGAGAGGCTTATGTTTTTATTTTTTAAACATGCTGTCCTAACTCACCCGCTTTTTTCGGAGAAGTACGAGGACGTTGAGAATAAAATTTGCTGAGGTATTTGGCATAAAATTTATTTTTGCAAAAATTTCTGATTGCTGGTGCAAAAATACAGCCTTATTCTTTACGAATAACAAAATATCGCCGTTTCCCGGGTTTTTGGGTCTTTTTCAGTAAGTCACTGAAAAATGAAATATCTCTATAAATGGCTTTAATACATTCATATTCATTTATTTGCAATCAATAATTCAAATTTATGCTTTTATAAAAAATAAAATGTTAAAAATTATATTTCTGTATAAATAGCCAGGTTTCATGAATATAAAAGCATTTTAAGGCAAGTTTCAAAGGAAGGAAATACATATAAAGTTTGAACATAAAAAAGGATCAATTTCTGAATCCGGCTTTAAGGAATTCCTCCGGCGAATTAATATTGACTAAAATGTTGCTATCCGGCACTTCGACCTTAATTACTTTGAATTTTTTAAGAAACTCATCTATTCTCATATCCGGAGCCTTCTCCAAAAGAATTTTTTCAGCCAACAAAGAACTCAAAAGCACGGGATGTCCTGACCTGGCCTTAAAAGCCGGAATTATTACATCAGCATCATTTCTATGCTGAATCAATGATTTCAGAACTTCGGCTGAAGTAAACGGATTGTCAATATTCTGAAAAAAGCAATAATTGCCAGGCTCCAAATGTTGAACACCGATTTGCAAAGTATGAAACCGGCCCAGATCAGGATTTGTGTTTATAAAGAGCTTGACGTTATGTGGCAAATTCACAGCTCTTTCTATCAGTAAATCAAATAATTCAGCGTTTACAACCACAATAATTTGTTCAATGCCTGCCTGTGCGTAGATATAGGCAATCTGTTCAATAAAAGTTGAATTTTTATTGAAATTCAGCAAAGCCTTATGTTCTCCCATCCGATCCGAATTGCCGGCCGAAAGTATAATACATGATGTGCTTTCAAATGGATACATTATTGCCTAATTTATCTACTTTTACAAAAGTAAATTAATTAACCTGCCAGGCATGAACCATTCTACTGCATTTTCTACAATTCCTGTTGAAAATCTCTTTAATCTCATTGATCTTGAATACCATAGTCGTCGTGAAATCTTTGGAATCCCTGAAGCTTTATTTTTCAATCCTGAAAAGCACGATGGACTTTCCATGGAAATCTTCGGTCAGCACTTGTACACACCTATAGGAGTTGCCGCCGGACCTCATACTCAGATGGCGCAGAACCTAATATCAGCCTGGCTTTGCGGTGCAAGTTATATCGAACTGAAAACAATTCAGACCCTCGACGAGCTTGAGGTGTCAAAACCCTGTATCGATATGCAGGACGAAGGTTATAATTGCGAATGGTCGCAGGAACTGAGAGTTAAGGAATCATTTGAAGAGTACCTGAAAGCCTGGGTTATCATCCATCTGCTACAGCATAAATTCGGCTGGGACAAACAGCACAAACGTGGTTTCGTATTCAATATGAGCATTGGCTACAATTTTGAAGGCATTCAGAATGAAAATGTCCAGTGGTTTCTGAAAAGCATGTCGGATTGCAGCACTTCCAAACAAATCATAATTAACGAATTACTGCCATTTTATCCTGAACTGGCGAATATTGAAATTCCGGATTGCATTTCAGATAACATAACTTTGAGCACCATGCACGGTTGTCCGCCCGATGAAATTGAAAAAATCGGGCATTACCTGCTGAAGGAGAAAAAGCTGCACACTCTGATAAAACTAAACCCTACACTACTTGGAAAAGATGAGTTGCGTGACATTTTAAACAATAAGCTTCAGTTCAAAAACAACATTCCGGATATTGCCTTTGAGCATGATTTGAAATATGCCGATGCACTTGGAATTATTGAAAGGCTGCAGCAGACGGCCGATGACGAAGGATTGTTTTTTGGCGTGAAACTTACCAATACG
>Ga0136636_10002961_pt1 | contig 10156 bp, 11 predicted proteins | sample AntDrymUQ8522106_2_FD_104653 | JGI IMG/M metagenome (GOLD analysis project Ga0136636, IMG submission 104653) | Polar desert sand microbial communities from Dry Valleys, Antarctica - metaG UQ852 (21.06) | ecosystem: Environmental > Terrestrial > Soil > Desert | place: Antarctica: Dry Valley... | reverse complement strand
TCGATGCGTGCCGTGTCGAGCTCAACGCGTTGCATCCAGCTCGTGGCCTCAGACCGCAAATGGGCATAGTTGCGTGCGCCGAGTGCCATCAGACGTTCGCCGACGTTGGCACCACCCGAGACGTTCATGCGCAAGCCGTCACGCGCGTGTTGTTCAACAAATCCCCAGTCGGTGCGCGCTAGCCAGCGCAGCCGGGCTTCACTGAGTGCTGACAGGTCGGTCAAGTCACTGGCGTGGCCCGTCGCGTCCCGACGCACGTCGTAGTGCACCGAACCCTCGTCGCACGCCAATCGTGCGGCCAGCAGGCGCAGCAATGTGCTCTTTCCCGACCCAGATTCGCCCACCACGGCCAGAACCTCGCCGGGATAGAGGTCAAAACTCACGTCGCGGCAGGCCCATCGCACTTGACCTTGGTGCACGAACGCCTTACTCGCTTTGCGAACCGATAAAAGTTGAGGCGCTTTCATGCGGCCTCCGACGCGGTGTTTACTTGGGACAGTACGTTTGGCAGCGTGACCGCCTGCTGCGTTCCGACATGACCAGCGTCGCGGCGCTCACTGCAGTAGTCGCTGTCCGAACACACGAATAAACGGCTACCCGCGTCGTCAACAATCATTTCATCAAGGTAGCTGTCGCCGGCGCCACACAAGGCGCAGGCGTGGTCCCAGGTTTGCACTTCGAATGGATGATCTTCAAAGTCCAGGCTGCGCACGTCGGTGTAAGGTGGAATGGCATACAGCCGCTTCTCTCGGCCTGCGCCAAACAGTTGCAGCGCGGGGTTCATGTGCATCTTGGGGTTGTCAAATTTGGGGATGGGTGAAGGCGACATCAGGTAGCGTTCGTTGACCATCACGGGGTAGTCATAGGCGCGGGAAATTGCACCCAGTTGGGCAATGTCTTCGTAGAGGCGCACATGCATCAGACCGTATTCGCTCAAGGCATGCATCTTGATGGTTTCACGCCGCCGGGGTTCAAGTCGTGACATCGGTTCTGGCATCGGCACTTGGTACACCAAAATTTGTGCTTCGGTGAGAGCCGCCTCAGGGATGCGATGTCGGGTTTGAATCAAAGTGGCCTCGCGTGTTTTTTCAGTGGTTGCCACGCCGGTGGTGCGCACAAAGAACCGACGGATGTTGACCGCATTGGTCGTGTCGTCCGCTCCTTGGTCAATGACCTTGAGCACGTCTGACTGACCAATGATGCTGGCGGTGATCTGCACGCCACCCGTTCCCCAGCCATAGGCAAACGGCATTTCACGCGAGCTAAACGGCACCTGGTAGCCCGGCACCGCCACCGCTTTGAGCAGCGCACGGCGCACGCGCTTTTTGGTGCGTTCGTCCAAAAATCCAAAGTTGTAATGGGTATCCATCAAACGGCCTCTTTTGAAGTTGCATTGAACATAGCCGCATCGTCAGAATGATCACTTGAATCCTCAGCGTGGGACGCACGAAGCTTGCGAACCAGCTCCAGTTCGGCCTGAAAGTCGACGTAATGTGGCAGCTTCAGATGTTGCACAAAGCCCGATGATTCGACGTTGTCTGCATGGGACAGCACAAACTCTTCGTCCTGGGCGGGCGCGGTTCGCGGTTCGCCAAGTTCGTCAGCGCGCAAAGAACGGTCCACCAAGGCCATGGCCATGGCTTTGCGTTCCGCACCACCAAATGCCAAGCCATAACCCTGCGTGAACTGCGGTGGCAACTCCCGACTGCCATTGAACTGGTTGATCATCTGGCATTCCGTGACCTCGATGTCGCCGATGTCAATCGCAAACCCCAGCTCATCGGCAACCAGTTCCACACGCACAAAGCCACGGCGAATTTCACCCGCAAAGGGGTGAGAGTTGGCGTAGCCGCGTTGCGTGGAGTAGCCCATGGCCAGCAGCCAGCCTTCGTCTCCTCGCGCCAAAGCTTGTAAGCGCAAGGCTCGGTCAGCAGGAAACATCAGGGGGTCACGCGTCAGGTCACCCGGTGGTGCCGCATCACACGGCTGCGGCGTTTCCAATAAACCCTCGCGGGCCAGCAAATCGTTGATGCGAGGCACCTGGCTGGGGCCGACATCCTTTGGCGGGTGCAATGGATCGGGGCAGGTGATCGGCTGTGCGGGCGCAGCCAGCTCAGACTGGCGCGCGCAAACGGGTTCACCTTCAGCCAGCAATGCAAAGTCCAGCAGGCGTTGGGTGTAGTCGTAGGTCGGGCCCAACAATTGCCCGCCGGGAACTTCCTTGAAGGTGGCGGAGATGCGACGAACCAAATCAATGCGTGCCGTGTCCAACGGCTGGGAGTACCCCAGACGGGGCAGCGTGGTACGGTAGGCGCGCAGCAAGAAGATGGCTTCCATCAAGTCGCCACTGGCTTGCTTGATCGCCAGCGCAGCCAGTTCGGGGTCGTACAACGAGCCTTCGCACATTACCCGGTCTACGGCCAGTGACAGTTGTTCGCGTATTTGCTGCACCGAGAGCGCAGCAACACAGGTGTCGCCTCGGCGCTGTTGGTCCAGCAGACGCCATGAGTGCTCTATGGCGGCACTGCCGCCCTTAACCGCTACATACATGTCATGCTCCTTCGCACACGTTCACACGCGTGGTGCGTGGCAGGCCCAACGCATGGTCACCACAGGTGAAAACAACGTCCACTCCCTGAGGAAATGCACACGGGTTGTCACGACGCTTTTGCCAAAAATCAGCTGGCACACCTTGAATTGCTACAGCTTGCACTGTCTCGATTCCCGGGCCATACCACGCCGTGGCGATGCCACCCTCGAATGCCGAAACTTCCACCAAAAGCGTTGCTGAAAACTCTGGTGCCTCAGCCGACCCGGCCGCAAAATCAGCAAGATTGAAATGGGTTTCGGTCGTCGACACAACCGCAAAATATGCGGCCCCTGGCCAAAGCGTCACGGGCGCACCGGTATGAAAGCGCAGCCATTTCTGCAGCCCCAAGTCCTCGGTTTGCCACCACACCGGAGTTTCATCATCCGTGAGGGTCAGCAGCAAGCGAGCCATTGCCCCGCCCATCTCAACGCCCGAAAGTTTGGGGCCAATCAAGCGCTTTTGGCCTGGGCGAGCCAACGCATCCAATACGCCACGAAATGCATTCTGGCTGTCATGCACATCGTCACAAAGGCCTGGTGCCAAGTCATTCATCATCATGCAGCACCCCGAACAAATGTAAAAAATTCGACCTTGGAGCCCGCGACCTGGTCCTGCCGTTGTTGACGCCGTGCGCTTAGCACCTGGGCCAAAGGGTCAATTAGGGAGGTTTGCAAGCGCTGGTGGTACTGCGGGTCCTGGAGCATCGCGTCGAACAACGCTGCGAGCTCTGCTCGGCGCTTGTCGCGACCCAGCGCATAAGAAATACCCAAGGGACCATCGCCCAGGCGCACGGCGCACCGCACCACGCTGGCTTCACCTTGGTTAAATGGGTTGCCTGTTCCACCCATTCGACCGCGCAACATCACCATGCCAACTTCAGGCGGACGAACCACCTGAAGCTGAGGGAGGTCGCCAATGTCCTGACGCATGGCTTCGAGTTGCGCCACACTGGCGCGAGCCAGCACGGCCATCCACGCCTGACGCGCGGGTGTGGTGCTGTTTGCATCTTCGGTTGTTGCGTTGTTTGTCATTCAGATAGGTTCGCCAAAACTGGGGTTGAAGTCACCGCCCACCTTTTGGGTTTGCGGTACATGGCATCTAGTTCAACCGCGCAACATGAAGGATTTGTGACAGTGGCAAGGCTTCGTTCAACAATCTTGAGCGGCGTGTTCGGGACTGGACGTCAATCTGGCGCGGACTGTCATCCAGATGTCTAAATAGGCCTTTACAGTGGCCCTGGTCGGCAGCGGGCACACTTTATTGTTCAGGTGCTTGGCGTTCATTGCCGTGTTCAACCGGAGTTTTTGATGTCATTTGATCAACTTGTTAACCGCCCACCGGTGCGCCGCAGCGGCGTGACCGTGTGGCGGCAAATTGCGGACACGCTGGCCACCGAAATACGCGATCGCAGCTATGCCACGACAGGCCGCCTCCCCGGTGAGGTGGAGCTGTCCGCCCGTTTTTCAGTCAACCGACATACCTTGCGGCAAGCAGTGGCTGCGTTGCAGGACGAAGGTCTGATTCGCATCGAGCCCGGACGCGGCATGTTTGTGCAGCATGAGCTGCTGGACTACGCCTTGTCCAAACGCACCCGCTTCAGTGAAAACCTGCTGCGTCAGGGATTTTTGCCGAGCAAACAGTTGCTCGCCGCACGCGAAATGGTGGCCCCAGAACGCGCAGCCAAAGAACTTCGGCTAGACAAGGGTGCCAAGGTGCTCATGGTGGAAATGCTCGACGAAGCCAATGACGCCCCCATCGGTTTGGCAACTGCGTATTACCCGGCGCAACGCTTTGCGGGGCTGCTGGAAATGATTGCACAAGGCACCCGCACCACCGACATCCTCAAACACTTTGGGGTGCAAGACTACGTTCGTGCCCAAAGCCGCGTGACCACCCAAATGCCCAGCGATGAAACCGCCCGCCTACTCAGGCAAGCCACAGCGCGCCCCGTGCTGTGTGTGGAAGGCGTTGACGTGGACATGGACGGCATACCCATCAAATATGGCGAAACCTGTTTTTGTGGCGATCGGGTGCAACTGGTGGTCGACGCTGGAGAACCAACATGACGGCGCGCTACGCCATCTACTTTGCGCCCGCCGCGCAGTCACCGTGGTGGGACTTTGGCAGCCACTGGCTTGGGCGAGACGCATGCGCCAATGCATTCCTGGTGCAGCCCCAGCTGAACCACATCGCGCCCGACACCTTTTTTGAGCTGACCTGCGAACCGCGGCGCTACGGGTTTCATGCCACGTTGAAAGCGCCGTTTCGCCTCACAGCTGGCATCACCCTCGTCCACCTGCAAGACCGCCTGCACACGCTGGCAGCAGTGTTGAAACCGGTGGCACTAGGTGACATGCAGGCCAAGGTGTTGAGCCAGTTTGTGGCCATGGTTCCCACCGTTTCAAATGATGATCTCATGGCCCTGGCCAGCCGCTGCGTGCGGGATTTTGACGGCCTGCGTGCACCCATGACGACCCAAGACCTGGCCCGGCGCCAGCCCCAACGCCTAGACGAACGCGAAGAGGCGTTGCTGCACGAGTTTGGCTACCCCTACGTTTTGGAGAAGTTCCGCTTTCACTTCACGCTGAGCGGTCCGGTGTCGCCCCCGGTGGCGCAGCAAATGATGACTGAGGTGACAACCCCCATCGCGCAGTTGAACGCCCAGCACCCGCTGGTGCTGGATCGGCTGTGTCTGTTTGTGCAAACCGCGCCGGGCATGCCTTTTCAGCGCATCGACGACGCGCTGCTGGGCGGGTAACGGTCTACTAAACCAGCACTTTTCGGATGCGCGCCGAGATCACATCAATGACCGTCACAGTGACGATGATGATCAGCATCACCGCGCAAGTTTCTGCGTATTGGAATCCACGAATGATCTCCCACAGAATCACACCAATGCCACCTGCACCGACCATGCCCACCACCGAGGCGGAGCGCACGTTGGACTCAAAGCGGTACAAAGAATACGAAATCCACAGTGGCAACACCTGGGGAATCACGCCGTACACAATTTCTTCCAACGCATTGGCGCCTGTGGCCCGGATGCCTTCGACCGGCTGCGGGTCAATCGACTCTACCGCCTCGGAAAACAGCTTGGCCAAAATGCCCGTGGTGTGCACAAACAAAGCCAACACCCCCGCAAACGGCCCCAAACCTACCGCAACGATGAACAGCATGGCAAACACCATCTCATTGATGGCGCGAGCCGCGTCCATCAACCGGCGCACCGGTTGATGCACCCACCACGGCGTGATGTTGGCAGAAGATAGCGACCCCAAGGGGATGGCAAACACGACCGCCAGCGCGGTTCCCCACAAAGCAATCTGCAGGGTGACCACCATTTCCTGCACATACATTCGCCAATCTGTGAAGTTGGGCGGGAAGAAGTCTGCAGCGTATGTGGCCATGTTGCCCGAGTCACGCACCAAGTCGCCGGGGCGCATGTCTGCACCCTGCCAGGACCCAGCCAACAACGCCAACAACACCCCCCAGGCCAGCAAACCCGACAAGCTGGTGCGTGGCGGCTTCATCTCTGAGACGCTCGGTGGGTTGACCATGCAGACGGGAGCGATCATGACGTTGCCCCGCAAAATGCTGCCATCAGCGCTAGCGCAAGTGGCATTACTGCACCTTGCCCAAAGCGGCCAACTGCTTGTCGATCTCTGCCAGTTTGACCTGTCGTTCTTCGGCGCTCAAGGCCATGTCGCCTTCAAACTTGTTGCGCGATTTGAAAAGTTCCAACTGACGAATCGGCAGAAGCTGGGCGTTGGTGGAGGGCTTGAACCCCGAGAGTTTGGATAGCTTGAACAGGTTGTCTTGTTCTTGCTGACCGCCACTGCCATAGGTAAAGAAGAAGTTTTTGACTTTGGCTTTAGTGGCCTCAGGCAAGTCTTTGCGCATCACCAGTGGGTCCAGTGGAATGAGCGGTGAAGTCCAGACCACGCGGATGTCGTTGAACTTCTCGGGCAATTTTGTCTTGAGCTTGTCCAAGTTCTCACTGTTGTTGGTGGCCACATCGACTTGTTTGTTGGCCACTGCCAAGGCATTGGTTTCGTGGTTGGCACTGCGCACCAGCTTGAACGCGCCCTTGGCGTCGATCTTGTTCTGCGCAAATACGTAGTAGCTTGGCACCAGGAAGCCAGAGGTTGAGTTGGGGTCGCCGTTGCCAAACGACAGGTTTTTGGCTTGCTTGAGCACGTCGTCCAGCGACTTGAGCGCACTGTCTTTGTGCACGATCAAGTGCGAGTAATAGCCTTGGGTGCCATCGGCATTCACCATTTGGGCAAACACCTCACCGCCTGCGCGGTCCACAGCCTCCATGGCCGACTTGTTGCCAAACCAAGCCACATGTACCTTGTTGAAGCGCATGCCTTCAATGATGCCCGCGTAATCAGATGCAAAAAAGGCGTTGACCTTCATGCCGGTTTTCTGGCCCAAGCTGTCCAGAATCGGCTGCCAGTCAGACTTCAGGTTTTGGGAAGACTCCGTGGAAATGATGCCGAAATTGAGCTCCTTGAGCTCCTGTGCTCCCGCCGGATTCAAGGCGATGAGGGTGGCGCCAACGACGCTGGTAAGTAGTTTTTTCATCATGATGGGTCCTTTAAATTTATAACAATCTACTAACAACAAGGCATTTCACGCTGCACAGGCCACTGAGGCGCGCGCGGCAACAGGCGATGGCCAAGCCAGATGCGGGGCCGGATGCTTGTGGTCTTGCAGGCTGGAAATATGGTCTCCCAGCGCCAGAATGTCGTCGGCCTCAGCGCCATACAGTTCGCGCAGCAAGATCGGCGTGAGCGCTTTTGACGGGCCGTCGTACACCACACGCCCTTTGTGCAGGGCCACGGTGCGCGGGCAATACTTGATGGCCACGTTCACTTGGTGCAAGGACACCACCACAGTGCATTTGTCTTCCTGGTTGACCTTGGCCAAGATGTCCATCACCTTGCGGGACGATTCGGGGTCCAGCGAGGCAATGGGTTCGTCAGCCAGGATCACCTTGGCACCTTGCACCATGGCGCGTGCAATCGCCGCACGTTGCTGTTGACCACCTGAGAGCGTTGAGGAACGCTGGTGGCAGCACTCTTCAATGCCTACACGCCTTAACGCGTCCACGCCACAGCGCATTTCCGCAGTTGTAAACCAGCGCAACAAACTGCGCCACAGCGGCACACGGTGTAGCGTGCCGGCCAACACGTTGACGATCACGGGCAAGCGGTCCACCAAATTGAATTGCTGAAATACAAAGCCAATGCCCGCACGGGTCTGGCGAATGTCGGCAGCCACCCGACCGCGCTGCTGCACCACCTTGCCATGAATCTGTACCAAGCCAGCGCTGGAACCGTCGGCTGCCATGAGACCCGCCATGTGGCGCAACAAAGTGGACTTGCCAGAGCCAGACGCGCCAATCAAGGCCACCATCTCTCCGGCCTGAATGCTCAGATCGATCTCTTGCAGCGCTTTGCGCCCGCCATGAAACGTCTTGGTCAATGCACTGATGCGAATTGCTGTATCCATGAAGATCACTCCTGTTCGTTGCGCCAAAGTTAACGGCGCAATATGTCAGTCATGTGTCAGGGCAGCGTCTTGCAAATCAGCAGTGTTTGCCGGATGCAGATGTGTGCAGCACTGCACACCCGTCACCGTGGGCGCGACAAGGTGAGGTGGGTGGCAGCTTGGGCAGGCGTGAAACGCCCGACGCCCCGCGACGGACACCCTGCATGGGTTCAACTGAGGAAGCTAGGTTCAACTGGGGCGCCGACGGTCCGCCCACTGCACGCTGCAAGTTCGAAGAACCGCCTGGTAAACGATCTTAGTGAAATGGGCAGTCCCCAGGCCTACAGCCAGCGCGACGGCGACGGCGACGGCGACGGCGACGGCATTAGCATATGCCCGACTATTGGAGGGTCGTTCACATCGGTGATGTGAACGACAAGGTCGACTGGTACGGTGCGTTGTCTTCCAGCAGCGCTTTAAGGTCTGCCGCTGCCTGGGCAAGCGAAAAATTCAAAGCCGATCTAGCCGCGTTGTCGCCTGGGTCAGCTTGGGCTCTTTCAGCAGCTTGGCTTTGTAGGCCATTAACTCATCGTCCGCGATGTAGAAACGGCGAAGCCACTGTTCCGCCGATTCACCCACGATGCGCGGCTCTCCGTCTTTGGAACCATAGTGCAAATCGCCAATGTGCGGGATGCGTACTTCCTTGAGCAAGGCATTGACCAGCACATAGGTGGGGGGCTTGGGGTCCAAGGTCACCGGGGCCAACTCGGGCTTGGGCCCGGCCTGGATCACCAGCCCTGCCCCGTAGTCGTACATTGCGTACCAATTCATTGGCAACTCGGAGCGCAGGGTGGACAAGCCGCCAATTTGCTCGACCATGCCGCGATTGATGGCCGTTAGCCAGCCAATGGTTTTGAGCCGGGTGGAGATGCCGGTTTTGACACGCCCCCCGATCAGAGCGTTGTCCCCTGCGTCAACGCCGTTGGCAAACTCCACCATCATCGCTTCAACGGGCTCGTTGGGCTCGTCACGAACTAACGAAATCTGCAAGGCGTGACCACCATACCCGTGAATTGGTTTGAGCAAACGTGCGAAGTCAACAAATAGCTCTTGAAAAACAGTCGGGTTTTCTTCTGCATAGAGCAAAGGCATACTGAACTGCAAAGAGTCCAAACCCCAAGTGCCCATCTTGGCCTGCCAAGCCCGGTGGCCACGTACAAAAAATTGCCATTGGCTGGCATCATGTGGTTTTTCCCCGCTAATGTAAGCAAAGCTCAAGACATCATCGGGACGCAGCTTGCCCGCGTAGTCGCGCAGCTTGGGGGCTTTGGCGTACGCAAATTTGTCTGGGCCTTTGGGTGGTTCATCAAACCAAAGCCATTTCAAATGCGCTTTGGCGATGGCCTCGTACTGCTCAAAGCATCCGCACACAGCCTGTCTAACTTCAGGGGTATGTGAGCCGTCAAAGTACAAAGTGCCACGCAACACCATGGCGGCTCCAATGTAATCCTCAAGACCGTATTTCATCAAGGCAGCACCGGGGATATTGAGTTTGTCAGCGTGTTCACGCAGCAGAGTGGGAAGGTCAAGTAGGGGTTCATGGCAGGGTGTCCGATCAAAACGGTACGGGCAGAGGTGGGCGGGGCGTGCGACCACGGCTGAGGGCAAAAGCAACCCAGGACAAGAGGGTGGCCACAGCACCGATTTCTTCGACCGGCAGCTTGGGAGAATCAGGCTCTGGTTTGTGCCACAACTTACCCTCAACACCGTCGTTCCCGCGCAGGCGGGAATCCAATTTAGCTCAGTAATCGTAAGCGCTGCACAAACCCCAATCTTGAAAATCACCGCCAAATTCGGCAAGCTTGCACCATCTCAACTCAGATGGAAAAGCGGACATGCAAGAACAACCAAACACATTTGCACAACACGTTGCAGCGGCCTGGCGCGAAGGAGTCACCATGGCCGCATATGCAAAAACGCATGGCCTCGCAGCCTCAACCCTGTACCGCTGGCAACAAAAGCTGCGTCAGACCAAAGCCACTGCGATTGACGCAGTTGCACTGACCAGTT
>Ga0136636_10002960_pt1 | contig 10157 bp, 9 predicted proteins | sample AntDrymUQ8522106_2_FD_104653 | JGI IMG/M metagenome (GOLD analysis project Ga0136636, IMG submission 104653) | Polar desert sand microbial communities from Dry Valleys, Antarctica - metaG UQ852 (21.06) | ecosystem: Environmental > Terrestrial > Soil > Desert | place: Antarctica: Dry Valley... | reverse complement strand
AGAAACGGAAGACTTGAACGGATTGGGCTGACGTGCCTGATCACCTCCCAAATTAACGGGTATGGTAAAACGAGGTTTAAACTCCGCTACTCCTAAAAGGCTGTCATTTACGATTCCCCCATTTTCCGAATTCTTTACGGAATTGCCCAGCATAGTAAAAAAGGCCGCATATCGTTTTCGCTTTCCCTGGTAATTGCTAAAAAGGCGGTAGTTGTTGTGGTTGGTATTTTGCGTTACAAAAAATCCAGGAGTCGAAATTAACCGGTATTCAAATCCAAAATTTAAATTAGGTCTGGGATTTTGTGTGTGCAGTATTTTAATCATTTGCTCCGTACCCGATGCAAGCTGGTAACCAAATTGGGTAAAGGGCTTGGTAGTTTTGAAAAAACGGGTATTCTCCAGACTAAAACGATATGCCTCAAAAGCGTGAAACCCAGCATCCCAACCGGGTTTTACAAAGGGAGAAAACACCATAGAATAGGCAGCCGCTCCATTGTTACCCAGGTATTGATGAGTGGCAGGCAATGGGAAATAGGTAGAAAAATCATTGATAGAAGTGTCCAGCCTGCCGCTCCGGATTGAATCAAGGTATTTAAAGGTAATGGTAATAGAATCCTTCGCATCATCCCTTTGTTCAAAACCAAGCTTATCCTTTTTGGAAGTGGTATCACTATTGGGATTATTGGATGGATTACCTGTTCTACCAGTGTTGCCCGTTCCGCCTTGCTGCCGCATCCCCCGTGGCATTTGGGCAGCAACAGATTGCAACAACATCAACAATAAGAAAGTAAATCCTAATTTATACATTCACTACAATTGAGCGATCAATTCTTTAAACAAGTACGTTAATTTAGGCTCTGCGTTATGGGCAGCTTCCAACACTTCTGCATGTGTAATTTTATTTTCTTCTTCCCGTATACCGATGTCGGTAATTACACTAATTCCAAAAACGGTTAATCCCATATGCACGGCAACTATCACTTCCTGTACGGTACTCATTCCTACAGCATCGCCGCCAATTACCTGTAGCAAGCGGTATTCAGCCCTTGTTTCAAAGGTTGGACCGGTAACACCACAATACACACCTTCTTTTAAATCGATGTTATTACCTGCAGCAATCAGCTTTGCCCGCTCTACCAGCAACTTACTGTAAGGTTCGCTCATATCAGGAAAGCGTGGACCAAATGCATCTATATTTTTACCAATCAGCGGATTGGCAGCAAATAAACTGATATGATCTGTAATCACCATCAGGTCGCCCACTTTAAAATCGACGTTCATTCCTCCTGCCGCATTGCTTACCAACAGGGTTTTAATACCTAAAAACTTCATCACTCGGATTGGAAAAACCACTTCATCCGTTGAATAACCTTCATAAAAATGAAAACGACCTGCCATCGCAACTACTTTCTTTCCACCCAGCTCACCAAAAATCAATTTACCGCTATGTCCTTCTACGGTACTTACCGGAAAATGAGGAATATCGCCATAAGGTATTTCTATTTCAACATTCATCTCCGCTGTAAAACTGCCGAGACCACTTCCTAAAACAATCCCTACAGATGGAGTAATGGGATGAATTCCCCGGATAAAAGCTACCGCTTCATTAATTTTGGTAATCATATTTTATAATAAGTAATTGATCAATGCATTTCCAAATAAAACTGACATCCAGCAAAATCAAACCTGTTGCTTAAATTAATGTCAATAAAATTTGTAAACGTTGTGCAAAGAAAGTAAACTAAACCCAAGGTTAGATTAAAATAATGGTAAAAAAATGGGGACGTGTCTGAGACGTCCTCATTTGTTTTTGGAAAATAAGTTTATTGCTTGCTGAATTTCCTTACTATCACAGCAACCGCCAACTGAATTTTCATAATATAAGAACCAGTTAAAATGTTATGTAAAGGGATCGGCTAAATCTGTATGTATCAAAAAAAACGGGACTATTTTTTTGACACATACTTTCTTATCTTCGCCAAAATTTTTACACATGAATCTCCACGAGTACCAAGCAAAAGAACTGCTAAAAAAATACAATGTGCCGGTGCAGGAAGGCATTGCCTGCAATACTGCCACTGAAGCTGAAGAAGCCTACCGACAAATACATTCTCAATACGGAAGCAAGTTTGCAGTAGTAAAAGCCCAGATACATGCGGGTGGACGTGGAAAAGGAACCATCGTTGGAACGGATCAGCGTGGTGTAGCGGTTGGTAAAAATGCGGAAGCAGTAAAACAAATTGCCCAAAACATCATCGGTGGTACATTGGTAACCATCCAAACCGGCCCCGCAGGTAAAATGGTGAATAAAGTATTGGTAGCACAGGATGTATATTACGAAGGTGCCAATCCTGTTAAGGAATTTTACCTGTCTATTTTATTAGACAGAGCCAAGGGCCAAAACGTGGTGATGTATAGCACTGAAGGTGGAATGAATATTGAAGATGTGGCGCACAATACACCCGAAAAGATATTTAAGGAATGGATTTACCCAGGTGGAATGCTACAGGCTTTCCAGGCTCGCAAAATAGCATTCAACCTTGGTCTTAGCGGCGAGGCATTTAAAAACTGCGTGAAATTTGTAACCAATTTATATGCAGCTTATGTGGGTTTAGATTGTGGAATGCTGGAAATAAACCCTTTGTTTAAAACCAGTGATGAAAAAATTATTGCGGTGGATTGTAAGATGAATGTGGATGACAATGCAATCATGCGTCACCCGGATATAGCCTCATTGCGTGATATTTCTGAAGAAGATCCTACTGAAGTAGAAGCAGGGAAATTTAACCTGAACTTTGTAAAATTAGATGGCAACGTAGGTTGCATGGTAAATGGTGCCGGTCTTGCGATGGCTACCATGGATATGATTAAATTAAGCGGTGGCGAACCTGCCAACTTTTTAGACGTAGGTGGTACGGCCAATGCACAAACAGTTGAAGCCGGATTTCGCATCATTTTAAAAGATCCAAAAGTAAAAGCGATCCTCATCAATATTTTTGGTGGTATCGTTCGTTGCGATCGTGTAGCCCAGGGTGTTATTGATGCCTACCAATCTATCGGCAATATTGAAATACCCATCATTGTTAGATTACAGGGAACCAATGCAGATGTAGCTAAAAAATTAATTGACGAAAGCGGTTTGAAAGTACAAAGTGCCATCTTGCTAAGCGAGGCTGCTACTTTGGTAAACAAAGCGTTGGCATAAAATTTCATTTCAGCATAAATTAAAAATCCCGTTTCAATTGAAACGGGATTTTTAATTTATGTAGGAACAGGCCGCGGCCTGTTCTGTTCCTCATTAATACCTTTTACACAAAACAAATCGAATCCCATTTTATTAATGACCAATGCTGTATTGCAGACAAAAAAACATGCAACATAATTCCCTGTTGCAGGCAGAACAGGCCACGGCCTGTTCCTACAGGACAAGATCGTTTATCACAAAACAAATCGAATCCCATTTTATTAATGACCAATGCTGTATTGCAGGCAAAAAAACATGCGATATAATTCCCTGTTGCAGGCAGAACAGGCCATGGCCTGTTCCTATAAATCCGCCATACGGGTTATGAAAAAAAAAGACGCCACCATTCGGCAACGTCTCCCGTTTAACACGATCCTCAAAAACAACTATTTTTTTGGCATACCCCGGTAGTCAAAAAAACAACATTGAACGAATGATTTATGACTTAGCTTTTTTATTGGCTTTAAATCTTAAATCAGCGGTACCATCTTTTTTCAACGGGCCTTTTTCTGTGGATGCTGCATTCTTATAACGATTGTCCGGTGTACCATCTTTTTTCAATACCACAACCTGTGTATTGGTTGTTTTAACAGTAATTGCTTCCTTCGCTTTTACCGGTGCAGTAGCAACCACTGCTGAAGTAGCAGGCTTCTTTTGCTGCGGAGTTGCCGCAACTTCTTTTACAAGTTTTGCCTTTACCACCGGCTTTGCAGGTACTGCCTGTTGTGCATTTGAAAAATGGCTGAACCCAATCAACATTGCTGCACCGAGAATTAATTTTTTCATTGTTGTGAAGTTTTTAAAATTTTAGATATTGTTTACTTTTTGTAGTACAAATGTATTGCCCGTTTTAAATCAGACAACAAGCTTAACCATCGCTTAACCGTGCAACAAACCTATCAAGACCAACTCAAACTGACTATCATCACTTTGGTATTACCAACGGACTAAAGAAACCTGATTAACCACCATTTAACTGAACGCTTCCGTTACATGCAATGTTTTGTTTGCATCTTTGCATTAACATTCGTTAATAAGCCACCCAATATGCGCTCAACAACTCTTAAATGGATCATTTTGATAACCACAATACTGATTGGCTTATTGGTATCGGCACAACTATTCTGGCTCAATAAAATTTACAAATATGACCAGAAGGAATTTTCTACAAGTGTAATAAAAAGTATCAAAGGTGTTTATGAAGACCTGGACTTAAGCGATTCCTCGGGAGCTGAGTTGCAACAATTAATTAAACAAACCAATATCAGCACTTTTCGTTTCCGGGTAAATAATGTTCCGCCAAAAGACAGTTTAGTAAATGCCGTCTTAAATAACCTCGAAGATTTTGGTGTTTTTACAGATTGCAGGCTCAGCCTCTACGAGCCTAAAACAACCCGTTATCTTTATGAAGCGTACATACCGTCGGCTACCTCTAAATACAGCAACAGCAATGACATGGATGCTCCTATTTACAAAAATAACTACCCTTATGTGCAGCTCTATTTTCCACACCGCAGTCAGTACATTTTAAGTTCGATGTCGTGGTGGATTATATCAAGTTTGCTATTGCTATTTATTTTAATTGCGCTTGGGTTCAGCATGTTTCATTTGTACCGTCAAAAATTTTTAAATGAAGTGCAAAATGATTTCATCCGAAATGTAACCCACGAATTTCAAACCCCACTTACTACATTAATGGTAGGGCTGGATGCCATTGCCAAACCATCTATTCTTGATAATCCTGAAAAACTGGAAAAGTACACCCGGCTGATGCAGGGACAAACGGCTTATCTAAAACAACACATCGAAAACCTGATGAAGGTACTAAAAGCGGAAACACATGGACTGGCACCCGAAAGAGAATTGATTGTACCCAACGAATTAATTAAGCAGGTGATTGAGCAATTGCATGTAACTATTGAAGAAAAGAATGCGCAGGTACAACTGCTGCTGGAAGAAAACAACAGTAAAATAACCGCCAATAAAAGTGGCTTATTTACCGCCATTTTAAACCTGATTTCGAATGCCATCAAATATGCTCCTCATCCTGTGGTAATCGTTAAAACAACGGTGATCAATGGCATGTATCAAATTTCAATAAAAGACAATGGAATCGGGATCGAAGAACAATATCAAAAAAAATTATTTCATAAATTTTACAGGGTACCCACCGGTGATATACACAATGTAAAAGGACTTGGGCTTGGATTGTACTTTGTAAAAAAAGTAATAGACGAAAACAAAGGAAACATTCATGTAAAAAGTATTGCAGGTATTGGATCTGAGTTTGTAATTGAATTACCTACCCATTAAAATTAAATTGTTATGCAACCAATTAAAGCAACCATATTATTTGCAGAAGACGACAGCAGTCTTGCATTTATTGTAAAAGACACATTGGAAGAAGAGGGATACAAAGTAGTGCATTGTGCAGATGGACAAACTGCAATCGACACTTTTGACAAATCGAAATTCGACATCTGCATACTGGATATCATGATGCCCAATAAAGATGGCTATACGGTCGCAAAAAAAATAAGAAAGCAAACAGACGTGTTACCTATACTTTTTTTAAGTACAAAAAACCAGGAGGAAGACCGGCTCAAAGGATACGAAACAGGTGCAGATGATTACATTTCAAAACCTTTTAGCATGCCGGAATTGTTGAAAAAGATAGAAGTCTTTTTGCGCCGCAGTAAAAAACTATATGCAGATACCATTGCAGATTATACCATTGGTCAAATCCTTTTTTCTTTCATCAATTTAAAAATAACCACCCCAATCGAAACTTTCAATATTACCCAGCGAGAGGCCGACCTGCTAAAGTTTTTTTGCGAGCATCAAAACAAAGTGGTTAAGCGGGAAGAAGTATTGATCAATGTATGGGGCAAAGATGATTTTTTTCTTGGACGAAGCATGGATGTTTTTATTAGCAAAATTCGCAAATACCTGAAGACCGAACCGGGTGTTGCGATAGAAACGATTCATGGGATTGGGTTTAGGTTTACAGTACCTGAAGCGTAATGAATGGTTGGATAGCGGTATTGTTGAATGGATGTATTATTGTATGGCTGAATGGTTGTATTGTTGAATGGCCGTGATTGCATGATCTCTTTTATATAAATGGTGCAATCGCACAATCTAATATCAAAGTGCTCTCGACAATTGATGTACTGAATTGATTATACGTAAAGATTGGTCCAAATAATTTGTGCAGGTAATCATTGCCCTCAGAAACACCATCACAATCTAACAATTTATCAATCTAACAATCCAACAATCCAATAATCCAATAATCTAACAATCCGAAAGCTATCGGATCAACACCCCAACAATGCAACCATGAAAATAAAGCCTTCCGCCATTTTAAAAAAACTTCACCTGAAATAAGTATTGGCGATCGTATTTATCCTGGTGGGCATTTACTTTTTCAGACAGCAGCGAAACGAATTAAAATCTATCATACCGTCCATTGAAAAATCAAACTGGCATTGGATTACAGCCGGGTTCATCCTCACCATGGTGTATGTGTTGTTGCAAGCGGCCATGTATGTTTTTAGCTTTGCAACAGTAAAATCAAAATTACCGTGGCTGCTGGCAAAAGAGCTATTTTTAAAAAGAAATTTCCTCAGTGTTTTTCTTCCAGCAGGTGGCATGACCTCGCTGGCTTATATGCCTGGCAGCTTGCGCCGTTCAGATATCCATAAAAAGTAAGTACACCAATCATCCGGCATTTATGCATTCACCGGAATCTTATCTCTTTTTATAGTTGGGTTGCCGGTAATCATTTACACATTCATACAATCGAAGCATATCAACAATTCGGTCATTGGCATTATTAGCCTCGCCTTCCTGCTTTCGATATTTATTTCCCTGCTTTATTCCATTCGCAAAAAAGGTTGGGTGCATGCTTTGCTGGTAAGATTTTTTCCATCAATAGAAAAAAACATGAACGAAATAATTGCCTTCGACTGGTCGGTTTACCATTTCTCGCTCACTACTTTTTCATCCGTATTGATCGAATTTTCGGGTATGTTTCACCTGCTGATTGCCATGTTTGCTGTTGGTGTTCATCCCTCGGTTGAAGCGGCTTGTATTGGCTATATTGTATCTGTTATTTTATTGGCCACTTCACCATTTCTTCGTGGCCTCGGTGCCATTGAATTATCGCTTACCTATATTCTAACCTTGTATAGATATTCCTCCGCCCAGGCATTCGAGATTACCATTCTTTATCGCATATTCGAATTTTGGTTACCACTCGCTTTCGGATTATTAGCCTTTGCAGCTAAGGGAAGACAAATCTTTTTAAGACTGGCACCTGTTGTACTCATCTTCATATTGGGAGTCATCAATATTTTGTCAGCCATCACCCCTCCTATTGCTTCGAGGATGCGTTTGCTGAAAGAATATTTGCCCACTCACATCATCCATGCATCCAACTTATTGGTGTTAATGATGGGATTACTCCTGTTGGTTACGGCCACCTTTCTGGTTCGTGGCCTTCGCAATGCATGGATCATTGCCATGGTTGTTTCGTTAGTTTCCTTCATCACCCATCTTACCAAGGCATTGGATTGGGAAGAATCAACCATCGCATTTTTAGTAATTCTTATCCTTTTAATTACCTATAAACAGTACTGATTAAAAACTAAAGCCAAACTAATGCAGGTTGGTGTAATTACTGCTGCCAGTGTTTTTGCCGGTGTGGTAATTTTTGAAACCGTTGGTTTTTACTTTCTAGATATGCGGCATTGTGGTATTGATTTTATCTGGAAGCAATCCATCGGATTTTCAATTAAAAGTTTTTTCTTACTTGCCAACGATGAGCTGGTACCTGTAACAAAATTTGGAACAGAATATATTGCCACAGTAAATGTGTTGAGTGCTGCTACCTGGATATTTTTCTTCTATACCATCATCCGGCCTTGTATCAACGACACCAATACCAACACCAATAATTTGCAGGAGGCGCAATCGCTGCTTACACGATTCGGCTCCACTGCTGTGGACTACTTTAAAATAAATGAGGACAAATTGTTTTTCTTTGATGAAGATAAAGACGGCTTTATTGCTTATCGCATTGCAAATGGATTTGCCATTGTACTGGACGAACCGGTATGTGCTGAAGAAAATAAAACCATCATGTTAAAGGCCTTTGATAAACAATGTAAACGCATGGGACTGAAGGCTGCATTTTATAGAGTTGATGAAGACAGCATTTATTATTTTGAGCAATTGAAGAAAAAGAAATTATTGATTGGGCAGGAAGCTGTATTGGTCATCAACCAATTTACGATGGAAGGAAAAGATAAAAAAGCGCTGCGCAATTCACTAAACAGTCTTGCTAAAAAAGGGTACACCATCGAAACACAACTGGCACCCTTAACGAATGAATTGGTGAAGGAATTAAGATTGGTATCGGATGAATGGCTGGAGGCTTTTGACAAAAAGGAAACCACTTTTTCGCAGGGAATGTTCATTGAAGAAATTATACAGGAACAGGATGTAATTTTAATACGGGATGCAGAAAAAAAAGTAGTCAGTTTTTTAAATATGATACCCGACTATACACCGGAAGGATTTACCTACGACATGATCAGAAAAACAGCCGAAGCCCCAGGCGGATGCATGGATGCATTGATCATTACCGCCATTCAGTATGGCAAAGATAAAAGCATGCAATGGCTGAACCTTGGGCTTGTTCCTACGTCGGGCATTGCAGAGCCGGACAATACCGCAGAAAGAGTGGTGAAATTTGCGTACGAAAAAGTAAAGCACTTTCAAAACTACAACGGGCTTCGGGATTTTAAGGAAAAATATGCGACCGAATGGCTCAACAAATACCTGGTGTACGACAATGATTTTGACCTCATTCAACTACCGGCTGCACTCAATAAAGTAATGCAGCCAATGCCTAAAATAAAAACAATTTAAAATGAGTTTTAGTAAAATAATCATCCTGCTTGTTGCATTGGGAATTACAAAACTTACCGAGGCTCAAAATGCAACAAATACAGCCATTACCAAACTTCCGCTTAATACCGTACCTGCTGCAAATGATACCAGCAAGGCATTGGTACTTTACATAACCGGTGATGGAGGCTGGAATAAATTTTCGAAAAATTTCGCAACGGCTTTGGCTGCAAACGGATACCCGGTAGTGTCCCTCAATTCAAATGACTATTTCTGGAAAAAGAAAACAGCGGCACAAACTGCTGCTGATTTAACAGTGGTATTAAGAACCTATCAAAAAAGCCGGAAGCGAAAAAAAGTAATTCTAATAGGATATTCATTTGGTGCGGATGTTGTTCCCTTTGTTTTCAATCTCCTGCCTGCTGATCTAAATGCAGCCATCACTAATATCTGTCTGTTATCCGTTTCACCTACAACTGATTTTGAAATACATTTATCTGTAATGTTTGGCAGCAAATTAAAAAGTGGTCATAGTGTGATTGCAGAACTTAATAAAATTAACACCAAACCAATTGCACTTATTTTTGGTGAAGATGAAACTGATTTTTCGTGGAACCAGTTAAAGATCAAAAAACTACACCCATATTACACTTCTTGGCGGCCATCATTATGATGACAATGAAGCCAGTGTGAGTAAAACCATTATTCAACAAATTTCCAAAAAATAATAAGATAAATTTATTTCAGAGACTATCGATCCCGAGATAAAACCAATGTACAAAGTAAGTTCAACAGAAAACAAAATACCAATGATATCCTATTTCTTCATCCAGAAAAAGCAGATTCAAAATAACCGATTACTGTAAGACATCGGGCAGTTAAAACAAAGCATCAATTATTTTTCGCACCACTGTCAATCCAGCAGAGAATGGCGCTTTTATCTTTTGCTGAGAGCGTTTTGTTTTTAGGCATTCTTCCGGTAACGACGGAGCTTTTT
>Ga0136636_10002959_pt1 | contig 10162 bp, 8 predicted proteins | sample AntDrymUQ8522106_2_FD_104653 | JGI IMG/M metagenome (GOLD analysis project Ga0136636, IMG submission 104653) | Polar desert sand microbial communities from Dry Valleys, Antarctica - metaG UQ852 (21.06) | ecosystem: Environmental > Terrestrial > Soil > Desert | place: Antarctica: Dry Valley... | reverse complement strand
CTGACCCGTGGCGCTCATGGCGCGAACAGCAACCGCAGCTCGGCGCTCGGCAGCGGGGTGGTGCGACGCGCGGTGATACGCCCTTGGGGCTGCTGCGAGAGGTCTACCGTCCATCCGTCGGCGGCGGTGCTGTCACCCCGAAGCCAGCCGAACAAGGCCGCGACCGGCAGCGCGGTGCCGCTGATTTCGGTGGTGAGTTCGTCGAGGCTGTCGCGCTGTTCGAACCGGTCGCCTTGACGCAATTCGGCGCCCTGCGGCGACCAGCGCACGCTGGCCAGGGTGGTGCCCAAAGGCGAGCTGAGTTGCAACTCGCCCGCCTGGGGACTGCCGCGCAGATCGAAGCCGGCAGAGAACGACTGTGGGGGTGTGCTGTCCAGCCGCAACGCCAGGCGGCCGCTCCAGGCGTCTTCTCTGGCGGATCCGGGTGGACGAGGAGCGGCGCACGCGCCGAGCAGCAGCGTGGCGACCAACACCGCCGCAACCAGGCAGGCGCGGTGGCCGGTTGCTTGAAGGCCCGTCACGGTTTGACCTGCAGCCGTTTGAATGTGTCTTGCAGGGTTTCGTTGTCGCTGGCGACCAGCAGGCCTTCGCGCCAGATTTTGAGCGCCTGTTCGCGCTGACCGCTGATCCACAGCACTTCACCGAGATGGGCAGCGATTTCGGCGTCGGGACGTTTGGCGTAGGCGGCGGCCAGAATCTCCAGCGCACGGGCGGTGTTGCCCAGTCGGAATTCGACCCAGCCCAGGCTATCTTGAATATAAGCATCGTCGGGCGCAAAAGACAGCGCTTTCTCGATCAGCTGTTTGGCCTCAGCCAGCCGCAGATTGCGGTCGGCCAGCGAGTAGCCCAATGCGTTGTAGGCGTGGTAGTGATCGGGCTTGGCGGCAATGAGCTGGCGCAGCAGACGCTCCATCTCCTCGATCAGATCGGCCTTCTCGGCCATCATGGCCTGGTCATACAGCAGATCTGCATCGTTGGGGAATCGCTTGACGGCTTCGCCATAGACATCAAAGGCGCCCCGGTAATCTTTCAGATCGCGCAGCAGCTGGGCTTCGGCCACCAGCTTCAGCCGCGCGTCGCCATTGCGCCGCTCGGGCAGGTTGCGCAGCATAGCGCGCGCCTCGGCGCGCTGACCTTGGCGCGCCAGCAGCGATGCCCGCCGCATCTGCGCGGCCATGATGTCATCGGCGTTTTCAATCCGATCCAGCCAGGCGCTGGCGGCGGTGAAGTCCTGCTGCTTCTCGGCGATTTGTGCCATGAGCAAATAGGCCTGCGTCAGGCCGCGCATTACCCGTTCATCGCCCGATTGGCGGGCCAGCGTCATGAAGGTCTGGAGGGATCGGGTGGCAGCGGGCAGGCTGTTGGTCTGCACCTGCAGGCTGGCGAGCAGCAGCCAGGGCTCAGGCAGGTCGGGCCTGCGGGTGGTCAGGGCATCGAGCAGGGTACGCGCCTGGGCGTTGCGCTGCAGGTCCAGCAGCACCCGGGCATAGCTCAGTGCCACCGCCGAGTCTTGGGATTTGCCGTCAGTACTGGCTTGTAGCTGACGCTGCACAATCGGCTCGGCGTCTTTCTCTCCGCGCTCGAAAAGCTCCAACGCCAGCAGGGCAGGGAAGGGCGATGCTGGGTCGGCGGCCTGGCCTTCGCGCGCCGAGGTCAGGGCAAGACCGGGTTGATCCAGCGCCAACTGCATACGGCCAATCGTGGTCCACGCGGCGGCGGCTTGGTCGCGTTGTTTGAGCGCTGGCGCCAGGGCGTCGCGCACCACCGCCAGGGCGGCCGCTTTGTCGGGCACCCGCATGAAAGTTTGCGGGATCGCGTTGATGGTGTTGCTGCGTTCGGCCACCGGGTTGCGCTCGATGATGGCGCGCAGCACCGGGCCGGTCTCTCCAACGCGGTTGAGCGCCAGCAGGATCTGCAGCACAAAACGCTCGGCCTCGGGGTCTTTCGGTTGATCGGCCGACCAAGCCCGTGCGGCGGTCAACGCCGCCTCGCCCGAACGGCTTTGCAGCGCCACCTCCACCGCGCGGCGAAACAGCGCGGTATCGCGCTGCTTGCGCGCCGCATCCAGAATGAGCGAGTAGCCAGCGCCTGGATCGCCGCCGCGCACGTTGAGTTCGCCCAGCAGCAGCTGGTAGAACAGAGGTGCGTTGAGTTCCGAATTGAGCGGACGGGTTGCCTCGGTGGCGCTGGCTGAAACAGCAGGCGCAGCCGGTGCTGCGTCTGGCACGGCTTGGGCGTGCGCCGTACCGCCTGCCAGCAAAACAGCGCTCAGCCACCAACCGGTCCGGCGGCCTGCGCGAGATCCTGTGCCAGGCGGGTTGGTGGGTACGATTTCCAGCGTTGCAACGCGGCGCAAGGTGTTCATCGGATCATGATAATGGAACGCTTTCCAAGCGATCGCCGTCGGACCCCAAGCCCTCACAGGCGTTCCAGGGCGGCCCCAAAAGACCGGTTGCCATGCCCGAACTCCCCGAAGTAGAAGTGACCCGCCGCGGTTTTGCCGATCGCATTGCGGGCGCCGAGATTACCGAGATATCCATGGGCAAACCGCTGCGCTGGCCGCTGGGCGTGGCGCCCGAGCAGCTACTGGGCCAGCGGGTTCACAGCGTGGGCCGACGTGGCAAGTACTTGTTGGTGCATCTCGATCGTGGTTTGCTGATCTTGCATCTCGGCATGTCGGGCAGCCTGCGGTTCGCCCCGGTGCTGCCGCCTCGCGGCGTGCACGACCATTTCGAACTGGTCACCACCCGTGGGCAATTGCGCCTGCACGATCCTCGCCGCTTCGGTGCGGTGATCTTCGTCGCTTCTAGCGACGATATGGTGGCGCGCAAGCTGCTGGATCATCTGGGCACCGAGCCGCTGGAAGCCGGCTTTGATCCGGTCACGTTTCACCAGCGCCTGCGGCTGCGGCGCGCCAGCATCAAGCAGGTGCTGCTGGCAGGTGACATCGTGGTGGGCGTGGGCAATATCTACGCATCAGAAGCCTTGTTCATGGCCGGCATCCGCCCCACGCTGCGAGCGGATCGGCTGAGCAAGCCGCGGGCGGCGCGGTTGCACCAGGCGATCGTGGCGGTGTTGCAGCGCGCACTGGCGTTGGGCGGCAGCAGCCTGCGCGACTTCAGTGGCGCTGAGGGCCAGAGCGGCTACTTTCAGCTTGATGCGATGGTCTATGGCCGCACGGGGCAGCCTTGCCGCGTGTGCACCACGCCGATCAAGACCCTGCGCCAGGGCCAGCGATCTACCTTCTATTGCCCGAATTGCCAAAAGCCATGATGTTGCGCGCGATCCGACGAGCGCCCATCTGAGGCGCTGGCCGGTGCGAGGGCGATGCTATATTGATTTTTTCTACCGAGGCACGTCGCATGAGTTTCAATCAGGATTTGGATGAGCACGGAGCCTGGCGCAAGCAGTTCGCGTTGCGGCTCAAGCTGTTGTCCGAATGGCTGATCGATCACGATCTCATGCAGCCCGGCGTGCGCGACCGCCTAGACCAGCTGCATGCCGAGGTGAAGAACGACAAGATCATGGTCGCCTTCGTGGCCGAGTTCTCGCGCGGCAAATCGGAGCTGATCAACGCGATGTTCTTCGCCGGCTACGGCCGCCGCATCATGCCGGCGAGCGCCGGGCGCACCACCATGTGCCCGACTGAATTGGCTTACGACGCCGACGTGCCGCCCTGCCTGCGCTTGCTGCCGATCGAGACGCGCTTGCAGCCGCAGTCGTTGCTGGACTGGCGCAATGCGCCCAACAAATGGGAACGGGTTGATCTGGATGTGAACGACCCCAAGCAGCTGGCCCGGGCGATCCAGAAAGTGGCCGAGGTGCGCCGCGTCAGCCGCAGCGAGGCCGCTGCCTTGGGTTTCTGGAACGACGAGACGCCCGACGACAACCCGCTGGTGGGCGCCGATGGCCTGATCGAGGTGCCCAAGTGGCGCCATGCGCTGATCAACATGGCGCACCCGCTGCTCAAGCAAGGCTTGGTGATTCTCGACACACCAGGGCTGAACGCGATCGGCGCCGAGCCGGAGCTCACCGTGAGCCTGCTGCCGCAAGCGCATGCGGTGGTGTTCATCCTCGCTGCCGATACCGGGGTGACCAAGTCCGATCTCACGATCTGGCGCCAACATCTGTCGGTGTTGGGTGAGGGGCGCGAGGCGCGGCTGGTGGTGCTCAACAAGATCGACACCATGTGGGACGCGCTCAGCTCGCCCGAGCAGGTGCAGCTGCAGATCGCTTCGCAGCGCACCGACTCGGCCGACATCCTCGGGCTTTCGCCGCGCCAAGTCATCGCGGTGTCGGCTCAAAAAGGTTTGCTGGCCAAGGTCAACCGCGACGAGCAGTTGCTCCAAGCCAGCAACTTGCTGGAACTCGAAGCCGCGCTGGGCTTGGGTTTGCTTGGGCAGCGCCGCAAGATACTGGGCGCGGCGGTGGCCCAGGGCATTGATGCGCTGCGTGAGGAAACCGGCCGTCTGGTGCACATCCGGGCGCGCGATCTGGTGGAGCAGGTGCAGGAGCTTGATGGTCTGCGCGGCAAAAACGCGGGGGTGATCAAACAGATGCGCCTTCGCATCGAGCAGGAGCAAGCCGACTTCGACGCCAGTGGCGCGAAAATCCAGGCGGTGCGCTCGGTGCACCTGCGTCTGCTCAAAGATTTGTTTGCGCTGCTCAGCGCGACACAACTCAAGGGGGAGGTCGCGGGTCTGGCGCGTGCACTCAAGCAACCAGGCATCAAGCTCGGTGTCAAACGCGCTTACGGCAACACCTTCGATCGGCTGCGTCGGGACTTGCAGCAGGCGGACAAGCTGGCCGCGGAAATCCAGTCCATGTTGGAAGGCAGCTTCAAGGGGCTGAACGCCGAATACGGTTTTTCCCTGCAGGCGCCTGAGCCGCCGCCGCTGGAGCAGTACATCCAGGAGCTCGATCTGGTCGAGCGCAGCCACCTGCAATACCTGAGCCTTGGCAACGCGCTGCGGCTGGCCCAGCCCGAGTTTGGCGAGCGCCTGGCGCGTGCGCTCATGAGCCGCCTGCGCGTGGTCTACGAGAGCGCGGTCAACCAGATTGAGCTCTGGAACAAGTCGGCAGCGGCGCAGCTCGATTCCCAGCTGCGCGAGCGCCGGCGCAATTTCGTGCGCCGCATCGAGGCGGTCTCCCGCATTCAGCAGGCTGCTGGCGGGCTCAACGAGCGCATTCGCGAGTTGCAGCTTCAGCAGGCCGATCTCAACCTGCTTGATGCCAAGCTCACCGAGCTCACCGACCACCTGCTGACCGCTCCCCAAGACGCGCCGGTCGAAGACGCCCTGGCATGACGCCTGCGGTCCCAGGCAGCGCTGGCGGGCGCGAGCTGCCGCTGGACTTTGCGCCGCGGCTGATCGCATGGCAACGCCAGCACGGCCGGCACGGCCTGCCCTGGCAGCAAACCCGCGATCCTTACCGCGTCTGGCTCTCCGAGGTGATGCTGCAGCAAACCCAGGTGAGCACGGTGCTGGCCTATTACCCGCGCTTTCTGGCGGCGTTTCCCACCGTGCAGGCGCTGGCGCAGGCCAGCAGCGATCAGGTGATGGCCTTGTGGGCCGGGCTGGGTTACTACAGCCGAGCGCGCAACCTACACCGCTGCGCGCAAGCGGTGGTCGCCGAACACGGCGGTGTGTTTCCATCCAGCGCTCAGCAGCTCCGGACCTTGCCGGGCATCGGCGCCTCCACCGCAGCGGCGATCGCGGCTTTTTGCCATGGCGAACGGGTGTCCATCGTGGACGGCAATGTGCGCCGTGTGTTGTCTCGCTTGCTGGCCTTCGACCAAGACTTGGCACAAGTGGCCAGCCAGCGCGCGCTGTGGGATCTGGCGCAAGGCCTGCTGCCTGAAGTGCCATCGCCCGACGACATGGTGGCCTACACCCAGGGGCTGATGGACCTCGGTGCCACCGTCTGTTTGCGCAGCAAACCGCTGTGCGAGCGCTGCCCTGTGAACAGCCTGTGTGCGGCCCAGGCCGCAAACGCGGTGGGCCAATACCCGGTGAAATCCAAGGCAGTCAAGCGGCGCCATGAAAGCTGGTGGTTGCTGGTGTTGCGGCTGCGCCCTCCTGAGACAGACGATACGGCGGAACGCTTCTGGTTGCAGCGCCGGCCTGCGCCGGGCATCTGGGCTGGCTTGTACTGTCCACCGGTGTTTGCGAGCGAAGAGCTGCTGACGGCCGCGTTGTCCACCCATGCGGCAGAAGATGTTCAGCACCTGGGCCCGGTTGCGCACAGCCTCACCCACCGTGAGCTGCGGCTGCATCCGGTGGTGGTGACGACGGCGCTGGACCAGCCGGTCGATTCAGATGGCTCATGGGTGAACGCCAGCGAGCTGGCTGATCTCGGTTTGCCTACCCCGGTGCGCGCCTTGTACCGGCGCCTGCCCTAGGCTCAGCCCAGACCGTCGGCGCGCTTGGTGCGCGCTGGCCATTCGCCGATTTCGCGGTGGCGCACCCGGGTCGCCCAATCGGCAGAGAATGCCTTGGCCAGTTCTTCCACCAGAAACACCGAGCGGTGCTGACCGCCGGTGCAGCCCACAGCCACGGTCACATAGCTGCGGTGGTCGCTCAGCATCTGCGGCATCCAGTCGCGCAAGAAGGTGATCAACTGCTCACGCATGCGCTGCACCTCGGGCTGCTCGCGCAGGAACTCGGCCACCGGCGCATCGCGCCCGGTGAGTGCTTTGAGCTCGGGCTCGTAGTGCGGGTTGGGCAGCATGCGCACGTCAAACACAAAGTCGGCGGCCATCGGAACGCCGCGCTTGAAGGCGAACGACTCGAACACCAGCGTGAGCGGTGCTGGCATGGCGCCCAGCAGTTCCTTGATCTGGCTGCGCAGCTGGGCCGGCCGGATCAGGCTGGTGTCGATCACCAGCGCCTGTTCGCGCAGCTCGGCCAGCAGTTCGCGCTCGTGCTCGATGGCTTCGGTGAGCGCGCGGTGCTGGTCGTTGGCACTTTTCAAAGACAGCGGATGCAGCCGCCGGGTCTCGGAAAAGCGGCGCACCAGCGTGTCGGTGGTGGCATCAAGGAACACCGTGGTGAGGTGCAGGTTGCGGTTGTGCTCTTGCTCCAGTCGGGCCAGACTCTGGGGCAGACCGGGCAGCGATTTCGCGCTGCGCACGTCCATCGCGATCGCCACCTTGTCGGCGCGCATGCCTTGCTCCAGCGAAATGAAGGCTTCGAGCAGTTCGGGCGGCAGATTGTCAACGCAGTAAAAGCCCACGTCTTCCAGCGCGGTGAGGGCCACCGATTTGCCCGAGCCAGACATGCCGGTGACCAGCACCAGGCGAATGGGGGTATCAGGGGATTCGGTCACGTCGGTGATCCTCAGGGGGTAAGCAGCTCGCGCGCGTGCGCCAGGGAGACGGCCGAGCTGTCGCTGCCGCCCAGCATGCGGGCCAGCTCGCTCACCCGCGCGTCCGTCGCAATCGGCTGCACCGCGCTGATGGTCTGGCGACCGGCGCGTTGCTTGCTGACCAGCAGGTGCTGGTCAGCACAGGCGGCAACCTGGGGCAGGTGCGTCACCGCGAGCACCTGGCGGTCTTGGCCGAGCTGGCGCAGCAGCTGGCCCACCGTGTGCGCCACCGCGCCGCCCACGCCGGCGTCCACCTCGTCGAAGATCAAGGTGGGCGCGCGGCCCAGGCGGCTGGTGATCACCGAGATGGCGAGCGCAATGCGAGAAAGCTCGCCGCCGGAGGCCACCTTGCCCACCGGGCGCGGCGTCACGCCGGCGTGGCCGGCCACCAAAAATTCCACCTGCTCCCAACCGTGCGTCTGCGGCTCGGCCATGCGCTGCAAAGCGACCTCGAAGCGCCCGCCCTGCATACCCAGCGCCTGCATGGTGTCACTCACGGCCTTCGACAGCTTGGGCGCGGCCTGCTGGCGCTGGCGGCTGAGCGTTTTCATCTCGGCTTCGCAAGCTGCCCAGGCGGCTCGCTCGATGCGCTGCAGCGCATCGAGGTCGAGCGCCTGATCGATCTGCGCCAGCTCGGCACGCCACTGGGTGTGCAGATTGGCGAGGTCTTCGGGTGTGCTGCGGTAGCGCCGCGCGAGCGAGATCCACAAGGCCATGCGCTGGTCGAGTTCGGCCAGGCTGGCCGGGTCGAGGTCCGTTTGCCGGGCCAGCTGGTTCAGGCTGTGCACGCTGTCCTGCACCTGGGCCAGCGCGCCTTCCAGGGCCTCCACCGGGCTGCGAAAAGCGGGCTCGATGTGAGCCTGCGCCTGCAGCGCGGCCAGCGCGCGGTGGATCAGCACGGCGGCGCTGTCTTCCTGCTCATCGAGCAGCTGGCTGGCCAGCTGCGTGGCGTCGATCAGGGCCTGGGCGTTGGCCAGCCGACCATGTTGGCTGTTGATCTCTTCCCATTCGTCTGCGGCGGGTGCGAGCTTGTCGAGCTCGGCGATCTGCCAGGCCAGGCGCTCGCTGTCCTGGCGCAGGCTGGTCTGGCGATCGGTGGCGGCCTGCAAGGCCTTTCGCTGCTCGCGCCACTGTGCCCAGCGGGCGTGGGTCGCGGTGGTATCGATACCGGCATAGGCGTCGAGCAGGTCGCGCACCGCGCTGGCGCGGGTCAGGCTTTGCCAGGCGTGCTGGCCGTGGATGTCCACCAGATCGTCGGCCAGGGCCTTGAGCTGAGTCATGGTGGCGGCGCTGCCGTTAATCCAGGCGCGGCTGCGCCCCTCGGTGTCCACCGTGCGTCGCACCAGCAGGCTGTCTTCCACCGGAAAACCCTGTTCTTCAAGCCACTGCGCGATTGCTGGCAGCAGATCGAACTCGGCGGCGATCTCGCAGCGCGCCGCGCCCTCGCGCACCACGCTGGCCTCGGCCCGCGCGCCCAAAGCCAGCTGCAAGGCATCGATCAATATCGATTTGCCCGCGCCGGTTTCGCCTGTGAGCACCGTGAAGCCGGTGGCCAGATCGAGATCGAGTGACTGCACGATGACAAAGTCGCGCAGGGCAATGCGGCGTAGGCTCATGGAATCGGTGGCAAAAAAAAGAGTCGATGAACCTGTATTCTGACCCGGAAGCGGGCCGGAACCAGGCTCTGGACTCAGGCCCCTTCGTTCCAGTGCAGTTTCTTGCGCAGGGTGTCGAAATAGCTCCAGCCAACCGGATGCAGCAGGCGCAGCGCGTGCTCGGAGCGCCGCACCACGATGCGGTCCCCATGCATCAGGCTGGCGAGCGACTGCATGTCGAAATGCGCGCTGGCGTCCTTGCCCGACACAATTTCAATCGCGATCTCGCTGTGTGAAGGCAGCACGATCGGCCGGTTGGACAGCGTGTGGGGCGCAATCGGCACCAACAGCCAGCCGCCAATGGCCGGGTGCAGCAGCGGGCCGCCGGCCGAGAGCGCGTAGGCTGTGGAGCCGGTGGGCGAGGCAATGATCATGCCGTCGGCGCGCTGGTTGGCCACAAAGTGCCCGTCCACCTCCACCCGCAGCTCGATCATGCTCGCCACTCCGCCGCGGTTGACCACCACGTCGTTGAGGGCGGTCGCCTCGAACACGCAGCGTCCGTCGCGCCAAACCGTGGCCGCCATCAGCGCCCGCGCGTCTTCCTCAAAGGCGCCGTGAAGAATCGGGCGCAGCGTGTCGCGAAAGGTATCAAAGGGAATGTCGGTCATGAAGCCGAGCCGCCCTTGGTTCACGCCCACCAGCGGCAGCCCGTAGCGCGCCAGCTGGCGGCCGACGCCGAGCATGGTGCCGTCGCCCCCAACCACCAGCGCCAGGTCGCACTCGCGCCCCATCGCGGCGACATCGAGCGCCGGGTATTGCACCAGCCCGGTGTTGAGCGCGGTTTCGCGCTCCAGCGACACATCACAGCCCTCGTCGTGCAGGAAATGCGCGATCTCGTCGACCGCGTGCCGCGCGCCCGGCGCCTGGTATTTGCCGACGATCGCCACATGCGCAAAACGCAGCGCGCGCTGGATGCTGGTGGGCGCGGAATGGCTGCTAGCGGGTGGCTTCATGGGCGGATTACAACATGGGCACCGGCGTCTTTCGCTCCCAGTAAACCCTCGCTGAATCGGGTGTTGGTTCGGTCGTGTTTTTGAAGGTGCATCTCCTTAGAATGCAAGCATGCTGGATGACCGCGCCAAGCTGCTGCTGAAGACCCTGGTCGAGCGATACATCGCCGACGGTCAGCCCGTGGGCTCGCG
>Ga0136636_10002955_pt1 | contig 10167 bp, 4 predicted proteins | sample AntDrymUQ8522106_2_FD_104653 | JGI IMG/M metagenome (GOLD analysis project Ga0136636, IMG submission 104653) | Polar desert sand microbial communities from Dry Valleys, Antarctica - metaG UQ852 (21.06) | ecosystem: Environmental > Terrestrial > Soil > Desert | place: Antarctica: Dry Valley... | reverse complement strand
GCACTATACCAAGGAATAATTTTTCCTGCAGCATCTGTTTGGATATTGTGATACATCAGTTTTTCTTTTTGAGCGTTTACTGTTAAAGCTATCAGCAGAAAAAACAATAAATAATAGTTTTTTTTCATAGTTCTTTTTGATTAAATGATTACACTGATTTCATTTATTAGTCAGTTCAATAACGGAATGGATCATAGCAAGTCGTTAAACTAAACTAATGGAAGCATAACCAGTTAATAATGTCCATCAACCAAAAAGCTTTATGGACATTAAAATGCCTTTAAAAACTATTATATAAATACCAACTTACAACGCATCTCCACCAGCCTGTAAGGTAACAATACTTTTTGCCGGCATATCAAAAAAACCGGCTGCACTCAAGGTTACATCACCAATTAATACACAATTTTCCGTTGAAGAAGTTCTGTACATTTTATAAGCAGTCGGCAAGCCACCACCTTTTATGTTTATTGATCTTGCTTCACCGGAATTAATAACCACAATGGTATGCGTTGCCTTCGTAATATTTTCATAAGCGGTTACAAAAACTTCTGCATTATCTGCAACAGTTTTAACTCTTACTGCACCTGGACGTATATACCGGTAAAACTGCTTGGATGCCGCGTATTTTTTTCCAGTGGTCGTACCCTTCATCAACTCAAATTCACCAATGCTACCGCTGGCGCCGTCGCTTCCCTGCCACCAAACCCATGCACTCATGTTTCCAAAAAACAATCCGGAGTGCATATCCATTGCCAGACTCAATGCACCTGGTTTACCTCCGCTAGCTTCCCAGGTATCGTTGTATCCAGAGGTTTCCGTCATCCAGGCCGGCTTATTCATCGGGGTGGTAAACTGTGTTGCGTGATTGGTCCACATTTTAGCCAATTCAGATCCTGAAGAAGCGGCAACACCATCAAGATAACCATGCACCGCCAGTATATCAATATTTGCCGTAGTTGTGGGGTTCCTTTTAATGCCTGCATGATAAAATACCGGCCAGTTGATATCTTTGCCTTCCATATCCAACATATTTTCTGCGCCAAATATCTTTACATTGGGATGGGCCATTTTCACTGCCGGCACTACGCCATTCACCATATCATTAAACCAGGGAGAGGTATAAGTGCAGGAATTGAAAGGCTGACTAAACATCAACTCATTTTGTAAACTCAAGGCGTACAAATCTATCCCTGAATTTTTATAGAGTTGGATATGAGCATTTAACCAGGTGGCGAATTCCGGATATTTATTAGGGTTAAGGGTGCCTCCATTTTTTGTTGTTACAACACCAGGCCCACGGGTAGCGGCAGCATCGCCAGCCCAGGTTAAAGAAGAGATCCATTTTAAATCGGCAGGCGGACTCCAAACGGATGCTATAAACTTTAAGTTTACCTTATACTTATCTGCCTTTGCCTTTAACCCATCTACTACAGGTTTTTGTTTATTCCAGTCTGCATCTTGTGTTACGCCAGGTGTTGAGGGTGGGTACATTTCGTTTCGCCAGATGGTAATACCCAAATCACTGATAACCTTTTCGCCCCACGCATCGCTCCATAAACCACCCGTACCAGACCACCAAACATCGGCGGCACCAAAAAAACCAAACCCGTCAATAGTTTGATATTTCACAGCCTTATCTACCGTAATATTTACTTTTGGGAATGAACCGGATGGCACAGGCGGTGGGGTACCCCCTCCGCTTTTCTTATCACACGACAACATTACTACAATCATCAACAATAAGCTGGCAGTAATTTTAATCATTTTCATATATGTTTTTTTATAGAATTACAATTTGTAAATTTTAATGGGTATTGTTATATTTCTTTTAAGCAAAAAAAAAACTTCAAGAATTAGTAACTAATGGTATCGCAACAATATTTTTTGTATCCCTTTATTCATTGCCTTAAAATCCGCATAAATGGACTGTTCTTTTCTATTGATAACAAAGGTTACCGGTTTATTATTTATGTAAACCTCAGTTGCTTTACTGCTACCAGCGGGCAAGAGAATATGATACTGCATTTCACTGCCACTCCCAGTACAGTTAATTTCAATTTTTTTGCCCTTCGCATCATGCATATATTGATAAGCTACATAACTATTATAACCTGTAAAGCAGATGGAGGCATTTACCGTATCAGATTTTGTTTGGCTCCACCTTGGCGCCATTACAGGTTTTTGAAAACCCTGAGTTTGGGTTGTATTGCGAACGCCTGCAAGACCCTCTACCATGGCAGCCATAGCAGTTGCCGCAGCCCATCTGTCTGGCCCCCCATAAGAAGGCATTTTAACAGGCACATAATGTATTTGATTAGATAAAGTAACGGCAAATACGGTATAAATCCCTTTGCCTTCGGGAGATTGAATTTTAATATTTTTTATTTTCTTTTCGGGAAAGGGATTATTGATAGCGCACCAACTTATTCCAACACCTTCGCTTACCGGGCTTTTGCCATACCAGGCAATACCGGCATGGTCATTTTTTAATTCAGAAAACCACCAGTACGTAAGGTGCTTTTCATTGAGGATGTATTGAAGCTGATTACTGCCATCTTCATACTCAAAAAACAGGGCACCTACTACTTCTTCGGAGGTAGGTTTAGAAGCCGTATGCAACAGGTAAATACATGCGGCTGTATCATTTACCTGAATATCAATGGAAGCTGGCAGCCCTTCTCTATTTGCAACGGCCACTACAGCCTTACGGTTATTTTTTTCAGGATCAATTACGTTGAAGCTGATGCCTGCAAACTGTTGACTGCCGGTTGGCAGGTTACGTAAATCGTCGCCCGCCTTTTCAGTAAACATCCACGGTTTTGATGTCGCACTGCCTTTATCCCAAAAATCCATATTTGCTAATGCTGCTATGTTCAATGATTTAAACGTTGGCTTTGCTGGTGGTGGCAATACAGAACCCGTGTAAGCAAAATAAACTTTGTTATCGTACTTCTTACCCAATTCAAATAAGCGGTTTAAAATATCAACGCCATACTTCTCGTACCCATTTTCAAAAGCGCCTCTTGCCAGTTCGCCAGGCACATGGCCACCCACTCCCCCATTCATATATTGCCAGATTTCCTGATGGCTGCCAAACCCTTTTTGAAAGGGTGGGTAAATAGCATACCATTCGCCCGGAGAACCAACGGGTAGATTATCTTTAAGAGCAAGGTATGTTTCTATAATAGCCTTGCTTTGTGCAGGACTGATATTACGGTTTAACGAATAAGCATTAGACTGGGCAATTTGCGACTTTTCATCCACTCCAAGCTTTCTTATTACGGTACTATCTTCCTCAATAAAATGAGTAAAGAAATTACCGTTCCATGCCAGTTTATCCAGCCGCTTTTTAATGTCATTTCCACGCTTACGGTAAATGGCAGCCGCCTTGTTATCGCCGCTATGATCCAACATTTCAGCCAATTGAAAGCAGGCTGTTATATACCCGGTATTGTCTCCAAAAAACACACCGAACTTTGATTTATCCTGATCAATTATCATACCACTGCTCATACCAATATCAGGTGTGTATTCATCCTCTACGCCAAAGTCCCAACTATCAATTGTATATACTCTTTTAAGCAACTTAAAACGATTGCTCCAGCGGGCAGAGTCGTTCATGGTATAGTTTAAAGCTTTTGATGCGGCAGATAAATTTTGCTTCATCCAGTCATCATTTGCCGCTGCTTTCCAGCAATCATAGATGGTATTTACAAAAAGGTATTCGGGATGGTTTTCGGTAGGTTGTCTTACAAAAGCTTTATCTCCTATAATTTTACTGTAGCCATATTTTTTATCTCTTGTTAAAAAATAATCTGCGTTGCGCTGATATTGTATAAAGCTATAAATCATACCATCTTCTCTTTGTGCCTGCCGCATAATATCTACCAGATCTTTACCGGACGGACTAAAATATTGCATGCCTTTCATGGTATGGTAATTATCCAGCACCCATGGCACAAATACGTGGTACTGATTGCTATTCCATTTTATTGGAAATGCGCCCTCCCCCTCTCCATCTCTTTTCATTCCTCTGGAATACATGTCAAACATTTGTTTGTAATAACCTCCATCATCAATGGAAGTAACTGCCTGTACAACAAATCTTTTTATTACAGATTGCTTGCCCTTTGTGTCAATAATAATAAGGCTATGGCTACCCAAAGCCCCACCAACGGTGAAGGTATTGACAGGTTTTAGGGAAGCGGTTGCATAAATTTTTCCTTCTGCATCCAATACCTGAAATGATTTGCCAGCAATGCCTGAAAAAGTCAGTTGATCCAAAGGTTTGGCGGAAGTAATAGGTTTGCTTGAATTGAATAACTGCAAATTGAGGCTGCTGCTTCCCGCAGAAACCTGTTGTGATTTAATTGGGCTTAGACCTAATAAACCCATAGAAAATATGATAAGGAGCAAGCAAATTTTCATAATAATAAAGCTGATCTTCGGCCAAGATAGCATCAGTTATCTGTCAATCTATACTGTACTATACCGCTTTGAATGAATATACAAAATATTTACGGACATCTACAATAACCAAATTGTAATAAGAACGATAAAATATGATGTTTAAAGTTACAGAAATGTTTTTCTACATACACGATGGGTACATTTTTTAAAAAATATTTATGCTAATAGTAAAAAATATTTATGTACCGTTGGTAAAATCAGGTGCTATGCGATATGTAAGCTTTGACTGATATATTTTTAAAAAAATCCTCTTTTAGAAAATCTAAAAAATTATCATATTATTATTTTGTACAGAAGGCGGCAATCATCAGGTCTAAGCATCCATACTTAGAAGTTATAACAATATAACGGCAAGATTTAAACAGTAGCAAAATTCAACTTGCCAGTTAGTGCGTTATATAAATACAAAAAAGACTCTCCATGGAGAGCCCTTTTTGTATTCGCCAAAACTGCTGCTTGCTTAAAATTTTTATAATGCTAAATTCATTACATTAATATCCGGGATTTTGAACCAGGTTGGTATTCAAATCCAGCTCACGCTGTGGTATTGGTTTTAAAAGATGTCTCACGTTCCAGTTGCTATTTGCCGGTGTTCTTCCAAAATCAATACTATTTTTTATATTGATTAAACCAGCTCTGTGCCAACGAACCAAATCATTGTAACGGTGGCTCTCCAAAGCAAGTTCTACCCTTCTTTCATGCATCAGGAACCTAACCATTTGATCTCTTGTAGAAGCAGCAGATCTAGGTAATAAAATCAGACTTGTAGGATCTGCTCTTCGCCTAACTCTATTTATAAGTTCAGCCGCTCCACTTATATTTTCTGTGGTACCTAATAATTTGCACTCTGCAGACATCAGTAACACATCAGCAAATCTTAAAATACGCTCATTGTTTGTGCCCATATTGGGCTGCCATCCAGTTACTTCAACACCCGTTCTATCTCCAAGAATATATTTTGCCGGAGTAGAACCTGTAACCGACCAATTGGCTCTAAAAACAGGAGTTCCTGAGGCAGGGAAAGGATCCCCTTCTCTAAAAATAGTTTGTACCCTTCGTGGATCATTCGTTTCAAATGCATTTTGTAATGGACTCACTACATGAACTAATCCATAACCTACAGCATTGGCTCCTTGCGCACAATTTCCCAGTTCACATGCTGCCCTCCACATAATGTATCTGCCGTTACCTGAACCTCCGCCATTTTCATTGGGAAACCAATTGTTATCGCGACCAAAGGCAAACTGAATTTCAAATAATGATTCAGCATTATTTTCTGCATTTAGAGCGAAATTATTGCTAAAATTAGGTAGGAGACTATAGGTAGAAGACGCAATTATGCTGGAAAACTCTGCATCTGCGGCGGTATAGAGTTCTCGTTTATTCTCCCATTGAGCCCTGTACATCAACATTTTTCCAAGAAATCCACTTGCCGCACCTCTTGTTGCTCTGCCTGTATTTGCATTATTCCATGTGGCCGGCAAATTTTGTTTAGCAAAGGTAAAATCTTCGGCTATAAAATCCCACATTTCACCCGGCTTTGAGTTTGGCATCCTTGCGTCCTCTAAGCTTGTTACTACATTCCTTGCAATAGGAGGTGTACCCCAATTAACAGCCAAAATAAAATTAAAATAGGCGCGCATAAACCTCGCTTCAGCTTCAAACCGAGCTTTTGTAGCTGGGTTTGCAAATTTTGTAGCTTTAGGTAATTGCTCTATAACTAAATTGGCACGTTGAACTCCCTTATAACAGGTTTCCCAGATTGAAGTAAGATCACCATCTATTGGCAACCAGTTAAAGTCTTCGTTGTCATTATTCTCATTGCTTCTTACGGTAACATCATCATCGGGAAGCAACATTGCAGTGTACCAACCGCTTCCACTTTGGTCAAAATAAAAGGTAAGCATGGTTGCGTATGGAGACAAGGAGGCCGCCTCAAAATCTGATTCTGTTTGATAAAAAGTTTGCGCGGTTAGTTCTCCCAGAGGCTGTAAATCTAACTGCTTGTTACATTTTGTGAAGAGTACAGCCATGGAAAGCACGGCTGCTGTTGTTACTAATATTTTTTTCATAGACATTTTTTTAAAAATAATGAATGATTTATAAATTAAAAGTTAAACTGAAGGCCTGCCTGGAAGGTACGTGGCTGTGGCGTACTGCCCAAATCCGTGCCAGCCCCGAGTTGTGTAGCAACATTTCCGAATGTTACGACTTCGGGGTCTAAACCCGTATATTTAGTGATAATAAAAAGATTGGTAGCTCCAACATATATTCTTGCACTGCGAAAAGCCTTTGTTTTTTCAAGTAATGATTGAGGCAGTGAATAACCAATTTGAAGATTTTTTAATCTTACAAAACTTCCATCTTCTACAAAGCGACTTGAAAAACGATTATTTCGGTAAGGGTCGCCCGCTACAGCCCTTGGCATTGAATTGCTTGTACCTTCACCCGTCCAGCGGTTTTGAGTAGTCGCCAATTGATTTCTGCCGGCGCCGCCCAAATTTTCCATACTTTGTCTTAAACTATTGTACACCTGAACACCCGCTACTCCCTGAAATAAAATAGCTAAATCGAATCCTTTGTAAGCAGCATCAATGTTTAATCCATAAAAGAAATCAGGTATCGTTTTTCCAAGATAGGTTCTATCAGCCGCTGAAATTATGCCATCGGGAGTATCTGTAAATTGTTTACCATCCGGAGTGCCTGCCAATGGTCCATTATTATCTTGGAAAATAACATCCCCGGCACGAGGGCGATTTGTACCACCAGCAAAAGCATCAGGCAAAGCCGAACCAGCTTGCGTGCCATTCTGATATACGCCTGTTGACCTAAAGCCATAAAAATAACCTATAGGAAACCCTACTGCTGTCCTATAATTTCCACTAGCGAATTCTTCAACCCCCGGAGCTAGTGCAACCAACCTGTTTTTAACAGTGGTTAAATTGCCTGATATATTCAGGAAAACTTTTTTTGCAATAGTTGTGTTGTAAGCCAGATCAAATTCAAATCCAGAATTTGTTACAATACCCACATTTACATCTGTGCCACCAAATCCACTGGTAAATGGTATAGGCAAACCATATAAAAAGTCTTTGGTTTTTCTATTGTAATAAGTAGCTAAAAAAGTAACCTTGTTGTTAAACAGTGATACATCAACACCAACATCAGTTGATTCTACTGTTTCCCATCCTATAGCAGCATTTGGTAAGGAGGGAGCAATAGGTGCCTGAAGCGGAGTACCGGCAATAGGGTACTGCGGTGTAAATGAAACCCTTGAAACATAAGCAAAGTTGGAAGTATTGGCATTACCCAATTGACCCCAGCTACCCCTTACTTTTAAACTAGAGATAATTGAATTTTTCTTAAAGAAAGATTCTTCACTTACAATCCAGGCAGCTGAAAGAGCCGGAAAAGTTCCAAATCTGTTTTCTTCAGCAAACCTTGATGTACCATCTCTTCTTACAGTAGCTGTAAGCAGGTATTTTTCTTTATAATTATAACTCAGGCGACCAAAATAACTTGAATAAGCTTCATTAAACAGCCCTGAACCGGCATTGCCAAAAAAGCCAAATCGACCTGAGCCACCAGGTATTGGTCCACCCCTTCCATTATTCACACTTTGGTAGAAGGCAGGGTCGGTGCTTTGGAAATTTACAGCGGTATATGATAAGTTATTACCTCTTAATTTTTGGTATTCTATACCAGCTATCGCATTTATTGAATGCTCGCCTATATTTTTTTCATAACCCAGGGTATTGGTAAATACCTGTGTATAACCTTGTCTCCTGTCGTCGCTAAAATTATTTGCTTCCCTGCCAAAACCAATTTCTTCAGCAGTATATCCCGGCGACCATTGTGTATTTCTGCCAAAACTCATGTCAATAGAAGCAGCAGATCTATATTTTAATCCTTTCAGGATTTCTAACTCTGCATAAAAACCACCCAGCAACCTGTATGTTTGATCCACCCTTGGTACAATTTCGTTCAAGCCAACTTGATTGCCTATAGTCAATCCGGCCACCCCTAAATTTCCATCGAAACCATACCTGTTTCCTGGTATTGAGTTGTTTCTATCCCTTACTTCAAAAAATGGTGGCATTGACAGGTTGTTTGCATACAGAAAGCCATCGCCTCCACCATTCATACCCCGCTTCACTTCCTGAAAAGATAATGCGAGTGTCTGGCCTATTTTAAACCGACTTCCAATTTTGTAATCAGAATTTGCTCGTACTGTATAGCGGGTTAAGTCCCAGTTCTTGGTAACAGCTTCCTGATTAAAATAACCCGCGGAAAAAAAGTAATTTGCATTTTCATTTCCACCTGATACACCAATATTATAATTAGCAACAGGTGCGTTATTATTAATGGTTGCTTCCTGCCAATCGGTATTTACACCAACAACACTGTTGGGTGTGCCTGCCCTTAGGTCTGGTTCTAATACTCTAAATCCAGTTTGTCCCGCACTTAGACCATCTTGAATGTTTCTATTGGTAAAAGCTTCCTGATTAAGTGCTATATATTCAGCGGTATTATTGGCAGTCAACTTTGTTGGAAACTGCTGAACACCATAATATACATCTAAAGAAACTCTTGGTTTCCCTGATTTACCTCTTTTTGTTGTTATTAAAACAACTCCATTAGCCGCTCTCATACCGTACATAGCGGCCGATGAGGCATCTTTAAGAACCGATATATTTTCAATATCAGCAGGGTTTATTGTACTAAGGGGATTTGTATTGGTAGCATCATTGTTACCTACTGGTATTCCATCTATAACAAAAAGCGGCTGCGTGTTTCCCACAGTTCCAACGCCTCTTATCCTTATAGCCACCGGTGAACCTGGCGATCCATCAGCATTTGTAATTTGCACACCAGATACTCTACCTTGCATGGCAGCATCGGCACTGGCTACAGGCAGCCTTTGCAATTCTTTTGGGCCTACAGTACTAATGGACTCTGTCAACAATCTCCTGCTTTTTTTACCATACCCCACAACTACTACTTCATCTAAGTTTTTAGGCATACTGCTTAAAGATACATTAATGGTTCCTGCTCTTGAAACCAATATTTCCTGGGCAAAACTATAAAGATAAGAAAATAACAAAACCGAGCCCTCAGGCACGGTAATGGTGTACACTCCATTTTCATCAGTAATGGCTCCAACGGCTGTTTTACCCTTAACCGTAATGGTTACACCAGCCACGGCTTCTTTAGTAACCGGATCAGTTACCGTACCCGATACCGTAACATCCTTTTGCGCAAAGGAAAGCGTGGATGCAAAAACTGATATAAATAGTATCAGCAAAAATTTCAGGCGGCTTGGGTGCCACAGCATAGCATGCAACATCTTCATAAACAATCGTTTTTTTGGTTAATTTGAAATTAAATTTTAGTAAATGGCCCTCAATATTGTTAATTTATTGTAAACATAAAGTGTTTATTTTCTTCGGCTATACTGCACCGTGCTGCTTATTGAAAATATATTTCAAAAAAAAATAAAAGACCAAAATATTGTGAAACCTGATACAATATAGGCTGGTAAAATCCATTGTTTTTCATAAAATATAAAGGCAGGCACTCAATTTATATGTGTATTGACAACCATAACAAACAGATAAGCCTGATATAATTCAGACTACTCAGGGTAGCTCTCTTGGTGAAAAGCAGCAAAAATTTAGATAAACGCCGCTCTTT
>Ga0136636_10002954_pt1 | contig 10170 bp, 6 predicted proteins | sample AntDrymUQ8522106_2_FD_104653 | JGI IMG/M metagenome (GOLD analysis project Ga0136636, IMG submission 104653) | Polar desert sand microbial communities from Dry Valleys, Antarctica - metaG UQ852 (21.06) | ecosystem: Environmental > Terrestrial > Soil > Desert | place: Antarctica: Dry Valley... | reverse complement strand
TGTTTTTTGCTTTTTATAGATTCAAAGTAAATAGGATAATTTTCCTTTTCAATAACAGATCCTTTGCTGTAGGTATTGGTTTCTAATTCGTATAAATTTTCACAAGTAATAAGATCTTCTGTATAATTCCAGTAACTAACACGACTGCATTTGGTAGCTTTTGCAGCGGCTTCAATGATTTGCATTATGCTAACATCTAGGTTTTTATAACTACTAAAATTAGTAGTGGATAGCTTTTTAATAGTTCTGTTGTAATCTTCTATTTTTTTCTGACGGATTTTATTTTCTAATTCAATATTTTTCAACTTAGTAATATCTCTTGCAATACCGGAATATCCTACTAGTATTCCAGTATCATTTCGATTGATAATTACTTTTTGGGATATCCATAATTCTTCACCGTTCTTCTTCAATAATGGAAATTCAATCGTAGGAAAGTCTTGCTCATTTTCTAACAAATTCTGATAAAAGCTCCTGATTTTAGTACCGTAATCTTCACGTATGAATTCTAAATAATGATGGGATAATAGTTCTTTTGGATCGTATCCTAAAGTTTTAATTGTAAATTCATTCACAAAGATAAAATTGCCAAGGTTGTTTACCTCAAAAATAAGATCCGTTGCGTTTTGAATTAAATTTTTATATTGATTTTGTAAATTGATTTCACTAGTTACATCTTGACCGATACCAATAATTAAATCATCAGAAAATTTCTTGTCATTCCATTGTATCTGTTTATAATCTCCATTTTTACATTTAACTTTCCGAGTGAAAATTCTATCAACTTTAAACTTCGTATGATAGTCTTCCCCGTAGAATTCAGTATCTTCGGTTACTTGCCAGTAACCCAATCCCATTACTTCTCCCACAGTGTACCCTAAAATAGTTTCTACATTTTCACTACAAAAAACTATTTCTCCTTTTTTATTCGTTGCTAAAATGAGAGAATTTCCTTTGTTGATAATTTGATTGTTAAACTTATTTATATTATTACGATTTATCCATAGTATAAAGCGAATGTAATTTATAATTACAATTATGGAAGAGTTGATAAATAATACTAAAATTGTTGTAAAGGGTACTAATTCAAAAACAGAAACAACAACAAAATAGGCGATAACAGCCGTTATAAAACCCCAGTACAGTTTTAAAGATTTGAGAACGATATAGGAAAAGAATAATGTTACTGCGAAAGCTACGATAGGAATAAGATCTGTAGGAGTAACTATTAAATTCCTACAAATTGATGTAAAGTAGAGTAAAAAACAAAAAGTAAAAATTTTTTGAATATTTCTGAATATTAGTGCAGATTTGGTGCTGATATAATACAATACCAGTAAGAAGAAACCAATACTGCAGTTCACTACTAACAAACTTTTAGGTCTTATTTTTAAAAATTCGAATGTAATTTCTATTATTGGTAGTATAATTCCTAAAAAGAAAAGATAAATTTGATATTCCTTTTTCTTAGTAATGGCTTTGGCACTTTTTTCCAGTAAATTACTTTTTAATCTTGTTCTTATTTTGAAAATTTTATAAATAAGAAAAAAGATTAAAATAAGGATGACAAAACCATATAGCACATGAGTGACCAATGAATTTGGTATCCACAACAGAATAAGTATTTTGTGAGAAGTATATAATTGGCTATAGTAGAATACCATAGATTGTATTGGCTTAGGTTATAAACTAAATTAGTGAGGGGCAATTTTGGCGGTTAATTTAGTAATTTATTTTAAATAAAAACCAAAACAGATTGCCCTTTCTGTGATTGTTTTTATTCAAAAATAATTTTTAATTAAATTGTTGCTTCTTGTTCAATTTCGGTGTCAAATCCAATTATTTCACTATAAATTACGTAGTATAAAGAATACATAAAAGGAATAGTAAAGAAAATTCCAATACAACATCCTATTAATCCCACCGTTACTGCTAAAACTGAAACTACAATTAAACCCAGCAGAATCAGTGGTTGTTTCGATACAATCATAAGACTTGTTTCTATAGCTTGAACTGCTTTTAATTTGCCGAAAATGATAAGCGGAATCATTAAAATGGTGAATAAAGAGACAGTCAAGGTATTAACAAAACCCAAAATTGGAATTTGTGCATAATCAATTATCGCGGAGAGGGTGGAGCTCACTATAGAGACGAGTAATGTAGCGATGAAAAGTTCCTTGAAATAAGGCGCTTTAAAAAACTCAAACATAGTTGATACATGAAATTCTTCATCTCTTTCAGCGCAATAGGCCATTTTTATTAATCCAGCAGTAAATGGGCTTAAGGACGAACCAATTAAAATGGAAACTGCTGAAATAATTAATAAAATATTTAAGGAAAGTGCTTCTGGTCTTAAATTTTCTGGCTTTAGAAATTCTAAAGTGGCGGCACTACCAAAAATGGCAATGATTACGCCAAATGCTACTATACTTAAAAGGAAAAAAAATACAAAAAGAACTAAACCGCCATAAAGCGCAATTTTTTTATAATTTTCGAATGCATGGTTGAAAACAGTGCCAAAATCCAGTTCGTATCCATTATTTTTAATTCTTTCTATGCGATTTTGAGTAGTATTCATCATTTGGTTTTGGTATTATTTAATGGGTTATATTTTAAAATAGGTTTCTTCAAAAGGGATGCGGAACCGCTCCCCATAAATACCATTTGTAGCTCTGATACCACATCCTACAATCATATTTATTTCAGCAGAAGCGGGCAAATGTAATATTTTTTTAATTATCAGCGAATCAAAACCTTCCATGGGACAGGTATCATAATTTATGGCTGCCATACTAATCATAAAATTTTGTGCCGCGAGTCCAGCACTTTTATGTGCTACAATCCGCATATCACTTTGGCGAGCCTGCCTGTAAATGGGCTTGAATATTCCAATAATTTGAAAAGCAAGAAATTTGATCATTCCAATGATTCCAAAAAAATCAAAATAAAGGGCAGGAACAATTTTTTGATAATAATTTAAAGCAAACTTTTCTCTCTTCGAATAATCGGCTTCCGCTTTATTGCCATATTGAGTTTTTAGATACTCAATATTTGATTTAACTCTTTTGCGCCAAAGGTCTTTTCTAGTTACAACGATAACTAGTTGTTGCGCCGTTTTAGCTGCATTTTGATCAAAACTCGCTTTCGCAATCTGCTCGATGCGATCCGGAGACACTACATGGTAGAACTCCCAAAGTTGCATATTACTGCTAGTAGGTGCCAGAGCCGCTAACTGAATGCAGTCTTTTACTTTCTGAACATCAATTGCCTCGTTCTTAAAAACACGGACAGAGCGTCGGTATTTAATAGCTTCGCTCACTGATTTTTCAGTACTTAAATCCATTTCAATACTTTTTGAATGGTTTTTAATTTATCTTTATATGGAGCGTAGCGCAGCGGTAAATCCAGCCAAGTTCCTCTTTTTACAATCGCTTTTTTATGGGAAAAAACATCAAAACTCAATTTTCCATGATAGGCACCCATACCAGAATTTCCAACACCGCCAAAAGGAAGCTTATTGTTAACCAAATGAATTACGGTATCATTAATGCAGCCGCCACCGAAGGAATATTTTTGTAAAACTTCATCAACAAAGGATTTGTTTTGAGTAAATAAATACAATGATAGTGGTTTTTCGAAGCTCAAAATTATTTTTTCAATATCTGCCTTTGATTTATAAGAAAGTATGGGAAGTATGGGACCAAAAATTTCCTCCTGCATCACCTTACTGTCCATTTTAGGTTCGTCGAGTAAAGTAGGAGCTAGGTATAAGCTTTCTTTGGTAGATTTTCCTCCAAAAAGCGTTTTTTGATTTTCCAATAAACTCAATTGACGTTCCCAGTTTTTTAAATTGATAATTCTAGCATAATCTGGAGATTCCTCTGGATTTGTTCCTAATGCTTTTTCAATTTCCAGAATTAGGAATTTCACTAAAGTGTCCTTCATTTTATGGTGTACCAAAATATAATCAGGAGCAACGCATGTTTGTCCTGCATTTATAATTTTACCCCATACAATACGGCGGGCGCTCAATTCTAAATTAGCAGTTTCATCAACAATACAAGGGCTTTTTCCTCCCAACTCTAGAGTAACAGGAGTTAGGTTCTCGGCGGCGGCTTTCGCTACTATTTTGCCCACAGCGACACTTCCAGTAAAAAAGATATAATCCCACCGTTTTTTCAACAAATCCGCTGCCACAGTAGCATCACCCATAACCACCACTACCTCTTTTATGGGGAAAGTTTCACTTATAATTTTTGAAATAATAGCAGCAGTGTGTGGCGTAAGTTCGGACGGTTTTAACGTCACTTTATTTCCAGCGGCTACTGCGGCCACCAAGGGACACAAGGCTAATTGAAATGGATAATTCCATGGTGAAAGTATTAAAACATGGCCATAAGGTTCACTGTAAACATAATCTGAAGAAGGAAAATTCAACAACGAAGCCCAAACTTTCTTTGGCTTAGCCCAAGAATTTATATTTTTTATAGTTTCTTTAAGATCACTAATCACATAATTGGTTTCAGTTAAAACAGCTTCAAAAGCAGGTTTTTTGAAATCATCATACAAAGCCTTAATGATCGCTTCTTCATGCTTTGTAATGACATAAAGTAGTTTTTTTAGGGATTCTTTTCGGTAATTTATGTCGGTTTTATGATTCATTGGATGATTTTAATTTTAAAAATACAGATTATTATCTTATTCCAACTTTCTATTCCAAATAAAAATGAAAAAACAGGAAAAATTATTCCTGTTTTATAGTGTATAAGTCTTTGAGGTATTCATTTTGTTACTGTTCCAATAAAAATTAAATCGCGTTCCAAATCACGTCGTTTGGTACTGCTGCAACTATTTCAATATTTTCTTTGGTTACAGGATGTGTAAAAACTAATTTTCGAGCGTGCAAATGAATTCCACCATCGGGATTACTTCGGTCAAAACCATACTTCAAATCGCCTTTTATTGGGGAACCAATAGCCGAAAGTTGAGCTCTGATTTGATGGTGTCTACCGGTGTGAAGATTGATTTCCAGAGCAAAATAATTGTTGAGTTCCCTAATGATTTTATAATCTAAACTCGCTAGCTTACTGTCAGGAACTTCTTTTAAATGTGCTTTTGAAGAATTGTTTTTTTCGTTTCTTTTTAAGTAATGAACGAGTTTATCTGCAGACTTTAAAGGTTTATTTTTGACAATACACCAGTAGGTTTTTTGAGTTTCCCGGTTACTAAACAACTCATTCATTCTCGTCAATGCTTTACTAGTGCGGGCAAAAACGACAATTCCAGTTGTTGGTCGGTCTAAACGATGCACCACTCCTAGAAATACTTCTCCGGGTTTGTTGTATTTGTCTTTAATGTATTCTTTGACTACGTCAGACAATGGTTTATCGCCTGTTTTATCGCCTTGTACAATATCGCCCACACGCTTGTTGACCACAATAAGGTGGTTGTCTTCGTGCAGAATTTGGAGATTCGATTTGTCTGAAACTATTTTCATTTGGGTTTTTAGAGTATTGGAATTTAAATCATTAGACTTTTTAGATGTTTAGCTATTTATACAAGTCTTGCAGTTTGAAAATTTAAGAAAGTCTCTAATAAAGTCGCTCTAAATCTTAAAGTCATTTTTACAGTTTCATCTAGCATATTTGCGAACTGCTTTAAATCTTGTGAATTTATAAAACCCAAATCTGATGAAATAAGAATTTGTGTTTCGACTTCATAAGCGGAACCAATATCGATTTCTAAAAATTGTGCAAAGTCCTTATTCGATTGTCTTGACAGTCCTTCAGCACTATTTGACGGAATAGAAACAGAAGCCCCGCTTGATTGATTTGTTACTCCAAATTTTTTTCGCTGGGCAAAGACAAAGTGACTTTATAATTTCAGAAGAAAAAAAGCTACTTTTTTTCCAAATCTCCAAATCCTTAAATATATGAACTTCTTTTTTTTAGTCTGACAATTTAAAAAACTAACGATCTAAAGAGTCTATTTTAATATTGCTCATTTGCATTAGGGAAATCACTCGATTTTACATCGGCAACATATTGACCTATAGCAGATGTCATTCCCTCGTATAAATTCATATATCTTCTCAAGAAACGTGGGCTAAATTCATTATTCATTCCTAACATGTCATGAATTACCAGAACCTGTCCGTCAACTCCACCACCTGCGCCAATGCCTATAACTGGAATCGATATGCTTTGGGCTACTTTCTCGGCTAAATGTGCGGGTATTTTTTCTAAAACTAAGGCAAAGCAACCTAATCTTTCAAGTAATTTAGCATCTTCGATTAACTTATGCGCTTCTTCTTCTTCTTTAGCGCGAACGGTGTACGTTCCAAATTTATAAATGGATTGTGGGGTTAAACCCAAATGGCCCATAACAGGAATTCCTGCGTTTAATATTTTCTTGATGGACTCTTTAATTTCTTTACCACCTTCAAGTTTTACTGCGTGTCCGCCGCTTTCTTTCATAATTCTAATAGCAGACCGCAAGGCTTCTTTCGGGTCTGATTGATAGCTTCCAAAAGGTAAATCCACAACGACCAAAGCTCTTTCTATAGCTCTAACTACTGAGGACGCATGGTAAATCATCTGATCTAAAGTTATAGGCAACGTTGTTTCATGACCTGCCATGACATTTGAAGCGGAATCACCCACAAGAATCACATCGATTCCAGCACTATCAACGATTTTTGCCATAGTGTAATCGTAAGCCGTTAGCATAGAGATTTTTTCTCCGTTAGCCTTCATCTCAATCAGTGATTTCGTGGTAATCCTTTTGTAATCTTTTTTAGCGACAGACATTTTTATGTTTTTTATGATTGTAAAAGTAGTGAAACTAATTCTTTTGTGACAACTAAATAGATTTGCCTTTTTTAAAAATAGATACTTTTTATGGTGATTTCTGGTTCTTGTTAATTTTTTGAAATACGAATGCGCCTTATTTGGATAACAGACGTGTTAAATATCAAAAATCTGTAAGTTATGTAATATTCAACTGTAATAGTGTAACAAATTAGAGGACAAGAGTCGCAACTTTGTTTTGCACTCTACTGATTCAAAATATTCCTTTTAAAGATTAAATTGGGATTCTGAAAAAAAAAGCAATTATTCCTTATAATTTGGTTTTGCTTTTTAAAAGGTACGTTTTCTCAGTCCTGGCAATATTTAGGTCGAAAATCCAGTGTTTTGTTTTGCATTTTTTGGTTTGAGAGTTAAATTTTTCAACTTTGATATAAGGTCAATTCGAGGGAAATTTGACTGTAATCAAAAGAAGTAGTAAAGCCAAAATTATCCCTTTTACCCCGCTATGTTTAAAAAATTATAGAAGAATTAATGCTAAATCCTTACTAAAATGAAAACAGCACTTACGTATACCAAAATCAACAATCAGCTATTTAAACTCAAAGATTTGATTGATCCTGCAGTTGAATCAGAAAACAATAAAACGGATGAAATTACACAATTAGTCAGTATTCCAAAGGGTGAATCCCCTGAAATATTGATAATTTCGTCATATCCTCCTAGAGAATGTGGGATAGCAACCTATAGTCAAGATTTAAAAAATAGTATTATTCAAAAATTTGGTAGTGCTGTATCTGTCAAAATTTGTGCTTTAGAAAACAAGAAAACAACAGCCACGTATCCCACAGAAGTAAAATATCATTTGATCACTTCGGAAAAAGACAATTATGAAGAACTTGCGGTAAAAATTAATAATGATGATCGCATCTTTATGGTTTTTTTAGAGCATGAATTTGGTTTATTTAGTGGTAAAAATGGGAGCTACATAATTGAATTGTTAACTCATTTAAAAAAACCGGTAGCAACTACTTTTCACACCATTTTGCCAAAACCAGATCATGATTTAAAACTAATTGTTCAAAAAATTGCCCAACTTTCCGATTCAATTGTTGTAATGACTAAAAATTCCTCGGCAATTTTGATTAATGATTATGGTATTTTGGATGAAAAAATAAAAGTTATACCGCACGGCACCCATTTAATTTCTCCAAAGGAAAAAGGTGTGAAATCTAAAATTCATTTGGAGAATAAATTAGTTCTCTCCACATTTGGATTAATTAGCGAGGATAAAAGTATAGAAACAGCTTTAGAAGCTTTACCTCAAATTATAAAGAAATTTCCTTCGGTTATTTATCTGATTATCGGGAAAACACATCCCGAAGTTGTGAAAAATGAAGGAGAAAAGTACAGAGAATATTTAAGTGCCAAGGTAATGGAGTTGAACATTCAAAACAATGTCCAATTTATCAACAGCTACTTGTCACTTGAAGATTTAATCGATTACTTGCAACAGACCACCATCTATTTATTTACTTCTAAAAATCCAAATCAAGCCGTAAGTGGCACCTTAGCGTACGCAATGGCGTGCGGTTGCCCCATAATTTCTACTCCAATTCCGCATTCAAAAGAACTTCTAGAAGGTGCGGGAATTAATTTTGATTTTAAAAGCTCAGGGCAACTTGCGAATGCTGCAATAAAATTATTATTGGATCCCAAATTATTAAAACAAATGCGATCCAATGCTTTGCATCGAATTAATCCAACGGCTTGGCAAAATATAGCCATTTCTCACGTTAAATTAGCGCAGGAAATTAGTAAGGGAAAGCAAAATGCTTTGAAGTTTAAAATGCCAGAAATTTCATTGGCGCACATTAAACGATTGACCGCTAAGCATGGGATGATTCAGTTTTCTACAATCGATATTCCTGATTTGGAAACGGGATACACACTTGATGATAATGCCAGAGCGTTAATTGCTGTTACAAAACATTACTACCTTACTGGTGAATTAGACGATATAGAGCTGATAAATACCTATTTAAATTTTATTTTATTTTGCCAAGAATCGGATGGATCTTTTCTAAATTATGTAGATAAAGAGTGTAATTATTTTGAAAAAAACCATCATGAAAACCTTGAAGATTCAAATGGTAGAGCAATTTGGGCACTGGGTGAATTTATGACTTATGCACATTTGTTTCCTGAACGAAGAATAGAAAAAGTGAGACTCGCTTTAGATAAATCGCTCCATTATATAAATCAATTTCAATCACCAAGAGCAATTTCTTTTGCAATTAAAGGCCTATACCATTATAATTTAAAGAAGAAAAGCACAGAGATTGAAAACTTGATTGTTGCGCTTGCGGATAACTTGGTATCAAAATACAGAGGTGTTTCAGAAAAAAAATGGGATTGGTATGAAGATTATTTAACTTATGCCAACAGCCTTTTACCAGAAGCAATGCTTTATGCTTCCATGAGTTCTGGTAGTTATTTATATAAAGATATAGCCAAAAAAACATTTGATTTTTTATTGTCAATAATATTCAAAAACAATCAGATTAAAGTAATTTCAAATCAAGGTTGGAAACTTAAAGGTAAAAGCCCAAATCAATTTGGAGAACAACCCATAGATGTGGCTTATTCTATTTTAGCTTTGAATCAATTTTACGAAATCTTTCAAGAAGTAGGCTATTTAGAAAAAATGAAAATTGCCTTTAGTTGGTTTTTAGGCAATAATCATTTAAGTCAAATTGTTTATAATCCTTGTACAGGAGGATGTTATGACGGTTTAGAAGAAACACATCTCAATTTAAATCAAGGTGCTGAATCAACAGTGAGTTATTTATTAGCAAGATTAATTTTTGAAAAAAGGGTAAGCCCAAAAGAGGGATCGAAGCGCTATTCAGACTTGCAACTTAGTAAAAAAAGAGAAAAAGCGTCAAAATTATTAAATAAAATTCCAAAAGATATTTCTGAATAGCTTCAAAATTCAGTTTCTTATCCAAAGAAAACGTTTTTTAATTCAGCATTATAATTTGTAAATCGTTTTATCTAGTTTTAATAGTATTCTTGGTCGTATTAAAGGATTTCATATTTAGTTTTTTTTCTCTTTTCTATAATAAGGAACGGGTTTGATTCCTCTTTTGAGCCACGAATTCGTAGTCTTCAAACGGTATGGAATGAGAAACAATTTTATAATACTTTTCTAGTGACCATTTGTCAGTTCTATTTTTGAATATTTTGAACGCATTATTTAAAATAGCGCACTGCATTAGATTGTTTACTTTTATAAAAAATCTAAAGGTTTTATTCCTGGAATCATTGGGTTTCAATCACGATTCTGCTATTTTACTTCGTA
>Ga0136636_10002953_pt1 | contig 10171 bp, 9 predicted proteins | sample AntDrymUQ8522106_2_FD_104653 | JGI IMG/M metagenome (GOLD analysis project Ga0136636, IMG submission 104653) | Polar desert sand microbial communities from Dry Valleys, Antarctica - metaG UQ852 (21.06) | ecosystem: Environmental > Terrestrial > Soil > Desert | place: Antarctica: Dry Valley... | reverse complement strand
TCTTTTTCTGTTTTGTGCAGTTGATCCACTCCTTCTGTTTCAATTATGTAATCGTATTTGTGCATGTAAGCATTTGGATCGGTAGTATGAGGATTAATAGCATGAGTTTGATAGCCTAAATTTGTAGTGTAATTGGCATCATAAACAAGATTGCTTTCTGATATCCCTCTCCCATCTATCACAAAGCGATCGAGAAGCGAGGTTTTAGTATGAAATCCCTGCATCATATCAACATTGTCGAAACTATTAATCCGGTTATATCCAAAAGCAAAATGTGAGCTGATGATTCCCGATGTGGCTTCGCGCATGGGGCGAAAGCTTCCAACATAACCAATTTGGTTAAATGGCAAATAGGTTTTATTGTCGGTGCGGTTGGTATCCCAATAGTCCGATGAAGAATTATTAAATGTAAGTCCTTGAGATAGACTAAATTCCGATGTGCGATAAACAGCTATGCCAGCTGGGTTTACCGATAGTGATGTAAAGTCACCTCCAATAGCACCCATTGCACCACCTAAAGCAATAGAGCGAGACGTGCCTGAAAGCTTATCCCTAGAAATTAGCATCACATCATCTACACTTTGCGCATTGAGTGAGAATAGAGATGCAAACAATAGTATGGGAATTATTATTTTGGTCATGGCGTTGTTTTTAAAGTTATATCTTTTAATAATATTATCTTCTTGGTGGTCTTGATGATCCTCCACCGGAGCTAGATGATCCCGATGAACTTCCACTTGATGATCCTGAACTGCTACTTCCACTGCTACTTCTTGCTGGTGCTGAGTATGTCGAGCTCGAGCTTGAGGACGAGCCTGATGAGCGAGAAGGAGTGTAGGTTGAGTTGGAGCTTTCAGAAGATGAAGGACGGTAAGTTGACCTTGATTCTGTTGATCTACTCGATGATGAAGTTGCGGTTGTTGACGGAGTTGTTGATCGACTATTTGACGATGGGTTTCGGTAGTTTACCGCAGGTGCTGTAGAGCGAGTTGGAACAGGTTGTCTGTTGTAAACTGGTCGATTTGTATTTTGTGGTTGACTATAAGTCGGCGTGTAACTGCGTCTTGTCTCTCGTTGGTAATTTCTTTGGCCAGAACTATTTGGATTAGCTGTTCCTGAGGTCGATTTAATAGTAGTACCTTCCGAATTGGATTGACGAGGTTGCCGAGTGTAAGTTATTCCATTACTTTCAATCGTGGTCTTACCATCGTTTGTATTAACTGTTCTTGGGGTTCTGGCTGGTCTTGTCGCATCGCCGTCACTGTTTTTTAATCCATTTTCGGAGTTGTTTCTTGAGCCATAAGAGTGGTAACTCGATGTAGATGGGCGTGGTCCATAACTACGAGGAGTAGAAGATGGATAATTACCGCCTCCATAATAGTTATCATTGTACCCATAGTTGTTGTAATAACCATGACGATAGTATGGGGAATAATAAGGCGAGTAAAAATTACTATACCATGGGTCGTAATAGCCATAATACCCTAAATTAAAGTAACCCGAATTCCACATGTTATAGCCAAATCCAAATCCGGAATGTGGATATAAAGAATATGAACTATACCAAGGGTTTGTCCATGATGGGAAAACATAAGCATAGTTCCCATCAACATAAACATTGTAATCGGAGTTATTCATATAAACTACATCGTTGTAAAGTGGCGACCAGTATGGGATGCCAGAATATGGGCCGTGAAAGCGAACGATTCTTTCAGCATAATCACGATCGGATGATGAGCCCGAAAAATCATCAGCCCAATAACCCGTTTCTTCGTTGTAATAAACTAAACTATCTGCTTCTGCAATCGAATCATTCGATAGAATTGAGGCATATTGATTTTGTATAGCAGAAAAATCAGAATTTGCTGGGGTTTGCTTTTGCGACGAATTGTAGTTTTTAGTTAGCTGCTGAAATTCCTTTTGGTTTTCAATAGCCTTTTCTTTGCTCAAAGTTGGTTCTTCGGCAAATAAATCAGCTTTTTTTTGTACTGCTGTTTTAGGGTTGTAATATATATCGTCGACAAACGTATAGTTGCCGCCCGATTGCATTGATGCACAAGATGCTAATAGTATAGCAGTTAATGCCGATGTTAAGAATACTAGATTTTTCATGACCATTCCTCCTAAATTATGGTTTTCAATTCTATCGTATTATTACAAATACTATACCATGAATTAAAAACTGACTGGCTATTTTTACATATTTTAACGATTTTCAATTACGAAATTTGATTCTCTTTCGTGATTAGGTAGCTTTTTTTAGCTCAAAATTTGTATTTTCGCCCATAATTTAATTGATTGGGCACTTAATTGTTTGGTGGTAATAAGGATCTGAATTATTTTTGCAGATTGATAACTCATTTATATGCACTTGTTTATTAGTTAAAACAAGTCAACATTAATTTTATGGCAAAGGTATTAACTTCTCGAAGCGAAAATTATTCGCAGTGGTACAACGATTTGGTGATAAAGGCTGATTTAGCGGATAATTCAGCTGTGCGAGGTTGTATGGTAATTAAACCTTATGGCTATGCCATTTGGGAAAAAATGCAGAGCGTTTTAGATAAGATGTTCAAAGAAACGGGGCATGTTAACGCTTATTTCCCGTTGTTCATTCCTAAATCATTCTTTAGTAAAGAGGCCTCTCATGTTGAGGGTTTTGCAAAAGAGTGTGCTGTAGTAACGCATTATCGACTAAAAAACGATCCCAACGGGAAAGGAGTTATTGTTGATCCCGAAGCAAAACTTGAGGAGGAGCTAATCGTTCGACCAACATCTGAAACCATCATATGGCATACTTATAAAGGTTGGATTCAATCATATCGCGATTTGCCTTTATTAATTAACCAATGGGCAAATGTGGTTCGATGGGAGATGAGAACGCGTTTGTTTTTACGCACGGCTGAATTTCTGTGGCAAGAGGGACATACCGCTCATGCAACAAAAGCAGAAGCATTGACTGAGGCTCAAACCATGCTAAAGGTATATGCAACCTTTGCTGAGCAATTTATGGCCATGCCTGTTTTGCAGGGTGTTAAGTCGGCCAACGAACGATTTGCAGGTGCATTAGAGACCTATACCATTGAAGCCTTAATGCAGGATGGTAAAGCGTTACAGTCGGGTACAAGCCATTTTTTAGGTCAGAATTTTGCAAAAGCATTTGATGTCACTTTCACGAATTCCGAAGGTCAAATCGACTATGTATGGGCAACCTCCTGGGGTGTTTCAACTCGATTGATGGGTGCGCTCATTATGGCTCATTCGGACGATAATGGATTGGTTTTGCCTCCAAAATTGGCTCCTATACAAGTTGTGATTGTTCCTATTTATAAAACGGCCGAGGAGCTTGAGAATATTTCGGTGGTGGCGAATGATATTGTAGCCAAACTAAAAAAACATGGTTTGGATGTGAAATTTGATAATAACGACACTAAAAAGCCTGGTTGGAAATTTGCTGAATACGAATTAAAGGGTGTTCCAGTGCGTTTAGCCATTGGGCCTCGCGATTTAGCTAATGGTTCGGTTGAGATAGCACGTCGTGATACTCTTGAGAAAAAAGTGGTTTCGGTTGAAGGGATCGATACTTATATTGTAAATTTATTGGATGAGATTCAAGAAAATATCTTTACCAAAGCATTTAACTATCGAAAAGAGAACACCTTTATAGCTAATTCATATGAAGAATTTAAGCAAATATTAGATGATAAAGGTGGTTTTGTACTTGCTCATTGGGATGGAACTCCCGAAACCGAGCAACGCATAAAAGAAGAAACAAAGGCTACCATTCGCTGCATTCCATTAGAAAATAAGTTAGAAGATGGACTTTGTATGGTCTCAGGAAAGCCATCAACTCAACGAGTTGTTTTTGCACGAGCTTATTAATTTAGTATCAAATCAAAATAATAAAAACCGTTTCGATTTTGTTTTCGAAACGGTTTTTTTAATTTCATGAAATGATATAACATAAAATAATCTTCATGGGAAAAGTAAAAATAGAAGATGCCATTGTTTCAACCATCAAACAAAAATCAACATTAAAGCATCATGTGTTTGATGAAACATACAAGGTTTTTAATGAGTTGAAAGCAGTTTTATCGGATTTTGCAATTCAATATAATTTGTTGCTTGAGGGAGATGACCGTCGAATTAAACTGGAGTTTTTTGATAAGGGAGAATTTGTAGCTTTGTTAAAAGTGGCTGGTGATATGTTAGTTTTTCATATGCATTCGAATGCATATGAATTTGATAGAGACCATAAAATTTGGGAATTACAGGGCATTAAAGATGATTCAACAGGTAGTTATGTGGGACAGATTCAGATATATAATTTTCTGAATGACTCGTTCGATTACAATCGCTTAAATGATCTTGGGTATTTGATTGCTCGGGTTTTTCTAAATAAAAACAAGCATTTTTTTGTTGAGGGTAAACGTCAGCGAAACATGGGGTTAGGGCAGTTTGGAAAGCATGAGTTAACAAAAGCGAACATTCGCATTATTGTTGAAACAGCCGTTTTATATGCCTTGCAATTCGATTTGTTGGTTCAGCCCTATGATAACGTTAAAATAATTTCGTTACAACAAGTGAATGAAGAGATAATGAATTCAACCATGAGAACTGGCAAACGGTTGGGTTTTCAATACAATTCAGATGATGTAAAATGATTGATAAAAAGATTATTCTAGAACGATTTTGCAAGTATGTTAAAATTAATACTCAGTCCGATCCCGATTCATCAATTACGCCATCTACCAAGGAACAATTAATTTTTGGTCGGCTGTTAGTTGATGAATTAGTTTCGATTGGATTGATGGATGCTGTAATTTCCGACAAAGGATATGTTACAGCCTCATTATCTGCTAATTGCAGCGATTCGATTTCTGTTGTGGGGTTTATTGCCCATATGGATACAAGTCCGGATATGACTGGCGAAAATGTTAAACCACAAGTGATTGAGAATTATAATGGCGAAAAAATTGTTCTGAACCATGATCAAGGCATCATTCTGGATCCAAGAGAATTTCCAGAGTTACTAAATTATACGGGTTGCGATATTGTCACAACCGATGGAACCACTCTTTTAGGTGCTGATGACAAAGCCGGAATTACTGAAATTATCACTGCAATAGAGTATTTGCTTCAACATCCCGAGATTGAACATGGACGAATAAAAATTTGCTTCACTCCCGATGAAGAGATAGGTCAGGGAGCTGATTTTTTTGATGTTAAAGCATTTGGAGCCGATTTTGCTTATACCATGGATGGTGGCGAAATTGGCGAGCTGGAGTACGAGAATTTCAATGCAGCCAAGGTAAATGTCATTATTAAAGGGCGAAATATTCATCCGGGTTATGCCAAAGATAAAATGGTGAATGCTGTGTTATTGGCTAATCGATTTATTCAATTATTGCCATGCAGCGAAGTTCCTGAGAAAACATCAGGATACGAAGGTTTTTATCATGTTAACTCAATTAAGGGAACGGTCGAGGAGGCATCAATAGATATTATTATTCGGGATTTTGATTTTAACTCGTTTCAACACCGAAAACAAAAAGTATTGGCTATTCAACAACAGATAAATACCGAATTAGGACATGATGCAGTTATGCTTGAAGTAACTGATCAGTATTATAACATGCATGAAAAAATTGCTAATCAAATGCATGTCATTGATTTAGCAAAGCGAGCCATGGTATTGTCAGGTGTGGAGCCAAAAATCAAGCCAATTAGGGGAGGTACTGATGGGGCAAGGTTATCGTTTATGGGATTGCCAACCCCCAATATTTTTGCTGGAGGGCATAATTTTCATGGACGATATGAATTTGTTCCCTTGCAAAGCATGCAAAAGGCGGCAGAAGTAATTGTCAATATTGTGAGTTTATTAAAAGAGTGTTAATAAAACTAAAAATTGTTATTGTTTCAACAAATTTTCAAACAATACTTTTGTAATGGTGTTATAAGATTGTGAAAAGAATAAAATTAAAACTTAAATAATTAATTTATGTCAGTACTAGTAGGAAAAAAAGCCCCATCGTTTTCGGCAATGGCCGTGGTGAATGGAAGTGAAATTGTCGAGAATTTCTCATTAGATCAATATGTTGGAAAGAAGTATGTTGTTTTCTTCTTTTATCCAGCAGATTTTACATTTGTTTGTCCCACCGAAATAATTGCATTTCAAGATAAAATTGCAGAATTTGAAAAACGCAATGTTCAAGTTGTTGGAGCGTCAACCGACTCGGAGTTTTCGCATTGGAAGTGGCTTCAAACCGAAAAGCGTCAAGGCGGTATTAAAGGGGTGAAGTTCCCATTGGTTGCCGATGGTAGCATGACTATCTCAGAGAATTACGATGTGCTTGCAGGTCAGTACGATTACAACGATGATGGACAAATTGTGTTTTCAGGAATACCAATGGCTTACCGTGGTTTATTTTTGATTGATAAAGATGGTTTAGTTCGTCATCAAGTGGTAAACGATATGCCTTTGGGACGTAGTGTTGATGAGGTTTTGCGCATGATTGATGCTTTGCAGTTTTTTGAAGAGAATGGTGAAGTTTGCCCGGCCGATTGGCATAAAGGCGATGTAGGATTAAAAGCTACACAAGAGGGCATTGCTGATTATCTTGGAAAAAAGTAAGATAAAATAGATAAAAACAAGAGACGAGCTGTTTGGTTCGTCTTTTTTTGTATCTACATAAGCTTATTCTACAGGAAGTTGTCGCTTAAACATCTCATCCAAAGAGATGATTGTCTCTGTTGATGAAATTCCTGTTATGGCTTGGAGTTTATCGTGCAAAATGTGTTTTAAATGCTCGTTGCTTTTTGCATAAATCTTAATGAAAATGGCATACTGTCCAGTTGTATAGTGGCATTCAACAATTTGGGGGATTTGCTCTAACATCTTCACCACTTTATCGAATAAGCTTGCTTTTTTCAAGAATATACCCATGAATGCACAGGTGTGGTAACCTATCATGGCTGGATTGATAATGAATTCGGAACCTTTTATGACGCCCAAATTCATAAGTCGTTGAATTCGTTGGTGGATGGCAGCTCCTGAAACTTTACATTCGCGAGCTACCTCTAGAAAAGGAATTCGAGCATTTTGAGTTATCAGTGATAGTATTTTTTTATCCAAACTATCAATTTGTAAATTGGGGTCGTTAGTCACAGGTTTTGTTTTTATAATCTATAAGTATGAAAAGCTTTTTTGTGATAAATTATAACGAAAATAGCTTTTCATTCTGTGATTTCCAATGATTTCAATTAAAAATTAATTGTGTTCGAATAGGTAAAAGTTGTTATTCGATCTAATAATAATCTGTATTACAGCGTGTTGATAATTTGAAACAAGGTATTTGTTTTAAATTAGTATAAAATGCTGCTAATTTTTATCAGATAGTATTCGATAAAAATCATGTCCTCCTGGAATTTGGAATACTCTCAATTCAAATTCGCTAATTACAGCAAGTATATTATCGAATATTTCGGCTTGTACCTTTTCGAACTCCATAAGAGTAACATCAATGCAATAGGTGTAAATCTCAACAGGTAAGCCATTTGCTGTGGGTTGTAAGTGGCGCACTACCATGGTCATGTCTGTTCTAAGTTTGGGATGATTTTGCAAATAATTTTCTAGATATTGCATGAAGATCCCTAAGTTGGTTTGTTTCGAAATGAAATCGATTGCTTCACCTGGTAATGCATCAGTTGGTGCTATCAATTTTAATTTTTGTAGGTGACTTAAAAGTGAAGAAGTAGCAAATTTTACACTGGTCATATCAATGTTTATTGAGCGTTTTATTCGGCGCGCACCCGTTTCCTGAATACCTTTAAAGTTCGAGAACGATCCGGATACCAATGCGTAAGTTGGGATGGTAGTGATGGTTTTATCTCCATTTAAAACTTTTACGGTATTTAACGTAATTTCAATGACCGTTCCATCAGCATTATGTGATGGCATGTTTATCCAGTCACCAATTTTAAGCATTTTATTGGCCGATAGTTGAATGCCAGCAACGAGTCCTAAGATTGTGTCTTTGAAAATTAACAATAATACAGCTGCAACGGCGCCTAACCCAGCGAAAATTGCGGTTATCTCAATATTAAATACTATGGAAATAGCTATTAAAAAGCCGATACACCAAATGAAAATATGCAGGACTTGCAAATAACCTTTTATGGGTCGTTCGGTTGCATTAGGAAAGGTGTTGTAAATATCTTCAAGCACCTTTATTGACGCATTAATCGACCACAATACGCCAAAAAGGATATAAAGTAAGGCTCCATTGGCAACAAATATTTGCATTGTTGGAAATCCCTGAAATACAATGTCGGTAAGAGAATAGATGTAAAAAGCGGGTACCACATGCGCTAAATGCGGAAGCACTTTTCGGTCAATAATATAGTCATCGTATTTATTTTCTGATTTTTGAATAATGCGTTCCAGTGTTTTTATGAAAAATTTTTGAGTGAAAAATTTTATCATCCAACTGGTAATAAAAACGAGAATGCTTAAGATGACAAGGTTTAAAAAGTCGGTAAAAAAAGGTTTGATACCAGCTGAAAGCCAGTATTGAGTTAATTGATCGCGCAATAATACAAACCATTGATGTTGTTCTTCCATAAATCTATCTTATTTTTAGGGTGCAAATTTATAGTTTTTGACTATTTTAAGTAACTTTTGGTTCGTGCATTTTTTTAGTATTTAAAATTAAATGGTGAATTGTATGATAATTAGACTATTGTGGGTGTTCTTAGCATTTTTTATGACGATCTCATTTGGATGCGTAGCCAAATCTGATTTTGAACAGTTTTTTTCTTCGAAAACGCTTCGAATTGATTATATGTTGGCAGGGAATAGCGGTGTAACAAAAGCTTATGTTGTAAGATTAAAGGAAGAGCCTATTTGGGGAGGATCTACCCAAAATATGATTGATACATTGGGTTTAGGCATGTTTAAAATAGAGATGATTGAAAAGAAGAGCGGTACACTTATTTTTTCGAAAGGATTCTGCACTTTATTTGAAGAGTGGCAAACCACCGAAGAATCAAAAACAATGAATCGGTCATTTCAACAATCGAATTGTTTACCTTTTCCAATAGTGAGAGTAGATGTTATGGTCTCAAAACGCAGTAAATTAAATCAATGGATTGAGATATTAAAGGTTGAAATTGATCCTGAATCGGTTGATATTAATAAAGATAAGGTGGCGCAATTGGAGGTTCGAGATATTATTAAATCAGGTAATCCTAATAATTGTGTGGATCTGGTTTTTCTTGCAGAAGGATATACTGCTGATGAAATGAAGCAGTTTTATGCTGATGCTGCTCTATTTACGAATAAGCTTTTTGAAGTGGAGCCTTTTAAAATCAACCAATCGAAATTTAATGTTAAAGCAATAGGAACTATCTCCAATGAATCGGGAACGGATGACCCGAATAAGAAAATATGGAAAAACACTTGTTTTAACTCATCATTCAATACGTTTCATACCGATAGATATTTGGAGACGTTTGATGTTTTTAATATTTACAATGCTGCATCATTAGTAGCTTATGATCAGATTGTTGTTTTGGTGAATACCAGTAAATATGGTGGAGGCGGCGTTTATAACCATTTTTCGGTTGTAGCGGCTAAAAATAGTTCCAGCAAAACCGTATTTGTACATGAGTTTGGCCATGCTTTTGGAGGATTGGGTGATGAATATTATACATCGGAGGTGGCTTATTCCGATTATATCGACTTGAAAACGGAGCCATGGGAACCGAATTTAACTACTTTAGTTAATTTTGAACTGAAATGGAAAGATATGGTTGATAAATCGACGCCTGTTCCAACACCCGATCAACAAAAATACGAATCGGTGGTTGGGGCTTTCGAAGGCGGTGGGTACACAGCCAAAGGGGTTTATCGCCCTAAATTGGATTGCCGCATGAAAAGCAATGCATCTCCAGCGTTTTGTCCGGTTTGCTCTCGAGCCATTCAACGAGTAATTAAACAATTAACACATTAATATAAATACCATGACTTTTAAAGCATACGAAAATAGGTACAACGATATGATTTACAATCGTTGTGGTAGAAGTGGAATTAAATTGCCAGCTATTTCATTGGGATTATGGCAGAATTTCGGTTCGGAAGATGTATTTGATAATGGTAAGAAAATTGTTT